>BNJV01000571.1_pt1 | contig 88999 bp, 127 predicted proteins | sample 8540591 | NCBI WGS metagenome assembly BNJV01 (sample SAMD00202457, study PRJDB9452) | human saliva metagenome | host: Homo sapiens
ATACATATATACATACATATATACATACATATATATATATATATACATATACATATATATATATATACACACATATATATATATATATATATATATATATATATATACACACATATATATATACATATATATACATATATATATATATATATATATATACATATATATATATATATATATATATATATACATACATATATACATATATATATATATACACATATACATATATATATATACATACATATATACACATATACATACACACACACACACACACACACACACACACACACACACACACACACACATATATACATACATATAATAATATATAATAATATACACACCCACATAACAACAATACAACACAACAATAACAATAATAACAACACATAACAACACAATAACAATAACAACACAATAACAATACATACACACACACACACACACACACACACACACACACACACACACACACACACACACAATAATAATAATAATAATACACGCGCGCGCGCGCGGGCTAGAAATCAACACACACTGCACATATTTCTGCAGCAGTAACCTTCAGGAAAGTGATTTAAGTTTATAAAAACCTCATATGAGTATTTTAGCATAAAAGTACGTTTAATTTCAGTAAAATTATAAAATACACACATAAATTATGCGTGTATTTGAAATTCTTTATTTAAAGTTTTCATTAATCCAGTTTTTAAGCATCATTGTTTCTCTTGGTGAGCACTGGAAAATATATTTATCTATTAACAGTGTAGGCTTTTATATCAGGTCTTTGAGGACCATATATGTTATTTGACTTTGTAATTCTTCAAGTGTGCCTCTAAAACTGCCATTCTGGTTTTTGTCAATGGATTGGTATCAACAAAACCGTTTGGATAATACAATATAATTAAATTATTGTCTTTTGTTGATTGCTGAATAGACAATATAGGCACTTTAAAATAATCTTCGAGCTTGGTCTGAATGGATAAGTCATTATCTATGATTACAACCGTTATTGAAATTTATGTTGTCAAGAGACATAGCTGTTAATTCATCGTTATCCAGTATTATAGCAGGGTATAAATAAACCATATGTTTGATTCCTTTCTAATATAAATTTTTATCTGCCCATATCTTATCATATATGAGCAGATTTTTGGTAGATTTATTTTTCAGGATATTCGTATTTTACCCAAATATCTCTTGATTCATAAAAACCTTGACTTGGGTCATCTATTGAAACCATTCCCATTTATAAGCAATGTCACATACATCATCATCATGTGTTATTTGTCGTGATTTAGTGACAACCATGTTTTCTAATCTTTTCTTTGGTACATAACAATAGGAACAGGTGTTCTGGATATTTTTTATCAAAATAAATCATTTTCGCATTTTGATTGCCTATATGAGGTATAGTATATGATTTTTCTGTCACAAGCTTTTTCATCGTTTAAAATGGTTATGTGCAAAAATTCCCAGAGTGCGTATCTTATCTGTATATTCTATAATATCAACATCAGATTTAGACATTGCAAGTCTAAAATTGCAACAGCTTCTTGAAGATTTGCTATATCTTCGTTTTTAATGCTTTGAGTGTTCCTGCAAGATATAATTGCATTGCTTTTAGAGCTATATATCAAGAGTTAATAGGCTTTTATTATCTTTTCTTAATATGTTGAAATTGCCATATTCATCAACATATGTAAATCTAAGAACAGATTTATTATAGTCTATAGCTTTTTGCATTGCTTTTAGATATATAAATATAACCTTTGCTTGCTATAATGCTTTTTGCCTGTATCGGCATAAGTGAAGCCAAACATTCCCATATTACACCTCCTTAATTCCTATGTGCAGCTATTTCGGGATTAATACTAATCTTTTTATTGTCTGAATTTTTGATTATCATTCCGTCTTCGTTAAGTAAAAACTTTGATTTTATCGTTAATTTTAATCCAAGTTTTTAAATAATTTTGATATTTATTTGCAATCCATGAGATTATTAGTTCTTTTTCAGGATTAGCTTGATAAGTATTTAATGTATTCATAAATGTTTTCCTTATAATATTTTTAATATTTTTATTGTAAAATATATTCACAATAGTTTGCTTATTCAAATCCAGGAATAATTGATAATTCATTTGATTTGAATAATAAATCTATATATTTGAATTCTTGATTGTCTGCGTCATTATCTGATTTATCTATCAGATTTGTTTTGTATATGACTCTAATATGTTTTCAAATTCAGAGTCTGTTTTTGAGTTTGCATCAGCATATTCTATGAGTGATTTATCAATCATCATCATTACATATTGTCCATTGGAATCACTATCAGGGTTATAATACAAGATATATAATCTATCTCTTGATGGATTCATATATGCTTTAAATAATGTCTTAGTGTTTTTCATTAATATTTATCTTTCATTTTATGTTGACTAAATAACAGGATACACTACTGTATTTTATATCCGGGTCATTTTCTATCATGTTAATCAATTTTTCGTTTAAATGTGTAGTTGGTACATCAATATTATTATAAAAATTTATTTAGAATTATATTTATATAATCATTGAAATACGTTGTATAAAGTTTTATAAACGTTTTTATGTTTACATGAATCATCTTCATATTTAATTGACATAAGCTGTTTTAAGCTTTGATAGTTTTTATGTAAATTTACAGGATTTATATTATATTGGTCTACCAAAACATTTGATGTTTCTTGGTATATATTCAAGTTTTTTCTTATATTTTGTATAACAAATATATTGGTATAATAGTACAACAGTATATGTAGCTGATAAGCTAACAGAATATATTACAGTAGTTAGTTATCAAATTATGATTTATTGAATATATTATGCTTGCAATAATAGTATTAAATAAAAAGCACTATAATTCAGGTTTTGTTAAATTGATTAATAAATCGGAAAATGACGGTTTTGATATATTTAGCTTATAGGTTGTACATAGTTTTGCGTAATTTATATATTTCATAATTTTTAAACAATAGCCAGTGCATAAGCACCAGCTATATTTGCTATCTCCTTATATTACAGGTATTTATTTATTTTTAGAGTTTTCCCATTCGTCATATATGAGCATATCTATGTTATCCCAGTAAGGTATTTCACAGTCATAATCGCAGTTATACACATATCTGTTTGCACAATTATTTATCTGCTCTTCTGTTAGCTTGATATCCAGGGTTAATTTTGACTGTTGTATAACATCTTCTTTTTATGTAATCAAACCATAAACGGCGATATATAGCATCTTTATTACTATAATTTATGCCTTTTATCAGTTCGTCTATTTGGTTTTCATCTAAATTATTGATTGCGTTTTGAAGTTCTTTAATTGTCATATTACCTCTCTTTTTAATTTAGTGTTTTTCTGTTATCTGGTCTATAAGTCCATACTCTTTTTGCTTTTTATCTGCTGTAAGCCAGCAATCTCTTTCACAATCAAGCTTAACCTTTTTCAAAATCTTGACTTGTGTTATTGGCAAGCAGTCTTAAGAGTCTTTCTTTTGTGAATGCCATATGCTCTGCCTGAATTGCAATATCAGTTGCTTGACCCTGAGCTCCGCCAAGTGGCTGATGAATCATCACTTCGGCATTAGGTAGACAGATACGCTTACCTTTAGTTCCTGCTGATAATAATACAGCACCCATAGATGCAGCAGTACCGAAACAAATAGTGGATACATCGCATTTTTATGTATTGCATAGTGTCATAAATTGCCAGACCTGCTGATACACTCCCCACCGGGGCTGTTAATATAAAAATAAATATCTTTATTCGGGTCTTCTGACTCAAGATATAACATCTGCCCTATAATGAGCTGAGCAGAATGGTCACTTACTTCGTCACAAAGCATTATGATTCTGTCTCTTAACAGTCTTGAATATAAGTCATATGCTCTTGTTCCTTCAGGTGACTGTTCTAATACAGTAGGAACTAATAATGAATTATTTATCATAATCTCTCTCTTTCTGAATTTAAATTGCGTTTTTAATTACACTGATGCACCCGTATTTTTAAGTATTAGTAATTAAAATTATTGTATGATAAACTATTGTTTTTAAATAATTATGTGTATTTTTATTGACAAATATACATAAATGATATATGATGTGTATAGTGATTGAGATATACTGTAGTATGTTTTGTCCTTTCAGATTTGGGTTAAAAACTCTGCATAATGCAGAGTTTTTATTATAATGATTCAATAATATAATCATGTAAATCTATTAATTTAGCATAAAAATTGATTAGTTTCAGGGTCTTTTTCTTCTTCTGATATATCGTAAATAATATCTTCAAGTAGTTCTGTTAACATATTAATTTTTGTGTTATGCATTTTGAAAAATCCTTTATTTTATTATTGCCATATCATATAGTAAATCATATAATTCTTTGTCTGTATCTGTAAACGTAGTGTTTAATGATATTGCTTTATTTTGATTATTATATTCATGAATAGAATAAAATCTTTTAAAAATCATCAACATCTGCAAGATGATGTTCTAAAATATAATATTTTTGATTTGGTTTTTAATTTTAGCTTTTTATTGCCGTTTGGACATATATCCCAATTAATTTTATTTATCATAATTTTGTTATTCTCCATATCTTTGTTATTAGATGCTTATCAAATGCTCTCTGGGGTTGTTTAAAGCTCTGTAGAGACGTTTTAATGGTTTATAGGCATCATGTATAGGCTTTTTATTTTTAAATTCGTTGTAGAGCGTTTTAGAGGCTTTTAGAGGTACACTCTAATATAAAGTCATCTATGAGTTCACGAGTGTTACAGATTCTGACATCAGCTCCATTATCACGCATCTCGGCTATGCGTTTTTGTATCTCTGATGTTACACCCGTTAAGCTTTTTGTTTCTATAAACGTGATATGACCGTCATGAATGACAATTTCATCAGGTACACCTCTGATGCCCGGTGATACAAATTTATAACAGTAAATATCCGGCCTCACGGGTTCTTTTTCTTAGAATAATTTTCTACGTATCCTTCAGCTTTTCCATAAATAAGTCCTTTCTAAATTAATTAACGGGTTGTATATTACACCTCGTTTTTATTATATATATCAAATTTTGGAACAAAGATTGAATTCTCCATCAACATTTTTCCATTTTGATTTGACAGGTAAATTCATTACCATTTGCTGTTTTGGCTGTAATAGTTATTTCTTCATCATTGTTTTAAGAGATTTGCATCATCTTTTGTAAAAGTATATCCACACAAGACTTAGGCATTTTTCTAGTTTTTCTTTCTTGATTATGGATGCAATATAGGCATCATAATCTGATACCGATATTTCTTTTTGCTATAAAATCTCTTTTCATTTGATTTTTAAGAGCGTTTTATCGTTTATAAATACATCCGGTGTAACTTTTGTATAAGCTATTTTTATCTTTTTACTTTTGATTCAAAACACCCAACAATGATTTGCAATATTTACAGGTAATGCTATTTGATTTGTTACAGTTTGTGTTTCTAATGTATTGTTTTGTCTCTGGAATGTGACATATCTTCTATTTGGAAGCTTATTACGCCAGTTTTTCTCAAAAGCAGTCTTTAAGTAATGATAGATAACAGTCATAATTTAAGTTTAATTTTATAAATTCAAATTCTATATCACTTATTGTGTGTAAATCTTTATTTTTGAATATAAACATCCCAATTATCTTCTACGTTGGTTATCTTGACTACCATAATATCTTTATCCGTTGGGATGCTTACTTTATTTGCGTTAAATACCTGCATTGCAATAAGGTCTATTGTGATAGGTCTTAAACCATCTTTTTGACGTTTATTTTTCTGAGCATCTGTTATTGTTTTTGCAAATGCTGCACTTAAGTTTAGTGTTTTAGCCGTATTTGGCTTCATATAAAACACTCTGTTATAGTGATGGTAATATAACAGGTGTATTGTTATTTTTAGTCTTGCCGAATATATACACGCATTGAACCGGTAGATGAAGCTAATACATTTTGAAACATTCTAAGCCAGTGAACAGGTTCGAATTTATTTTGAGCTGACAATAATATATTCATACCTATTGTTTCATCAAATGGTTTATCAAGTGATAAGCCTTTATAGTTTTTGAGAAGCAACGATTAAGTATTCTGTCATTGCCCAGTCAATTGTTGCAGGATGGGCAAGTGCTTTTGTTACAACAGGTCCTTTACGGCAACCTACCGTACCGCCTGATGCACTTATAATTGTTTGTGCATCTTCTTTTTAATTCTATTCTGTTATTGCTGTCTTTAGATATTAAATACATAGGTTCAGGTTCTATTTCAACGCCAATATCATTTGATTCTCTTGCAAGAATTAAATTATTTAAATCTTTTTCAAGTACAGAGTATAATCCATCGGTGTTTGTTGATGGGATTTTTCGCACCCTCAAATGTTTGTGCCTGACCGATATGCCAAAGAGAATAATTGTCCTATAATTCGCATAGATATAATTGCATTGTTTATACAGAATGTTATTATCAAATGTGGCATCACCTGCTCCTGATGCAGCATTCAAGATAAGTTTTGTTCCTTCTCTTAAAATGGCATAATAATCACGTTCTTCTTTTTGAAACGGATTTATCTTTCATTAGTTTTCCGTAATCTTCTTTTTGATAAAAATATTTCGCCATATCTGTCTTTACCAAGTCCATCATTCCAGAATGCTCTCATCATTCTGAGCAGGTTTGGATAGTAAGATTTAAAGTCTTCATGATTTTGCAAAATCGGTTGATGTGAATCATATTTGATATTGAGTTTGGTTGTGCCGTCATCATCTGCAATAAATAATTCAGGTTTATCTTTTTAGATAATCTTTGTATTCTGAATTAGTAATAGATTTTTCCTGAACGTAAAAATACGTTATATTTTAATATTCTTCCATCAGGCATTTCTATTACGCCTGCGTTTCTTAAATCAACAGGATTCGGATAAACCTGCATTGTGTATTTAAAGTCATCAGCATAAACTTCGTATACTATCATATCGGCTTCGTATAATGTTTTATTAAATTCAGCACCATGAACTCCGCCTGTAGAGAAGTTTACAAAACAAGATGTGTATTTGCCGTTTCTGTCAAAAATACGGCAAAAGAATTAGGTCTTTTCAGTATTTCAGACAGTTTTGTAACAGGGGTATGGTAGTACATCTTGAACGGCATAATCGTCTCTATAATTTATAGATTCATTAAAGTTTTTTTGCCTCTGATGGCACTGTAATAATATATATTTCATCAAATTGAGCACGTATTTCAGGCTGTGGAATTTAGAATAAAAAGAACTTTTTGTTTCTTCTAATACGTCTACTTGTTTGATTCCAAGTTCAGCCGCTTTCTCTTTTGATGGATATAAAAACTTTCAACAGGTATATCTTTTAAATGACCATATGGACATAAACTTTTCTGAGCAAATTGAGAAGATGTAGGGAGTCTATATATAATCTATCTCTACGCACCGAAGATTGACTTATATTTGGTGCATATTCATTTTGTTTTTGTTCATATATAAGTTCAGGATATGTCTTTAACAGCTGTCCTTTAATGTAAACTGACCCCTGATAATAATCCAAATGAAATAATTCTTTTAGATTTACTACGTCTGACATGTTATAGCTATGACATCTAACAGCTCTTCTTGCGTTGTCAACTTGGCGTCATGTTTGACTTTATCGGATTCAAGTATCTGAAATCCCATTAGGCCTAAAAGTCTTTTAAGAGCAACTTTCTTTTGTTTTTCGTTTAAAGCTGCAATATCTATGTGACGACCTGTCATAAGCATGTTTTTGCGAATAGCCCATCTTGGGTCTTTATAATCAGGTTTACCATATAATCCGTCATTATATGGAGTTGCCAAATAAGACGGCATTGATTCTTTGAATCTGGGAGTAAATAAGCTATCGTTCTCTATACGCATTTGTTCTGCTGTAGGTGGATTAAACGGCTTATTTTTATCTAATGTATACGCATAATAAAACAAAGATAACATTAGTACTATCATAATTTGCTCCATTATAGGAACAAATGTATAGGTGAATATTGTCATCATAGTTTGGGTCTGTATCCATATAGGTCTAAACTCATCAGAATAATTTGATTTTGATTTTTGGATTATTTACAATATATGCGTCAGATAATCCAAATGTTTTTGCTAAATGGTCACAACCCTGTTTTTGTATGTAAATCATGTATTTGTATTGTGCTCTAAAATTGTGATTGGCATCATATATTGCGTTTAACAGCCTGTTGTGAAAAACTTATATCAGGCTGGTCTCTTGTTAATATAGGGTCATCACTTAGAATGTATATATCTGCATGGTCTTCTTGTTCTTTTATAATTTGCAAGTAAATACATTCGCCAAAGACTCTATATCATAAAAATTGAATTTTTGGCATAGTTTGTTCTCTTTCATGAATTTATTATTTGGTTCACTAATGATATAAATTCAATATAAATATTTTTATCTCATCAGGTGTCATATCAGGGTGTAATTTTTGCTCCATCAAATGAATCAGCACTGTTTTTGACCATTTAAGTATTTAACACCTGTACCACCTGCATTTTCCCAAGGTATTAAGTCATTATTATAGTCGCTGATTAATATATCAGATTTTCTTAATTTTTCTATTTAATAACTGCTCGGCTTTAATATATTTTTGGCATTTGAATGGCATAAAATTGTGAGTCCATATCTAAAAATGGCATTTTTTTCGGATATCCATATATGTTTATCTGTTTTATGTTCATTCGTGAGTGTTTTTGAAGCCGTTATATCCACTACATTAGTTATTACAGCAAATGGAATCTCTGGGTGTTCTTTCTGTATGAGTCTATAGCTTCGATAATACGTGTATCTGCTTCACAATTACGATAATAATGTACGCCCTCTATCATAAATAATGGAGTTTTCATTAGGGTCTTTAGGCTTATATACGTGTGGTTCGTAGACGGCTATTACGCCGTCTTTATCGGATCAGATTGTATATTGTTATTCATATTTTGTTTCTTTCTAATATTTGATTAAATAATCAGGGTTTATTTTTAACATCTAAGTCTTCAAACATTTCATCTATGTCAAAAATAGACAATTTTACGCTGGTCTTTTGATGTCGATTTTAGAGCTTTGTTTATATCTCTTTTTATGCTTTTTAAGTGCATCTTTTGTAAAATATTCACTCATGTTCTTTAAAAGCATCATTTACTGAATATACATCGCTGTAGCCACACATATTTTTTAAATTGTCTACATTAAACTCATATTCATCATGACTGATTATAATATCTGATTCGTATTTTGTTATCTTCAGTCTTTTAGCTTTTTAGTGTAGCTGTGGCTTTATCAATAAAACAGCATCCACATTCGTCTTCAGTGTAGTGTGTATTTATTGTTATTGACTCTATAAATTCGTTATAACTCTTCTTGATAAAGTTTCTATTTCGTTTTTATACTTGATTAAGTCAAAAACCATTCTAAGTTTGTTTCAAATGTCCATCTGCCTGCTGCTGTAAAGATGAGTTAAATTCAAATGTTTTTGAATCTTTATTATTAATAACTGAGTGGTTATTTTTAATAAAATTCAATACATCATTAAAGTTATCAAATTCTTCAATATCACTGAGATTTGTATAATAAGTTACATTCTCATTTGTTTTCTGAAAATAGTATGCAAATACAGCTAAGTCATTGATAGACGGTGCTATTATTGATATATCTCCAAATACAGAACTTATGTTTGCCATTTTTATTTAGTCCTTTCTTATATGTATTTATTTTATTTTCTTGTTAATCCTCAGATAACTCTCGGATAAAAGCCGTAGGTGTACATACTCTGGCTACGTCTGTACCACTGATAGCGTTTATTCATCCATGATTTTAAATCATATTCTATTATTAGTGGCTCAGGTACAGATATTTTTATTACCTGTACGTATAACGGCATTTTTATCTTTACATTCCATGTTTCATCATCATGCTATTGCAATTAGCAAATCTTTTATAAATGTGTTTCTTGATTGTGCTGTACCTGATGGCATATATCTTGTAAACCATGCTTTATACAGCTCATAAAGAAATGAAAACGGTAATAAATCCCAATTACAAATGGGCAATATATCTTCTGCAAATTGTCTTACAGGGTCGTTGTATTCTTTATATTCAGCTAATGCTTATCCTACAGGTTTCAGGTGTTGAAAGCTGTTCGTAATTCATATTTAAGACTTTATATAATACGTACTCAAGTACTTCAGGTCTTTGTAAATAATCAGTTTTGATATATTTACGTTCATGACCTGTGAATGTCTTATAGAACGGTATAAATAGCTGTCGTCTGTAAAAGAATCAGACTTATCTTTGATTCTTGGCATTTCGTTTAAACATTGAACCATAAATCCATAAAACTGATACGGTATCGAGGTCTTAAACTTTCTGTTTATCTGTATTACATCGTTAGTGATAATAGCTTTTAAATTTGCAGCTTTATCTACGTATGTGCCGACATCGTTTTCATCAACAATAATTGCCGTAGCTCGTGTCAAAGGCTCAAGCATAAAGTCTTTGCCCATATCTGATAATGGAATAGATGGCATGAACCGTCTCCACATAATCTACGCATGAGCTCACATAATGTACCCCTTACCGTTGTTTCTGTTTCTGAATAAAATAATGCACATTTACCCCAAGAAACGTGGGGTCTTATGATTGCACTCGAGTATTTCCCATAACAAATTTACAACTTCAGGGTCATCTGATAATTCATTCATCCAAGACTCTACATCCCAATCTGTATTATCTTTCGGATTGTGTATAACTACGTTTTGTGCATTCGGATTATAGTTTACTTTTTGATTTTTACTAAAAATACTTTATTTGGAGTAAATGGCATTAACTGTTTGGTTTGATAGTTAAATATGCCATTGTTTACAGCAATTAAGTCTTTATCTGTACAGCGTTTAACACGAGGAACAATATCTCTTAACGCTGTCATAAATTCGTTGAATTCTCTTGATGTTATTGAGTAGCAATAGCTACGAGCAATACTTGAATATCTCATCTGATGTTACATATGTGCCCTCATCAGGTCCTGACGATTGATATATTGCTAAAGCAAATCATATGAACTGTCAGCATTTTCTCCTGCTGTAGCAACTCTACATACAGGATATAAATAAGCAACTATGTCTGCAAGTTGCTGAAATTCAAGCTTTTGCGGAATTTTCCATTTACTGCCTTTTGGTAATATTGAATTTGCAAGGTCAAATGCTGTGGCAATATTGGAAAGTAAGTCCTCTTCGATTGTTGCCGGACTGGGTGGACTTGCCGGATTTATCGTGTTGAGATAATTTCTTGTTGTTGTTCGTAGCACATCATTAATAGTCTGTGCCATTGAAATCTTATTTTCCTTTCTGATGTGTAGCTTATTTTTGTGGTCCTTTCAGATGACGCACAATACTCATATAAAGAATATGAGTTATAAAGTTTGGGTTTCTTTATAATACATAGGTTAATAATTGGTATTGGTGTATGCCAATTTATCTTCTTTTATGAGCTTTTTCTGCTTTAATAATACAGCATTGGCTTATAAAAATCAATATATCACCAATATTAAATTTTATAAGTTCACCCGTGAATGGTTTTTACAGTTAGTGAAAAATCAGCATGTGATTTTTTTAAATATTGTATTACATCAAAAATGTATAAAAATATTGGTCAGGTTTATGCGATTTAAAGGTGAAAATAAAAAGTGTTACATCAGAATTTTTCAGAATATTCTGAAAACTAAGATTATACCGAAGAAATCCGACAAAAACTGCAATTTAGAGGTGTAACACTCAAAAAGTGTTACATTAAAAACACTCGATGTTTTACGGTATGAAAAATGAATTTGCCGTTTTTATACCGAATAAATACGATAGTTGAGTTTATGAAGAAATTATAACGTTTATTAAGAAACTATGAAGATTATAAAAAAATATAAACTAAAATAAAGGGTGTTTTTTGATACCTATGGCCTATAAAAGGTGCCCTATTATGTGCCATAAAAAGGTACATTTTAGGTGCCATAATAGGGTCCAAAATAAATAGATAAATAATGAATTATCTACATAGAATAGCCTTTAAATTTTCAAAAAGTGTTACATTTTTACGTTTTAGCATCGTTTAGAAAGTGGGTGTAACACTTTTTCGAAAAAGTGTTACATTCGAAAATGAGCGTTTTATCCGTCTCTTTACGGTGGTTTAGTGTAACAGATTAATATTGTATACAAAGTATGTAACACTTTTTAGTGTTACATTGAAATACCGAAGAAATCCGATAAATCTTTAAAATATACTACATGTAACACTTTTTTTCTATTAAAGCTATAGAAATCTATGTTTTTCGTATTATCCACCCTTTTTGTAAAAAGTATGGACCATAATAGGACCTATAATAGGGCCTATAAAATTCCCACAAAAAGTGAAAAATATATAAGGGATTGAAAAAGTGTTACATGTGTTACACGGAATTGTTGTACAACTATTTGATTGTCATGAAACCCTTGTAATATAAGGCTTTTTGGCTATTTTTAGGTTAAGCTTATATAGCCAAATGTAACACTTTTTAACCAAAAGTGTTACAAAAACACCGAAGAAATACGAGTAAAGTTATCAAATGACCGTTTGTAACTACTTTTTGAAAAAGTATTTCAGTTATGCATTTATGCATTGAATATACATAAATTTTTGAATAAAAATAAACATTTGTCATTTTTACATGACAAAATGTTTTTAACTTTCAGCTGAATGTGTATCATTAAATTTTCGAAGTTCCGATGAACTTTATAGATACACTGTATATGTAAACCGGTATTTCGGGAATTACTGTTTTAATTCAATTAAGAACCCGAAACTTGTTATTAGAAAAATTAGAATATAGGCTGTATAGACAGCCGTTATAAGCAAAATGAAATTTGCGTTTTTATTATAAAAGTGTTGATATATGAGGATTTTTATGTTAAAATATGATTATAGACAAATAAAAATGAGGTTATTTTTATATGAATCGTTTAATAGAATCTATTTTTCGAAATAGAAATTATACAGATGAATTCTTAAAAGATATAGACACAAAAACCCATAATGCACCTTTATATACTGATGAACTGTGTCAGTCTTTAAAAATATATCATGACAACGGATATAAACTTGTATTAGTTGTTGATTTTGATACAGATGGAATCATGTGCGGTATCGAAGGTTTTGCAGGTCTTGCTGAGCTTGGGTTCAATGTATCTTTATATTTTTTAAACGTTAATAACGGTTGTGGTTTTAAATCAGCCGATATTGATAGAATTAAAGTGCAGTATCCTGATGTACGAGGTATTTTAACAGGTGACGTAGGTATTACCTGTTTTGACGGTATAGCCAGAGCCAAAAAGCTTGGTCTTGATGTTTTTATTACAGACCATCATATACCGAATATGGCAGCACTCAGATATCAGCTTGCTGATATTGTAGTAGACCCTATGACTGATGTTGTGGAAGCTCAAATCGAAGACAGAGAACCTGATGTATTTGGGTCTATTTGTGGTGCACATGTTATGTGGAAATTGTTGCACCATTATGCAAAGTATTACACAGGTCAAAACAGTGCATATATGGTGTCACAGATAGACAGGCTTAGAGTGTTTGCCGGATTTGGTACGATATCTGATGCTATGCCTTTATATTACGAAAATCGTGAGTTGGTACGTGATATGATTGATATTTGTAAAGGCTGTTTATCCCTAACACAAGTGATTTAGTAGATTCTCAGTCTTTTTATTAATCATCTCCCGGGTTGTGACCAATATCATGAGCTTTTTAGGTTTATATACACTCTTAGATGTTTTTTTCATGAAAAGAATGCTGCTATATTCGGTGAGCAAAAATACGATTCAAGAAGATTTTGTAGGGTTTTTATCTTGCTCCGACTCTTAATTCTATTAAAAGATTGCATATGCCTGTAGAGATGGCATACGGTGTTTTCTTTGGTCCTACACCAAGAGAGAATATGCTTAAGCTTTATGAATTAAACGAGGAGCGTAAAGTATCTGTTATCAAGCATATGGCTGAGATTGATGAAATTCAGCAGGAGTATGCTCCATATATTTATTTTACAGATGCTGTAGGTGGTCTTAGAGGTCTTTTAGCTCAGCAGTTAATGAATCGACATAATAATGAGCATCCGGTTAGTTGTAGCTCAAAATGCAGATGGTTCTTATTCAGGTAGTGGTCGTAGTCCATCATGGTATAAGTTTTTAGAGTATGCAGTATCACCTAACTGGTGGGCTGCCGGGCATAATCCATCATTTGGATTTGGGACAGCGTCTGAACTCGGACTTGATGAATTATATGAGTTTTTAAAATCTGATGTAGATAAAAAGCGTGAATTAATATCAGATTCTATAGATGTTCTTGAAGCTACACCGGATTATATTGTATCTATGTTTGATGACAATATTCATTATGACCTTGAGACGATTGACGAGTATTTAGTTCAGAAAGAATATCTGAGACCGTTTGGACAAGGTTTTGAGAAGCCTTTTAGGCATTTTAAAAGTTGATACAAAAATATTGAAGTGCAACTTATCGGTAAAGCTTTGAATTCGAATAATCCTGAATTAAAGCCACATGTAAAGTTAAGGCTTCCAATGGGTGTTGAGGTTTTATGTTGGAATCAAGGTTCGCTCTTTTATGACAGATTAAAAAGATTGTGCCTGCTAAAGATGATGAGAACATTTAAAACCATATTATGTCTTAGATGATAGCTTTGATAATCACTTGATGTTTTAGGTGATTTTTGAATACAGTTATTTTAATGACGTAAAATCTATCCAGTTTAAAAGGCAATATAATTTAATACAGAAAGGATTATTATATGTTTAATAAGTTTATCAAGTCTAAGTCGCTTAATCCGATTCTTCCCTATATTGGCAATGGTTTCGTATATCGTCATTATGTCTGCTTTTTGGCTTGTTGTTTAAGTCAAGAATAGCCATAGGAGCGTTGCTTGGTGATTTGGTTACAATACTGTTGTTTGGATGGCTTTTATTACAAGTCTGATTTAAGACAGCCCACAAGGCCGTTATTTAAGCCTCAGACGTGGTTTTATGTATTAGCTATAGGTTTTCTTGGGTTAGCGTGGATGATGTCTCAGACAGCCGCTAAAGTGCTCTATGAGGCAGGTTTTACGTTCAATATGCATAGTTATCAGGATGCTGTAAAAATGATGCCTCGATTTATATTTTGACTTCTGTGTTTATAGCACCTATTGCTGAAGAATTAGTGTTCAGAGCATTTGGGTATTGTGTGTGGCGTAAATATATCAGACATTTGTAGCAGCCATTGCAACATCTATATTGTTTGCAATTATGCATATGACTTTTGTTCATATTCCGATTGCAATAACTGTAGGTTTATTATCGGCTCTTTTATTTGAAATGACTGGTCATATAAGATACGGTATTTTTGATGCACTTTTTATATAATTTATTTAGTGCAGGAATTGCGTTTGGATTACCTGAAAAGCATTTGGTTAAATCCTTTTTTTAACAATATTATATATGTTTTTACTCATAACAGTTTTGTGTATTATGATAGAAAAAGCAAAAGGCTGTTCGTAAAGTTGCAGAAGAGCCGAAACTTATAGATAAGCTAAATCAAAACCTTAAAAAGCACTTTTATAGTGCTGTAATATTTGTGATTAACTTTTAGTTATTATTTATCTTATATTAACTCGTTATTATAAATATTTATATAAGCTTTGTTTTAAGCTTAAAAATAATTTATTTTGTTATTAATATATGCATATAATTATATTATTTATTATTTGCTCTAATATTGTATTATAATTTAGGTTTTTAATTTACAATAATTGGTTTTATTTATTATAAATTATATTTTTATTTGGTGTTTTGTATTAGACATTTTTAATCATAATAATTACTTATTATGATTATTATTTATTGTATTATAAATGATATTTGTTTTAGTATTTTATCATTTATAATATGTTTATTTTTGGTCTGAGTTTACGAAGACTATATGCTGAAATAATTGTTTTTTATGGCTAATAATATTTTTAATGATTATTATTTAACATTATTAGCTGTTCTATAAAATACATAATTTATTATTTATTTTATTATGTAAATAATTAGTTTTTATATTTTATTTATTATATTATTTTAGCATATCCATATCGAAAAAGTTTCGATATTAGGGCACTTCGCAGAGGGCAGAGGCAGTGAGGAACGAACCACCGAGTAAGAGCTTTTTGCGAAGCAAAAAGTGAGTTTTGAGCGAAGCGAAAAACTCAGGGTGTCGGCTGTGCCGACCGTAATGAGCGTAGCGGTGCGTCACCCCTCTTATGCCCTCTATTCTTTCCGTGAGCATACTGGCACTTTCAAGTGTCATATGCGGTCCCGAGCGTAAAAGACGGCAAGTCTTTTGTTACCGAGGGCACTGGAAAAGAGTATGAAAAAGTCGGGTTACTCAAGTAACTTTCGGTCCACTTTTCATATTTATCCCGAAGAATTCCGTAGCATCAAGTTACCATCAAGTCACTTTAGTGACGCAGATTGTAACTATATCTTTAGTATATGTGCCCGGAATTCTGAACTAATAATGCTGTTTACTGATAGCCTTTTGGGCTATATTAGACTTCAAATTATTTTTGCGACATATTGCAAAAATTAGTGAGACTTGCGAGCGTTATTTTTAAGCCGTAGCGTCGCATTATATTAATATATTTTATGCATTTAGTTTTTATATAAATGCATAAAATATATTTGCGATAAATAAACTCTTAGAGTTTCTAAACAGTTATCGCTAAAAATATATTCAGGTTTTTGAAATATCAGTTTCAAAAATATAATTAATTAAGTATCCCATATATGCACCAATACTTTTTATTATTTTTATAAATAATAAAAAGTCTCAGTATAAAAACATATTTAAGTAAAAATTATATATTAACCTGCAGTAGCAGTACGACAAGTATATCAAAGCGATAGTTGCACGACATTAGTGCAATACATATTCATATTATTTAAACATTATATTATTCAAAACAAAGATTTATTTTATATAAAATCTTTGTTTTGAATAATAGGGATTATAAATTAATATTAATTATAAAAACTTGCGGAGCAAACTGTAAAATAAAATATATTTTCAGTAATATATATGAGCTGAGTGAAACTTAAATAATTTATTATTTTTTCGTTTAAGTTTCCGGAGCGAAATTAAAAATAGATAATCAAAAACTATTATATTTTTATGTTTTCAAAAACATAGGCTTATAAAAATATTCACCGTTTTTGAAAAACAGTATATGCATAAATAAAAGCTCAGCACGAATATGCTGAGCAAAATACGATAACAGTTAACATTAAAAATAAGTTTTTCTTGAAATTCAATAACGTTACCGGAGCGAAATCTCAGCAATATTATTTACTGTTTTCAAGAGGGCATTTATCTCCCTTATTTTCATAAAAACCCGATAATATTTTTATCATATAAAATATTTTTATAGCCTATAGGAAATTACCCATCTATGGCCTGTGATATGTGCCCATTTAGGGCCTATAAAAAAGTACTCATAATCTGGCCCATATATATTGAGGTGCTATAATAGGGCCTATAAAAGGTACTATATTTTGGTCCCTAATCCGGCCCATAGTATTTATGTGTCTGTTTATGGCCTGTTTTATGGCCCATAATCAGTACCATAAAATGTGCCATAAAAGGTCCTATAATCCGGCCCATACAATAATATTAAAGTTATGGTCCATAATATGTGCCAGATTAGGGCCTATAAAAGGTACCCTATTTATGGTCCATATTTATTTTTATTATATGTGTGGCCCATTTAGGGCCTATGATAGGAGTCTATAATTAGTACCATAAAAGGTCCTGTGTTAAGTACCCTAATTTGGTCTATATTAGGTACCATAAAACAGACCCTGATATGTGCTAATTTATGGCCTATAAAAGGTACTATATATATAATATAAAAATATTAGAGTGATTGATATAAATATCAACCACTCTAATCACAACTCTCAAAATAAAGCTCTAACGAAAAAGCACCCGAGGATTATAGAACTTTCCAGTCAAGCTTTATAATATTATAAAGCTTGATAAATCAGTAATTTTTGATATAATATCTATATGGAGACATATAATATCACACGAAACGGGTTAGCATATCGTATGCAAATAAGCCTATGAGTACGATAAGTATAATGCGAATATCGTATAATCAAATAAAAACTTTGAATATCAAAGTTTTTCTTGTATACATATTAGTAAATCAATATAAAAATATACGTAGGTAAATCAAAAAGAATGGGTTGTTAAATAGGCCGACATCGCATAGTGATAACTGGTCTGAAGTATATTTAATATATGACACAAATAACAATTTCAACGATGGGATTATACAGCAATTAGAGAATGCGATATACAATAAAATAAACAGAGACCAATGCATATGATAATCAAAACTAAGTTAACTAATACAAACACATCTAGTGTATATGAGCAGGAATTTATTGATGGTATATTAAACGATATATATTATATGTTATATGGATTAGGATTAGATTTAATACACAAGCGTAATATAAGTTATGAGTTACCATCAGGTGAGTATATATACGAATATGAATCATTAAATAGGCTGTGTGGTGCTTATATAGATATTTATGATAATGAGATACGAGTATTAGCAGATAGTGAGATAAGTGATAATATAGATAAAGGTTGTCCGAAGAACATAATCAATTTAAAACAAAGTGAGATGTTAATCGTATCAGGTATACTGCAATATGATATTGTGTTTAAAGATATAGAATCTGCACTATGGTTCATAACTGGAAAAAGATAAAGAATCTAAGAGATAGATGAGCAAAATTGCTCATCTTTTTAGATATTCATCATAATCCAAAGTGCCTATAATAAAAGCATACGAACGAGATAACACCTCGTATAGCGTAGTTATAGTTTTTGAGTCTTTGACCTGTTCTTTTTATATTCAAAGTCAGAGGCATAGCGTCTAAGACCTGAACTTATAAACATAACTAAACTTATTACATAAAAATACTAATGCGATAGTCATTAAACTACCTCCTTTCTTTACTTACATATATAACACAAAAATTCTACATAAATCAATTATATTCACTAAAAACGCTCGAATTCTTATTAATAAGAATACTTTTAAAAAGAGTTAGAAAACGCCGGGAATCCAGAGCAGCTAAGCTGCTCGTTTATACGACGAGGCGAGTGGTTAAAAAATAAAAAGTAGACTCTATAAAGAGTCCACTCTAAGATAAATTTAATCTGTCCAACCTGAGATGACATATACATCCTCATCATAATTCTCATCAGCACAATCTATCTTTAAACATAATTTTCCTCCAAATGTATGTCAGACAGTCTGTCTTTAATGCCGGACTGTCTGAACCTTGGTTCATAATATATTGGCAACACTTACACTATATCTCGATTATTCAAATAGCCTCTTTTTGAGGGCTGTAAAAATCAAGAAATCTTTCTGGTCTTGATTTAAATCAAGTTCAAAGGGTTTTCCAATGCATTGAACTTGAGTGGATACATAGATTTGCATCAAGACATCATCTTCATCTTCAATTGAACACAACGCCTTGTCGATGTTGTTGATTACTCTTGTATAGTCATCGTCACACGCATGGTAAAGTAACAGATATTTCGTATCATCCATCACATTATTGCGTAATAACTGGATGAAGCTTTTAGATGGCTGTACGAAGTCTGGAGCCTTGATGAGCTTCAAGAGTTTAGATACTCTTTCGAACTCTTCAGTGTCGTTCATCTGGTTGAATTCTACACCGTTAAGGGAAGTGTATGTGTTGACGTTCATTGTTGTTCCTCCTGATATAAGCATCAATATAGTTTTCTAAATTATCTCTCGAAAGCTTTTTATTTAACAGGCATGTACTATGCGAACGAATTGTTTGATTTTTCAAGTATAGAGCTAATAAGCTCGTTTATAATAAAAAAAAGAGACAGTCCGGCGTTTAAATGCCAAACTGTCTAAAAGCTGTTTCTCAAGATACCGATGAGGTCGTCCTGAGCGTCCTGATTGATAAGTCCCATTTCGATTGCAGCATAGAGAATAGGCCGCAAACTTGCGACTACAGCCTTCTGGTCCGGGTTAAGTATGAGCTCAAAAAGGCTTTCCAATCATAAGTTCGACAGGGAAGTCCTCGAAGTAATCAAGCATATCGTTCATATTGAGAGCACTCTGTTGTATTCATCATCGAATGCAACGCAAAGGAATTTATAATCCTTATCGTTTTAACACAACCCTGTAGGAACTTGATGAAGCTCTGCGTGGGTCTGACGAATTCAGGAGCCTTAGTGAGGCTCAAGAGATGAGATACTCTCTGTAGTTCTCAGCATTCGTGAATGCGACACCATTGATAGTAGCAGACGTGTTGATATTCATTGTTCTTCCTCCTGAACTGAATTAAGATTTTATAGTTTCTAAATTTTTCTCTCGAACGCTTTTCTTTAACATAGACTGGCAAAGCGGAGAATTAGACGTATCACGAAAGACATCAGGTTACAGATTTTTGAACTTATCAGCGAGCATCTTTTTGGCATCTGCCGATAGAATCATGCCATAATTTGATTCAATTTCAAATGCTTTGTTTGCCTTAATCAAATCAATAATAGGCTGGCATTCAGGGCAATCAAGTTCAGTAAAAGCCTCGCTGTAATGCGTCAATTTCGTTTAAAAATGCATTATATACTCAATGCATGCAAAGGGTTCTAGCCATTCTAATAACTTACAAAGGTCTTTCACAGCCAAGACAAAAATCTCTGGTTGGTCTGTAATTATCAGGTGCCTTGATATATGTCAACCATGAAAAAGGTGAGTGCAAATTCAGCATCGTTATCAAACTCCACACCTGCAATATTAAGATTGATACCTGTATTCATTGTTAATTCTCCTTTAAGCATTCCATGAGGTTTGTTAAACTTTTCAAGTGTTTTTGTGTTCACTACTACACGAAAAAGCCTTGCCTGTTTCGAGTAAATTTACGATATAATTATATCGTCTAGCGATCTTTCTGATTCAGGTGTATACTCATTGAGTTTATCCACAATCTGAGTTATAGGTCCGTTAAAACAATCATAAAAGCATATTAGTCAATGACTCGTCATTATCAACTTCAATAAGAAAGTCACGAAGACCTTTTAATGAGTTCTGTAGATGGCTCAATGTTTTTAGATGTTTTGGGTGCATCTAAAATCAAGAGAACATCATCACATGTGGTATGAGTGTCGAACATAACGCCATTGATGGAATAGTAAGGTTTATAGTTTAAGTTCATTGTATTTCTCCTTAAGTCAAGACAAATTTATTTGCATCTATGTTTTTCTCTCGAACGCTTTTATTTAAGATATATGTAATATGCGAAAGAGACAGTTGATTTTTCGAATAAAATACATAGAGCCTAATGGCTCGTTTACACAAGTGATAGCTTGTGGTTAATAAAAAGTTACGGCAACGCTGTTATAAGCGTCACCGTGGATAGGGGAAAAGATTCAAATAGCCACTCGGGCGAGCGAAGCTGAGCCTTTTTAAATAAAAATTATTGTTTTATCATTTTTATAATAAAAAGATAGAGAAAAACCCCTCTATCAATTATGTGATGGCAGAAGCCGGGTTGCTCCCCGTGAATCACTTCCACCTCAGTTGTCATACGACTTACACCTCCACCTCAGTTGTGATATGGTTTACGGGATGCGTATAACTGTCGCTTATGACTACTTATCTGATGGATGATAATGATGGTTATCATTTGCTCAGATTTTTATCACAAGGCATTGACCACCCATCAATGGTCATGCTATATATTCTCTCGAAGCGAGCGAAGCGAGCCTTTTAATACACAGCTAAGATAAGTCTTAGCTGTGCTGATAATATAGCAATAAGTTAAAAATATTGCTTAGATAAAACTTATCTAAACAATACAATAATCGGCGGACCTTCGCCCTACCCAAATCTATACTACGCAATATTCTGTCACAGAGGAGATACACCTGAAGCTTCGGACCGTCGTCCTAACCTATGTACCCCGGCTTTCGCCCTATGCTCTGAGGGGAATGATACTCAACTTTTCCCACGTCATTCAGTTCTTGTTAAGTATTTTTTTCATTAAATATTTTTCAGTAAATATTTAGCAATTAATATTTTGTAAAAGAACGCCTGTGGTACTCGCCCCTAATCTGTTTTTGTCTTATAGCCGGATTTCTCCGGGTCATTGGCAAGAGCTTGTTTTGGAATTACTCTCAGTAATCTATATGTCCCCATACAGCACTTAAGAGCCGCATTGGTCCCCATTGCTGTGGACCTCCTCAATTATCGCTCCGACTCCTTGATTAGACATTTTGCTCATATAGACCGGCAACCGGTTCTTGCACTTGAGACATCTGTCTCTACCCCGTATCAATCACTATCAACAAGAAGCCTTAATTATACAGTATCCCATATAAACAAGACTTTGCATTCAAACCGTTCTCAGCAAGGTTGACTAAAACCCTCTGCACTGAGTTGCCGATTATTGCACCATTATAGCCCGATAGCTTGCCGACAGGCAAGCCTTTTTAGATATGAAATATCGTTTAGGCGAGCGACAGCGAGCCGTTTTAAATAAAAAGATAGAGAGAAACTCTCTATCAAATAATGTCAACAAAGTTTTTTTGTTAAACTATAGAATTATTGATTATGTTTTTACTTCGTTATAACACAATTCTATAAGTTTATCCTGTATTGAATAATCATTAGTGTCATGGTATGAATTAATCCATGAATCTATTTCTTCTGGTGAAAAAGATATTTAATTTATTTATCAATTCAATTTCTTCAGAAGATAGTGTAATACGATTATATTTGTTATTTTTAATTTTTTTCATTCAAATCTGCAAAGTTTTTATCACCTGTGTTATCATCATATGATTCAAATACTAAATTATTAAAGTCACTCGTATTATGTATCATATTACAAAAAGTGTTCAGCCAATGCGTTGGGTGTAACGACTGTTATATCTTTTAAATATATCTTTTGAGTTTAAGTTTTTCTGGTACAGTCTTGTATTTTTATTTTATATATTCATTATTTTCATTGTATTCTGCATTAATGCTATACACTAAATTAGGTATAATACCTTTCAGGAATACATTTTTTTAAATTTCATCATAGCAAATATAATTTTTCAATACAGCTGTATAAATTTCAGGATTGTATATAGGTGAGTCACCAAAGTGAGCTAGAATATGCTCTCTATTTGTCTGTCATTTAATAATTGGCTATTTATGTGTTTTTGTAACATTAGGAGCTTTTATGACAGTTAAATACATGATATGCAATTTGTTTTAAAGTTGTCATATATTTCCTCATCATATTTACATCAATCACATCTTATTTCTGATATAGGCTTACCAATATCAGAACCTGCAATAAGTTCATTATGTTTATATATACCTATTTTGTCTTCCATAAAAATCATATTTAATCGTGTAATTTGTGTAATAATTGTCTTTTTATTTCAACGATATATGAGTTGGTACCTTGTGTATCATTAAGTATTATATCATCAATAAATGTCATAATATAATCGCTGGATAATTTGATGAATCACTTTTATATGGTTTCGATGAGTCAACCAATATAAATTGTGGATAATATGTTCCATTTGGGTTGATTAACATTTTATATTTTTATACAGGTAGTCCTATAATATTTATCTTTTTAGTTAAAAATTCTTTAACAGATATTGATTTTTAATTTTTGACTCGGCATCTCCAGATATTTAAAGCCTTTAACTTTAGCTTCTATTAAATCTGGTGATTTGTGATAACCGTTATAAACATCATTTTTAAAATGTTTAATTCATTAACAAGTTTTTCAGGTTTTTCATTTAATTCTACGCCTGCAAAAAGAAAAATGAGTATTTCATATAATAATTCCCTTTTTTTATAGGGCTCTCGATACAAAAATATAGATATAAATACAAAAAGAAAATGGTAGGAAATGGCCCTTGCCAATCCCTACCTTAGTTGTGTTGTTCAGACACTAACTTCATGATTATATTATTTGTAATAAGGGTTACAATATATTCATGGCATTGCCCATCCCTTAATGGACATAGCTAAATTTTAACTCGCAAGTGAGCGAAAGCGAACGCTTTTTATAAAAAATCGTAGAAGTTGTTGTACACCAACTTCTACAGTACTCACGACAGTCACTGTATTAAATATAAAGGGATATATATTCATACTCGTATCGCAGGGAATAGGTTCCACCCTCTTAATGGACATTCCAAATTACCTCTCGAAGTGAGTGCGAACGAACGTCTTTTAAAAATTATAGCCAACACATAATGTGTTGACTATATAAAAACACTAACCGAACATCTTTTTAAAAGCCTTGTAGTTATTATCGTTACCGGGTACTGCCAGGTATAACGTCAAGACCTGAGAACTCAAAAATGTCTTTGATGAGCCTTGCAACAACGTTTGGGTCCTGTCCGAAGACGCCACAACCGTATGCACCAAGTATAATAGTATCTAAGTCATTATCAAGAGCAATGTTCTTTATAAATTCTATTCGGTTTTTAATAGCTTGCAAGTTTGCATCAGGACTTACGTGACAGTACTTGTTAGCCGTAGTCCAGTTCGGAGCTGCACAAGTGATAACATCACATAATCTTTTCACGCTTGTCATCTTTAAACAAGATTAACGGCGTATATATTGCTGTATTATGATATAAAGCTCGATTGAGCTGTTTTTCTGTTTACAGCATCATATGATTACTCAAATTCTCTCAAGACGTTATACAAAAAGCTTTTTGTGGCATAGACACTCTTCCTGAGCCATTGAACCTTCAAGAAACTTGCCACCAGCCTCTTTAAAGCTTGCGAAAGTTAGCACCGCAGCGTTTTTCTCAGGTGCTAACCTTAATATTGCATCAACACTATCTGTATTGATAAGCTTAAACGTAGCCTGTGATTTAGGCTCTGACGGTGCAAGACTTCTTGTATAGATGCAAGAAAGCTTAAAAGCTATGAGAATCTCATTACTATATTGTCTTGCCATATCTTCTGTATGTCTTGATGCTATCATAGCGTTTTTGTTTAGCATTTTCCCAGTATCCCTATAATAATACCTCCATGAAAATAAAATAATAATCAACATATCACCCGTATATTTTAATCCACTAAAAATATAGCTTTACATGAATTATCCAAGATAGCCACTCTGGTATTATTGTATTTATACTGAGCAGCAATGGCAGCAGCATTGTTATAATTATTAAATGTCATTGCTGATAGTCTAAATTTAGTCCAATGAGATTTACTTGTTTTTATCTTTTGTATTATTTTTTTCAAAAATAAAAATTCCGTTATCGTATCTGTTATCACATATAACAACAAATTGTTTATTCATTATATTTAATTCTCCTTTTAGTTATTCCTACAGTCACTCGAAGTAGAGACTGTATTATTTTTAACATACACGGCATAAATATGCCGTGTATTAATTTAACTGTTCATCAAAAGCTCTTTACAAGCTTTGACAACCTGATTTGCCTGCTTACCTAAGAGCTTCTCGTTAGTACTTAGGCTCTTCAGTCTTGATGTAGTCTTCTTTAACATCATCAAGATACGCAGGGATAATCTGGCTCAAATTTGCATACTTGGCTCGATTGCAAGTTTGCCGATAACACCCTCAAGCTTGACATAGTGAAGTATCTTTGAATATCTTCAACGAAAGCTGACTCTTTATCTGTGAGTATTTTTGGGTTCTTTAATCTTGTTCTTTATTTCAGAAAATCTTTCAGTCTTGTGTTTTACAGCTACATAATGGACAATCCTTGAATCTTCAAAATCAAGAACTTGAGAGTCAACAGGTTTATACACAAATCCCTCAATATCTCCACCAAGAGTAGAGTCTTGAGTAATTTCATTGGATATAAAACTCTAAGAGTCTTTTGTTTGGTTCATATCAGGCACTCTTAAAGATACATCAAACAAATCGTATAATTCTCTCTGAGATAGACTTCGTATGTACCGTTTTCTTTTACGAATGCATCAAACACCTGTACTGTTGAATTTTTATCTATGTTTTTCAGTATAATGCATTGACTGCTACTTTGTAGCCATACAATTCTCCGAATACATGAATAACAGATATATTCTATTACTTTTCAGATACATTTTTGCAGCATCTATCACTTTGCTTGTGTTTGATGCACTGATAAATTTATTATAATGGTTTTCATTCTCATGAAGTTTGTCTCTTCTTGAGTAAAAGCTGACATTATCTTTATTATCAACTTCTATCTGTATGTTCACCCCATGGATTTTTCTGTAGCATAAAATAGATTATCAAGATTTCTTGTAATTTTTCTTGAACTCTTGATATTAAAAGTGATTCTCGATTGACTGGATATTTAAGCATATAACTTTTCCTCCAAATAATTTTTATCTAACTAATTCCAGTTGAGCCGGACGCTCATAAATCTGCATTTGATGGACTACATCAAATCTAAGACCTAAAGTCTTTTTGTCATATCCACCAACGAATTTAGTAGTTGCAAACACGGACAATCATGTTCTTGTCCATTGCTTTACTAAGCCATACAGCCATATTTTTTGCACATAGCTAATCTGATATACAGACTGTTTGCCGTTTTTGCTTATTGCGTGTGCCAAGACCTGTATAGCGTTTTTGTCATGCTTATTGTTGGGTTCTCGTCTGAGTGTCAAAATAAGCCTTTTCGGCTTTTCTTAGAGCCCAAAGCTGTTCCTGATAAAAGCTTGGTCCTGCTAACTTTACATCTACGATTTTTGCAAATATTGTTTGTGTCATAATAGTACCTCCTAAAATTATGTATCTATGCTTACACTCGAACCCGTAAGGATTATTTAAAACAAAAGTATTATAAATATTGATAAATGAATATATCATGTTAAGATGCAATATATAAAGAATTATTTATAATATAACTACTATAAGAAAGGTTATTGTTTTTATGATAATAGAGAAGCGAATACATAATAAGACTCCACTTGGCAATTTTTGGTATAATACGCTGGATTTTAGTATTAACTAAAAAGACACCGTTTGGTGACATAGAGATATTAAAATATATTGAAATGAAATCATAGGCGTAAACATAAAAATTCCGGAAGGGTTAAAATCATGTGCCTATATGTTTTGAGAACAATTATAATTTATTATCAGCACCTATAATACCTGTATCGGTAAGATATACAGATAATATGTTCAGTGGTTGTTCTAGGCTTGAACAAGGCATAGCTATGCCATATGGTGTAATATCATCAAGTTTTATGTATCAAGGATGTACCAGATTAAAAATCAGTCCCGGACTTACCGGGCAGTTTAAAGACTGCATCATATATGTTCAGTAATTGTAAATTTAATTTTGCTCCAAAACTGCCAAAAGATATTAAAAACATTTCGGGTATGTTTCATAATTGTAAGTCATTAAACGTATTACCTGATTTGCCTGAAGATGCCAAACAAGATTATGTGTTACTTGGCTGTGACAGACTTAAGAATATAGCATTATAACTTGTAATATATTATATTCTGGGTTATTCGGATAATGAGGCTTGTGAAAAGGCGAAGCCTGTTTTAATGCTTGTTCTTACAGCCTATGATAATAAATGCAGTTGCAAACGTGTAAATATAAATATTTACGGCAACAAATTTAGCCAACTCAATTACTAAAAACATCTAAAAACTATTAAGGGTGCGTAAGCACAAAGCGACCTAGTTGGTTCATACAGCCAATAAGAGACCATATGTAATATATGGGTTATATATATGGTCTTAAGTGGTGCAGTAACAAACGACAATAATAAAATTATTATAGGTTACACGCACCAACCAACTATCATAAAAGACAAGCACAGTTTTTATACTGTGCTTGTTGAGATCAAAAGTATAATTTTTCATATCTGATGTACTGTCATATCTGTATTTTTGACAGATATGCTTTGATAAACTCAGTCTTGTCATTAATATCAGTTTCATTAGCTTTCGCATATTTGCATATAGTTCTTGCTGATTCAGTTCGGCATCAAATAATTTTTCGCTGTGCTCTTCAAGATATTCTTTCTGAGCGAAGTAAAACCAAGAATATCTTTTTATAATTGACAGACTATACATTCTGTCATCATGAAATTTATCTATATATTGTCCGATTGTCATATTGACCTCCAAAAATTTTAATTATCTACAAGGTCATCCGAAAATGGCGGGAGCCATTTTATTTAACTCTAACAATCTGCTCATAGAGACAGGATTCAGTTAAGTTTATACGTTTGTTCTCATGATAGTGACCGAAAAACCAATGTTTGAACTCACATCTTGCTCTGACATCTTCCAGAAACATAGAGATTATTGGGCATCCCGTGATATCCAAGAAGTACAGCATCGGATGCAGGAGCTTCGTGCGTAAATATATAATCAACTTTAAAAATTATTTTTCAAGATTTTTGCCAAAGCATAATCCATCTCTGTATCATTTGGCATTTCCTGTGCCCACCAGTTAAGATGATTAACTCTGTATGCAAGACCGGAGTGTTTAAGCTTTTTAAGGTTATGCTCAAAGTTCTTATCGGTTTTATCAAGTACACCTGCTGCATAATTGGCTTTAAGTTTTTTCAGGCGAGGCAAGACCGTTGATATCATGAGATGGAGCACCACCAAAAGGCAAAATACTTTAGTGTCTGCTACATCATAAATTTCACCTCTCATGAGATGGATTACAGAGTCTCTGAGTTTATGTACTTTGCCGTTATTCCATGTTGATACAGGTAAACAATCAAGTCTGTCAAAGTTTTTCGTGATTGCCATCCACAAAAACTGTAGTGAAAGGCTTATCATCAAGCCAGTCGAGCCAATACTTTTCAGTTTTATTATTAGGGTCTTGGCTCCATACAAGTCCGAAAATCTCCGGTGACAACAACAACATCGGATTTATCAAGCTCTGTTTGCTCGAAAAATGAGCGTGTTGCAAACCTTGATACATCTGAGTGTGTGTCTCCTGTGACATATAGTCTATTCATGATTTTTCTCCTTTATTTTTATAACTTATATTTTTTTGGTCCGTGATAAATAGATACATATTGTCGTTTGTTGCCTTTACTATCTGTATCAATATCTTTTTATTATTAGTATGTCACCCTGTTTCATCTTTTTGTTTTATAGCCTCTATATCTTCATAATCTAATTGTTTTTACTAAATTATTATTAGATGGCTTAATTATGTTTCTTTTATAATCTTTTTAGGTTTTTATGCTTGTTAATCAATTCAAGCTTGTAAAGCTTGATACTCATATGGATTTTTGATATAGTCATCTCCAAAGGTTTCTAATAATTCTATATCTATATAATCTTTGTATCTTAAATAGATTAACCAATTAAATAATTTTTGTAGCATAATATCTCCTTTTTGACTTTAACACCCGATAAACATAAAAATATCATTTTTGGTGTGGTACGTCACCAAAAATGATATTTAAGTTAAGAGAAGAACAAGAATGGATATTCTTGTATGGCTGTTGGTATCAGCCGAAAGGCATCAATGGAATCGAACCATTGCTGTTCCTATATGCCTAGAGTAGGGGTGAGAGGATAGCATGGATTTTCTATCCTCTCGAGTGTAACATTTTTATTAGCTGTAGATATATAGGAGGTATCCTGCTACAGCCCAAAAGTGTTAACAGAATCGAACTGTTATAAAAGCCATAACACTTTTTACATGATAACACTCGTAGCTTGTGAATACAAGCTTTTTATTTGTTTATCAGATATCTTGGATATAATATTTATTTTTAATTTTATTATTTAATCGTTTAACATCCGGTAAATCAAAAATAGCATCGTATTCTAAGTGTATTAAAATTTGTTTCGCCATGAAATGATAATACAAACAAATTATATATTTCATCATATGATAGAGATGGATTTTTCTTTATGAATTGCTGTTATAGCATCAATTAAGTCTAATATAAATTCATCTTTAAGATTTACATTAAATCTTTTCGTTTATGTGGCTTAGCGTATTATATATGCAATAATATAAATCTTTATTTTTAAATTCTATATTATTTATTTTTGCACGAAATTCCGATATGATTATAGCATCTATTTTTCATGATTAACTCCTTTTTCGTATTACACTCGATTTGCCATAAAATAATATATAAAAATTATACTCTAATAATTAGAGTATAAGAATATTAATAGGAGGTGGGTGAATGTGTGTTTGCATTCACCCTTTTTATAAGTTAGTAGTTGGCTTTTATTAGCCTAATTGCAATAGCCTGAATCGAACAGGCTTTATAACACCAGTTTGCAATGTGATAATATATTGCTTGGACTCGAACCAAGGGCCTCAATTCCGTCACATGGATTTTTCACCTGTCTATTGCCTGTTGCCTAAGTACCAACTATTAATGGAATCGAACCAACTTAGGACAGAACGGATGTGTCTACCTACTGAGCTACAATATATCTAAAAATACCCCTGAAAAGTTTTTATTAAAAAGCCCTATGATTTTACACGTTTTATATTATAATTAAAATATATTAAATAAGAAAGGAAGAAAAGATTTTATGTCAGAGTTAAACAAAATTAAGCAAGCGACAGAGCCAATTAAAGAGTTTCATGTTCCTAATAGAGTAGTCTCAGGCAATGATATGGCAAATGACCATAATAAGATTGTATTAAACTTTAATGAGAATGTGGATATAATTGGTGATAGTGTTTTCCCAAATGTCAAAGATATGCAGGAAGCTGTGCAAGCATTTGTAAATAACAATAAAAGATAATCCTAATGTTTATAATCCGTTTGACCACGATGGCAAACCTAAAGATGAAAGTAGCTTAATAACAGCCTATAATACAGGATTGGCATTATCTCATTGGGATGATATTGTTGCTAAGCATGGCGACAAGATTCATGAGGTTGCCGAGAGAGTCGGCGATAATTATAACAATAGTGCTTTAGCATTAGGAGCAGGAGCTTATATAGCCGATTCACAGGGTCTTGATGATAAATCCGTTAATCTTATTCTTGATAAATCTGTAAATGATTATGGATTTGTAAGTTCATATAAGATGAATGATGCTCGTGAGATGTTTGCATATGGCTATAATCATGATGAAGTTGACTTTATCCTTGATAAAAGTGACAAAACAAGAGACGGTGTTATGTATCATATGAATGATGATGGTGATTTTCTTAAGAAAGATGAAATTGAGATGTTATCATCTGTTACATCAAGACATGCTATGACTGAAGTAGTTGATATGATTCGTGGTAATGAGTATCATAATCAGGAAATCAAAGATGTAATTTCTGCAAGTAATTTATATTATGAGTCATTATGATAACGATAATAAAACTAATAATTTTCTCAAAATGGCAGATTTTATGGATGATGTAAAAAGCCATTAAGTATTACGAAACAGAAAAATATGATATTCAACGTATGGAGCATCCTGAGATTAAAACAGACAGATAATCAAATAGATGGTATCATATTCGGTGAGGACAGGTTAACTAATCTGGTTAAAGATTATTTGAATAATCCGTCTGAACCAAATATAATGTTACATTATCATCATAAAGGTCTTGAGCTTGAAGCATCAAAAAGAGATGCCTGAAATACCAAAGCCTGAAAAAGTAGTGGTTGATTTTGAGCATATCAAGATACCGTCAGGTCTTATAGATGGTCCACATGACAGCAAATATGGCAAATACGATATTATCAGTGTGCCGTTTGAAGACAGATTTGGCAAAATGACTGTCTCTGATAGTCTTGTAGATAGAAACGGAAAGACAGCTGTTCTTAGTTTACCGGCAGATAGAGATAGAACAGTACAGTTTTATGATAAAGAGACTAAAGAAAAGACATCTGAGACATTTAATGTATCTGATTTAAAAGATATATATAATAAAACTGGGAAAGACTTAATGCAAGAAATAAAAAGCTTAGATTCTAAGTTTGAGGCAACACAAGAGTTTCTTGCAAATAAGTTTGATAGCCCTGAAGTTTAATAAAAAGACAGGCATTATGCCTCGTCTTTTTATTATAATCCAGTGCAGCTTTAGCAAGCTTATCAGCTTTTTCGTTAAGCTCTACACCTGTGTGGGCCTGTACTTTGATGAAATTAACATTTAGCTTATTTTTAGTGCTTCATAAAATTTTTACATATCTTTTTGTTAATTCTTTACCTGCTTTCCATGAACCTGTCGCCCAAGCTTCGATTCCTGCGTAGTCATAATACAAATCTAAAGATTTAATATTATTGTCAAGACAGTATTGCATAGCTTTCATAGCACCGAAGATTTCACCTGTCACGTTTCGTCCGGTGTCAAACGCATCAAAAGCCTGAGAAAATTCTGTTGTTTGATTGTCATACATGATAACAACACCATAAAGCAAAATCTTTTGAGTATTATTATCATAGCTGCCATCACAATAAGCAATAGCTGTATCTTTGTCAGTCTTTACATCTGTGTTAATATATTCAGTTTTATTATTTAAGTAATCCATTGCGTCTTGTTCGTTATTAAAGCTTTTTGTATTCGGCTCCTGAAACGCCGTAGACATATGATTTACATTCTTCCCAATTATTAAAAATACCTGTTTTATATCCTTTTCTTACTGCATAATATTTCATAAATAACCTCCTATTTAAAAATTAAACTATTTTTTTATACATAAACTTGAAGCGTATGTATATACGCTTTTTATTATTTAAAAATTATTATATACTATAAATATAAAAAGCATGAAAAGGAACTTAATTATGAGTAGATTAGATAATATAGAGCAAGCAAAAATGCCCATTTATCAATTTAAAGGTATAGGCAATAAATCAAATCAATATATATTTGGAGAAGAGGCAATTTATTCACAAAACACAAAAGCGTATGTATCCGGATGGATATCCTGTTGCAGATATGGAGTTACAAAAATCATAGCATTTTTGGACCCGGATTAAATGATATGGTTCATATATTAAATCAATTCAATAATGCTAATTCTGATAATCCATATGCTTTCAAATCCAATTAATCCTGATGGCACATATGATGATGCACGGTTTGTGCCGGTTGCTTATAATATTAATTTAGCATTATCTCATTGGGATGAGCTTAAGTCAAAATATGGCATTGAATTAGATAATATGTCAAATAAAGTGCAGGAGAGTGCATCTAATTCTGATAAATATGCATATGAGAGTGCAGCTCTAACTTTAGGGTCTCATGCTTATCTTGGTGAATGTGCAGGTCTTGACGAGAATCAAGTCAAGTATATGATAAAACATACAGAGTATAAAGACGGCTATATAAACGAAAGACAATTAGGTGATACAAGTTTTGTATTACAGTCTGAGCTGCCTGACGATGTTAAGATAAATATATTAGAGTCAGGCAAATTCTAATACATTACATATTATTGCTGATAATATAAATAATCCGAATGTGGATGCGAATGATTTGGCTTTAATATCTAATTCAAAAGACTCAAGAGTTGCACGTATGATTATGGATGATATATCTGATGATATAATTAATCATCATGAAGCAAAGATTGTGTAGCATCAATGAATTTGATGCATGATTATTTAATTAAACATCAAGAGCCTACTGATGTATTACAGGATATTTATTGTGATGTAAGAAGTATTTTTATATAACGAACGTAAAGATATTGCTTCTAAATTATCACATAATCCTGATGCAAATCTTACGGGGAATCAAAAAGACGGTGTTATATTAGGCGACAATAAGTTATATAATCTTATGGGAGCCTATATAACAAGCATGAATAATACAATAGATTTTTCAAAGACTTTATTTGAGTTTAAAGATAAGCCAATGGATGCGTATGTTGATTCTAAGTCAAAATACGAAGATATAAAGATTCCTTTAGGTCTTGTAGATGGACCTCGTGAGGGCAAATATGGGAAGTACGATATCGTGAGCGTACCATTCGAAGATAAATTCGGAAAAATGATTATATCAGATAGTTTGGTAACAAGAGATAATAAGACAGCTATATTATCATTAGATTTAAATAAATCAAAGACAGTGAAGTTTTACGATAAAGAGAGTAAAACTGATATGCAACAAGATTTCAGTGTATCTGAGTTAAAAGATATATATGCCAAAAATTGGCAAAAGACTTAATGTAAGAAATAAAAATTAGATACTAAGTTTGATTTTTTGGGATTATCAGATACATCAATAGAATATAATTAAAAATACACCGATAGAATAATTTCTATCGGTGTTTATATTTATAAATTATCTTTTGTAAGTTCTTTAAGCATATGAGCTATAGAAGCATCATCATACCCTTCAGTTTTTAGTCTTTTCTTTGATAGATATTTTAAATAAGTCCAACATATCTTAGTGTCTTTTTGTGTATCTGCCATATTTATCTCTTTTATATTAAAATATTAAAAGATGTTCTTGAATTTACCGGTATTTTTATCTAAAAATAGATTTATTTATATCATACATATTTTGTAAAATCAGCAACTCTTTTTATAGTTCTTTTGTTTAGCTGCAATTTCCTGTAGGTTCTTGATATCTAAATCAAGTCTGCCTATTAATGTTCTGGTTAATTCTTGACATTCTTCAGCTGTTAATGTAATAGTATAAGTTTCCATTTTTATATTCTCCTTTTATAATTCCATATTTAAAAGCTCTAAGGCTTTTTTGTTTAGCAGCCTCAGCAGCATGCCAATCATTATATTCTTCAGCTCCATTACATGGGTGAACATATAAAAAAATCTCACTAAATCTTCAACAGAATTAATTTGATTTTTATAATCATCTATTATTGCTTGATTATATGCATTTTTATTATCAACACATTCATCATATGTATCAAAACAATTCAGATACTCTGACAGTTCTGATTCCCATGAAATCTCCAGCCATTGTTCTAACATCAAGAATCAAAAAAAGCATTCTTCATCATATGTGTTATCTATTGCGGCCATTATCCCTGACAAAAACTAGGTCTAACATTTTGTCATAAAAATAGACGAGTTTAGCATTTTTCAAAATTTCATATTAATACCTCCTAATTTAATATTTATTATTTGTCTTAACACCCTGTATTTTTTTATAAAAATAAGCATAGGCGTTTATGCCTATGCTTATTTTTGTTTTACTCAGGTGTATTCATGTTTGCATCAACTGCATTTCCTGCATCTACAGTATCTCCTGCTGCGGCCTGAAGTACCTGATTTGCCTGCTTTTTATTAATTCTCGCCTGCTTTTCTGACTGAGATTCATCCCATTCAAAGCTATCGACTCTAATAACAGGTGGGTTATATACCATCTTGCCTGTATTCTTGTCAAGATAATCATTAGATTCAAGGTGTACCTGCAAGATGAGCTTATCACCTGTCTGTACGTTACCCCAGATTCCGGGCTAATAGTTCCATCTGATTCTCTTGTTACATACTTTTGCAGGCACGAACACCTGTACAGGAATAGCATCTGAGTCCTTGCCATCAGCTGATGTAAACGCTCTCTTAGGTGCAATCGTTAAGAGCATCTTGACTGAGCCATCGGAATTCAAGAACATATGCTTAGGAATATCATTTGTGATAATTCTGCCTCTCAAAATACCGAAAGTTATTTAAGTTCATATTTGTCATTGTTAATTTTGTCTCCTTGTTATTATTTATTAAATTTTCTAAATGTGCCCGATGGGATTCGAACCCACATTAACTGGATTAAAAAGTCCGGTGCTTCACCGTTAAGCTACGGACACTGATATATGCATTATTTAAGAAAACCTAAATAATACATTAATACCCTCGCAAATTTTTAAATGGATGGCAATATCCAATTATATTTTCCGACCTTGTTAGAAATAGATTAAGAGCCGCTGACTGTAGTACAGTTAGATTATTAGCTGCAATATCTATGTTTGCAAGACCAAAAGTCGTCATAATTATATTTTTATAATCATATAATAAATCTATATATGAATTAACAGCTAAATCTTTTTAGCAAATGCATAACAATAGTTATCTATAATCTTATATAACTCGTTTAATGTATCATTGTCAAGTTCAACTTTAAAGTCATTGTCATCTTCAATAAATTTCAAATTAAATTTATTGCTTATATAGTCATGTATTTCAGGTATAATCATATTTCTAAAGAGCTGGATATATTCCAGCTCCTTATTATCTTTATGTATGCTTAATTCGTATCTGTAAGACATAACAACTACTCCATCTTAATAAACTGTTCTGTATTATTATTAAATACTGTATCTTCGAATGGGCTTAGTTTATTAGCCTCTTTCAGGTGTAGTTTCATATTCACCATATACAACATTTATGTCATTTTTATAATAGACTTTTAACCTGCATATTAGGGTCTACAATAAACATATCAAGCATCATAACTACATTTTCGACTGATTCAGATAATATGACTTCAGCTGCTTCATCACCCATTAAAAACAACAGCTTTTAACTCCATCAGAATTTCATATTTCTTGTTTTCTGTTATATTTACAATCATAACAGGTTCTATATATGATGTATCAAGATAGCTGGATATACCAAAATATTTTAAGAAATCCATATCTACATAAATTGGATTAGCGGCATCATGTACATAATCTCTTTCTAATGCTTGAAGTTCTTTACAGTCAAATCCGTCAAAAGATACTCTAAAGTTTTTGTATCTTCAAGATACATTAAATCAATAAAGAATTCCGCATCACTTATAATTTTTATTATCTATGTCTTTGATATATAATAAATATATAAGGTCATCGTCATATGGGTTTAGGTTATTGTCAAGTTCTAAATTTTTATTATATAGCCTATATGTTGGGGATATACCATTTATTGGATTATCTTCAACATATTTAAATTCATTGTTTTCCTGATATATAAATCCTCTGTAATCCATCCAGCAATCTGTGATATTTACATTATCAGGTAGTGCTTTCATAGTAGCAATGGTATTGTTATGTATATCTATAAATTCAGGATTATTTACTAAAATATTTTCTTCGGATTTATTGTCTAAATTATAGGCTTTAATACCAATGACCTTGTAATAGTCAGATTCTTCATTATTATAGTTATTATCATTTTTGTCTACGATATAACCGATTAAAAATTCTTTTATCCATAATTTGTCTTTCTTATTAAAAAAATTATCAGGCATAGGTGTGCAGCCCTGTTGCTGCTCCGTCCACCTATGCCTGCTTCACGCAGCTGTTTATTAGTTTATTAGTATTATTATAATATATATTTTGCTACCGCTTCTTCATAATTGCCGTTCTCCTTTTTCTATTATAAGCCCATGTACCGAACCAAATCGGCCTTAAGTTATGATTACATAATTACTCTCAGTCAAGCGAATGCTTGACTTTTTGATTATTTGTTTAAAAATCGTTCAATTAAAAACATAATAGTTATGAAAAATACAGCTATAGCAAGTGGAATCCAAATGGGTGCGAATACTAGAATCCATGCACAATTAATAATGCCACACAGTTTTTAAAACCAGAAAGATGAAAAAAATAAAACTGTTGAAAAAGTTAAACCATTATTTTTACTATCAGTGTCCATGTAAGTACCTCCAAATCTTTATAATACAATAAAAAGCCTGCCGGAATCATCCGAACAGGCTTTTTGGTATCTCTCAACTCGGTCAATACCTTAACCGGACTATTCACGGTACGGACCAATAGCTCTAGCCCTCTCATTATTCAGGTTAATGAGTACCTGTTTATCCTGCATCCTAAGGAAGATAAACTTTCCCATACGATAAGTTGCTATGCTCGCACTCTAAGCCAATTCCCTTTCAGAGGTGATTCTTAAAAACCACTGAATTGACAGTTCTTGAGTCCTCGTCTTTAACAGACTTCTTCCAAGTTTTAATCCCTGCTCCCAAGACCGAGACAGGAAAACTGCATATAGATTTACAGACTTGTTCGTGGATTTTATCTCAATCTGCTATCCACAATACAGATTTGGGTGTAGCAACGTACCCAAGAGACACTTATGGCTTTCTCTTACCATTATCATTATATCACTCGAAATATAGTTTTAGCTATCTTTTTTGATTCAGACTTACTGAAATTGCTGTTACTGAGCTCTATATATGTGTTATACATTAACTTGACAACTTGTTCTGCATCTTGCGAGTCTATATCTGGAACAATCATAGTGATATCAGATTCATCGTAATCATCGTAATCATCATATAATCCAAGGATTCCATTATTCCTATGAAAATTGAATTTAACAAGACATCATATGTTTTGTTTAAACCAAATTCGTGTTTAATATTCGAGAATAGTTGTGAAACAAAATGTATTCCATAGTTTGTTTTTGTAGTTTATTAATTTTTCTATTTCATCATTGCGTTTTTTTGATTATGTTTTGCAACTTCAGCTCTGTTCCATTTAACAGATTTATCTTCATCAAAAACATAACTTGGGTCAAGTTCTTTTTCTTTAGGTTTAGTTAAAAAGTTAATAAATTCATTAAAATATCGTTCTAAATTCTCCCAATAATAAACATCATAATACATTTTGTAATCCTTTCTAATTAAATTAACGCCTGCTGTAGGACTCGAACCTACACACCGATTCACACCGGTTACTGGCTGTTTTCAAGACAGCTGCCTTACCAATTAGGGCTTAAGCAGGCATATAAAAACTCTAATACAGACGGACCTATCTTTGAATTTGTTATCCCGTGATTAGAGTTTATTTGAGAGTTGTGAATCACGTTTGGGTCTCAGCTGTCGTGCCCCTGTTAAATTATTGCACCGTTTGAGTATCCCCTCATTTTCGACATAAATACCCTCGTAAGTGAGCGAGAGCGAACGTCTTTTTAACAATATTAGAGCATATAATTATAGAATTGAAGTAATTATTCATTACCCTCAACCCTTTGTCCTCAGCGGTCTTTTTATCGTCTGCCGCCATTTTGCACCCTCGTAGAGATGTCCTCTGCTGGCTACCCGCCAGCTCTTATATATGCTCCTGTGTGTCCAGAGTCCACAAGATAAGACTCAGCTATGCTTTTCTTACGGTCCATAGCCTGACCTCAGTATACCACTCGAAACTTGCGAGAGCAAGTTTTTTTTGTTTTTAACTTTCATGAGATTTAAGCCAATCCTGTACAAACCATAACTGACCACAACCTCCACCAATAGTGTCTTGTCCATCAGGGTTAAACACTCTTGTGTTATAGCCGTCTGATAAAAAGTTATTGGCTATTTTATTAATCACTTGCATATTATCATATTTTGCTTTTTGTTTATTATTTTTATCAAGGCTGCATACGACACTAAATGTAAAAATAAAAGTTTATATTATCAAATAAGTCTTTAAGATGATTTAGTTCGTCATCAGATGTATTATTATTTGTAATACAGTAATTAAGATATACAGGTCGATTTGTTTTCTTAGACCATAATACACCGTAGTTTCTAATATCTCTTAAAAGACATTTTATTTTTTATACGGAATAAGTTTGTTGCGGTCTTCATCGAAAACCTCTGTGTATAGAGAATTGCAAACCCTATATTTGGTATAGCTTTGTGACAGTTCTATAAAATCTTTATAGATTTCAGGCTTATCAAGTGGGGCAGTAGTGGATATTAATAATTGAGCGTTATTATATATTTTTGATAGTCTTAATAATGCCTGTTTTAGATTTTCACAGTTATCAAATGGTTCACCCATTGACATAAACATTATTTGAAATTTTTGTATTTCGTTTGTATCTTTTAATTTCTTTTAAAACTTTTATTTTTAATAACCGTTTGAATTTGTTGTATTATTTCATCATATGTTAGACTTCTAACAAAATGTCTTTCCTGTACCACAAAAATGCACAACCTATTTTGCAACCGGATTGAACGGAACAGCAGATTACAGTTCTTTCTTTGTATGAGTTGTATTTATATAATACAGCTTCAACAATCATATTATCTGATTCAAATATAAATTTGAAACATTATTATCTTTCTAATATTTTTGTATTGCATATTATATTCCTTTCGTATGAATTTCATAAATCATATTAGCACTCGGTTTCACTTGTGAGAATATCGTTTTGATAAAATTCGGTGCAACCTTTATGGTTGCACCTAGCTATATTATATTATAGCAATGACAATCAGACCCGTATATCCAGAGCCTGCACGGAAGACCTGTTACGCCTTATCTGGGCTTATCTATTAGTCCTCACCCTTGGTCCGTAACCTGACCCATACTTACTCTCGAAGCTTGCGGGGAGCAAGCTTTTTGTTTTTGGGAAAATATATAGGCTATCTTGGTCACGATGCAAGATAGCCCAGAGTCAGGAGTTAAATGGAAAATTCGGCATTTTGTTGCCTATTAATACACCCGTGGCGAGCAACAGTGAGCCGTTTTCTATATTTGCTTTATTGCTTGGTGTCAATATATAAGAACAATGTATATTGTCCAAGTGATATTTTTGTAATCTTCATATATATTTGTATTACTCAGTCTGGTGTTTATATATTTCAGACTGTGATTATCGTGATAACCTCACAAAAATGCTTATTTTTCTGAATTTATCAGGTTCTCCAAGTCTTATATTAAATTTGTTTGAAATAGTCTTACCTTTTTCATTTTTACAGGTATAACGTCTTGTTTGTTTACAGTGATTCTCGCATGACCATTGTTGCTTTTTAAAACATGGCACATGAACTACGTAAAAATTCTTCACATGTTTTATGGTTAATTTTACGTCTTAAATCTTTTTATTTATGTTTTTAATATGATATCCATTGTTTGTTTTTCTTCTTTCTTGTTTTTGTGATGGTGTCGAAAACAATAAAACTTATCCTAAGATAAGTTTATTATTAATTACATTATATATACACCTATCAACAGGCATATTTTTAGCAACAGCATATTTAACACACTCCAGCTGTACCGCCGGGTGTCAGTTTATTGTTTGCGTCTTCGTCCTCGAGAATACATAGCTAATACTCTGCAAGACGAATCCACCATTTGTTCGTTGCGACCCATCAAAGCATTTCGAATTATACTAAAATCATTAGTTGGCTTTACATCAGGGTAGCAATATGTATTTCATCTGCTAACTTAAGCATCTGTTGATATTCAGCCTGAGAAAAATACGCCATACTTGGACCATCTTGATTCCTGACCAATAAATGGCACATAAACTATATTTTATATTCCATTCAGGATGATTTTTGTTTTAGTTTATTTACAGCCCAGAAAGCCAGTTGGTCAGAAATCCCTGAGCACCACCGGATATAAAAGTATTAATGTCTTTATAAACTACATAAGCTTCTAAGCTAATCGCTAAGTCGTTCACAAAATCAGTATAAGCATTTTTGTCATACCCTGCTAATTTATTAGGACGATGACCGGTAAAACATAAAAGTATTATTCATAATAAAAACCTCCAAAAACTTAATAATCAAATGATCACTCGACAGGCTGCGAAGCAGCCTTTTACGCCGTAGGTAGTTGATGCATTATAATAATGCATCTTGATTTTTAATAAAAAGGCTACTAAGATGTAGCCCTGTTTTATTCTTTGTTACGACAACGGCATCTATAAGGTTCTTGTGCAATTTCATCAGCCTTTTTCTTCGGTCTCATAAGAGCCCCAGTACCTAAAGCTTATTATCATCAAGTCTTGCTACTATGAAATTATAATTAATATTTTCGGTGTATTGTATAAGTTTACAAACATTTTTATTCTCCATTTTGTTTTGCAGATACACCCGATAAATGAAATACAGGTATATCTGTTTAGTTACTTTTCCTAAACAGATATACCTGTATTCTTCTATTACTTAAGAGGTTTTCGTTATGACATGTTGTCACTCGAAAGGTTGTGAGAACAACCTTTTTAGTGATAACATGGATTTCTTATTGAGCAATAATCTAATTAGGCAAGATTTATCTTGCCGTTAATAACAAACAGAACCACCTGTTACTAGGTGGTTCTTTGTATTGTCTGAATTACGCCTGAGCAGGTACCTGAGCCTGAGCCTTGTAAGCCTCTCTCTCTGCATCAAATGCCTTGAGGATATCAGCGTTGCTCATTTCAACTGTACCGTAAGTACCATCCGCATTCAAGATGCTGACCTTCTCATCTTGTCCGGTCTTCCAAGTAGTACATTCTTGGAAACCATCAACAACTTCTGTACCCTTGTTCTTAGTAGACCAAAGACCTGCTTTCGGTTACGGCAATCGTGCCGAACTTGTTTTGCACTCTGAGGGCAAGCTACACTAACTGAGTAAAAAGTTTCTGCCATCAGACTTATTAGTCTGAAGATGCAACATCTTATCTGAGATAAGTTGATGAATACGTTCTCTTTGCTGTGTTTGTGTTTGCCACAATTTTTCTCCTTTTTGTTAAACAATAATTTTTAATTTTACTATAACTTCTCTCCAGAAACGAACGAGAGTGAGTGCTGTTTTCGTAACAGCCGACTGTCTTTATTTTTCTGACAATCTATATTAACTCTCGAAGTGAGTGAGAACGAACGCTTTTTTGATTTACTTATTTATTATTCATATCGTTGTCTCTACTCTTTTCTTGAGTATCTAAACTAAACTCGAGGGGCGAGCGAGAGCGAAGCCATCTAAGCGAGCGTAGCGAGCACTATAAATATGAGACTAACATGACTTATAGTCATATTAGTCTATATTGTTGTTTTGTATTCAAAATTATCTTGTTCACATAAGCTTTTTAATAAGCCTGATTACGTCATCAATGCCTATTAGATTTGGTTGTAGTCATTTAAGACTTTTGCGTAAGTTTCATCAAGCTTTAATATTCTTTTGTTAAATATATAGTTTTCAGGTGATGTTTTAGAATCTGTTATTATCACATTTGTTTCTGAAAGTTCTTTTTGATTTGTTCAAGTGTTAATGGATTCACATCTGCATATATGATTTCATTTTCAGCCTTTTTCTTAAATTATTTAAGTAATAAAGGCGTGAAGACGATTGTTTATGCTGATAACTATTAATAGTATTTATTTTTAAGGTCTTTTTAACAAATTATATTTAAGATTACTTGTATAGACATCTTCAGGAAATCATCAAAGTTATCTAGTAGTTCAGATAAGTGAACAGCATTTATTTTAAATGGCTCATATCCGAATATGTTATCAATAGTTTTACTGATATCAAAATAAAATGCATCATCACAACGATGTAATTTAAATTCGATATTGTGTTTTCCTATACTGTTTGTGCCTATGATATTAGTATTAATAAAGTTATGTTATCAACAAAAATTCTTATGATTTTTATAAAATCAAGCACGAACAATATATTCTTTTTATCATATGTATCATTATAAATAGGACTGTATATATCTTGTATAATTGTTGATGAAACAAACATATTCATCATGATTTTTATTTCTTTATCATGATTGATTAAAATAAATTTTTCAGCAGGTGAAAAGATTTAGTTTTCTCTCGTTATATAATAAATCTTCAAGCTTAGTTTTTGCAATATCAATCATCGAGGTCATTCATTTTGAATTGCAAAATTGATTCATCAAAAGACTTGATTTTTAATATATGACGTAAAAAGCTTTAAATTCATTATCTGTAACATTCAAGATTGTTTAAGGTCTATGATTTTTGTTATGCTTGTATGTACCCAAAATCTCCATACATGGTATCAACATCATCTAAGAGTCTTACGTTAAGTTTTGAATTTTCGTCTTTTTTCAAATTTAAGACTTGTTCCATTATTGCTTAATTCTGCAATAAATAACATATTTATTATCCTCCATGGTTTTAAAATACACTCGGTATTAATATGGCATTATATTAGTTTTCATATATAATTGAATTATAAGAATTAATATAAGTGAGAGATTATTATAAGAATATCAAATTACGAAAAGGAATTAAATTAATATGTCAAAAGAGATAGATAATATTAAGCAGGCTAATATCCCAATACAGGAGTTTTATGATATTGGTGACAAAATTAATTTAAAAGTTATCAGAGCTGAAATACCGGCTGTGTTAGCTACAAAAACATTATCATGAAACTTATAATAAAGATTTTTCCTGATTCAGAAATGATACATTCAAGTTTTTGTGAGTATAGACAATACTGTATTACATGAGCCATTGCAGGATTTTTAGTTTTAAAAACTCTGATAATAAGCATGTGTCAAATCCTTGAATAACGATTTTTATGAAACAGAGCAAATACATCAGCATATGATAGAAATCATGCGTTATCGAATTGGAATCATATTAAGGCAGATTATGCTGATAATATGACCAATGCTACTCAAAGATATTCAGGCTAAATCACAGGAGCCATTATCTGTATCAGATAAAGAGAATTTATATTTAACACTGGGAACATATATACAAAAAGCCGAGAATAAATTGCTTAATAAATCCGATATAGATTACCTATGTTAACGAAAGCAACAAGTGAAAATCATATTGGTATAGATGTAAGCCAAAATGGATAATGTTTTGGGTATGCTTGAAAGAACAACGCCTGATAAGATTGATAAAATTCTTGAATATCCAAGGTGTACGCAAGATGCTATAAGATTTTATATAGATAGTGATAATTATAATCCTGATGCCATTGATGTTATAGGTTCTTGTAAAAAGTACTAATATGGCATATAACATTATGTTAGCCTTAAATCAAAAAGATTTGACTCTGAAAGAGAGTATAGACTTAGTTAACGCTGCGAATCGTGTTGAGGATTATTATAAAAATCCTGATAAAACTGATGATATGATATTATGAATAAAAGTTTGCTAATCCTAAGTCATTTACAAGCGATAAATTCATGAATTATGCTGAGATTCAAGTGGCTGGGGCAACACATACTGATATAGTCATACCAAAAGGTCTTGTGGTGACACAGGAGAATTTGGTGATTTTATATTTGTTAAAGTACCGGTTGATAATAAGATGGGCACAATGACTGTTGCAGAGTCTTGTGTAGATATTAAAAATAAAACAGCTGTTTTAAATTTGCAAATAGAGATAGAGAAGTAAAAATTTTACGATAAAGTAAGTAAAACTTATAACTCTCAAAAGTTTAGTGTATCTGAGTTATCTGATATTTACACAGATAACTGGGCAAAACTTACTAATAGAAATAAAGTTATTGATAGCAAATTATCAGTAGATAAAAACCATAGAATCAAAATAAAGACTTAGATTTTAATTAGAAAATATAACCCTATGCTAATAGCATAGGGTTTTTTAAAGATTGGAGAATCATGACTTACATAAAAGTAACCCGAACGTAAGTTCAGGTTTATCTTTTTAATTTAGAATAAGTTACCGTCTGTTTTTAACTTTACAGACGGTATGAGAGAGTATAAAATGAATTACAAAACACTTATATAGCATTTTGTTAGCGTCCTTGATAGGATTTGAACCTATGACACTTCGGTTAACAGCCGAATGCTCTAACCAACTGAGCTACAAAGACATAAACAGCGATATTGAGGTTCGAACTCAAAACGCAAGAGTCAAAGTCTTGTGTATTTCCTATTATACTATATCGCTATAACAACTCGAATAGGATTTTTAACATATGCTTTGACCAACTGAGCTATAAATACATAAAGCTTTGAAACGGACTTGAACCGATAGCCTGCTGATTACAAATCAGCTGCTCTAGCCATTGAGCTATCAAAGCATAAATACCGGAAATGGGATTTGAACCCATACGGCTAAAAAGCCCACGGATTTTAAGTCCGTTTCGTCTACCTTTTCCGACACTCCGGTATAAGTCGGAATAACAGGATTTGAACCTGTAACTTCTTGCTCCCAAAGCAAGTGTGCTACCAAATTGCACCATATTCCGATGATATTGATTGACAGAGAGGGACTTGAACCCCCAGAGCCATTAAACAACAGATTTTACAGTCTGCCCCTGCTACCAGTTACGGTATATCTGTCAATAATTATTTGCATAAACTTGTTGTGTTTATAGGTGTAGGGCGGGAATTGAACCCGTATCTTCAGATTCACAATCTGATAGACTAACCATTGTCCTACCTACACAGTACTGAGGGTGGGATTCGAACCCACATCCCCCGGCATATAAGACCTGTGCTCAACCGTTGAGCTACCTCAGTAATTTGGTCTTAGAGCGTTTCTCTAAGACCTGTTTTTGATTATTACATAATGACCCTCGAAAGCGAGCGAGAGCAAGCTGATTTTGCTTTAAGAGTTTTACATGTGTTTATGCAATTATCATACTCATAAAATTTAACATTTCATCAACGTTTACGAGCTTGCTGTTACAATCATTTAATTCATTCTTATACTTTTCGCTTATTTCGTGTAATGTATCCATTAACGTATAGTTTATTGGAGATATGGCTGTGTCGGTTATTATAATATTTGGTTGGTTTATATCTGCAATTTGCTCTTTGGTTAATGGGTTAATACCTGTTTCTATTATTTCTTTTTGGGCTGTTTGAATCAATTTATTAATATAATACTCGTGATTTGATGAAAACTTATGTTTATATTTGATAATCGTATGATTTTCAAGATTATCAAGCAAAAACGGTTTTTAAACCATCAACATATATGTCTTCATCTAGGTTATCAAGTTCAGGTCTTAATTCTTTTAAGTATACAGCATTGATTTGCACTTGCCATAATCTTTTTGTATTGCATTCTTTTGTCTATATTTATTAAAAAGCCATCAGTATATTCTTTCAGCTTAATGTGTACATTATATGTTGATTTAGTTTTATATAACCCTGATAAATATATGTCGGCTGTTACATAAAAATGTATAATCTTTATAGTTTCTTATAAAGTCAAATATAAAATTCCAATCAGCTTTTGAATTTTTGTTTATAGTAATGGGTTCAAAATACTCTTTTGATATCTGAATCTAAAGCATCATATGTTTCTTTTTGATTATTGTAGGTGGGTGGGGTTGATTTAAATCATACATGTTTAAAAATAAAAGAATCAGCCTTTATTTATGTTATATATGTCGTAATTATTTTTTTCTGATAAAGTAGTGTATCTAATTTATTTTTGGCTGTGTGCAAGCAAGATTCTTTTTATTTTAAAGTTTGCATTAGCTATATCAAATGTCTTATGAGTATTAAACAATAAAAATGATTTTATTTCGTTTTTCAGTACATCCGAATTTAGTTAGAGATTCTCTTATATTTTTCTGAATTCATGAGATTGATTTCAGTTGAGTGATTTACTTTTAAACCGTTATTTTTACTATAATAGAGTTTTCATTATTAGTTGCAAATAAGATAGATATCCCATTTTTTGTGGAATGAAAAATATATATCAGGTTGTGGCATACATTCTCCTTTCATTTTTATAATTTTTATATCTTTTATTAACTGTTGTTTTTGCGTATCAGACATTGACTTGAGTTTATTTTGCAAGTTTTACAATTAACTTCATATCTGATTTTGATTTTGCAAAAACGGGTTGTATAATGCTTTTGTTATCTATATCTATAGCATTTATCAAATCATTATAAAGCTTTTATCATCAAGATTATATATATCTTTAATCTTATCAGCTAATTTTAGATTTGGCTTAGATTTGCCGGTCTCTAGTTTAGATAAAATGCAGCAGATATGTTTTAATGCATTAGCCTATCTTTTAATAATACATCATTATCTCATTCTTATTTTTTTCTTGTGATTTTTCCAAATTCAGTAAGCATATTTATTTTTCTTATTATTTATGTTTCATTAACGTTTTTAATACAATCTTCAAGTGTCAAAACAATTCAGATTCTTTTTACAGCTCTATTATAAGTATATGTGTCAGTACCATCTGTTGTTTGAACTTGAATAATAAATATATATAATTCATTATTTTGCATTCTTGGTTCAAACATTTTTGCCTTTTTAGTATACGATTGTTTTCGTTATCTTTAAAAATAAACTTTTCTTCCCATGCAAATGCGGCATAAAAATCATCTCCTTATTTATAGTGTTTTACAAATAGGCTAAGCTATTTAAAAGCTTAGCCTATATAATTATTTATTTTAAGCTTGATAAAAACTCTGCACCATAATCATTAGTGATTTTCTCAGTGCTGATTATAGCTTTTTGTTTAATCAAATCATTAGCAAAATCATTATCAAGCCATCCATATGAATAGGCTGTATAATCTTTTTGTTTCTGACTTGCTTATATAAACCTTTCATATCAGTTTTAATAAATGTAAGCTTAATTGGATAATCATTGCCTGATTCTTCTGTATCATAGGTTAAAAGCTCTAAGCTTTCACCTGTATAAGATTATTAGGTTTAGATTTTAATATATTTATGTTCTTAGCAACGGCTGTCCAATCTTTAATCATAAGTTCTGACTCTTTATCTTTATATATTACAGGAAGTTCTGTCTTAGATTTTAGATGAGACCATATAATTTAATTTTGTCACCATTTGCTTCAACTAAGATTGAATCATATTCAGGTGATATATTAAAGAGTTCAGACGCAACTTCTGAATCAATTATAATATTACCTGTGTTAATTTGTACATCATTTTCTATAATACTTTTGTGTACAAATTTTTGTTGTATCGTTTGCCATCATGTTTATTAACATAAAATAAACCTCCAAATATAATTATTTAATATAGCTCCCGAATTACTAGGCTTTATGCCCAGTTATATTTTGAGTTTAGCAAATAGTTCACCTACGTTTTTCATCCATAAACACTTCGTTTGGTAGATATGTTTTTACTTTGGTTTTTATTTATTATCACTAAGTATTTACCAAAGAAGCTATTAATCAAATCAGCAGCAGGATAAACTTTAAGGCTTGTGCCTGCAACTATTAACATATCAGCCTTTGGCTATAGTTCTTCTTTGCCTGTGTTAGTACATCCAAGTCAAGCATTTCTTCGTATAGCACGAGATTAGGCTTTAATATTCCACCACACTTAGTACAATGTGGAACACCTTTAGAGTTTTTCACAAAAATAAGCATCATAAACTTCACCACATTCAAGACAATAGTTTTTCGTGAGCTGAGCCATGGAGCTCTAAAACATTTTTACTTCCTGCCGCTTGATGAAGTCCATCTACGTTTTGTGTTATTACAGCTGATAGTTTACCAGCTTTTTCCAGTTCAGCCAATTTAAAATGAGCAGCATTAGGTTTTACATCCAAATTTAGTAAATTATCTTTGTAAAACTCATAAAAACTCTTTTTGGATGATTTTCAAAATAGGTATGGCTTAATATCATTTTCCGGATTACATTTTTGGTTTTGATTATATAATCCATTAGAGCCCCTAAAAATCAGGGAGCCCACTTTCTGTTGAAAACACCGGCCCCACCGAAAAAGACTATATTGTTGCTATTATCTATCATATTTTGAAGTGTTTCTAAGTTTGTCATGATTATTTCACCTCCGTTTATTTATAAAGAGCGATTAGATCCAAACAGGCTCTTTAATATAAAGAGCCTGTTTTGGATTTAATTATTATTCACATAGTTAATTATTTCTTGTAAATCTCTGCACATTTCCACCCATTCTGCTGTAGTCATGACGGCTCCATGGAATACATCCCACTTTTTATAAAAAGCATAAGCCGGATGATTATGTCCATAGCTTCCTGAGCCTGACCACATCTATTTTTACAGGAATAAGATGTTGAAAAGTGTGGACTTAAATTATCACCAAGACGATAGTATTCTACGCTAAATTCGCCCTTTTGTGCCTGTTTTGGTTGTTACAGGAATAGTTTTTGACACTTTCCTTGAGCGATGACTTGCAAAAACCCTGTTTTTCTAAGATTTCGTCTTTTTCTGTATTGCTTAGTTCAGGTTCTTCAGACTTTCTTTTTGGAAATTCAGGTAATCTTGGTTTATTTTTCATAATTCCTTTTGGCAGGCAAGTCTTAATCTAATTAACTTTACCTAAATCAGCATCTTCAAGAGTATCAAGTAAAATATTATCTTCAGTTGGATTCTTTGTGCTGAGCAAAAGCTATGTCATTGCCTGATAATAGAATCATAGATTCGTTTGGATTATTGCTTTGGTATTTTGGCAGTTCCAATATGCGTTCCGGCTTTGTCCACTTTTTGCAAGATATAAAATATTTGAGAAATATAAATTACTAATAGTAGTTGTTTCCGGATTAATTTGACCGAAGCTTTTGTCAGGGTCTTTCGAGTTTACATGATATTTTTCATCAATAAATTTTGTGAAATTATATAATTCCATTGTGACAGGTAATTCGTGCAAATATTTAAACCTCTCGTTATTTCTTATTTTTGTATCCATATTATTTTTATCTCCTTTCTGGCGTTGATTTAACTCTTATCGTATGCAATTAACAACGCTGCCATTACTTTTTCTGTATTTATATTTTCAGGATTTAATATAGCATTATATAGATTAATTATTGCATCTGTGGGTGAGTTTATCTTTTAATGCATATTCAATTATCTTTTCTTGATTATATGCGTGATTAGCACATTCAAGAAAAGCTGTCATATAGCTCATTTTCGTCTATATTTGCTAATTGATTAGTCAGTTTATCTTGTAATATGGCTCGGTTATTTATTATATAAATAAGCTCACCATATGATATTAAGCCTGTGTTTGATTTATAAAACTTTTATCATATAATCAATTCACCGATATATATATTCAAAACAATTTTGTTTGCATTATTATCGCCGTCAAATATATCAGCTGCTGTATCACAGATGCTTGTAAATATTTTTCAGAATCTTTAAAATCATAATACAAATTAATATTTTTAATATGATTATCAAGACAATACTTTTTGGCTTTTAACTAAAGCTTTATATAAAGCATCTGTATCTAATATAAAGCCTGTCTTATTGTTTGCAACACAAGCGTTAATTATATTATCGGTCACTATGATTTTTCCAAGCATTTTGTCAAATTCACGCATATTGGCGAATGCTTCTTTAAATTCAGATTTAACTAAAGGCATAGCCTTAAATAGTTTTCTTGTTTTCTGATAACTGATTTGCATCATTAAGTGTCTTGTGATAGACATTAACAAGATTTAAAAATCATATTATTTTTATAATCTGGTTTTTATTTAATTCTAAATAATTTATCATATATTATTCCTTTCTATATATATTTATAACGCTCAACACCAAGCATATATTGAATACAATTTTATCTTTGTATTTCTCATCATTAAAAGATTTTATCGGCTATATGATAAATACTTGAAAAACAATTTATTATCGTCTCTTAAGTCATAGCCCATATTGATTTGTTTAATATTATTTGCTAAGCAATAATCTCTTAATTTATAAAACATAGATGATAAAACAAACTCATTTGTTGTAAATTCAAATGCATTATATGATACAAAGCATTTATAACATTATCTGTTTGTTTTATTTCACAAAAACAGATTATGCGTATCTTTTTCTTGTTTGATTAAATTAATATATTGCTTTTTGATTTTAGCATAGCCTTGAATAGCTTTTTGTTCTCTTAATTGATTGAAATTAAAAATATTATAATTTAAATTTACAAGATTTAATATTATATCGTTTTTATAAAACTTAATTAAATCGAGTTGTGTCATTTTTAGCATAAATAGTTCTCAAATATTATATATCTCACTATTTACATAGTGAGATATATTTATTTTTACTTAGTACACCCGCAAAGAAAATTGCGTTTTTATATATGTCAATGTCTTTAAATCTTTGTTTTAATTCTGTCTCAAGCTTTTCTAAGCTGTTAGCAATACTATAATTAGTATCTGCAAAGATAAATTGTTTAACATATATTTTTATATTCGATGCCTGAATGATGATAACTTTCAAAGTCTTTAACATACTTAATGTTTTTAATTCATTTTTGGTAGTTTATCTATCATTTCATCAGTTATATTTATTGCATAGCCTTTAATTAATTGTTTAGTCATCATTGAATCCATCTCCATTATAATAGTCATGTCCTATAAAGTAGCAAATTCTGTTATCATAGTCAAAGTTTTGAGGTAATACTTTTGCCCCATTTAATTTTGATATAAGCTATAGCTTCATCCAGATTATCTAAATCACATGAAAGTAAAGCGTATTTGTGCTTGTATGCCCTTTCATTAAATTCTTTTTGATAATTTGATTATGCCACAGTTATCAAAACATTGAATTTCATATAAATTATCCCATATATTTGGTATAAAATCAGCTGCATCTTGTATATTCTCATACATTAATGCGTATTCACTGAATGAAATCAATATTGCGTATCCTTTATATATAGGATTATATGTGCATTTTCAAACATAATTAAAACCTCCAAAATTATTTTATAACATCTCTCGAAAATAAGCATTTATGCTTATAATTATGGGGCTGTTGCATAAATAAAATACTACAAGATATAAGTGACTTATATTTCAGCAATCACTATATTTTGTGTCTATCATTCTTCGTGCAACAGCCCCAAAATATTATGTTGTTAAGATGAGAATTAAATCTATATATTTTTCTTATATATTCAGGTTTAAGTTCCCAAAAAGCAAAGCCTGAACATATTTAGATTTAGATATATCAAATATCCTGTGCTAAGAATTTTTCTAAAAAGTCAAGCTTTTTATTTTTATTAGTTTCCAGCCTCATAGTTATCATACTCATCATCAGACTCAAAATACGGAAAATTGTTAAGACAAGCGATTGTCCACATCGGCTCATCTGATAATACCACATCTGTGTCATTGATTTCTATTTCAAGTATTACCATTGGCTCTGTAAAATAATTTTTAGTAATATGGTTTAAATTAGGTTTTTATTTTTCTTCACCATATGTGTGCCAAGCCCATACAGGATATGACAATATTATCAGGATTGTCTATATTGAGTTGAGCTACGAGCCAATCGTATGCATTTTTAAAATTACTTGTATCGCAAGTTTGGTCATTCAACAAATCTGATTTGCTAATATCGCATACATATGAGCATTTAATTTTATAGTTTGATTAAATACTTCTATTGGCATCATGTGCCATAGTCTCATAGTTTTATCCTTTCTTATTTATAACAGTATTCCATAATTCAAATAACTCCTTTTTGTAGAGCGTGATGGCATTAAATGCATAAACATCTACGTCTTTAGCTCTTTATCTTGAGTTATTACATCTAAATCAAGGGTGTTATATATTGCTCTGTAACATGCTGATTTAACTAATAATCAAGTTCATCTTGGTCTGCGTTAATCTTATCTATATCGTCATCATCTATGTATTCATACAGATATGAGTATGTCTATTAAATCATCCATTGATTTAATAGATTTATATTCATCAACAATTTTATCTATTTCGGGTGATAAATCCTGATATATTTCATATTCATAGTTTGTATCACTTGAATTTTGAAAATATATCTCAGATTTGAAATCTTTATTAAAAGCCTGCTGATAAATTATTATATAATACAGCCATTAAATCAAGGTTTTTCCAGTGATATATTTTAAATGTAAATACTGATTTTAAAAACATACTATAGTATCCTTCATTTTCGGAATATCATATAAAAACAATTCTAGGGTTTTCTTTGAATTTTTCAAAAAGTGCTGCTTTTTATTGATTTGTATGCTGATAATATATCACTGTCTGATTCACATTTTGCAAATATTAAGTTAAAGCCATAGCTCATAGTATACCTCTTTTGGTTATGAACCTGATATATTATTGAAAAACGTATCGTTTTTGATACGAGTGAGCCAATCCTGTATATCGTCATTGATATTATAATTAGGTTTGGTTTTTCGATTATCTTCATAATATTCATCTACTGCTGTGCCGTAATTTTCCCAGTTATCAACGCCTGCACATTCAAGAGCATTAAGATTAATATAAGCTTCCATCAACATTTTAAGTTCTCTTTCATCTATCATATATAAATCTTTTTCGTACTTTTCTAATCATTTATTTATTCTCCTCTTTTATTTATTATTTCTGTTTTATACGGTCAATAACTCTGTTTAGTTTTTGTACTACATATTTATAGCCGTTACTGGTTATTTTTATAACCTATTAGTATCTCCCATGCTATATCTTGGTTAAATGATTTAAAAATCATTTATATCTGCTTTTTTATTAATTATGGGTTGATTTATATATTCTTTGTTTGTATCTTCATCTATTTTAACTTCAATAAATACATCTACAGGTAGAAAATCAACTTTTTCTATTTCAAAAATCTTTTTAATTTTTAAACCCCTATATTTGGCGTTTTTATAATCGCATTTTATGTATTTTAATTCATCTATTATCATATTTTGCCATTGTTATATACGATATATGATGTAACGGGTCATTATCACTTTCTTTATGTAGTGCTATCATTCTTTTAGATAAAAAGCACTAACAAAATTTGTAAATGATATATTTATTCTTTGTTCTTTTTAAAGCATTAATTATTAAAAGCTATTGCTTTAAATAATTCGTAGTCTTCAATTTCAGTGTAATAAATTTCGCCTAAGAAATGCTGTATTATTACACAATGTTCATCTGTCATATTATTTTCCTTTATAAATATATTTATACACAGGCTTATAAAAAGCCTGTGTATTTTATTTTTAGTGAGCCTTAAAGTTATAAAACAGGCTTTTATTACTTCAAGTATCTCTACTGTATCCTTTATGTTTTTCGAGTATAGACTCAGCAGGCTTGTATGCGTCCGGAGCTTCATCAAGAGTTGCTTCTCCTACACAAGTAGTGTAAATACCTGTCATTTGAGCTGCAAAACCTCATTTACATCTAATAGCTCCTTTGCTTTTTGGAACGAGATAAGCTTCTTCCGGCACCGTGAGGAGCAGAAGAGTTCCATTCAGGATTGCCAAGACCCTTTGCTATAATTGCTCCGTCACGCATAGACAACGGGATTAATACGATTTCGTCTTTTTAGCCGAGATAGAACCCTTTCGAAGTATCATATCATCTGTGTCTATATAGTTATGAATAGTTGTAAAATCAGATTTTACTTTCCAGTTCATAGCTTTGATGATTTCTTCAGCTATTGTCTTTCTGTTCCATACAGCATATTCTTGAGTGATTTTCATATCGTGAAGATATGCTTTTAAGCCATCACCCTGACAAATAAGCAAGGTCATCAGGAACTTTCTGGCCTGTTAGTTTATAGCTCAGTCTGAATTTCTTTGGTTTTGCCCTCTAGCTTAAGTCTTGCAATTAACTCTTTTACGTCTTGAGACTTACAAGCCTTGATTGCCTGCTTCTGGTGATAGTTACATACATCTATGCCAAGATGACGTGAACCTGTATGTATAATTAGATAAAACGTGCCGTTTTCAGACTTATCTATCTCTACAAAAATGGTTTTCCACCGCCGAGAGAACCGAGTGACTTTTCAGCTGTGTCTAAATCTACAGAATCTAAGCAAGTAAGCTCATTTAATCTTGTATGAACTAAGTTCTTATGAGATTCTTCACGCTTATTAAATCCTGACGGCATTGTTTTCCCGTCATTTAATATACTATCAAGCTTTGCGAAATCTATATTATCTTCATCAAGCTCAATAGTAAGCATTCCACAGCCGATATCTACTCCAACTAAGTTAGGGCAGACTTTATCTGTAATATGCATTGTAGTACCAACTGTACAGCCTTTACCGGCGTGAACATCAGGCATAAATCTCGGATGAGCATTAGCCATGAATTCCTGATTTAATAAATTAATTATTTGTGCTAGTAGCTCAGATTCTGAGGTCAGTGAATACCTTAGCTGTTTCATATTTTTCCGTGTAAGTCAAACATATTATTTTCTCCTTTTTATTCTTATATTATATATTAAGTGTTATGGTTTATAATTAACACATGCGGATATGCTTGCTTAATCATAAAAACTATGTTGCGAATGTGCTACTAGACATGATTATGTTTTTCTCCATAACACCTAATACAAAAAGACACCCGATTATTTTTAAAAATATTGATTTATGAAGATAAATTAGTTATAATATACTTAGATTAAGAAAGGACTTTTAAATACATATGACTGAAAAAGAGAGAAGAGTTTAAGAGAAAAGAGAAGAAAAAGCTCAGGGCTAATAGTAAAGAGCAAGACTCTAATATTATAAAAACAAGGCTTTAATCTAATAGAATTATTTAAAAAGCCGAAGCTGTTCAGCCGGTAAATACTGATGCTTTAACACCATACGAAAGAGAAGAGTTAAAAATTCATATAAGATGTTGACTCTTATATTAACAGGTATCAGTTTTGTTTTAATTTTGTGGATTATATCTTGGGTGATATAAAATAATATTGATTTATGTAGATAAATATAGTATAATATGTATATAAATAAGAAAGGAAATATATATTATGAAACGAATTAATTTATCAGTTGATTTTGAAGACAATGAGCTATTTGATAAATCTTTAAGAGATTCATTAAAAGCTGAAATGAAAAACTCTAATTAGAAATAATTATTTTGATATGCTTAAGTCTGTTATTGAGCCTGAATGTGAGCGACTGATTACTCGCAATGTTACAATAGATGCTGTACGTGAGCTTGCCGGTTTTAAGATTAATAGTGCTGTTCATCAGGCTATAGATGATTTAGATGTTGATGACATCATATTATCTAAGATAGAAGATGTTCTTGATTATAAGATACAAAAATATTTATCTGATATTGATGATAAAATCAACAATATAATTAAAGATGCTATAACCGAAAAGGTTAGAAATGGTCTTGATAATATTCTAAAATAAGTAAATGAAATCAGACACCTATTTAGGGTGTCTGATTTATATTGATGTCTTCTTTTTTGTTTGGTCTTTCCAGCAAGGATTTAATCGTCTTGTTGGCCATAGGTCAAATGCATTTGGTGTATTATAAATCTTAATATTATAGCCATCATTTTCAAATCTCTCAAAGTATTTATCTTTTTAGATTCTTTTTATAATGCTTTTAATCGTCTATCATACACTTTGGTTCTATGCTTGGTAAAATACCTGCGTTTTCTGTTAAAGTAAAACTCATAAGGATATGGTATGTATTTACGAACTAAATTAAGATTTCTTACATCTATAATTTTATTGTCCTGATTCATAAACAATAAGGTTCTATGAGTTTTGATATATTTATTTAATTCATCAGACCATGTGCTTTTTAAATCATTTGTATTTAGTGCTATGTCTTGATAAACATATGTATAATGATAATTGCACCAATGGATGAGCTTGTTAATATCATTAAATGTTTTATATAATTGCCATTGTTCATCAAGTACAAATAAATAATACTTCATAAAATTTCATCCTTTCAGTGCATATTATCAAGCCTTTGTAATTTATATTTTTAACAATTACATGTTTTTATTTATCTGACTTTATTAAATTTCTTTCTTCATCAATCATTTTCTTTAAAGCTGTTGTTATATCTTGATTCTAAAACATTTTCCAAATCAACGCTTGCTTGCAATTTTTCCCAAGGCATTCAGCGAGTATTACAAAAAATAATTGTCATAGATGTGGTGCAGTCCAATTATCGGACCTGCATAAAAATATTATATCAAAATCAATATTCTTAAGCCCTGTTAAATCATCTATAATAGTATTTATATCAGGTTTATTCATAGTTTCGAGAGATACAGGATTACAAATCCATGTGGTATTAACGGTCTTATATTCGTTTTTAATGGCTTTTAGCCAGTTGCCGCAATGGATTTTTATCAGGTGCTGCATCAAACATATCGTGATGCATATCAATATTTGTAATATTTAATTTATCATTTATATTACAATGGTCATGAATAAAATTATAAATTTTTACATGTGATGATGCAATCATAACAGGAATCTTGTTATTAATTGTCTTTTATATAAGACATTAATTCATCAAGTTTATCTTGTTTGATTTTTACGTTTAATAGTTCTTTTTTTCAGCGTATGGATTCGCATAATGGCTTGCCCTAAATAAATCTTGATAATTCTTCAGGTAAGTCAATGCCATCCGGATAATGCATCATTAGTGTTTTGGAATCTACGTCCTGAAAATAATCAAAGTCAATGCTTAGTATATTAATATTCTTCATGTAAAAGTATAATCCTTATCTTTTTCTAAGAATAACGGCATATCATATCGTGGGTTATCTGTTACGAACCAACTGTTATAGTATCCATCTTCATCTCCAAATGTAACAATATCACATTCTATATCATCTTGTGTTATATCAATAGGTTCTGTGAGTGTATCAACGCCTGATTTTAAGTATTTTCTCTTGTCTTTCTTGTCGTCTTTTTAAGAAATCATTAAAGACTTTATGCCGTTTTTCTGTAAGTTTAGCTTTCATGTCTCCTTTCTATAATTCATAAATTACACCCGGAAATGTTATAATAACATAAATATTTTTGTAGTCAACCATTTTTATGTTGATTTATGTGGAAGAATGTAGTATAATACAAATAACATAAGAAAAGGATTGCTATTATATGATATTACATGATATATTAAAGAATTTTGAGAGAGAATATTTGCCACATACTTTTTATTCAAATTCAGGATTATTAAAAGCCGGATTTCATGTACCTAATATTATTTATGGTTTTGTAAAGAAGCAGTATGAGCCATATGGCAAATTGCCGTATGAGCCGTCTGATTTTGATATACATCATTTTGAAGTAATAAGTAATGATGAAGATGTCAACGAGATTTTGATTCATCAGATTATATATCCTAAGCCTGAAATACCGGCTTTAAATCATTATCAGTTATTGGTTGAAAATAAAGCGTAATGATTTTAAAGCTGTATATGGTATAGAAGCAGGTGCATCTCTCAATCAGGCTAAAGCTTTTGTCAAAGCAATGGGCGTTACAGATAAGTCATCTTATAACCCATATACAGATGAAGCTTTAAAGACTACAATACATCCGTCCATTATTAAATATTATTCGGATGCCACTTGGTCAACATGTGATACAATAGAAGATGATAATGTTGATGTAGAGAATATACTTCCTATAGTCTTAGGAGATCTATATGGAGTCTATTTTTAAAAGCATTATAGAATACATTAAAATACTTTTTATAATAAAAACGGTCATAAATCAATATTTTTATTATAAACATATTGACATACGTCAAAAATCCGTGATATAATGACCATATAGTTAAGAAAAATCACTTTTTAAGAAAGGGGAAACCAAGATGTTAAGAATGTCAAATACAACATTATTAGATACAACAATGGAAGCATATTATGATAATATGTTTTAATTTGGCGAGCCTTGAACCTACAGGGTATTTTTATCATACTTGGAAATCTTCTGACAAAACAGGGGTTTATAACTGTATCAATATTTTTGATATTTGATATGTTTAAACATTTTTCTAATCCTTGTCGTCCGAAGATTATGGTAACATAAAATTCGAGCGACTTTTTAATTTGGGTATGTAGCTCAGATGGTCAGAGCATTCGGTCTGTTAACCGAAGTGTCGTAGGTTCAAGTCCTACCTTACCCGTTTGGTGTATTTAGCATCAATATATTAATAGGAGAATAATTCATGAAAGTACGATTTAGTACCGTCTGTAAGGACGGTAGGCTAACTAGGTAGAAGCGGTAGCTTGAAACGCTACAGGAGTCGGTTCGATACCGACACCGTCCACTTCAAAGGGGCTGTAACTCAATGGGAGAGTGTTTGCTTTGCAAGCAAAAGGTTGTGGGTTCAAATCCCATCAGCTCCACTGTGTAGGTAGGACAATGGTTAGTCCGTCAGATTGTGAATCTGAAGATGCGGATTCGATTTCCGTCCTACACCTTAATGGCCGATTCGACTAAACAGGTAAGGTCACAGCCCTTTCAAGGCTGTAATACGGGTTCGAGCCCCGTATCGGTCATATGTGTGTATAGTGTTAACGGTCAGCATACCTGTCTTCCAAACAGGTGGTGTGGGTTCAAGTCCCATTACGCACTCTTGGTGTTATATATTTTATCGAGTATATGGCATTAAAATATGCACTGGTAGATATCCATCTTTACATCAGTGCATAAACAAGCCTCAATAGCTCAACAGGCAGAGCAAATGCCTTGTAAGCATTAGGTTGTCGGTTCGATTCCGGCTTGAGGCTCTTAATCGGTGGGTATACCGTAATTGGTAGCGGGGCAGACTGTCAAATCTGTTGCTTAACGGCTCTGGGAGTTCAAGTCTCTCTCCACCGACTTATAATGGGATATAGCCCAACTGGCAGAGGCGATGGTTTCAAACACCAGATAGTGAGAGTTCGAATCTCTCATCCCAATTCATCAGGGTGTGTCGCAATAGGCAGACGAGCGGTGCTAAGAACGCCGTGATTTATATAATCGTGTGAGTTCAAGTCTCACCACTCTGATTTACACCGGAGTGTCGGAATGGCAGACGAAACGGACTTAAAATCCGTTGGTTTATATAACCGTGTGGGTTCGAGTCCCATGTCCGGTACTAATATAGGAGTATGTCGCAATCGGAAGACAGAGTCGGTCTTAGAAATCGAATGTTGTGGGTTCGAGTCCCACTATTCCTATCAATATTATGTGAGGTGTATTATGAGAAATTGGTTAATCAGAAAACATTTCAAAGATAATAAGAATAAAAGATATGCTAATATTACGGATAATAGGTCGCCTATTAGATTTGTAGTTCTTGGACCATATCGTGATAAATACGATAATCGTATCAAGATAGCAGGTAGAGGTGCAAGTTCTAAATATATTAAGAGAACTGCAAAACAAAGCACGTTCGCAGGTCAAACTTAATTTTTAAATAACAGTGATTATAAGAAAGTTTATTCGTATATAAATGAGCTAATATAATAAAATTAATATATGGTTGCATAGTATAGTGGTGAGTACGTTGCCCTGTCACGGCAAAGGCACGGGTTCAATTCCCGTTGTGACCGTTTAATCTCTGGATGTGGTGCAATTTGGTAGCACACTTGTTTTTGGGAACAAGGGTTGCAGGTTCAAGTCCCTGTCATTCAGGCTCGCAGGGTGGACTGGAGCGGTTCCAGCATGGTCTCATAAACCAATCAACGGTAGTTCGAATCTACCCCCTGCAATTATTGCAGATAAGCCAATCGGTTAGGCGACACGCTCATATCGTGTGATTGACCGGTTCAACTCGGTATCTGCGACTAACATAAAAGATACAGGTTTTTATGCCTGTATCTTTTTAATACTAGATTTAATAATACATCTTTATCATTCGGTATACCGTTTTCCAATATTTCATTTTAACAAATAATTCTTAACATCACCAATTTCTTTGCCTGTATATCCAAGCTCTATTAAGTCATAGCCATTTAGAGCCAAATCCGAAACCGTTGGAATATCAAATTCTTTAATCACTCTTATTACGTTATCATATAAGTCATTATGACGATTATTAAGACTTTTAGCCTCGTCATCGGCATAAGTGAGTTTGCAAGTCTTATTGTATTTTCTTTACCAATTTTATGAACCATAGTTCGTATGACCTTATCAGAGCTGTCAATTAACAATGTAATATGATTTTTAACTAATGCTAATATATCATAAATTTCCTGATTGCTGAACTTAAGCCTGTTTAATATTTTTCTTGTTATATCGGCACTAACATCAGCATGACCATAAAAGTGATGAAAACCTGTTATTTCGTCTACAGTCATAGTATCTGGTTTACCTATGTCATGAAATAATGCAGCAAGTTTTTGTGATATAATCAGTATCTTTTGCAGGCATTTTATGACATTTAGAGTGTGATGCCATAGGTCATACTTATGATATGGATTATTCTGCTCGTATTCGTATTCGACTATAATTTCAGGAATGATTATATCAAGTATACCTGTTGCTTTCATGATTTCAAGTACTTTTGATATTGTCAGGGCTGTCTATTATTTTGATGAACTCATTTTTGATTCGTTCACTTGGAATATCTTTTAATAAGTCTTTGTTTTCACTCATGCTGCAAAAGAGTATCCGGATGAATATTAAATCCGGGTTTACCTGCAAATCTTAATGCTCTTAGTATTCTAGAGAGGTCTTCTTTTATTCTTATGTCCGGGATTTCCGACAAATCGTATGATTTTGTTTTCTAAATCCGACTTACCGTTAAATAAATCTATAAAAGTTATTTTTATTTAACATAAAAAGCATTAATAGTAAAATCACGTCTTGATAAGTCATCTTTAATATTATTTACAAATGCCACAGATGTGTCATTAATATCTTTACGATATTTTTGCAATCTCATATTCGTTGTTATTAAGTTTAACACGAATTACACCGAATGATTTACCGGTTTCGATACAAGCAAAATCTTTAAATAACTTTTTAATTCATTATAGCTTTTGTTTGTAGCAAAAGTCTATATCGTGTGGTTCTAAAGCCAAGCAATACATCTCTGATGGCTCCACCCACTATATAGCCTGTATCATTATTAGAATTAAGCAAATTTAATATAAATGCTACATCAGGATTGTTTAATAATTTTTTTCAAACATAAATTTATACCTCCAATTTGTTTATATAATATAGCACCCTGAAAATTATTATAAAAATGAACTTGCCTATGATAGACAAGTCCACATATGTGTTATAAATTACAATATTTTTATTGTGGATAAAATCAAATAAATACATAATATCAGCCAGATTTACATTTTTAGGTGTTGCTCCTTTTTAATAAATCAATATAATTTTTGATTTATCTTAATAGATTTATTAAGAAATCTATAGTCATCAGGACATTTATCTGTATTTAATGGCATAATAATAGGCATATTACTTATCTTAATTTTCATTAAGAGTTAACGGATTTGGCTTGCCATTTATTAAAAGCTTTTAATGCTTTATTTTTTAATTCGCCTATTTTTGTTTTAATAATTCATTAGATATTAAATAACTAAACTCAGGTGTTATATTCTTATTTAACTTTTCAAGTATCTTGGGTTTTAAACCTTTTGTAAATCTTGATTCATCGAAGTTATTAAAAATTCAGCAAGTTCTTTGTTTATCTTCTGAATTGGTACTGTATCTATTATTAGTTTTTTACCATAAAGATAAACATCTTTTTTGTAATTACAGCATTATAATTATTATTTATTTTGTTTATGCGTATTTTAATATAACTATCATTATACACACTAATATATGCCTGTATGTCAACAATATATTTCTGATACTTGTTAATAAACTTAGTTAGATATCTATAGTCATTGAATCTTTGTACAGTGTTTCTACATTGATTGTATAATGCCTGTTTATCTTTTTGGGGTTTATTAAATGTGTCGATATTAATTGCTTTTTTCATTAGGCAATTTAAATAATTCAAGTTCTGATTTATTATTTATAACCGCATTTGGGGTATTAATATATTTATCAAATATGGCTTCTCGTATAAACTTCTTCATCTAATATAATACTTATACTATTTTTATCTATGGTTTCGTATTTTTCGAAATAATTCAAAAGTCATTTATCTCGTCATTTGAGCAGCCGAACTTGTGTAACAAATCAAACATTGTGTCATAATCAAGTTCAGTTATATTTTTATTATTAATAAAAATCTGTTGTTTGTTTTCTTTAAGGTCATAGTTTAAATCAAAAGCTAAATTAACATTGTTTTTAGCTAATGTTATGCGTGACTCTATTTGTGCTCTTATGATTTTCTCAAATTTATTTTTATTTTTCATAAATATTTTTCCTTTTATAATAGTTCATCAATAAACTGTAATACATATAATATATTATTTAATGTAATCGGTTTTTGGCGTTACATTTTTAATATATTTTCATATTCATCACTGATAGTATTGTATTGTGAAGCTAATACATAATTGTTTGGTTCATCCGGTGTGAAAGCTATTATTGTATTAGAATTTGAATAAGTTCTTTCTCAGCTGATGTTAGTGTATTTGGTATTTTATTTAATATATTATTTTTGAACTTTGTTTTTGATTTCGTTGATTTGATTTAATGTATCTGGATTCAATTTAAACACATATTTAGTTACAATATGGCTTTTTGAAATCTTTAATTAAATCAGTGGTTAATCCATCTATAAAACGGTTTTCATCAAAAATCTTTTGAATGCCTTGTTAAACTCATTATTTAATTCAATAATTGGAACAGCTGTAATATTTATTGGCATATTAATATCATAATGATACATGTATTTTCGTATATCAGATTTTTGATACATGTATTTTTCGTATATCAGATTTGATTAATCCGTTATCAAAATATAAGTCAAATGATACGTTACTATCATTTTTATGACACTATATAGGTTTTATATTATCAATATAAGATTGATATTTTTATGATAATAGCGTTTATAAATTTATAATTTTCTTTTGATATACTATGATTAGATTTGTATAACAAATACATATCTTTATCAGAGTCTGACAGATTAACATATTTGTTGTAATCTATAAATCTTTCAAATTCGTTTTTAATAGTTTAATTTGACTATCTGTTAGTTTTATGTCTGTATTATTGTTTTATAATCTGTGACATAATAGTTTTAGCATTTTTCGATTTGATAATCTGATAGCTTGAATATTATATCTTCATGGCTTATTGTTTCATATCTTTTAAATAGTATTATTTTAGATATTTCATCATCAGTTAATCCAAAACTTTTTAAGTGAATTTTTATGTCTTTAATATCTATATGATTAATATCTTCTTTATTGATATTTATACTGACATATTCATTATCTGTATCATATTCAAAAGATATCTTAGTTTTTGTTACTAATCAGTTCACAATTTACGTATATATTTGTTAGCATAATTTAGTCTCCGTCTTTATAATCATTTTTCATTTATACCCTCTATAAAAATTTATATATTTAATAGAGGGCATTGTTTATTTTTGTTACATAATATGACAATTAATATAGTTCAATAAATATAAAATATCAGATGTATTAACAATTTTATCTTTAGTATTATTTAACTTATTATAATATTCAGGTTTAAGAGTTTTTTTGAAACAATACTTGATAGTTTATAACCATCAGAGCCTTATTAGTATTTAATGTTGTGTATATAGGACTGTTGATAAGTTGTGTTTCATTTTTGGATAAAGGATTTGGTTTATCATTAATGATAGCATCTGTTATAATTTTTCGTAAATCCTTTTATTTTTCTATAAACTCTTCAGTTTGTTTAAATTTATATGTTGTTATTATATTATCATTAAACTCTTTAAATATATCCGGTATAAGACTTGATGTGAATTTGGTTTCATCAAAATCAGTAAAAAGCATCTTCAAATTCAGGGTGTAGTTCAATTAATGGAACATTATGTGTAGAGATTAATGACATACCTTTTTCTTGATAATATTTATTGAATTCAATTAGATAAAAAGTCTTTTTATTTTTTTGATTTGAAGCATTTATTGGTGCAATAGGTGTTGTTTGAATTTCCAGTCTTGAATAAGGATTACAGCTATTAGTGTTTAATTTGGCAGTAACCGATATAAACTCTATATCATCTTGATGTTTTGTGATAAATTCATTTATGAATTTAAGATTATTGTTAATACACATATAGTCATAAGAATATTTTTCATATATTGATTGTTCATTTTTTTGGAAGTTTGATGTATTCATTATATGTGATTTCGTGTTTGAGTTCATTTCTTAACAATTTCTTTTTGAATATTAGTTAATTTAGAGTCTTTTCCTGCGAAAATTTCATCAAGCACTATCTGGGCATCTATATATTCGTAATCATATATTCTAAATTTCATATAATCAGTGTCTACAGTATCAAATTTAGCAAGATTGATAAATTTTTGTATTTCTTCTTGTGTACAGCCAAAATTTAATAATCTTTCTTTAATATCGGATTCATCCATATGATTTTAAAACAAAATTATAACTGCCCGGTGCAAATGAAATTATTAATTTATCCATATATGAGTTTGCTTTTGAAATGGCTGTCAACACATACATCATATTCTATATTTATAATAATATTGTTTTTATTAAGTTTGGTGTTTAATATTAAGTTAGTATTCATAGATAAGTCTCTCCATTTTTCTGTTACACCCGTATAGAAAAATGCTGATTTATGTATTTTTATTGTAAATATCATTGACAATGACTTTTTATATATGCTAATATAGTTTTATAAAATAAACATAAGGAGATATTGTATGAAACATAAACGAAAACAGATATTAAATCTTTTTATTTAATCTGCGTCTGTAGCTTAACTGGCTAAGCATCGGACCTTTAATCCGAACAATGTGGGTTCGAGTCCCATCAGAGCGTACTTATTAGCTAATAAAAATAAAAAAATAGGAGATTTAATCATGAAATACAAACGATTTCACAGCTATACCTATGGTCGAGTAAATCTCTTAGATATAGCTAATCATTTATTAGAGTTTTATAATAATAATAAGATATATAATTCTGACTTTACAATTACTATTGGAACTGATAGTCAAAACTTTCATGATACAACTAAAATAGTAAATGTCATTTCTATTATATGTAAAAGGCCATGGTGGTATATTCTTTTTATAGAGTGTCACATCTTAATTTTTATCTCGGATATTAGAATTAAACTTAGAGAAGAAACAAGTATGAGCTTAGAGATAGCAGAAGAGTTGGTAAATATATTACAAGACAACGAGATATATCATGAAATGTTTTTGAATATACCAATTCAATTACACATAGATGCAGGTAACACAGATAAGAGTAAAACTAAAACACTTGTATCAGAGCTTGTAGGTTGGGTTGTGGCATCCGGATATGAGGCTTGTATAAAGCCTGATTCATATGCTGCATCAAGCATTGCCGATAGGATATCAAAATAATCAAGCTTATAAGCTTGATTATTTTTTTATTATATTACATAATTATTTTTGTGTTTTTGATGGTTTTACAAATAAGAATGGAGATTTAGTAAAATGAGTAAAAGTTATAATACAAGCACACATACAATAGAACAAAATAACAATTATAGTAATCAGGGAAATCCAATAATACTGCATATATATCGAACAATAACAATCATGCCAATCAGTGCAACCTAATAATTCAGCATATCATTCAAGCTGTGGAAGAAAAATAAAAAGGGCTTATAGATATAATTCTATAAGCTCTTTTTCTTGTACATATATTGGGTAAAAGTCTTGTACTGTTATCCAACTTTTATAGTTAAATAAAGCATCAACAAAATCTTGCAATTCATTTGTTGGCTGTTTTTACAACAAGGTCCATATCCTGCAATCATCCATTAGATGTTCAACATCTTTATAAGTTCCTGTAACCCCTGCCACCTTCGTTGAGTTTCACTACCCAAACTAAATCATTCATGATTTGCTCTAAACTCATCATAATTGTCACCTCTATTTTTTTATAGTATTTATGTGAAAACCTGAACGAAGCGAGAGCGTAGTTTTTAAATATCAGTGGACCATGTGTCCACACTTAATCCTGACACTGTAATACAAGCTTGTCTTACAGTATATATTGACGACCTAACACTGGACTTCAAAACCAATTAATAATTTCATCTGTATCAGAATAATCTTCTAAATCTCCAAAATATCGAGATAATACAACATGGCAGTTCATATTTATTTTCATGATTATATACATGAAAATTTAAGCTGCCGTTTGAACCTTTTGGGCATAAACCTTTCAGGGTGTTCTTTATATTCATCTTTAAGCTCTTGTGGGGCTCTATATAAGATTCTTTTTCCAATCAAATTTTTCGATATTATTATCATCAAGTTTAAGACTGGTCTCAAGTCTTATAACACCTGTAACATGAGTCCAAATAGACATAATCAAAATCCTTTCTTGTCTTATATTTACTCAATGAGTTTTGGAAAATGAGCAATAGATTTAGTTTCTATTATTTTCTCTATTTCGTTTTTGCATTCTGTAACTGTTTTTATCCATTTGTTCATTAAAAGGCATCAAGTTGATATTCAGAATTAGACTGTATTTCTGTTAAGATATTCTGAGCCAATCCTATAAGTTTTTCTTTATCTGACTTTTTAAGTTTGGATGAATTAAGGCATTCAGAAAGTTCTTTGACTAAGTTATGAGCTTTGTTATTTATGTTTTCTAAATGTGATGAAAACTCTGATTTATGTTTTTCAATTACAGATTCATACGGTGGGGCTTCACAAGATTTAACCGGACCGGTTGGTTTTTTTCTAAATGTAATTGGTACAGCATTTGAGTTTATTTGGGTTAACATCTGAGCGAACTGATTATGACTCATTGTGAATTCTAAGACTGTATCAGTTGGATGATACCAATCTGTATTTAAATGTCTATCAAGTTCACAATTAGATATTGTAAATAAAATAATATCACTATGTTTAATGGAACTTCCAAATAATGGACTGAGCCATGCCTTGTGCTCTGGAAATACGAATAGAACCAAAACTCTCATGAGTTGTTAGAGTATCATTATTATTTATTTCAGTCATATTTAATCCTTTTTAATATTTTGGGGCTGTTACACTAAGAATGATAGACACAAAATATAGTGATTGTTGAAATATAAGTCACTTATATCTTGTAGTATTTTTCTTTAATGCGACAGCCCCTATTTTTTTAATTAGTAAACATTTCAGGTGAGAGTATTACGCCGTTCGAATTGCCATTAACATATGGCAACTTGCCGTCCCACTTCTCAATCATCTGCTTCTGCAAGATTTCTTTTTGAGAGAGAGCTTGTGATAACGCTGTTTGCTTCAGCTTCAAGCTTCTTTCTTTCAACTTCGAGTTCAGCAAGTTTAACTTTGTTTTCCTGTTCTACAACAAGTTTCTGCTGCTTCTGCTTTTCTTCTTCAACCTGCTGTTCAGCAATTTTCTTTGCTTCTACGGCAGCCTCATAAGCATCCGAAAAATCATGGTCGATAATACTAACGTTTGTTAGTGTAACACCGTATTTTGCAAAATTTTTCTTCAAGGTCTGCGTAAATATCCTGAGATAATTGGTCTCTCTTTGCAATAAATTCTTCTATAGTATACTTAGCAACCTGAGACTGAACGGCATCTTTTACTCTGGGAATCATCATACTTCTAACGTGATTACCTGTAAATGCTCTGTATAGCTTCATTGGGTCAGATACAATATCAGATACAGTGACAGATACGAGTACAGTCTGCATATCTTTTTGTAGAAGCTGAGATAGCACCGGCATCGTTGTTGTCACCCTCGTTGCTGAACTTAAGTGTCTGCTCACGTGTATTCATCTTATATGCGTGGTCAATAATTGGGATTTTTGAAGTTTAAACCCTCTTCTTTGATTGCAATCACTTTACCAAATCGCTTGATGATTGCAACCTGACCTGTATCAACATTATAAAACGAACCAAAGAACAATATTAGCACTACAATAAATACGAATCCGGCGATAATGCCCCTTGTGATAGCCTTTATAGACTGCTTATCAATATTATCATTACTCATTTTTATCTCCTTAAATTTTTTTATACCAAATAACACTCAGTGAGGATTATGTATATTATTTGTTTTTTTAACAATCGTTATATTTTTATTCTCGTAGCTAAGCTGATATAAAGTTTATTGCTTGTTTAACATCTTCATCTGATGGTTTTTCTACTTCAAATATTTTTTTGAGTCTTTTTATGATTTTAACACTACAAATTGTATGAGGATAAGGATATTCTATGTCATTTGTTGCCGGGAGAAAATCATATAATTCATCTGTAATCCAGTCTATAGCATCTTGGCTAATATCGAATATGTCAATGCCAAGGTGATGCTTTAAATATTCTCTTATATATAAGTTAAGGTCATCACGGATATCCAGTCTGTGACTGTGTTTTTGTTTGAGCCATTCTTGTATGTTTTTCTCAATTATCATACAGGTCTTGAATTATTGTTATAAACTCTGATATTTCTTCAAATCTTTTATTATCAAATGTATTAAATTTAGTAACATAATCAGCGTCATTCCAATCTGCTGTTATTATAACAGCAAATTTATTTGTCATATCTACTTCTGTAAGTTGCATTGGAATTCTCCTTTTTATTTTTTTATTTATTGTGTAAAAATATAGGCAACTGCATATATTATGCCAATGATAGTTGCTATAAGACCCTAAATAATCAAATATTCTTGAATATATAGTGTTAGGCTTAATATACATATAATTAATTGTATTTGTTATTACAGGTATTATTAGTATTACAATTAAACCAAATAATGATGGGGGTCCATAATTGCGGCTTGATTGATTATTATTTTTGTTGTTATTGATAAAAAAATATCATTCATGTGTATCCTTTCTAATTTCAGACAAAAATGTTCTTTATTTACACCTATTATTTTTATTTGTATAGGTAACGGTTTTAATTCTTTTAATACATCATAAACAGTTTTTAGCATTATAGATTTTTATCTTGTTGCGGAACGCCATAAACTAAGTTATGAGCATATTTTGCATAATACTCAATAACTTTTTCTCCAAATAAGTTTCGTATTGCCACAGATGGAGAGTATTTTTCGTCAAACACTAAAATTGTTTTTACTATGTTGTTGATGAGTTCTGTTGCTAAATCTATAATGTATTATTTTTATATTTTTTTATTAAAGATAACTTCTTTTAAAATTACTAAATCCAAGTTGATAATTTGGAATTAACTCAAGACAATTATCCGGTATTTTAAAGTGTATCAGTTTTTGCAAACTCATCTATAATATAGATATTGTTTGCATATACAAAAATATTTAGATACATGAATCAAATTATCAAATACATCAAAAATCATCTTGGTTTAAATTAATTCTACCAAGAGCGATTGGTTTTTGAATATAAGTTTAAATTATTATCTGATATCAAGTTATCATCTTTAATATTAGACCATAAGACATTCATATGTCTTTTTAGGTGTAATACAAGCTCCAACACCTGAGATATAATAAATATCAATGTTACGAGCAAGCATATTATTTTTTCTAAATCATTGTTACTTATCAAAAAAATGCTATGCGTTTTGTAATACCGTTATTATTGATTAATTCCAGTTCGCTTTCAGTATTGGTTTCAAGTTGTCTATATTTTTGAAGCATAATTTGTATAGACGTATCTAATGTTTCTAATAATGTGATATTATCCGGAATAGTTAGTTTAACTAATTTATTTTGAGCATTAATCGCAAGTATGCTTGCAAGATTATTTCTGGCATCATAAATAGAGTTTGCATGAGTATTTAATATAAACATTTTTGCATATCTATTAAACTTTCTAAACCCATATCTCTTAAATCTTGATTAGTCATATCAGTTATAGGCATTATATCTTCTATGAAATCAGGAAGTGAAAGGGTTTTAATACCTATGATTTGTCTAAACGACAGTTGATTAAGCCTTGCAGCAGGGTTCAAGTAAACCTGCATTAAAGGCTTTTGTGTTTTAGTTTATCTATTTCAGAATTGCTTAATACAAAGCCTAATGCAATTTTCATAATATTCCTCCCTAGTTAATTTGGTTGAGTTGATGACATAAAAATCTCATCGGATATATACTTAGAATAAGTTTTATCTGTTTCTGAATCATATATAGATAATGTCCATACGCATCTGAGTATAGCTCCGTTAGAATTCTCACGAATATCTCTTTCACTTAGATACTTATAGCGTTCACTGATATAACCGTTCCAGCCATGGATAAAGCTTTTCGTTTTGGTTGACTGATTCAACTTGGAATAACTGTTCGAATGAATTTACAGTATCTATATCATATCCGTTATTTCTTGCCTCTATAAAAATCTAAATTCATGCTGTCTTGTCTAAGACCATTGAATCTGGCATAACGAGATGATACATAAACATCTGAGTATAAGTGTGCAACTCGAATATTATATCTTGAGTTTTTCTGCCAGTTTTATATTTAGCTTTATGACAGATGGTACAGTGAAAAATATAATTATTTAATCTTTTATCAGATATCTGATATGAAGATATGAGTTTAATATTATCGGAATTGATATTAATATCATGATTTTTATCAATACCTATAAATTTAATATCTGTATTATCAACTGTATCTTGATTAGCATCTATATTAGTTGGATTATTGACTACAGAAGCTTCTTCTTCACATCCTGTCATAATCATACAGGATAAAAAGTATCATAAATACTATTATAAAGCCTTTTTTAGTTGTTTCATGGATAAATTCTCCTTTAAAAATTTTATATTAAAATTGCACCCGACATGAAAAAATATAGCACGGCATATGCCGTGCTGTTTTTACTTCAATACTCTTTTATATAAGTGTTTACATCATATTTTTGTATTGACATTTATTCCATTAATATGACATAGAGCAGCTACAATACTTCTATGACATTCTCTTTCATCATAACAAAAACAAACAAGAGCATATTTTTATCTTGATTAGCTTTGAGTTCTAATAATTTATCAGCAAATTTTGTATCCTGTTGTATTTGCTTTAAGAATTCAGGCACATAAATATCTATAAAAGCCTGATGATTCCATTTGCTCTGCATTTTTTTCAAGTTCAAATATTTTTAAATAAATTAAAAATCCGGACTGAGTTCTGCAATCTGCTTTTACTTTAGCGTTTTTCCAAAAGTTTTAGAGCAATTCTTTTGCTGACCTTACGATGAGCCATACAGCATCGTATTTATTTATATCAAGTTCTCTTAAACTTAAAAAAATCTATCATAATAGATACCTCTCTCATTTACAATTAATAAATTTTTACAATTAATAAATTACACATTTAGCACCCGACATAGTTATAATACTTGTCTTTCTAGTAAAATTATATTAGAATAAATATAATATATAAGAAAGGACAAGAAAAACATTATGCAAACTAACATATTTTGACCATACAAATGATAGTTTTTTTGGGGCGATTTAGGTTTAGATGAGGTTTAACGATTTTTAATGATGACCATATCTTAAGTGAAATATCAGATGTTGGTCCGGATTACATTGAGCCTGTAGCAAATCTATTTGACCCTGAAGAATAACGTAAAAAGTACTTGCATATTATTGATTAATATGCTATAATCCTCATATATGAAATAAAAAGAAAGGAAACCTATAGTTATGATGTACGTAAATGCAATAATAAGTTCACAACGAATTCAGAGCCAATGTTCAGTCAGAAGTTGGTCCAGTTGTGTTACAAAAAATTGCATAATAAAAATCATAGCAAAGTGTTTTTAAACATTTTATTTCGTTGTTAGATTATAGATTCACTCATCTATTGTTTGACATAATAAAACTCAATTTTTACGTCAATACACATTTTACAGACGAAAAAGAGATGTCGCACATTTTGTGATATCTCTTTTTATTTTGCCTGCTTAAGCCTAATTGGTAAGGCAGCTGTCTTGAAAAACAGCTAGTAATCGGTGTGAGCTGATGTGGGGGTTCGAGTCCCTCAGCAGGCGTTTATAAAAGCTCGGTAGCTTAATTGGTAAAGCATCGCACCTGAGATGCGAGGATTATAAGTTCAAGTCTTATCCGGGTTGTTATAGCGATATAGTATAATAGGAAATACACAAGACTTTGACTCTTGAGTTTTGAGTTCGAACCTCAATATCGCTGTTGCATGCACCTATAGTTCAATGGTAGAATAACGGTCTCCAAAAACCGTAGATAATAGTTCGAATCTATTTGGGTGTGCTTATGCTGACATAGACCCTAATTGGTAAGGCGGTTGCCTGCTAAGCAGCTTATCGTTAATTCGGTATAAGGGTTCGAGTCCCTTTGTCAGCGTTTATGTTCCCAACGCCTCATGGTGGGGCAGGTAGCTGCAACCTACTTATTAGTCGGTTCCGATTCCGACTGGGAACTTAATATTCTAGGATAGCTCAGTGGGAGAGTATCTGTCTGATAAGCAGATGGTCGTGAGTTCAAATCTCACTCCTAGAATTTATGTAAAATAATAATTTTACATATAAACTCATAAACATACATAAATATAGAAAGGTGTATAATGTCATGTCATATGAAAGGTTTTCCGATGAGTTACAGCGTGATTTAAAAACTAATGTATTTGCATTGGTTGGAATGGAAGCCGGTATTAATGATAAAAGAGTTTAAAAAGGCTGCACCAATGGATTGGTATTTAGTACAGTCTATTTGTAAGGACTTATTACAGCCGTCTAATGAGCCTGATGATGTACTTTGGCAGAATGGTATAACAAAAGCTTTTTGAGTTTTGTGTATATTCTGTGCTCGATATGTGCAGAATTTTTAAAAAGCTGATATTGACAAATTGAAAGATGATAAGAAAATAAAGTTTATTCCATATGATATGGGTGTTTCTAATATTTGGTCCAAGTGTAATATTGCCAATATGTATGACTTTTTAAACACTTTAAGTAATTATCATATAGATGCTGAATTCTTATCACATGAATATACGTTTTGCAACAGGTGATGTAGAGCTTGATGAATTGCTTAATAGTTTAATGGCTGATAAGTCAAGAATTACAAATATTGATGCGTATGTTATGAGTTGTATTATTACAAAAATAAGCATTATGTGTGTGATTCATTTGTAAATGCTTATAAGGCTTTTTAGATTAGAGTTTGCATCTGATGATAAGCTGGTTGAGTGGATTGGCCGGTTCATTGCTTAATATCTTATTGTATTTATCAAATCATGATAGATGCTTGCATAAGTTTGATGAAGAATTAGAGAATATTTTTGACGAGAGAATGATATTAAGTTTTTATTGGATTTAAGATTTACAGAATCCGTTAATATCATGAAAAATAATTAAGCTATATATGGTGAGAATTAATTCTCACCATATTATTCCGAAGTAACTCAGCCGGGAGAGTGTTTGCCTTACAAGCAAAAGTCGCAGGTTCAAGTCCTGTCTTCGGAACTCGAAAGTAACTCAGGGGTTAGAGTGGCGGTCTTATATACCGCTGGTCGTGGGTTCGAATCCCACCTTTCGTATTTTTATCCTGTTAGTTTAATGGATAAAACAATAGATTTCTAATCTATTAATATAGGTTCGATTCCCCATACAGGATATAATTGCTCTCATAGGCTAATGGATAAACCGTGCGACTACGAATCGTAAATTGAAGTTCGAATCTTCGTGAGAGCATTTTGTTTTTAACAAAAAAAGTATTTCTACAAAATGTATATACTTATGTTATAATATGAATTACATAATATGAGTTCCTTTCTTATATCTATATTTTTGTAGTCTTAATGAGAAATACATTAAGGCTTTTTGTTTAGCTCATATTAGTCTATAAAATATTGTATAATTTATGGACATATAATATAATGTCTATAAATAGTAATATATTTATAGACAGGAGCTTATAATATGAGTCAAGATAATATTATACCAATAGGCATTACAATAATTTTGAAGATGTATTGTGTAAATAAAATTATTACACAAGCAAGAGAACATGTTACATTACAAGATTTGTTTAGTGGATTTGATAAAATAAGAATCATTACGTATTCTTATAGTTTTAGGTTTTATAGAACATCTTATTAAATATTTTCAAATATGAGAAATTATTATAGGTGCTGATTATATTCATGAATTTGATACAGATTTTTAAAAAAATTAGAAGCATATGTTTTAAGTATGGGTAAATATTACAATGATGAAGTAGCAAAACTAATTAAAAATATCCAACGGTTAAAACAGATGCTTGAATCCAGGCGATTTAATCATTCGTGTCTCAAGAGTAATTATAGACCATCGTAAAGTGTATATATTAAATGATTCAAATAATCCGATACATACAAGAGTTATAACGAGGTTCAGCAAATATGTCTATGAGTGCTTGGTTTGGTAATCAAATGGAGATTATAGATTATGATGACGGTGAACTTAGATATGAAATAGAATCTAATGCTTTTGAAACAGCTATAAAAATGTCATCTGATATAACACATGAAACTGTTATTGCTGATATAAATGATTATGTTGAAAGTAATCCTATATTACAAACGGCAAAAGAATAAAAATCTTGTGAAATAATGTTTGCACAATATTAATTTGCAAGAAGATTTTAATAAAAAGAATAGAATATGTTGTGAATGTTGATAAAAATAAAGAGGCATATAATGAATTATTAAAAGGGTCTAAATTTAAATCAATAAATAAAGATGGTTTACCTGTAATTTCGACTAAACATATTGAATATATTAATAAAAACAGGAGAGTTATAAAGCAAGAAAAAAATAGATAATATTGATGTAATAGAGCAAGATTATCCATCTTTAAAAGATTAGTTTAGATACAGGTAGTGTTTTATATAATGATAAACCGTGGAGTTTAAATGTGAGTGTTAGGGATATTTAATAATTTTTGATGATTTTGTAGGTGATCAGATGAATTAAAGCGTACACATTTTAAGTTATTAACTATTATGTTTTTCATCACCGTTTCATGCTTTTGTTGAGAAATTTTGCATCTTCAAATAATCAGACACCGGATTCTATGCCTATGTTCATAACAGCATCTTCACCAACAGCAAGTTGTGGTAAAACCTTTATGATACATACTATTTTTAAAATTAATGACCGGAAAAGATATTAGAGCTTATGCAGGAACAAATACAGGTATAAAAAGAGTTACGTAATTATCATAGCCAAGTGGTGTGGGTTTTCCTGTGTTTATAGATGAGTACCATCTTCATCATTTGCTGAGACCAGATATGGCTAATCTATTAAAAACACCTGAGATATGTGAAAATCAGGTGAAATTCATATGCCGATGATAGTTTTTGCAACAAATGCTGTTGATTCTTTTTAGCGATAAATATCGCAAAAAGAATGGTTTCATTGAGATTTACAGCAAGATTTCCAAGTGATAGAGATGAAACTCAGGCCAGAGCTATAGCGAATAATATATTATCAAAAATTAGGCACAGCATTTTATCGTAAATATATTAATAAAATGATTGAGTTTTTAAAATATAGAGATTGAAAAAGATAAGTTTGAGTGTACCTGTTGGGTATTATATTGATATTGCTAAATTATCATCAGCCTCTATTATTCGTGTATTACAGGATTATCATTATGATATACCGTCCTATATACAAGAACTTTCTTGGCATAAACACTATAGCGTAAATTCTCCTGAAAAATTACAGTAAAGTGATAAAAGATATCGAAGATTATTATAGGTTAAATCCATCAGCGTTTGATTTTAAGAAGTCTGACAAAGTGATGATAAACTTAGAAGATAATGAGAAAAAGCTAAGGCATGGGCTGATACATTGCCATCTGAATTAAATGCCCAACTTATGACTATCAGGAAGAAGTAAATTAGTAGTTTGTGATAATATTGAATTTTTCAAAAGGGTTAATATAAAACGTAGTATTTTCAGTTATTTCTTTAGAAAGGCATAATATGAGTAAAACAATATATGTTTATGCAAAAACTAATACGGATGTATCTATATGATATCATTTCACAAATATATATAGATAATGATTATGAAATAGAATTTGTTTTTAGAAAATAAAAGGTCATTTCGTAACTATGATATTTTTGTTACAAAAATTTAATTCAAATGATATTTTAATAATAAATGAGTTAAGTGATATGGGATTAAATCAAATAGATTTAATAAATCGTTTGGATTATATTATAAATAATAATATTATTTTTATTTATTAATACATATCCAACTACATATGAATCTAATATTAATCCTGTTATGAATAAGATTGTTTTTATTAACTATAAAACAATCTTTATTATCTTGTAATACTGATATAATTATTAAAAATCCAATGTAGGACGACCAAAAATGGATTTTTCCGGATAAATGGGATGATTTATATGAATCATGGGTTAAACATGATATTACATCCAAGGAATTTATGAATGCGTTAAATTTAAAAAGGCAACTTTTTATAATTTGTTAGTTGAGTATAAATATGTTCAAGAACTTAATGATGAATATATCAATAAATATCGTTTGGCATAATTATAGCTTTTGATGTAAATCACATTAAAAGGCTTTTTATTTGTATATTTATGTTATACTATACTCATAAATCAATATAAATATTTATGAAAGGACTTATATGAATTTTTAAAGAAATAGGCATTTTAACAACGAGTATAAAGACATATCTGACGATATTTTATCTGACTTAACTAAAAAGGTTTTGTCGGTAAATGGGCAGGTTATATGTGTTTTTCTGCAAGAAAGTGTTTAAGGGGCTTATTATTTAGATAAGAAGTCTAATCAATATGCAGGTGATTTAGAGGGCACATTAAATTTAATTGGTGAAGAGTTTGTCTTTATGTTTTCATCTCAATTTATTTTAGCAGATTTATTTAATTATGATTTTAATCATGATAGTAACGAAGCTCTATCAGATATGATTGATATAATTAAGTTGGTATATGGTGCAGATTCTCCTGAAGCATATTTATTTAACAGTTTTTGTAGAGATGTATGAAAAGCTTGATGAATTAAGTTCTGATGGCATGTGGTTGGAAGATTGCGAACCAAGGCTTTATGATATTTTAAAATTGGAGTAATTTATGATGAAATATATTAATGTATTTAATCAAAGTGGGTGAAATTTTGTTTGCTAATGTTGATTGCTCAGATATTAGCCTATATGGTTTGTTATTCAAATGGACTAAAAATAGAAGTTGCCGGTGCAATAAGCAGTTTACAATTTTATCATTTAGTGGTCATCCTTATGATGATGTCATCATTGCTGATGTAAGGGATATGTTTATAAACCATTGTGCATTTTGTGAATCTGTACATAGTATGCTTTGAAGATATGATAGCTGATGAATTAAAATCTGCTGAAGATGATTTTAAAAGTAGGCTTTTTAGAATTTTTGGTATATATATGGCAATAATTCCAATGAAGTATATATCATGCATGAGTTTTTAGACTTATATGAAAATATAGATAATTGGGACGTAAATCAAATTGGCTGCAAAGCTTTGGATTCAAGATTATTAGCCATTTTAAAAGAATAATATAGTATCTCCTTGTCTTATATTTATAATATTATATAATTAAAATATATAAGATAAGGGGGATTTTTATAGCTAATAATTTAAGACATTGGTCATCATGGGGAAATAGTAAATCCCTGAAGCACTTGATGAATTAGTATATGATTTTCAAACATATTGTGTTGATAACATGGATGCATTATATGAAATAGCAACCTCAAGTCCAAAAATATCATGGTGCATCAAAACACATTATGAAAAATGAGTGCAGATAATGTTGCAAAGAATGCTTGATGAAAATGGCAAGAACTTATCATTTTTCATCTGATATGGATATAGAGTGTTAAGATAGAAATTCTACAGATATGATAGCATCCAATAGCTCCTGATGTAATAGCATGGCGATTAAATCCTGATAAGTTAAATACAAGACTTGTTTTAACGGCACCAATAGATGCCGGATATGAGAGATAGGTTCAGGGGTTAGTACTAGGTAAGAATCATACTTTATCAAAATTTGAAACAAATGCTCAGACTATTGTATTAGAAAAACGAATGATTATGATACGGATGATAATCCTTTAGTTTTAGAATCATTACAGAATATCCTGAAATCAAAAAGTTGCAGTCTTTATGTAATAAAAAGATGTTGTAACAGAAGATTTCAGAGGATTAAAAACATCATATAGAGTAAATGATATAGAAAAACATTAATATCAAACGTTGTGATGATATAAATCCTGACGATGTATATGATGGTGTAAAACGTTCAGAAACTTTTAAATCATATAACAAGCGTTATGCCAGTGCATCAACACCTGAAGAACAAGCAAAGGTTGAACATATGTATGATGCAGCTATGGCAGATAGGGAATGAGTAATTCCCCTAATATAAGAGGTGAAAGACGTAAAGTGCCTCTTAAATTCAAGATTTGTTAAGTACTTCAAATAAATCAAAAATAATGATTATGAATATTAAAGAGAGTAGTAAAACTCTCTTTTTATATGCTCAGTTTCTGTTTCCACTCAGGGTCCATAGCTTTGTATAAATCTTCCATGTAGATGTCTTTTAAATATGGTTCAAGTGATTCAGGGCTTGATATACGAGATTAAGACCCATCTATCAAGTGGTGTTTCAACAGGTGAGCGGGACTGATTGGAAACTGTTTCGGAACTATAATATTATCAGGTATTAAGTTTTTGTTGATATGCTTTCAACAGGCATTATATGAAAATCTGATATTTTGTTATATTCAAATGTCATTGGGATTTTCTTAGCACACCATATCCTAAAAACATATATGTAATATCATTCGAAGTTTCTAATGTTATATGCTTATCATAATATTCTCCTTTAATGACTAAAACGGTGTTTCATTCCAAAATTGTTATGTTTATAAGATATTGCATCCATTATAACATTATGCAACATTTGGCATTGATTTTACTTCTTTCGAGTTTCCAGTTCAAAGTAACTTTCTCGCAGTATTATGACAACCTATTTGTCTGATTTTACAGTTCTTACAAGGTGTTATGATACAATCACTTCCTTTCAGGATTATTATTTGGGTTTTATCTTGATTTATGAGCTGATTTTTATTATACTATATCTATTAAAATACAACCGAACATAGATTCCTCTATGTTCAGCTGTAATAAATTAATTCTTTGATTCTGTATTTTCATTATCAGCCTTCAGATTCATCAGTTGATGTATTTGCATTTATGTTATCATTAGGCTTATAATCATGCATTTTTATTAGTCATATATGCATCATCAGCCTTTTTAAGCTTTCGTGGATTTGACTTAATCATCTGACTTAAATATAACAAAGATAATCAAAGCTAAGATGATTACTAATAAAATAGGAATTATCATCATGTTGTTAGTCTCCTTTTTACTTATATTTTTAGTTCATATATTGCATCCGATTGTCTTTTTCATGAACTCAATACAATCCGCATTGATTTTTAAGGTTTCCTGGTTCTGAATAATTTATGACAAGATGGTTATTTGCATCAAATACTGGACCGTTGTCATCAAATGCTATACTGGCATGTGCAGCAACAATTTCTGTATCTGTCTGACTTATGATTTTACTCATTAAATCGCATTCCATATGACTTGCTACTATTTCAAAGTTTTTCTAATATAAATTCGTTATCAACTACTATATAAGGTTTTTCCAAATTAATCCTCACTTTCTATCTTAGAAAAGTCAACTTCTCTAAGAATTTTCCAAAGTTTAGTTTACAACGGGGTTTCGTATAAGCTGTCATAGCATATGTATGAGCATTTTCTGGTGGTAGTGAGTTTTTCTTTTCATAATCTTCAGCAGATTGTCTGGTGAGAAACATTAAATTTTTCTAGCTATAATATCTATGTCTCTGCAATAGACTATTTGCCAGTAACTTTCATAAACGTTTAAAAATTTAGCCAATCTTCTGCATCTTTTAAACGTTTATGATAATTTTCATCATTTGAATGTTATTGATAATATTTTATCATGTTATTATTTTTCTAGTACGGGTATTACAAGAATAGAAGACTTATCAAGTATTTCAGCACATATATTTAACTTTCATTTCTTATGTAATCTACTACATCATTTATATTATATATAAATTCATTTGATAATCAGAATTAAATAATGCAGGTTCTCCATCATCTAATACATCGTATATCTTCATAGAATCTATAATATCCCAATAAACAGGCTGTGCTGCCATCATCAGTTTGTGTTTAACTCTTTTTGTAAATCAACTAAAAAGTCAATTTCTGGCTTGGTTATATTATGCTTATCTGTTGTATCGGATGTCGTTTATGTTCAAATAATTTCATAATTGTTTCTCTCTTTTAATAATTTGGTATCTGGCTTCACTTTCTGCGTCATCTATGCTCTAGCCTAAGTTAGATATTCTTGCATTTCTTGTTTTTATTTTATTTTTCAGGAATAGAAAAACTTAAATCCATCAAACTTTTCTTTCAGATTCTTTTTCTGAATAATTGTTTTTCGTCAATTATAGTATAACCATGTTCATCACAAAATCCTTTAAATAATTATCAATATAATCATTAAATTTGGATTTAGCTGTTTCAAAAACTCTTTTTAGACTGTCTTGTAACAGGTAAAACACAGAGTTTTTACTCCTGACCTGTATAACTTACGAAAACCTCTGTCTCTTGTCTGTCGGCGTAATAGAGAAGTAGACCTCTTTCTTCAGGTCTTGATGTAAAAATAATTCATGCCGCCTTTCTTATAATAAACACTAACCTTTATCTCGTTTACCGAGCTGGTTTCGTGTTTTGCTGCATAGGGTTCTCTCAATCTGATTTGTCATTTTATTTCTCCTTATTTATTAAATTACAGTAAAACTCTGCAAGTTCGTTAAGATTACCTGTTTCAAAAATGTTTCTTATCATCATTAGATGATAACAGCTTTTCGTGACTGTTTTTAAATAATCTTATTACTGTTGTTTAACTCAAAACTTGTGTCTTTTTCATGTTTGAGAGGCACGGTTGATATTGCTTTTTAAAACTATTTAGCATTCAATTTCATTTAAAGTTGGTTATATTCATAGATTTCCTTTCTCGTTTTTATACTGTCACCCGACAGATATAAAAAATATATTTATTAAAAATCAAATCCTGTATTATGCAGGATTTTAAAATTAAAAGCTTTTTCAGTTACAGTTGCCCGTAGCCGGAGCTTCATCGGGCTTCCGGCTTGGATTTACATCTTCAAAGTCAGCAAGCCACTTATTTGCAAGCTCTAACATAGCCTTTGCTGTCTTGTAAGAGTTTGTTACTTTTAGGGTCCTGACCCATTTCTCTAATAGCCTTAAAGTCATCTTTTTGCACAGAAGATGCTTGCGTATGTCTTTTTACTTAACGGTTTCATAAATACCTCCAAATAATTTATAATTAATTTCTAACTTTACTCTCGTAGCGAGTGTATGCGAGCTTTTAAAATTTTTATGCTGATGTTTTATACATCAGCATAAATATTATTCAGTGTCTTCTAAATTATCTATTACAAAAATGATATATATAATAGACGGTAATAAAAATAGCACCACAGACATTAACGTATTTCTAAAAGCCATTCTCAAAATCATTTTTCAGCCAAATATAAAAAAAGCAGCAAAATATCGTAACACCTGCAATTACACTTAGCATAGCTCTAATGTCGTCATGAATTTTACATTTAAGAGTGTGTTTGTTTATATATTTTTCCGACCATATGAGCCTGCTGGGTAGTGACCAATGGTTAATAAATTTAAGTATGTGATATAAAATAGCCATAAATAACCAGTATAATGCTTTACCAACACTCATAAGTCTTACAATTAAATTTGCATTCATCATTGTTCCTCCAAACTATATTATTTAATCTTTTTACACCGAATTGCTTTATGCATATCTTTTATTATTTGCTTTTTGTGATATGATATAGAGAAACTGATATTATATTATTATGAAAGGACTTAAATTTATGAGTAAACAATTAAAACCTGTAATTGATTCAGTAGAAACTGCTAATGTAAATTCATTAAATAAGCTGCCTAATAGCTTAGAAGTATGAGAAATCTAAGGATGTTTTACCTAAAAACATGAAAGATTTAAAGACTTAAAACGCCAGAGAATTTAAAAAGCTGAATTTAATAAGACATTAGATTCTCCTGTTGGTAAAGTTGCACGAGTGTTATGAATCCCTATTGGGTATGCTATGAGCTAAAACAGCAGGAGATGTGGCATTTAAAGGATTAGAAGAGGTGATAAAGCATTTAGCAAAAATGAAGCAGCAACTTCAGAAGCGTATTCAAAGTGGTAAAGAATTAGTGCTATGATGACGCAAAAAGCCTGATAACAAAAAGACTAATAATAGTCACAGTAGAGCTGAGCAGGCTGAGGCTAGTTTGGAGATATTATGAGATAAATCTGATTCTATGAATAAAGGAATTGAATTATGATAGACTGAATTTTCCAAATAATTCAGATACAAGATATATATTAGAGTCTAAGGACTTATGGAAAGCAAGATATTTTGGAAAGTACAACCAAGCAAAAGCTATTGCTTTATCACTTGATAAGGATGTTAAGTTACAGCTTGATGCTGATAAGATTGCTAAATTATCACATAAAGATGTATCACCTGATGAAAATATAGACATTAACATTAAGTCATTTTATAGAAGACCGTATTACATTTAATAATCCAAATGTGATAGATGCATTAGGTGAAACCTTGCCTGATACAAAAATGAATTACAAATGGTCAAGTAAAGATGGTATGATTGAGGGCAGAACACACTTATTAGGCTCTGATGTAATAAACTCTGTTGACTGGATTGTAGATAAAAACGGTATAAGACATGAATCAGAAACATCAAGAGAAGATACGGCTTATCAACCAAAAGTAAATATACAAGTTGATAAGTATCAAATGTTGTTTGGTTCAGATGATACTGTGCAGCTTAGTTTGCCGGGTTTTGGTGATTTTCTCAAACTAAAATGTCTTTACCAAAGATAGGTTTTCAGAATCATTAAATAATAAGTGTATGATGTGAATTTAGGTTCACCTGATTCAAATATGTTCTTGGATTGAGTAGTAATAAAAGCATTTTAGGGTTGAGGTTTTAGATGCAAAGATGTTGCCATTAGTTTGGCAGAAGAACAGCGTAAAAGCACATGTTATGATACATGAAATGTTACCTGATATCATGAAGTCACATGAAAATTCAGGGCCGGATATCATATAGAATTATGTTGATAAATGAATAACATTATGATACACTGTATATATATATATACAGTGTATTTTTTAATAATATAGAAAGGTTTTTATTATGGGATTGACATCAAAGTATTGGCTCCCTAAAGGGTTACATAGATTTTAAAATATGCAACATAAATGATGATTTTATGTATGGAAATAGATGGCAATGTGTTAAGTCTTGCGAAGACTTTTTACGATGGTGATTTGGATATACATTTTCCATCATTTTGATTAAAATAAATATAGATGAGTTTATTAAATATTGATTTATCAAACGTCTATGTCGATAATAAATACTATATGTGGAGACACTTAGATAGATGTAATGAAATGAAAAGGATATATTAGTGAGATTACAAACATATTTGTAATATAGCTTTTATTTTTAATAATATGTTAAGTTATATTGATAAAAATAATGTCATAAGAAGGAAAGATAATGTCAGCGGACAGATGTTTTAAAAGATAATACACAAAACATTAAACCTGGGTGGGATTGGTAATTTTCAGGACTTTGATAAGAGAATAATGAGAAAAATCTAAAGACAAAGCATTGTCTGAGTTTTATCAAAGAGTCCTGAAAAATATTGAGCTCTTAAATAAAGAGAGTAAGTCTACAGGGATATATGGTTATGCATATGTAACGGGCGGTGACCTCTGAGACATACCGGAGATGGTCAGATGTCGTTTCAAATTGGAAATGACTCTCATAATGAGTCAAAATATGTTAGGTACGAATCATGTGAGGATACACATATAAAGAGCAAAGTCAGAATATGACGGTGCCATCATTAATGATCAGTCGATCGACACCATTCAAAGTATCAGGATGCTGCAAGGGTATATGATTCTAAAAAGATAGAATACGAGAATTATTTATCTCAGCATCCGGATTGTCCTGACTATTTGTCGGATACTAATCCTACAAAGCTTTGCTGATTACGTGCAGCCAAAAGCGCAAAGGATGCTTTAGCTAATAAAGGCTTCTGAAGTTAATAGATGTATCACGCCAAAAGAAATAGAGTCAAGATGCAAAACAGTGATACATTTAAAGTCCCAACTGCAAGTGAATAGCAGATCACCCTGTTATCCGAGAAACCTGATGAGATATGTTGTGGCAGATGACGGCACGATATCCAAGCAGAGCGATTGATGGGCATATGTCGAAATATGCCAAAAGCTAAAAATCTTTATGTTACCTAAAGTTACAGCCGATGAAAGTACAGTGATGAATATGGTTCACAAATTCTTGCTCAAATAAGAAAAGCCGATAGATCAGTGCTATCTAAAGTCAAATCCTGAATATATTTCTGTATTACCTGAGATGGAATATTATAAGATGAGGTGGGTTGGTGTGTTGTTGTGTGGGTGGTTGTGTCGGATACGAATCATATGATAAGATATATTATTCAAAGTATGGCTGAGTATGACGAGAATCAAAATCTGCATCAGATCGCCCTTACAAATGGTAATGATTTGAATAAGTTTAATTTTAAAAACAGAAGAGTTATTACCTTAGTATCTCGAGTATCCAATGCAACCGCACTATGTACCTTACAAAAGAGCAGTATGATGCTTATAAAAATCGAAAAATAGTATTATCAATCGATGCTGTTTGACTTTATTAATATGATAGCCATCGCGTTTATAAAAAAATTTCAGTGGATTTGTTGTTGGACTAAAATACAAAGACTGCCAGAATCTTGGTGATACAATGCGTATATCGTTACAAAAGTACTTGGGTGTTGATACCAGGCAGTTTATACAGAAGGAATTAAGCTCGCAACAATCGGGGTACATGGCTGGGAAAAAGGGCAGTCAAAATCCCTGATGAAACCAGTACCGAGGTTTCAAAATCAATAGTTAAAAGCAGGGCATCTAAATCAGAATTTAAAGATCGTCATTTACTCAAGGATGTTGCCACCGGGTATCAGTTGATTCTGATTATCGGGCCATGAGAGCTACATCAAATGCCTCAGTGATGAAAACCAGTACTAAATCAAGGACTTTTAACGAAACTAACGTGCCGCGTGCATCATCAGCGATCACCAATTCTATTAATGGCTTTAAAATTCGGTTGCCCGTTTTATTTTGAACATAAGCTACTAATTATTGTTAGGTAAAATTTCCATGATATTTCAGCGAGTAAAGGAAAGCTTCGTCAACAGCCGTCTAGTCTGTGCGAATTACCGGGTGGAAGTCTTGAAAGATGCAATATTACGTCCAAATCAGTAAGTATTCTGGTGTATGAGAAGTTCTCGTGGGCAGGGATAAAGCTCTTGATTCGTCATCAGGTCTGAGGCTGATTTGGCTTCAAATAAATTTGAAAAGGAATATGATAATATGATTAGATTTGATATAGGCCGGACAATGGCCTCGGGTTCCGCAACGCCTTCCATGCAATTCATAAAATTGCTGCACCAAAAGATGACAGTCTGTAACGTCTTTTAGAACGAACAAAGCATAGGTGCAGTCAACAAAAGGTGTTAATGCCCTATTTCAGCATGCTCCTGTTGGATAAACTACGGTCAGTTCGGTTTTTTGATGGGTTGTCGTACCATTGCAGTAGAGGTTTTGACTCTAACGAGATCGAATAAATATAAAATTACAGATATTATATTAAGAACATCATGAGGGTTGGGTGTATCGGGAATATATTATGATTCCCCAATTGATGAGAATATTCAATTAGTTAGTGGGCACAAAATACAGGATGTCAAAAGCAAAAATCCAGAATTATGTAGCTATTGGACGCTTTTAAATCGGAAGCATGTGGGATGCCTCATGGTTAAAGTCCGATAGGGGTTACAAAGAAATTGTGATGGATGAAATTTTTGTGATGACAGTGCAAATAGGGATTCAGTGGGCATGGATACTGTTCTCCAATATCATGTGATTTGGATAGATATATCAACTCTTCAAGAGAAGAAGATGTATATAAGTGATAAATAATGTTAAAATGCTGAGTCATTGTTTTGACTACGGCTGCATGATAAATCAGTAAGAAATCAGTTGTAATCGTTATAATTCAGCTTATAAGAAAGGCAGGGCATGGTTTTCAAAACTTTAAAAGAAAAATATATTATGTTTTAATGATATTTTGTCTTCCATCATGTTTTTAGTATGACGTTTGCAATAGGCCATTAGCGTTGTATCTAGAGCGGCTTGATAAACATCATTTTTATAATGCATCTACAGCATTAACATCATATTGTGTATTAAATTAAATGCCAATGGTTTTATAATAATCATCAAGACAAGGCTACAGTAACAGCCAGTAGGAACTTATATTGGGTATGGTGACGAAAAAAAATGGATTTTACGTTACAACGTAAACATCATGGGCATGCATCATCACGTGCGCGGCAACCATTATAGATGGTCAGATGCAGACTGATATATGTTTATGCCGGATACAGGTCGAGCTAAAGCGATGCAGGTGCCGGTGTAACGGGTTCCAAAGTAGGTGGAGCTGCCTATTGAAAACATTTGGAATTATTCCAGCAGTATCACCGCGCCGTGAATTAATTTACCATTTTTCTTGGTCTTTTAATCATAAGCTGGGTTGATCCTTTTTCATTGCCCACTAATAACTTATCCATGATGGTGAATTATCCTGACCCTCAGGGTTTGATTGCAAGTACCAGGACATAATCTTGTTTAGCTGTTAACGTATATGACCAAATGCCAAAATATAACCCAGACAAGTAGTTCTTTGCAGTATTTGATTTTAGATTAATGCCCAAAAAATAGACAAGGTCTAATCATTTACTTTTGTTAGTGTTTTTCAACTGGTGTGATTGTGCTATATATACAACATTTTAATAATTTCTCCAGATTGCGTGCAAAACAGCAGTTCTCAAACTGATGGTAACCAAGTTTATTGTTTGAAACTGGGTTAGTACCTTTAGCTCAATACCTTTGTGATATTAGTAGACTGGCCTGCACGCGACTGTTCTGCAATGATCATTACCCGACTCTTCCTGTTCTGCGTGGCCACGTACTGTTC
>BNJV01001302.1_pt1 | contig 88976 bp, 102 predicted proteins | sample 8540591 | NCBI WGS metagenome assembly BNJV01 (sample SAMD00202457, study PRJDB9452) | human saliva metagenome | host: Homo sapiens
TTTCATTTTTTTAAATATTTTCTCTATCTTAGACAACTTAACCATGCAAAAAAATCTTCTACGTTTTATAATTCTCACAAACACTATATATAATAAAATTAAGAAATCGTATAATAACAAAAAGGACTGTAGCAAAATACAGTTTTACCATATTTCGCTACAGTCCCTTTTTAGATATATTTCTTATTTTATTCAGGTACAAATACTACTATTACAAAGATAAAATCTATTTTATCCTAAAAACCCACCATGACCTAGTGCAATACAATCTTCTTTTGTAATCTCATCGTCTGCGATGAGGCGTGGCACAATTTCATCAAAGGCCGTTGGTTTACTAAATAAAACACCTCCTGGTACGCCTAAAATTGGCGTACCATCAGCACAGTATGCGATGCACACCATAGAGCCTGGCAAGACAGGAAGTCCATAGGTTACAACACGGTCTGCGTAGCGTTTAATGGCGCCTGGTGTTAAATCATCAGGATCTACGCTCATGCCACCTGTACAAAATATAATATCTGCACCCGCTGTTTTCACCTTATCGATGGCTGCCACAATGTCGTCCGTGTTATCTGTTACGATTTCATGGGCGATTTTTTTGACCCCAAATGGCGCACAACGTTCTTCGATGATAGGTGTGAAAGCATCTTTAATGCGTCCTTCAAATACTTCAGAACCAGTTGTAACGATGCCCATTGTTTTGCGCACAAATGGCTTAATAGTTAAGATAGGTCCACCAATTTTTTGAGCTGCTGTTACTTGTTGTTCTTCTAGCAATAAAGGAATACAACGCATACCGGCGATTTTATCGCCCGCTTTCACAGGCGTATTATTCAATTTTGTAACGATGGTCAATTCGCCGATGCTATTGATAGCGTATAGTTTATCTACATCGACCTTGAGTAAGCCATCCACATCGGCAATGGCCTCAATTTTACCTTGTGCCATGGGACCATCATGCATATAGTTTCCCTTAGCAATAGCATACAAGGCGCGCGCCACATCTTCTTCATGGAGAAACCCTTCATCTTCTGGTTCCATCACATAAATATGTTCTTTACCAAGATCGAGTAATTTGGGCACATCTGCTTCTGTAATCACATGACCACGACGGAAGGGTGTATCTTTCACTTCGCCAATAACGATGCGTACAATATCGTGTACCAATGCATGTCCAACTGCATCTTGTACTTTTATTTCTTTCATAATCTAACCTTTCAATATATATTCTATTTCATGTATATCAAGCGTAATATATAGCAATACATTTACTATATCATATGAACGATAGCTGCTAATATGCATTTACGCACATACGAGTTTAGCAATCCACATACCGATGGCACAAAGGGCTAAACCGCCGAGGATTTGCACGGCCCCATAGAATAGAACATCTGTAACATCACCAGATGTTAAGAGCTGTAAAAGCTCAAAGGCAAATGTAGAAAATGTGGTAAAGGCACCCAGTCCACCAACGACTAAGAAGAACCGAACCCATTGAGGCCAGTCGGGTCTACAAAGATAGGCACCTAAGATGATACCGATGATTAAACACCCGATTAAATTAACCGTAATGGTGCCAAAAGGATAAGGTCCTAACCGCGCCATTACCCATTCCCCTACCACTGTTCGCGCTAGTGCACCAAGAGCACCGCCGCAGGCGATAGCTATATATTTTTCCATAATAGATCTCCATAAAATTAACGATTCGTGTAATTATTATATATACATAATAATTATCACATATTACGTATTAGTCAACAATGTATTTGCTAAGTATACTAAAAGCACAAGGTAGGGATCGGAAAGGAGGTCTTATGAAGGATCCTACACTTACAATGCCGGCCTACCGACGGAATCATTATCAGGACCCAAAATTTCAGCAACAGTATATGTGCTTGGGTCACAAAATCTCTACTCTGCGAACGTCGATGGGCATTTCACAACGACAATTGGCCGATGTCGTAGGCATTAGTCGCAGCTATTTGAGTAAATTAGAATGTGGATACGGAATATCAGGCGTGTCCATCGAGGTAGTATTTAAAATTGCTTATTGCCTCAATATTTCTACCAGTCAATTGCTACATCTTCGTACGCAAGACTATAAATCCTGTAATAGACATCTTTCAAAACATTATGAAAGAGTCGAATTTTTCCGACTAGCACACCAGCGCTTTTTGGAACTAAAAAAACGTCTCTAATCAATAGACCTCATATGAATAGAGACAAAATTAATTCTTTATTACACTCTCTTCTATTCAATTAAAATAACATTATATAGCCTTTCAAAAATTAGATTAACAAGATAAAGTAATTCCTACTTAATACGTACAACATATATAAAAGATAAACCCCTTACAATATCTTATATATGACTTTGCAAAACAAAGGACCCTATCTAGGGTCCTTTTTACTATGTCTATGTAGTTTTTATACTTCGTTCAATTTCTTATCTTGTAATTCCGCATTAGCCCGTTTAAAGATAAATGCATTATTGATATGCTCACGCATCGCATTTTCTGCGGCCACTTCGTCGTGACGTTCAATGGCATCTACGATGTGATCATGTTCATCGTCACAATCGTGTGTGCGCACTGCATTGAAGGAACTCAAATACATATCGCGATTTACGCGTTCACGGAAATCGGCTAAGTAATCAACAACGCGATCATTGCCGGAGAATTGAGCAATCATGCTGTGGAATCGGCTATTAACCTCTACGCGTGCCGTAGCGTCCTCAATGGCATGCATTTCCTTGCATAATTCCTTAAGCTCTGCCACTTGTTCTGGCGTAGCGTGACGAGCACACAAACGCGCCCCCAAACCTTCCATAACCTCGCGGCATTGATATAGCGCCACGATTTCTTCTGGTGTATCCGCCTTAACAGTAACACCCTTCCATGGCACGATAACAACAAGGTTATCTTTTGCTAATTTTCTGAAAGCTTCGCGAACTGGCGTTGCACTGACTTTGAGCTGTTCTGCGATCTTAACTTCATTTAGTTTTTCTTGCGGTAATAGCTCCCCTGTTAAAATAGCCTGTTTCAAGGTCACATAAACTTGTTCACTTAAAGGCAATCGTTCAATTGAATCTACAGCGGAAAAATGATACACATCTTTTGGTTCTTTTGTACCCTTCACGTCTTTTGTCATATTTCTAGCCTTAGGTCCCCTCTAATGTTTACACGCTTTCATACTTTCAATGAACGCCTAAAATGAGTATAATAGAATGTAAGCATTTTTATATACGAACACATGTATATATAATAATTGTATACCCTATAATTATAAGTCCCGTACATATGACTGTCAATTTCAAGATAGTCACAGTTAAAAAAAGTGAGGAAGTTACCCCTATGAGTCGTTGTTTGGTTATCATTAACCCTGTATCTGGCGGTGGTGCAGACGCCGATACGCCCCTTGATTTACAGTGGAAATTGAGCACCCTTTTTGACACAATTGAAGTTAAATTTACCACCGGTGCCGACGATGCAACCCGTTTTGCAAAAGGCCGCTTGTGAAGATGGTTTTGACGCCGTTTTTCTGCATGGGTGGCGATGGTACCGTTAATGAAACGGTAAATGGTATCGCTCAAGGTGGTTTCAAAGCAACCTTTGGCTTTATTCCGGTAGGAACCGTCAATGATATGTCCCGTGCACTCGGCATTCCACAACGACCATTAGAGGCAATTCGCCGCCTCGATATCAACCAAGTTCGCTCCATCGATATTGGTCGCTGCAACGATAAATACTTCTGCAATAACATTGCAGCCGGTGTCATTCCCAAAGGTTATCGAAGAGGTAACGCCAAAGGAAAAGCGCATCTTAGGTCCATTGGCCTACTTCTTGCGCGCAGGTCAAGCCCTCTTCACCACAAAGGACTATACATACCGCATTCAAACGGAAGATGATGATTTCATTTGTAAATCTCCTCTTGTACTGGCTCTACTTACCAATGTAGTGTCTAGTTTTGAACGCTTTATGCCAGAGGCTTCCGTAGACGATGGGTATATGCGCCTCGTTATTTTTAAGGAATACTTTATCCTCGACATCTTCAAAGTTCTACCTCTTATCCTAAGTGGCGCCATCTATAACTCTAGCAATACAACGACATTAACAGTCAAAAAAGCTCATATCGAATTATTGAGCAATATAGATAATTTACCAACCAACATGGATGGTGATGCAGGTCCTTATATGCCTGTAGACCTTGAGGTATTACCACGGGTCCTCAAAGTATTTGCACCGACAAAACATCAAAAGAAAAAACCGCTTCTCTAAGCGATACGAACCCCCTTTGCTGATAAACCAGTAAAGGGGGTTCGTATTATGCTAAGTAGATTGTCTTATATGTGCTTACAATAGAACCGCTTCATGTAAGCGGAAGCTATAAATATAACTTGCTTTCACAGGCATATTTGTCAATCGTTCTAGGGCCTCTTTGTAGAGGTCCATTTGTATTTTATAGCGGCGAATGAGCTCATCTCCACTCTTAACGCGGTCCGTCTTATAATCCACGAGGACCCATTGATCATCTTCTACAAAGACCGTATCGATAATCCCTTGTAAGAATAAACGCTCACCATTCTCTACATCAGGATATACCCGATTACCGTCAAAGAGCATGCTAAATGGCAATTCTCGTTCCACTCGTTTTGATGCAATGAGACGCTCGCCCAGATTAGAGTTAAAGAATCCATATAAGCTACGATCACTTAATAGGCTCCGTTCCTCATCACTAAATTTACCTTCTGCTTGCAATGAATCAAGCATATCTGTCATGGATTTTTGCGTATACTTTTTAACAGGTAGCCATTGCATCGCTTCATGCATCAATGTACCCCATTGCGCACCCGTTACAATTTCCTCAGCATCAGCAATGGCCATCGGCTTGCGTCCAAATACGGAATCGGCTAGCTCCGTTTCACTAATAGTAGGAATGCTTGTATCTAATATGGCATTCACACCAGTCGTATCCTCAGTTATATCACAGGATATTACTGGTTTCTGTTGCATCGATACATCTGTAGCCGATACGGCCTCCGCATCACGTTCAGCAAATCGCCGTTTCAATTCACTAACAGAAATCTTAGCCGTCGTCTTGGCGGCTACAAGATTTGGATAGGTGAAGCAAAGCGCTGTACGATTTCCTCTGGCAATTCTACATCATTTACCTTACCTAATACGCGAACCGTATTGATGGTCGTTTCATCCACATCGGCCTTGTAATATAAATCTCCATAAAGAGAACCATCATGAATCTCTACCTTTACCTGACATTGACGGTCGAGCAAGTCAAAATTTGTTTCGCCTTCGAGTTCAATGATATTGCGAAGTGGTGCCCCCCCATCTAGATGACGGGCGAAGGCGATGAGTAGCCAATGCAAATAGGAATTACCAGCTTTGATTAGATCGGCACCTAATGCTTGGGTCTGCGTCAAGGCCGCATGTTTTATATGAGCGCCAACGCCCTTTTCCTTTTTGATTTCCTTGTTAATATATCCGGTCAAGAATAGTTTATCCCGTGCCCGTGTCAATGCAACGTAGAGGATACGCTGTTCTTCGGCTTTCATAGCATCCGATTTGATGGATTTACAATAGAGCCACGGCATGGACGGATAGGATACGCGAATGTCTGGGTAATAGCCCTTTAATCCGATACCGCCATTTTTATCGACTAATAACGGAGAATTAAAGTCCATGGTATTGAATTTCTTTTGTACACCAGACAGGAATACAACAGGGAATTCAAGGCCCTTACTTTTGTGGATGGTCATTAGGCGCACTACGTCATCTGCTTCGGTAACCACATTGGCAACGGCCATATCTTGATTGCTATCGCGTAAGCTTTCAACAAAGCGAAGGAACCTAAAGAGCCCGCGGAATCCGGAGGATTCAAATCCCTTAGCCCGTTCATAGAGGGCCATCACATTGGCGCGACGCACGAGGCCATTCGGCATGGCGCCTACGTAGTTCACGTAGTCTAATGTTTCGTAAATATCCCACAATAGATCTGCTACACCATGACGGCGAGATAATGTGCGCCAACGCTCGATATGAGCGATGAATTGGAGCAAACGTTCATCTTGAGCCTGTTCTGCATAGAGATGCATAACAGACCATAAAGAGCCGTCCCCGGTAAGACGCAATGCACCGAGTTCATTCGCATCAAGCCCTACAAGTCCTGAATGCAATACGGCGGCCATCGGCAAATCCTGCTCAGGATTGTCGATGATTTGTAACAAGGATAAGAGCAATTGGATTTCTTGCGCTTCAAAATAGCCATCTCGTTCATTAACAACGGCTGGAATACCGGCTTGGCGCATAGCTGCTACGGCGCGTGTACCCCACCCAGCAAGGGACCTACGCAATACGGCAAAGTCACGCCATTGAATTTGGCGGAACGAGCCATCCGCATTTTGCACCTGTTTCTTCGAGGCGTGTAATTCCTTGATTTTTTGGATGATAAAATCCAGTTCTCGCTCATTATTCTCCGGTTCATCGCCTGCGGTTTCGGAATCACCATCGGTTTCGTCAGAACGATTCGTATCGCTCGTATCCAAGAGATGTAATTCTACAGCACCGCCCACCCAATCGGATGGAGCCTCTTCTACGATACGGCCCGGTATAAGCGATTCTTTTTCGCCATAATCAAGCTCCGCTGCCTCTTGGGTCATAATTTGGTAGAAAATGAAATTCGTAGTAGTCAAAATATTTTCATGAGACCGGAAATTCTTCGCCAAATCAATGCGGCGCTCTACGGCATCCTTCATGAGCCCATACGTATTATACTTGTTCATAAATAACGAACTATCCGCCATACGGAAACTATAAATGGCTTGCTTCACATCGCCTACATAAAAACGATTATCCACGCGGGAAATCAGGTTGATAATAGTTTCTTGTACACCATTCGTATCTTGGTATTCATCCACCATGATTTCTTTGAACGTATCCTGTAACTCAAGGGCCACTTCGGATGGTTGAGGATCATCTTCTGTACCTGGTTCCACAAGGAGTGCCAAACAGAGATGTTCCAAATCGCTAAAGTCCATGATGCCTTGCTCTTTTTTAGCCTCATCATAGGCTTTGTGAAAGGCGATAGTCAATTCTACAAGGTTATGAATGAGCGGATATTGGTCTTTAAATTGCTGTTGTAGAACGGATTCATCAATATGGAATAGACCATTTTTCATACCCTTTAAGCTATCCTTGTTTTGAGAGCCTAGCGATTTAAATTCGTCTGCTAACGCACCATCGACTTCGCCCTTTTCTAAGGCTTTGCCAAGGCTTGTAAAACTTGCTTTTGTAAAGGTATCTAAGTTACGGCATACGTCGACCATATCGGACCAAGTCTGTGCCCCTTTTAATTGGGCTAATGCGACTAATTGTTCTTGGTACACCTTGTCCCATTTCTTGGGGCCTACAGGGCTTTCAAGTAAAGGTTCCATCTGTTCGATGCGGTCTGCAATGCGGTCGATTTCGGCCTGTTGGTCGTCCCACATAGCACGGCCCCATAAGGTATCTTGTAAATCCTGCTCTTGAGCGGCCTTATATGGTTCTACGGCATGGCGCATCCACCCGTCAGGATTCGATTGAGACATGGCAAATTCATAGAGGCTGAGCACCTTATCTTGCAATCCTGCATCAGATTTATCATCGCTAAAGAAATCGGACAAATCAAAGATGCCATACTCATTATGTTCATAAGCTTCTTTCAAAAGGTTCTCTAACACCTCTTGTTTTAAGAGAGCCATTTCCGCTTCGTTGCCGATGCGGGCTGTAGGCGGAATATCTAGTTTATAAAAATAAGATCGAATCACCCACTGACAGAAGGAGTGCAATGTCGAAATATGTGCCGATGGCAATAGATTAAGCTGTCGCTCTAGGCGCGCTTGTAACGCTTTATCATCGGTGGATTCCATTGCCTTTAGCTAAGGCGACGCCAATACGAGCGCTCATTTCAGCGGCAGCGGCCTTCGTAAAGGTAACAACCATCAATTCTTGTACGGATAAAGGATTCTCCATATCTTTCAACCGCGTAATAATACGCTCTACAAGAACCGCCGTTTTACCAGAACCAGCAGCAGCGGCGACGAGCAAGGTTTGAGCCCCTAGATTACTATCCTTCGGGGACATGATGGCAGATTCCTGCTCCGGTGTCCATTTAACGCCCATTATCGTCACCTCCTGTCATAGAACTATCGGTATTAGAGCTTTCACAAAAATCAGCGTTAGCCTCAGTCTGTCCCGATGAACCATTGAGGGCATCGCGCATTTTTTCAAGAGCGTTCGCCTCATTTAGAGCGCTCAAATAATTGTATTGATTGCGCTCATTATCAAAGCGACACACGGTCTTGTAATCGCAGTAGGAACAAGGAATGGCCTTATTCAACTGATAAGGAGCAATGGGGAATTCTCCCTTACCGATGGCAGAGCCGGTATCCGCCATAATCGATTCCGTATAGCGGCACATAATATCAAAGTCGCCGGAGGATTTAACAATTTTCATATCCCCAGAATGAATGGATCCCTTTCCCGTAATACGAACGGGCACATAAGGGCCCTTGCTCTTATAGGTGAGCAAATTTTTATCCATCTTCTCCAACATGTCGATATCATCTGTAAAATACCCCTTATTATTAAGGGCCCCATTTGTATCCGCCAAGGCTTTGGCCTCTTCATAGGACACAGGCTCACCAGCTGGCGTTCGTGGATTTTTTACATATGTATACACCACAGCGGCCGGTGTCATCGGTTGATCATGGTGTTTCTTATAAGCCGATTCTAATGCCAACAGATAGGTCATCAATTGTAATTTTAAACCGTAATAGATTTCTTGTGCATTAACCGATGTACTACCCGATTTATAGTCGATAACCATGCCGTACGTATGACCATCACGATTATATTCATCAATACGGTCAATTTGCCCTACCAAGCGTAAATAACGGTCCTCTCCAAGGGATACCTTAATAGAGTCCCATCCATTGGGACGTCCAAAATCCTGTTCTAAATACATCGTATCAAAGGAGGACCGGCTAGACCAATCAACAAGGCGCGATACCGTTTTCTGTAATGTTCTCACAACGCGCTCTTCAATAGCCTTATCATAGGCTGTCTTTTTCATCCTCATCATAACGGTTTTCTTCTAATATATCCGCTGCTACGCGAGCACATAATTCTTGTTGCGCCGTTTCATCCAAATCACGCCATTGCTTATGCTCGGATAATAGTTGCGTTCCCAACCGCTCCAAATTGGCATGTAAAAAGGTACCAATTTCAGGAGCCCCAAAGGAACGAACCTTGCGAGGCTCTAATTTCAAGCCATATTGAGCATAGAATTTAAACGGACATTGACGATATTTTTCAAGACGCGTTACCGACCCAGACATATAGCCCCGTTTGAGGAACAGACCAGTTACTAACTCCGGCGCAATAATAGGTACATCATTATTGTCGCGAATACCACGGCTCACGTCCTCTAAGCGTGGTCTGTAGGCCCCATCATGGCGAGCCCAGTTATAGAGTCCCCACCATAATGGTGATACAGGTACGCCGCTAAACAAAGCGCCCCAACGTTCAGATAATAGGGATAGACTTTGGTATGGCCGCCATAAGTATTCATCTTCTGTACCATCTTGAATGGTGAAAGGAACCTCTATAGGGGACGTACAGAAACCGAGGGATTGTAATCGTTTAATGACGAGGGAACTTTCAAGTCCTTCCCCTTCATCATTGGAACCTGCATAGGATATGGTTAAATGCTGCTCGGCCCGCGTCATCGCTAAATAAAGAAGGAAATTTTCATTAAACGCCTTCGGCAAGGCGCCTTCCGCAAGAACGATTCCCGCCTCAGCCAATGCTTCCCGTTCTCTATCCTTGATCAAACCTTCATCGCCCATGTTTTGTGGGAACACACCTTGATTAAGGCCCATCACATAGACCCGAGGCCACGATTGGCTGTACGCCCGTTCTATGGTGGTAATCGCTACGTGATCGAGGGACGGAGGAATCATTGAGTAATGAACATTATCGAGGGCCTCTTCTAAGAGGGCTATCATTTCATCTAACGTCAATGTTTCCGTATCGGTGAGGACCATCATTTCATCGAGGAATCCGATGACCGCATTGTACATTTGCTCGTGACTGGCCTTGGATTCTAAATCGCCATCTCGTTCAGCCTCTAAGGACCATTCATAGAGGCGTTGAGGCACTTGTAATTCTTCGAGGACTCTGTAGATATGTTTACACCATTCCGCCCCTGTATGCGTGTCGCTAGACGTAGCAAAATCAAACCAAGGTATCAAAATATCCATGATGGCCTGTCTCGATGCATTCACGCGCGCATGTCTCGGTGCGTCCGGTTGTTCTTCGTCTGAAAGCCCCGTTACACGGCGCATATAGGACCAGTTATCTCGTTCCCACTGTAGATAGTCAATACCAAATTCGAGCACGTAGTTTTCTAATTCATCTACGGCCTCGCGAGTAAGAGGTGTCAAATCCGTTTTCAATAAACGGAACATGATGTCACGACTATAACTATGCTTAACGATACCAAGCAAATCCGTCATCAATTCTCCAAGCGGATGATTGTTCATAGGTCGTTGACGGTCTCCAAAATGAGGTATTCCATAGCGAGTAAATACCTTTTCCAACGTATCGCCATAGGTTTCGGATTCACGCAGCATAATACATATATCGCGATAGCGCGCATTAGGGCTGCTTTCAATATAGGAAAGAATATCACGAGCCACCCAATCCGCTTCGCGTTCTCGATTATAGGCGCTTTACAAGCGGTATATGTTCAGCCGTAGTATTGTGCTTACCGTGAAAGAAATTTTCCTCTAAAGATTGCAATACAGGTATCCCTCTATGCCCTGTAAAAGACTGAAAGGACAATTTCGTTCCATATTCCATATGGAGATTTTCCAAGATTTCAACGGAGCGATTAAAGATGCCATGACGACCTTTATTAGCCAATATACGTTTAGGGTCAGCTGGTAAATCGACGGTGATTACCGATTCTACAGCAAGATCAAAGAGCATATATAACAGCTCAAAATGAACCGGTGTAAACCAGTGGAATCCATCGACAAAGACATGGCAGTTTTCCATCAATGGAGACTGTGGCAATGCATGAACAAGGTCCATGATAGGGTCCCCATCAATTTGCCCATGAAGCTGCAATTCCTCTTCGTAGGCCGACATGCATAGTGCCAATTCCTGTAGCTTTTTCTGTAATACACCATTTGATACGCGCTGTGCACCAGATTCTAATTCATCAGGTCCAATGCGAAATGAGCGAAACTCGGAAAATAAACCTTGCAATACCGCTGAAAACTCTGGCCGTTTAGCGGCTTGCGACAACAGGCCTAATTCAGCCCCTTTTCGTTTCATCACAAGGCTTAGCAACATGGTTCTACCCAATTGAGATATACTCTGTTGCTGAGCCTTTACATTGCCTATCGATTGATATACCTGATAGGCCAATCGGCCAAAGCCAACGACGCGGACCGTCGTAAAGCCTCCTTGAGGCATAAATTCCGCAAGCTCCCGTTCCACGCGATAGGTGGCTGGCTCTGGAACGAGCAAAATAATAGGGTCACCTGGACATTCGGTGATAACCTGCCGAATGCGTTCATATACGGCACGGGTCTTACCGGAACCAGCGCGACCATAATACATGGTAATACTCATACTACCTCCCACAACAATGCTTATATTTATTAATTCTGCTTATATTTCATCATCCCTAAAAAAAATATATAGCACGGATACTTTATACGACATATAAATATATATACTATTGTACACCATGGAATATTAAAATTGTATTTGACAAATTCTCATTTTTCCCTTATTCTGTTTACAAAAATTAAAAAAATTAAATTTGTTTATATTTTATTTACATATTGGCATTCATCATGTATAATGAAACCTAGATGAAGTGTTATTTGTAAAAATGTGAGATTAGGAGTCTTTATTATGAATACAAAACGAATTGCAACGGCATTTGCTGTATTGGCAGCAACAACAATTTCTTTTTCTGCATTTGCCGCATCTATGGATGCAAATGCACGCGCTTATGAACGCGCTGCAGCAGAACAAGCTCAATATCAATACACACCTGTAAACAGTGCCCCTGTTGCACAATCAAGCTATGTAGCAATGCCTCCACGTCCTAACTATTCCCCATTACCAGCTGTTCCTTATACAGCAGGTGATATGAGCCAACAAATGCCTGTTTCCAAAGAATTAGGCGACCCAATCTTCGTGGCTCCACAAACAACAGCTGTAGGCATGCAAATCATGGATCCAATTCCAAACCCTAATGCACCTCAACAACAAGCTGTAGATGCACCAACTACACTTACTTTCAGCAAAAGCGGCAGCGGTTATGTATCCACATACAGAAATAACCAATTGAACGCATTTGATGTATTGTTGAATGGCCGTTCTTATACATTCGATTTACCAGCTTATACAAATGGTTACCAAGTAAAAACTGCAAGTTCTTACAACCGTGCTGGTAATGGCATCGCCAATGTATTTACAACAAATGTTATTACAGAAGCCATCGTAAACAACACATCCTTACGCATTACTGTTAACATGACACAACCTACATCCGTAGCTGCATCCAAATTACGCGCTATGCAACAATCTGGCCAAGTAACATTGGGCGAAGTTTCCACATTGTTCGCTTATAATGAAAGCTATGATGGCGTAAAACAAGTCTGCTAATTACGATGTATACAACAATAACGGTCGTTTCATCGTTGTAAAAATCCGGTGCGGTAACCGTACCAAATGGTGCACAACATCCATATGCAACAGCTATGTTCGCAATCACTGATGATACGGTAGCAGCGGTAACAGTTTCTGGTAACAGTGGTGAAACTTATGAACTTGTGAAAGGTACAGCTTACGCTATCGCAGCTTCTGCACACGCTGCAGCTGACAAAACATCCAAACAAAAATAATTGACCTCCAGTGTACGACGTATGTCGAGCACTACAGATAATGAAAAGAGCACATCCTACAGGAACGTGCTCTTTTCTCTATAATCGTGTAAAGGTTTCCAATGCCTTATAGGCCATCAAGCGATAGCCTCGCTCATTTGGATGAACCTCTCCGGCAAATACAATTTGTCCTATTTGATCCGCTTCATGAAGAACCGTATAAAAATCGATAGTGCGTAAACCATGTTCTAAAGCATAGTCTTGCAAACGACGGTTCACGTCCACGACCACATGATTAAGTCCATCTATTTCACTATCGACTTGCGTTTCAAGGCCCATGATAACATGCCCCTTTTCACCAGCTATGGTAGCGGCTTTAATGAGCTTGTTATATACGTAGTCGCTATCGCGATTTTGCAAAATATCATTTGTACCGCACATAATGCATATATATCGATCCTCCTCATAGGACTTGTCGATACACCAGGATTCTAAATAATTGATTAAACCTTGCACAGATAGTCCATCGATGCCGTGATTTTCCATATGATATGCGGGTAGTGCGGCGCTACATAGCTCAACCCAACCGAGACCTTCTCTCACATCATATCCACGGGTGATGCTATCTCCAAAACATATTATATTCATAAATTCCTCCCTGTACATTAATTCATCTACATTGTAAATATATATGTATAAAGTACAATATGTTACTCATTTTCATGTATTCTTAAGTACACCATGGTACACTTTTTTCACATGGAGAGGAGAATTATAATGAAATATTTATTAGCTCTCGTGGGAACCCTATTGTGTACCTCGCAATCGGGATTTGCCATATCACAATACGAAATAGAGCAAAAGCCCACTCAGTATCAACTAGCGTATTCTAGCGATACCGAGCGTATGTATGTCGATCTTAGCTCGATTCATACAAAACAGACTGCCGCTAATTATAAAACGGTACAAGCTCGACTATTGAGCTTATACACTAAAAATAACGTAATTGCAGACTATGATACAAACTTCACATTTTATAGCCAACAGCCTAATGCACCGGTAACGATGACTGCATGGAAAATATCGAAGCCAACATTCTATGCGGAAAATGGGTATCCTATCGATACATTACCGCAACAACGGTTAGCAAAGGATTATGGTCAACATGTGGCGGCGCCAAATAGCTCATCACAACGCATTGGGGAGTTTATCTATAATACGTCTAAAGAGATGGAAAAGATTACCTATACATATGATAATCCATATATTCCACCTCAAGTATTCCCTCCTGTAGTCGATCAACAGACACGGACCGTATTATTTGGTCTCATGCCTCCTACAGATGCTGTTATTTCTACGCCAATGGATCGTGTTATACCAGCACCTCCAGCACCTCCAACTAATATGCAGCCAAGCTTGCAACCAGGTCATGTAGGCGGACCTAACTCAGATAGCTTAGGTGATCGTGGGCGCTTCTCACCAAATTTAAATGCACTTCAAACGGGTAAATTCCAACCATCTAATCAAAATATTGCTCTTCTAGATCGACAAGGACCTCCCGGCCCTCAAGGTTTTAGAGATAACAAGAATCGTGATAATCATCGCAACGATGGTAATCGTGACAACGGCGGTCGTAATGGCAATGGTCGCGGAGATGGTGGCCATGGCGGTGGTCAAGGTCCTCATTAATTATTATTTACAAAAATATTTAGAACTACGAAAACCCTCATCGTTATTGATGAGGGTTTGTTTTATGGCTTTCACAAGGCAAATTTATTTTTTTAGTCTTACAAAGAACAAGGCAATAGCACCGATAACTGGTGCAATAGCAAGGGTCATCAATGCAGATTTATAGCTACCAGTTGCAGTTAGCATACTACCTAAAATCATAGGCGCCAACATAACGCCGATTTGATTAAATAAGTTTACAAAACCTGCCGTAGTACCTCGCAAGTGAGGTTCTGCTGATTGTACAACGAGAGCATTCGTCAACGCACTGTGCATGAATGCGCCAATACCAAGAATTGGACCTGTAATAAAGAGCATATCTGGGTTTGTGGTGCTCGCAAGAGTATTAAGGCCGGTCCAAATAAGAACATAACGAGTGCTGTTAAATGATTTTTCTTAATCGGCAAAATATCGGATAAAATACCAATGGTTGGCTTTGCAATAAGTGCAGCCAATCCAAAAGCGGACATAACATGACCTGCGTAGATGGCGTTAACACCTAGTTGTTTTACCATATACAAGTTTGACCATTGAGCTACCGCCCATGTAGCACCGGTAGCAAAGAAACCGGCAAATGCAAGGCAACGAATATTGCGATTTTTTAATACGTGAAGCAAGTTTTCCTTTATGGATGGCTTGTTCCCTACAGGAACCGCTTCGACATGAGCCTCCGCTTCACGTTGAGCTAGGATTTCAGCACTTGGCTTACGCACTGTAAAGTAACTAAGTATAAAGATAAGAATTGGCAACATAGCAGTTAAGAGGAATGCATTTTGCCAACCATAGTTAGTTGCTACATAAGGGGCATATAAATTTACAGTCGTCACCCCAAGTGAGGTACAAGACATGAAAATACCAACGGCTGCGCCACGTTGATTAGGACCAAAGTAATCCCCAATAGCACTCAAACAAGAGGCTTGCACAGGCCCCGATACAATACCTAGTAAGAAACGCAACACCCATCCATAGGTGTAATTATCAATGGTGCTCATCAATGCGGTAATGACTGCCATAGCGAGTAAGCTAACCAATATAGTATAACGATAACCGATTCTATCCGCTAAGATACCACCTGGTAATACCATGATGGCATAGCCCATGTAAAAGGCGGATAAATAGGTCGTCCCCATTTGTGGCGTAAAATTCAATGCTTCATTGACAATCGGCATCAATGACGCCCAAGATAGACGCATAACAAAGCTAATCAAAAACGTTAACCAAACGCTAACGAGAATTAAAATCTGAGTTCGCGAGAAACCAATTCTACTCATACGAGCTCCTTTCTATAGAAAAATAACATATAGAGCTATCATACTATAAATAGAAAGAGTTTTTCAAACATAATGAGTGAATATCTAATACTTTACGAAATTAAGTATCCGATGTACTATAATAATTGACTAAGGAAATGAATAACTAACATTGCTTAACGCAAAAGAAAAAAGACGGTACTGCGAATACCGTCTTTTTTATATGTGCTAGTTACTTGCTGAAGTATCTATCTAGCCACTTGCAAATGTAGTGACAATTAAGGTTACCTATTAATAAAGCATACAAAAAAGCAGTACTACTAGTCGCCCAACTCAGAATGGCAATAGCCAAGCGGCCGGTCAAATGACCAGTAATACTGCTTTTTATACTATAAGTATAAAATTGAATGGCGGAGAGGGTGGGATTCGAACCCACGGCCCCTTGCGGAGTCACTGGTTTTCAAGACCAGCTCCTTAAACCACTCGGACACCTCTCCATAATGGTATATTATAGCAGATTTGTATTGAAGTGTGCAACAATTGAATAAAGGTAATCTCAGATATCTCCCATGTAGAACTACTTATGTTAGAGACAAAAAAGCTGGCCTAAAGCCAGCTTTCAGCATATCTATTATAGTTATTATCTTAGAAAAGATCTTTTTTCCACATGCCAATGATGGCCACGATGGAACAGGCCACGGAGATGCCCACAACCTCGAAGAAACCATTTTCATCGTTTTGAAACGGCAATGGCACGTTGGTCCCCCACAAGCTAAAGATAATGGTCGGTACAGCCAAGGTAATCGTCAAGGCTGCCAACATTTCATAACCATATTAAGGTTGTTTGAAATGATGGATGTAAAGGCGTTCATCATGTTCATCAAGATATTAGAATACATTTCAACCATTTCTATGGCCTGTTTATTCTCGATGATAACGTCCTCTAATAGATCCTCATCTTCCTCATACATCTTGAGAAGGTGTTTATAGGAACTGTGACCACGCAAGCGCAATAAACGTTCCATAACGGTACCATTCGTACGCAAGGCGGACGTAAAGTATGTCATGGATTTCTGTAATTCCAACAATTGGAAGAAGTCCTTGTTCTTTGTAGTATGACGCAATTGGACTTCGATATCGTCTGTACGACGGTTGATTTGTTGCAAGTAACGCAAGAACATGGTCGCCGTGCGATACAAAATTTGGAACAAGAAACGGGTCTTTTTATACGTATAGAACGTAGAAATCTGATTAGAAATAAACGGATAGAGCACTTCAGATTCTTCTAAACAGATGGTAATAAAGAAATCTGGCGTCAAAAAGATACCAAGTGGCACCGTATCGTACATATCATTGCCGCGAACAACAGGAATGTTGATAACAACAAAGATATAATTGTCCTCTAACTCCACGTGAGAACGTTCTTCCATATCGAGAGCGGTCTTTAATACGTCTGTAGGAATTTCCGTCAGGATATTGATAAGGGATAACTCATCGGGGTCTGGGTTCACCAAATTTACCCATGAACCTTTTGTGGCATCTGATACCGTGTAATCGGCTACTAATTCTTCTTCTATGTGCTTGTACACCGTAATCATGTTATCCCTCCTTCCGAGCGAAAATACTGTATCTCATCTTTAAAATTATATACTATTTAGGTGTACTATTCAATTCTCTTGTGAAAGTTTTACATAGAAAAACTGCTCCTCATTGCCTAATACAATGTAGGAGCAGTTTATTATCTATCAGTATTATTTTCTACTCAAGATGCGGACAGAGTTTAAGATACAAAGGATGGATACGCCTGTATCGCCAAATACAGCCCACCACATGGATGCATAGCCTAAGATGCCAAGCAACATGATAAGGATTTTAACAGCAATGGCGAATACAACGTTTTGCCAAGCCACGCGCAATGTTGATTTGGATAAATCAAGAATATGTGCAATAGCGGTCAAAGATGGACGCATGAACACAACGTCGGCCGCTTCGATAGCCGCATCAGCGCCGCTACCCATCGCACCACCTACGTCAGCACCAGCAAGAACTGGCGCATCATTAATGCCATCGCCTACAAACATGGTAGGACCATATTCAGAGCGAATATCTTGAACAACGGACAATTTATCTTGAGGCAATAGTTGAGCACGTACTGCGCTTACACCCGTTTCTTTGGCGATATAGTTAGCACTCGCTTCAGCATCACCCGTAAGCATAACAGTTTTAATATCTTGACGATTAAGATCAGCAATCGCTTCAGCAGAATCTGGACGAGCTTCATCGGCGATGATAATACGGCCAAGGTATGTATTACCTTCGGCTACAAGAACTTCTGTACCGTATTCAGCAGGTTCTGTTGGATAGCCTTGTACATCATAGCGTTCCATAAGGCGACGGTTACCAACAAGTACTTGTTGACCATCTGCCATACCTACCATGCCTTCGCCAGCTAATTCCTGAACGAAATCGGAAGGTTCCACTGTAAGGCCTTGATCTTTTGCTTCAGAAACAATGCTTGTTGCTATTGGATGTGTAGATACAGCTTCGATAGCTGCCGCCATGGATAATAATTGACCAGAACTTACATGGGAGCCTACAGTTTCTACGTTGTGAACTTTGAACTCACCAGATGTAATAGTACCTGTTTTATCAAGAGCTACTGCTTTCACATTAGCCAATGCTTCGATAACACGACCACCTTTAAGCAAGATGCCATGTTTGGATGCGTTACCAATACCGGAGAAGAATGCAAGTGGCACGCTTAGCACCAATGCACATGGACAAGAAATAACAAGGAATGTTAAGGCTGTATAAATCCATCTATGCCATTCGCCAGTAATGAGGGATGGAATAATCGCAACAGCAAGGGCAAGGGCTACTACGATTGGAGTATATACACGAGCAAAGCGCGTAATGAATTTATCGATTTTAGGTTTCGATGCAGCTGCATTTTCAACAGCATCAAGAATTTTAGTAACCATGGATTCTTCTAGAACCTTATCGACGCGCATCGTAATACGGCCAGTTTCATTGATGCAGCCAGACATCAATTGTGTACCTGGTTCTGCGCGAACAGGCACTGGTTCGCCGGTTACAGGAGCCGTATTGACGCGAGTTTCACCTTCAAGAATCGTACCGTCTAGAGGAATCAAATCGCCAGGACGAACTTCAATAGTCCAGCCCACCTCAACCTTTTCAGGGGACATAACTACAATTTCGCCACCGCCGCATGTATCTACGACGCGCACCTCTTGAGGACGCATATCTACAGCATTCATGATTTCTGTACGGCTACGATCTGTTGCTTTTTCTTCAAAGAATTCACCGATACGGTAGAATAAAATAACGCCTACTGCTTCAGGTAATGCATCGATAGCGATGGCACCCAATGTAGCGATGGACATCAAAAAGTTTTCATCAAATATTTCACCCTTTAAAATATTACGCGCTGCAGTACGCAATACTGGGAAGGCAAGTAATACATAAGCCACATAGTAAATTGGAGTTTCAATGCTCTCTGGCAATCCGATCGATGGAACAAAGGAAGTCAATGCTTCATAGATCATAAATAATAGGCCTACTACGATAACTGCACTTGTTACAGCGTCATTGTCCTGATTGTTTTCACGGCCATCATCCACAGCCGCTTTAGATTTACGTTCGTAATCAGCTACTGTTACGCCCTCTTCGATAGCATCACAGATGTCTTGAATGTCACGCTTAAGAGCCTCACGGTCCTCCCAAGACCCAGTTAATTTTAATTGATGTGTAGCAAGTGTAAAATTAGCTGTTTCTACCACATCCATTTTACGGATACGATCTTCGATTTCGCTGCACAGTTCGCACAGTTTAAATCCTTTAGAAGTAATGTTTCTTCCATGATATCTCCTTTATCTATATTTGAAAGCACAGAAAGCTTTCATCCTATATGAATTAAAATAACATATGAATATTCACTCATATGTTATTTTAATAGAATCTATACGATATGTCAAGAAAAATTATCAAAATCAATAAGACGTAAAACAGCCCATACGTATCACCTATACGCATGGGCTAATTCTATATTTTTACATTATAGTTTTGACTATTTTCATTCATAAAGATTGATTTCTTTTATGTCTTTAAAGGTAATCTCAACCCCCTCTATAGACATAGTATGGGCCGTCTTATTTATCATCTCTATGGCGCCCACCAACTCCGTATAACAATGACCATTGTAATATAGGACTCGCACAAAATTCCCGTCTGTCAATGATTGGATTGTACGATTTAGTTCCTCTAGTTGGTCCTCAGATAGCTCTACACGAGACTCCTTAGGCCGCGCTACGGCTGCCAGCAATGTTTCAAATCCCTTTAACGCCGCAAATGGCATAAATTGTTTAGCCCGTTGCAAGCGCGACATCCGATGTTTCATGAATGTATACCTTCCCTCACGCAATACATCAATTCCTATTGTAAAATCTACTCTCCATTATGACCGCCTACCAATGTATTTCTAAACTGCATGGTCCCTTCTTCTTGCAAGCTAGATGCACGAAGGATAGCATTTTTACCAAAACGTCCTTTAATATTCAGCATGGTTTTCTGTATATGTTCCTCTTGCTCTGCTGTATCCGTTAATGCATTACTAAACAGGTCCATTTCAGTCGGTACAGCGGTCTTATTAACTAAATCTTCAAAGCTAACGGCAATGCGTCGTATTAACTCATGAGGCCGTTTATATTTATCGAACAAGGCTAGTACCGCGGGACATAACTCTTGAAATGAGTCTGTATAATGCGCTAAGGTCCTGGATCCACCAGTGGACTTTACATCCTCTGCTGCATAGCCGATGTGAACATGAATACACTTTGTAACTGCCTTAATCTGTAACAGTTCAAGGACTAAGGACTCCACCATTTCACGCATGGGCAATCGCGCCTCATCAGCCGTATAATTGCGCAATAGAATTTGGCTTTGTGAAAGGGAGTGCTTAGACGGTCTATAGGCGTGAATATCGGCAATAGTGCAGCTTTCACGGCCCCACGCATGATCGATTAACAGCTCTGCGTTCACACCGAATTCCTTATATAATTTATGTTCCGGTACTTGAGTGATGCCATGCAAATCAAAGGCGCCAAATTTACGCAAACGATTGGCGATACCGCTGCCGATTTGCCAAATATCCGTAATGGGCTGATGATGCCAAATTTGCTCTTTAAAAAGGTTTTCATCAAGATACCCTATAAAATCCGGCGCATGCTTGGCCAGTATATCGAGGGCAATTTTAGCGAGGAATAAGTTAGTCCCAATGCCAACAGTAGCGTAAATATGAGTAGCGTCGAGCACCGCATCAAGCAGGAGTTGAGCCAACTGACGAGGCGTTTTCTTGTACAAATTCGTATATGGCGTGATGTCTATAAAGTATTCATCAATAGAATACACATGAATATCCTCAGGGGATATGTAATTTAGTAGTGTCCCATAAATCTGCGCCGACGCCTGCATATACCGTTTCATATGAGGTTTTACCGTGATGTATTCAATATGTGACGGAATCTGAAATAAGCGAGACCGATTTTTAACGCCTAGCTTTTTAAGCGCTGGAGAGATGGCCAATGTAATCGCTCCCTTGCCACGCGAATTATCGGCCACCACCAATGGTGTTGTAAAGGGATCCACACCCAAATCGGCACATTCTACAGATGCGTAAAAGCTCTTTAAATCAATACACATATACATCCGATCTGTATCAGCTGAACCCATACCAACACCTCCTTAAAGCGCTAATGGATTGACTTTCACAAAAATTAGTATCCTCATAATTTCTATCATTAGTATAACAAAAATACGCAGTATTTTCAAACGTATGTTTGCTATTATGTAAATAATTTTAACTAAAAAAAGGTATCTATCATTAGACATATTTCTAATAATAGATACCTTTGTGCTTTGAATTTTTTGATTCTAAGTATGTATCCCGACGACAGATTACATTTATTGTTCAGGACCAACCCGATCTTCGTCTACCGTATCTAAGAATCGTGTTAACTCGCCAATAAATAGAAGTTTTACACTCCCCACTGCACCATTACGGTGTTTACGGATAAGAACCTCTGCCTTATCACCCATTTCAGAGTTTTCATCGTAATATTTATCGCGATACAAGAAGATAACGATATCCGCATCTTGTTCAAGGGAACCAGATTCACGAAGGTCAGATAATACCGGACGCTTATCTGGGCGACTTTCAACACTACGAGACAACTGAGACAAAGCAATAACAGGCACATTAAATTCACGAGCAATCAGTTTTAGGTTACGAGAGATTTCAGATACCTCTTGTTGTCGATTTTCGCTGCCCTTACCGGAGCTACGGCCTTGCATAAGCTGAATATAATCGACGATAACAAGATCAAGACCATGTTCTACCTTGAGGCGGCGTAACTTAGCGCGCATATCCTGCACCGTAAGTCCTGGCGTATCATCGATAAACAGGCTGGCTTGACTCATCTCATCCGCCGCAGCCATCACCTTCCCCCAATCATTAGGGTCCATGTCAGCCTTGCGCAACTTGTCTGATTCAATACCGGCCACGGAGGACAAAATACGTCCTACCAACTGTTCCTTGGACATTTCTAGAGAGAAGAATGCTACGGTCCGCTTAATCCCCATCGCTACATTTTGAGCAATGTTCAAGGTGAAAGCAGTCTTACCCATAGCAGGACGAGCCGCTACGAGAATAAGGTCCGACCGTTGTAACCCATTTAACTTGAAATCCAAATCTCTAAATCCAGTTGGTACACCTGTAATAGAACCCTTATGTTGTTGCAGTTTACTAAGTCTATCAATATTCGTAAGAACTACATCACCAATGGGAGAAAATGTCGATTCTGATTGTGTTTGACCTCCTACATCAAGAACGAGTTGTTCCGCCTTATTCATAATGACGGATGGCTCATCCTCGCCAGCATAAGTCATACCGACAATCTTATTACCTGCATCTATGAGACGGCGCATTTGCGCTTTTTCTACAATAATGCGCGCATGCTCTTCAATATTATAGCCTGTCGCTTCATTCGCAAGAGATGTAATATAAGCAATGCCACCTACGGTATCCAATTTTTTACGTCGTTCTAGTTCTTCACTTAACGTAATGAAATCTACCGTCTTGTTGCTTTTTACAAGATTTAAAATAGCATCATAAATGATCCGATGCGTATCACGATAAAAATCATCACGATTTACGATACTTGTTACCAAATCAACGGCTTCGCCAGATGATGAACCATCGGTTAGCAACGCCCCTAATACGGCCTTTTCCGCGTCCTCATTATGCGGTGGTATGCGTACGTCCATGTTCTTCTCCCCTTAACTAGAATATGAGTATCTTCCCTATGAAAGCGTGCGTCACGCCTCTTCTATGCATCAAAAAGAATCACCACACTCTGTGAGCATGGTGATTCGAAGATTATTCAGCGACTACGTTAACCTTGATAGTGCTCGTAATTTCTGGATGTACACGAACCACTACATCATGAACACCTAATGTTTTCAACGGTTCTTTAATTTCGATTTTCTTTTTGTCGATATCTACCTTGTATTGAGCTTTCGCTGCATCGGAAATATCTTTAGCAGTAACAGAACCGAACACGCGGCCTTCTTCACCCATGCGAACCTTAACAGTAACTTCAACCTTAGTCAATTGAGCTGCTAAGATTTTAGCTTCATCATTTGCTACTGCTTTGTTATGTGCAATGGATTCTTGTTTTTGACGTGCATTGTTTACATTCGTAGCTGTACCTTCAAGACCAAGTCCTTTTTTAATCAATACATTACGACCATATGCGTCACTTACTTCAACGATTTCGCCTTTTTTACCAACTTTTTTTACATCTTCTAACAATACTACTTTCATTGTTATTCCTCCTCTTTTTCAGCGGAATGAAGGGCTTCTAGCGCTTTATCTAGAATAGCCGCCTTCGCTTCCTCTATCGTCATACCTTGTAGTTGGGCACCAGCCACTGTTCTGTGACCGCCACCACCCAAGGCTTCCATTACAACTTGTACATTTACCTTGCCTTTGGATCGAGCGCTGACGCCGATACCGCCATCATTAAGTGAGTAAAGTACAAAGGCTGCTTCAATATCTTCATTGCTGATGAGCATATCCGCACTTTGTGCAGCCAATGCCATCATATCCTTCATACCTGCTGGTGCCACAGAAATAGCAATACCTTCGGTACGATTGGCTTCAAATACCATTTTAGCACGCAATTGGATAGAATCGAAGGTTTCAATAAATAATTCTTTTACCCGTTCAATATCCGCCCCCTGCACGACGTAAGAACGCTGCAGCTTCGAAGGTACGTGCCCCAGTTTGTTGATTAAAGTTTTTTTCGTATCTAATACGATGCCCGCATAGATACCTGTGGCTTCCGCTTTTGAAAGTTTTCACAGGAACTCCTGCATATTGTACAAGTTCTGTTACGAGCTCACTCGTAGATGATGCGACTGGTTCCAAATACGTAAGCAATGGATTTTCAATAAAATCTGCTGCTCGACGATGATGATCGATGACAATGCGTCGCTCAGATACTTCAAGAGCCTCTGGCGCTGCTACCATCGGTGTTCTATGCGTGTCACAAACGATGGCCAATGTATTCGCATCAGCCCACAATTTTGCTTCTGCAGGCGTTATGATATGAGTTTTCCAAAATTCGTCTTCCACAAGAACATGTACCATTTTATCGATGGCATTTGTTTCTTTTGAAAGTACTAATCGCACCTCTTTACCAAGAGTACGTGCAATTGATACGACGCCAATAGCACCGCCTAATGCATCATAGTCCTCACGTTGATGACCCATAACAAGGATTTTGTCAGAATCATTCATCAATTCATGAATGAGCTTGACTAACCACACGAGCACGAACGCGCGTATTTTTTTCAACACCTGCTGTATTGCCTCCGAAGAAGCGGGTGCTTTCACCATCCATAATGCAAACCTGATCACCACCGCGCCCTAAGGCAATATCGAGGGTCGCGCGAGCACGTTCGGACACATCCTTAACAGAGCCTGCATTTTCGCCAATCCCGATACTAATCGTAGCAGGCACTTGACGAGGAGAAGGCAATTTACGGATACGTTCAAGCACACTAAAGCCGTTGTTTTTCCATGTCTTGCAAAGCGCCCCGAGAAATGGCAAATGTGTACATATCATCTTGGAAGTTCCGAATGAAACCTTCGTGTTTATCGATTTCATCAACGACGATATTGTTGATTTCCGCCCATAGATTTGTATATTCTCTATCGCTGAGGGCCCTTCGTCAATTCTTCGATATTATCGATTTGAATCATGCCCCATACAGGCTGTTCTTCTTGCGCCTTAATACGTTCCTTTTTCAATGGCTGTAATATCCTTAAAAATACAAAGCCATAACTGCATGTTCCGTTAATTCATCATTAGGATCCGCATCAGGTCTTGTATCGCGAGGGTCAATGAACTTGTACACCACTTGGAAATAGCGATCTCCCGTATTGCTCTTTTCAAGAACCCCTGATTTGCCCCAAATCTTATCAATTCTAAATCCAGGAATCAAAGCGGACATTTTTTGCAATTTATTCCAGTCCACCGGAACCCAATCGGCAAATACACTATTATTCCATACCAATGTACCTTGCTTATTGACAAGTACAATAGCGGTCGGTAAGTTTTGTAATGCAAAGTTAGCCGCCTGCGTCACATTCTTCATCATAGCACCAAATTGTTCGCGTGCTAAGCGACGACGATTGTGGATGGTATTGTAATTAATCAAGTATACAGCAACCACCACGATGACTGACAATATGGCTAATAGCCAATTTAAATAAGCGATGATTAAGATTAATAGAACGATGACACCAATAAAGGTCCATTCCATTGCTTCCCATCTTCGTTGAAAAGGATTTTCATAGTAACCTCCTTTCTATTAATAACCTCGTTGATTGAAACGAGATCGTAAATCTAAAAACATATCCATAACACCAAACGTTACTAGAGATATTGGCATCATGACATATAAAAGAGCTATAATAACAATTTTTAATACCCTTGATACACCATAACCTTCTAAAACGCCAAGCAAAGAAGCGATACCATTAAGGCCACAAGCAAAGGCGCCAAATAAAGCAATGTTCATACCAACAGTTGTAAGCAGCTCATTATTGATACCAACAAAGGATGAGCCATAAATAATAATAAGACCTACAGCCAATACACCAGCCGCCCAAACAGGTATTTGCCAGGATGAAATGGCAGGCAATGGTTGTACAGGATTATTAGTACGTTTTGCAATATATGCTGTAAACCGTGCCAAGATATAAGACGTAACAGCAAACGCACAAAACGCATAAGTGATAAGCATCCTTTTAATCTGTACTAAGCTCGCTTGTATTTGTTGTATATAAAGCTCTGTCTGTTCTGGTGGCAGCGATTGTTGTTTCACTGTGTCTATAAATGCATTTTGTACTTCATCACCAATATTTTGAATAGATGTCTGTAAATCAACAGACATAATAGACATTGATGCTAAGAGCGTAATAATAGTAGTCACTGCTAATGCTAGCGTAGGCACCAAGATTAATTTTAAAGGGGACCAACGTTTACGAAAACCGAGTCCAATAAAAATGCTTGGTACTGCATACATCAAGATTGTTCCTACAGCTGTCAATGGTCCCAATAAAATGGAAACAATGACAAAGGCTACTACAGTCCGCAGAGCGACTATAACGAACGCCCCACCTGATCCCTACTGTAGCAATCATCGCAGGAGCTACGATAGTAGCTAACAGAGATAAAACAGGAAGACTAGCGCCTATAACGGTTAATACAACTACGATGGTCGCTAAAAAAACGCCGTTTCCACCATAGCTCTTGTATTTGTTTGTTTCATAATACTCCATTCAACACTAAAAAGGATACTAGTTATCTTTTTAATTATAGCAGTTTAATAAAGTAACTTCAAATACCCTATATAGTAGATAACTACAGCAACTACGCTACTTATGGTGTCTCAACATAATAAAGATATCCCCCTCAAGACTGTTCGCCATGTAATCACGGCATTCTGCTTGAGAGGGATATGTTATTTAGTGTACGTCTTGGATGATTGGTAAAATCATAGGTCTACGACGTGTTTTGTCATAGAAGAATTTACCCAATGCATCGCGAACGTTTTGTTTAATTGTAGTCCAGTCCTTGATACGTTGTGCTTCACAATCATCTAATACTTGATGAACGCGACGTTCTGCTTCAAGCATAAGTTCTTCTGCATCACGTACATATACGAAGCCACGAGATACGAGATCTGGGCCTGCAATGATGGTACCGGAAGCAGTATCCATAGCCATAACAACGATAACCATACCTTCTTGTGCCAATTGTTGACGATCGCGAATAACGATATTACCAACATCGCCAACACCAAGGCCATCAACGAAGATAGCACCCGCTTGTACACGGCCACCTTTACGGCCACCGTCTTTATCAAATTCAAAGATTTGACCATTATCGCCGATGAGGACCTTCTTAGGGTCTACGCCCATAGCCACACCAAGTTCACCATGACGACGTAACATACGGTACTCACCATGAACCGGGATGAAGTATTCTGGACGCACAAGGTTGAGCATTGTTTTAAGCTCTTCTTGGCTCGCATGACCAGATACGTGGATGCCACGATCTTTGCCATATACAACATGACAACCTAGACGAAGTAAGTTATCGATAGTTCTACCAACAGCACCTTCATTGCCTGGAATTGGTGTAGCAGAAATAATAACAGTATCATTTGGTGCCAATTCTACAGTGCGGTGGTTGCTTGTAGCCATACGGGATAAGCCCGCCATCGGTTCACCTTGAGAGCCAGTTGTTAAAATCATGATTTGGTCATCTGTATAGTTGTGCATTACATCTACGTCGATAATCGTGTTTGGTGGAATATTCAAGTAACCACGTTCTTGTGCGATTTCTGTAACATTTACCATGCTGCGACCCATAACGACAACCTTACGGTTGAACATAACCGCCGCATCGATTGCTTGTTGGATACGAGATACGTTAGATGCGAATGTAGCCAATACAACGCGGCCTTTTGCAGCACCTACAGCTTGTTTAATAGCAGGTCCAACGGAGCTTTCAGAACCAGTAAAACCAGGTTTTTCTACATTTGTAGAATCGGACATCAATGCTAGTACGCCCTTGTTGCCAAGTTCTGCGAATTTATGAATATCCATCAATTTGCCATCAACTGGTGTTTGGTCGATTTTAAAGTCCCCTGTATGGAGTACAGTACCGATAGGTGTATCGAAGTACACCGCAACGGAGTCAGGAATAGAGTGATTAGTTTGGATAAAACCAACCTTCACTTGACCGATTTGCACTTCATCGCCTGCTGCAATCGTGCGAAGGCATTTTGGGGATACTTTATGCTCTTTAAACTTACCTTCAATCAAGCCACAAACAAGATTTGTAGCATATACAGGGCAGTTAATTTCCTTCATAAGGTACGCTAAGGAACCGATATGGTCCTCGTGACCATGGGTAATAACGACTGCTTTCACGCGGTCCTTATTCTCAATGATATAGCTCATATCAGGAATAACGATATCTACGCCAAGCATATCTTCACTAGGGAACGCAAGACCTGCATCAAGAACGATGATTTCATCCTCGTATTGAAAAATGGTCATATTTTTACCGATTTCGCCAAGGCCACCAAGAGGGATAATTTGAAATTTACCCTTATTGGAGCCCGCTGGTTGACGACCAATTAAATCGGATTGAACCTCTTGGTTGCGAGTCATCGGACGGTTGTTAGTGCGCGTACGACGGTTATTAGTATTTTCATTACGATTATTATCATTCGTATTACGTGTACGTGTATTACGTGTATTTCTTGTATTACGAGTATTCTCGCCATTTCGTTCAGTACGATGTGTATTTTCACCGCTTCGAGTTGTACGGGTTTGACGAGGTTGGCGAGGTTTACGTTCTGTACCTTGTTGTTCGCCTTGCTCTGCTGCTGGACGTTGACGACGTGTATTCGTTCTTGTATGTGTCGTACGTCGTTGACGGCCTTCGCCATTTTGACTAGCTTCGCCTGTATGACGGCGTTCACCAGTACGACGACCTTCTGTATTGCGGTGTTCTCCCACAGATCGACGTGTGTTGGTACGACGGCGCGTTGTTTTTTGCTCACCTTGAGCAGACGGAGCCGTCTCTACTGCAGTCACTTGTGCAGTATGTTGATTATCTGTTGTATTCACAGTTCCTCCTAAAATTTTGTTCATTAATTTGTTTAACATATATTTTTCACCTATCATTAAAAATTTGATCTTTTACAGAGGAACGGACAAACGAAAAAGGCGCTATCCAGCAGCGTCTTTCAAATGGGCGCAAAAATAGCGCAACTCAATTGTTACCGTTCAAGTCCTTTTGTCCATTCGCCTCGTGCAAATGAGTATAGTGTACCATTAAACGCGTCAGCCGCGACGTTACGTTCTCTTCGTTACCGTTTAATGTTCATTATAATCCGATCGTTCTGATGAAAGCCTCGCTTTCATACGTTACTATTATTGTAACATAAAAATAGCGTTAACAAAAGAGGACCCTTATGTTAACGCTATTCCATTAATCCTGTACGAATTTGAGCTGATAATCGCACAAAATCTAACCGTGTTTATACATCATATTTAGTTATCATCATCAGGCAAATGTTTGTAAAAGCCTTCAATATGCCACGCACCATTTTTCTTCAATAAGAGAAATATATCGCTTCATCGGTTTAGCCTCTACCATGCCTTCGCCAACCTTTGTAGTTTGTAAGTCTGCTTCAAATACAATACGTTTTTAAACTACCTGAACGACTCAGCCGTGCCACATCCAAGGTAACCATATCCACTTTTTGTACCTTGCTGCATAGCTATGAGCCATTTTTGTTTTTTTCTACTGGATTGGCCCTAACTCGGTTCATCACATACGTGAAAAGCCTTATCATAGTCCTTATTATTTACCGCATCAAAAATAGCCTTGTACCGATGCACGAGCGGCCTCTTCACTGCCTTCACCAACAATGGCATTTGTAAACCACCCTGAAGGGAACACTTCATTTTCCGGTCCCATAGTTCGTAAAGAAAAATCCAAATATACATACTATACTTACAAGCACAACAATTAAAACTCTCGTTGTTAACGAACTACTCGTAGGGGATACTTTCATAATAGAAGCTAGCCGTTTATCTATGACGATATGCTTTGCAACGCACCACCATATTGATTGTCCTGTGGTGCCCCTTTTGACATAACAAGGCGAGCAAAATCAAAGGGTCCCTACAAAAGGGATGAAGAACAGCAACAAGCTCATACGGCCTCGTCCCGTATCATGAAGTCGGCGCACACATAACGACCCTAACGGAAGTAAGGATACTAAACATAGTATAGCCGTTAAGAACCCACCTAAACCGATTAAATACGGTCCCGTTTGAAATATAGCGGTTATAGCATAGAAAAAAGCGAGCAAACCAACCATACATACATGCCACAGCAATAGAAATTGTAAGAATTCCCTCCGCGAAGCGCGACCATCCGTATCCATGAACTTATTCATCACATAGAGATATGTATCCTTATAGCTAAGCTGATAATGGGATAAAGGATAAATTACATCACCTTCAGGTGCAATGCGCTCCACCTCTGTAGCCATCGTATACTGCCCACATGTAGGGCAAAACATAGCCGCCTCATCGCAATAATGACGGCAAGCATCACAATAACGTTTCATAAGTATCTCTCCAAAAACTCTCAAATGTTTACTATTTTAAGTATGTATCTATAGCCTCCGCAAAGCCCTGACGATATAGATTAGCACCGCCGTTTGCAGGGTGGCGCAACCCAATAGCAGACAATCCAAATGTTCCCATTGTATCTGCAGATTTTTGGCCTACGGCGAGCACAAGAGGTTCTACGCCGCCTAATTCTATATGTAAATCTAACAAGCGTTTTGTATACTCCCAACCTAGTTGTTGTTCTCTATCCGTAGGTGTACGGTTAGTCAATGGATTATCATCCTTATGAGGATGGAAGGGGAATATATTCCACAACAACGTATCATATGGATCTATCCCCTTTTCAACGATAGCACTCCACACCACAGTGTCAGTAGGTTCGTTAAAACCGTCCTTCTGCTGTGTTCCTTTTAATAAAGAGCTAGTAGGCGAACTAGTGCGTTCCAACCGAATCGGCGTTACATCCTTCGCACGAATGGTTTTGTGCTTATCTAATAGCATTCTTTCACAAGTAATAGCAATGCCACTAAAACGTCCGCCTTGATATCCTACTGCCTCAGCCACTACAAATACCTTAGCTCGACCTAAGCGCGGCAATAAATAAGCTACTAAATTATCTCGACGTACTTGGGCCGCATCAAAACCATCTGTAACAATCTCTAAATCAGGATTTACCTCACCCCAAGGATTATGGACGAGACCACCTTGATACTGAGCAAGCCAGTCTACAAAACCGTGCACCTTCGCCACGCGCTCCGCATCAAAGGTTGCTATATATTCATCAAAAGACAAGGTCTTCTCTAACTCAAATAAAGACATACAGCCTCCAATTAAAATTTATATGTTATTACCGATATATATCTACTATACATGATAATTACACGAATTGCATAAGAAATATATAGTTATATGTACTACAATCAAGATGTCACCACTCCGTTCTGGGGAAACAGGTACAGAAAGGAGGTGACACTAGTGGAAAAATATTCTTATAATCTTTCTAATACCTATCATGACAAATGTGATCAGCTATCTCATTTGCAAATGGCTCGATAGGTATTTTTAAATGGTGATGAGCATCGGTTATCTCACGTTATCAGATAAGTAAAAAAACCACCTCAAGTATGTCGAAAGTTCTTGAGGTGGTTTCTTTTCATGTACACTAATGGAACTCTTACAATCTTTTCAGCTACTTATAGTATACATTATTTTTAGAGTTTTTGTCCATTATAAAACACCCAAGAGTATAAAACTCTTTGGGTGTTTCATTTAAAGTGTATATAACTAAATATAGAACTCGATTTTGTCTTCTTTTGCCAATTGGAATTGTTCAAAGATGTGGTTTCGAATATTAACAAAGGATGCCGATGTGCGGTCGGTTCTATCGATGATATTTACAGGGATGATAGTTTGTACACGTCCTGGATTTGCCGCTAGTACTACAACGCGGTCTGCTAGGACTACGGCTTCTTCAATATCGTGGGTAACAAATACAACAGTTTTACCTTCTTCGCGGCAGATGCGAGAGATTTCGTCTTGCAAGTTAATACGTGTCAACGCATCAAGGGCGCCTAATGGTTCGTCCATGAAAATGATATCCGGATCTACCGCTAGTGCACGGGCGATAGATACACGTTGTTGCATGCCCCCAGATAGTTCTGCAGATAGCGATTGCGAGCATGATCAAGGCCTACCATTTTAACGTATTTGTCGATAATAGCAGGACGCTCTTCTTTAGGTATTTTTTTACTTTCAAGACCAAGCTCAATATTGCTTTCCACCGTACGCCATGGCAACAAGCCATAATTTTGGAATACCGTTACATATCTGAGTTGAGGCGCTCTCACCTCTTCACCGTCGATAGTAATGGAACCAGATGTAACGAGCTCAAAGCCCGCCATAGCGTTTAATAGCGTACTTTTACCGGAACCAGAAGGGCCTAAGAGGCAAATAAACTCGCCCTTTTCAATATCTAGATTAATATCTTCAAGAATGGTAAGTGGTTCCCCATCTTTCATAAATTCCTTGTGTGCATTGCGCACCGAAATGTAACCCATGAGGCCACCTCCTATTTCTCAATACCCCAACGTTTGTAAATCCATTTTTCGATGAGGGATACGCCCCAATCGAGTAAAAGCCCAACGAAACCGATGGTTAAAATGGCTACCATCAAGAGATCGTTACGCAAGTTATTTCTCATATCGATAATGAGGAAGCCAAGACCTGTTTGGGAGCCTACCATTTCACCTGTTACAAGGAAGATCCACGCCGTACCAAGCGCGATGTGAAGACCCGATGCAATACCAGGGAATACGGCAGGCAACACGATTTTAAATAACAGTTCTGGCTGTTTAATACCAAAGTTGCGCGCTACCTTGATGTACACAGGGTCAATATTTTGAATAGCAGACACGGTGGACAATAGCACAGGGAAGAATGCTGCGATAAAGATGATAACGATAGCTGGTGCTTGACCGATACCGAAAAAGAGAACGATAAACGGCAACCACGCCACAGGAGAAATTGGTCGAATGACTTGAACGATTGGATTGATGTAGTTCCAAATCCCCTTGTACCAACCTAAGATAAGGCCGAAAAATACGCCGGCTACAACGGAAATAATATAACCGATAAAGAAACGCACTAAACTATCTGCAATATCTTTAAAAAGAACACCGTCGCCTATAAGTTCTCCAAATCCGAGTAACACCTTATACGGCGTTGGAAATAGCGCTTCATTAAAACCGCCGAGGCAAACGATCAACTCCCAAATTAGCCAAGCTGCGATAAATGAACCTGGCACATATGTATATTTCTTCATGGTCCCCCTCCTATGGTAACAATGATGTATCTACAAACTCTGAATAGGTCGGCACTTTTTTGATTAAATCAATATGTGTCATATGATGCACAAGCGCATTATAACGGTCCTCTGTAAGGGCTAAATCTCCAAACCCAATCACTTGTAAGGAACGTTCAATAATAGGATCCTTAAACTTTAAATATTTTAAGGCAATTTCTTTTTGGGACTCTGGATGCTCATCTAGGTATTTACCTGCATCGAGATAGACCTTGGTGAAAGCTTTTGCCAAGTCATGATGTTCATCGACGAATTGACCATTAAACACGAGGGCACAGCAAATATTATCATGCCAGAGATGGTCAGGATCTTCGAAGACCTTCCCAGTTCCCATTTCAAGGGCTAGAGAGCCAAATGGTTCGGCTACACTATACCCAGCAATTTGACCTACCGATAGAGCAGATGGCATTTCTGGAGGGCTCATTTCTACGATTTGTACATCTTTTTCAGAAAGACCCGCTTGTTCAAGCATGCAATCCACGAGAATTTTTTGAGTAGATTGTTTATGAGGGATAGCAAAGGATTTGCCTTTTAAGTCTTGAACAGAGTTAATATCCTTATTTGACGATGATAATATTACCCTCTGTATGACCAAGTGCAGCAGCACGAACATCAATGCCTTGTTCACGAGCCTTTACACCTAGCTCAACAAGTACCGATGCAGCATCTACCTTACCTGTATTTAATGCATCCATCAGCTCTGGCCAAGATCCATATTTAACAAGCTCTACATGTACAGGACCATCTGCCGTTTCTAATTCTTTTGTAGCGAATACTGGCAATGCATGGGTAATTGGTAAATAGGCTACGCGTACAGTCTTTAATTCTTGAGCCGTCTTTGGTTTATGGTGTTCATGATAACCATAGGCTATGCGCCAATAACCAAGAGGACCACTCCGATGATTAGATACCATGTCTTCTTCATAACTTCCCCTCTTTCTACCTCATAACAAGGGGGCGATTTTGACACATGCCACTTCCGCACTTTTCTAAAACCTAGATGAAATAAGGTTTCAAAACACCTCGTTCTAAAAATCATATAACCTACTATACCAATATGTTTTTTTAATATGTCAACAATACATATAACTATAATGGGTTTTATTTCTAAAACAATTATAAATAGTAATTAGGACATAATATATACATTAAATATTTCTGATTATATACGTAAAAGCACCAACCGCATTGAGCGGTTGATGCTACTCACAAACATGATTAACAATATATTATTCTTCAATATAAGCTTGTCGTTTATTCAAAATATAAATCTCAGAGCTACCAGCCTCGCTGTACTCACCAACATATGGTGCAATACTAGACTGTTTAAAATGGTTAATTTCGCCTTTTGGAACGATGACCATGATTTGCTTACCTTCAGCCAAACGCTTGATAAACTCGTCCTCCGTCACTTGTTCCATAAGGTATTTCTTATCCCATTCAGCACTACGATGTTTAATGTATCCTTATCATCCCAACGACTGCTGTCACCCTTAATACGAACCACCTCATGTCCAGTATAATATACGAGAGATGTGCTGTATCCATTGTAATAATACACATCACCATTATACTTATCTACAACAGGGATAAGATTGATAGAACTACGTTGTTTAACAAGAGGTACCAAACCCTCGAGTACTACAATCGATGAAATGAGCATGGTTCCGATCACGACAATGCTCAGCAAACGATACCGTTGGCGAGTCCACCAGAACCATAACAGCCCTAATATGGATACGCCTGCCAAAACATAGAGCAATCCATAATAGCCCCAAGGTGCAAAGAAAGATGCCCCTACATAAGCGATCCATAACAATAGTGTGGGACCGACTACAATCCATGGGACATAACGAGGCCGACCCGGACGCAGAGCTTTCATAGCCCCTAATGTACCAAGAATACTGAAAGGTACAAGACTAATAAATGTATATAGAGGATACTTAGTGGCCATCAAGGAATAGAATAGAACAGTACCCACGCCCCAACACATGCAATACACGTACCACTTATGGTGCTGTTTAAAGCCCGTTATCATGCCATAAATAACAGCGCCCGTCCATGGTAAAGAAGCGCCGAGGAAAATAGCGATATAGTACCACCACACATTATCTTCCGGGTGTTCAGACTGAGTCGCACGTGTTACATTGTTAAGGCCTAAGAATCCATCCAAAAAGGCTTGTCCATGGGCGCTATACATATAAACATACCACGGCATAGCGACGACAAGAAAGGCCAAAATCCCCTTCCAGTCAAAGAGGCGTAATAACATTTGTTTCGAACGACAAAGCGCAACATAAACGAGCAAAATAAGGCCAGGTAAAACAAGTGCCACGGGCCCCTTTGTCAAAACACCTAATCCGGAAAATACATACGCTACAATCATGGCCGTACTAGAATTTTCATTCAAGCCTTTGTACGCATACATCATAACCATCAAGGTCGTATATAACAGTACCATGTCGGTTATAACACCATGAGCAACAGCCCAGAACATAAGAGATGTACCAAGGATAGAGGAACCTACTAGGCCAACGAGCCAACGTCGACTAAAGGTCCGTAAAGCTTGAAACATGGCAGCCACTGACAAGGCACCAAATATAGCACTTGGCAAACGAACTACCCAATCAGCAATACCAAAGATTTTAAAAGCTAATGCAATCAGCCAATAAATCATAATCGGCTTGTCATACCAATATGTCCCATAAATCTGTGGCGATAACCAATTGCCAGACAACACCATTTCCTTAGCAGTTAACGCATAATTCGATTCTACTGGATCGGGTTACAGGTAGTATATTATTAGCTACCATAAAGAATACCAGCCAAACAACAAACAACACAGGCGTCAAACGAGACAATTTCATTGTGACCTCCTTATGATTTACGGCGATTCTTATAGTATTTAAATCCGAGCACTGCAGCCACAATAGCAAAGATGACAATCACAACTAGCAAAAAAATTCATGATTATACTGAATAAGATCTTTCCAGTTTTTCCCCAAGTACTTTTTCCTAAATATACGAGTAAAATCGTCCAAGGAATAGTACCGAGTACAGTCAAACGATAAAGTGCCACAATGGATAGCGCGCCATGCCAGCCGGGAAGGAGATAAATGTACGAACACCAGGTAAAAAGACGGCCAAAGAATATAGCTACTCCACCATATTTATTAAACATCTTTTCAGCGAGTTCAAATTTATGCTCATTAAAGAATACATATTTACCGTATTTCAATAACAACGGACGACCACCATATTCCCCCATCCAATATGACAAAATGGATCCAATGATACCAGCCAATGTACCTACGACCATTGTCGTATGCAAATCAAATATACCTTGAGAAATTAAATACCCTGCAAATCCAAGCACAATTTCACTAGGAATCGGTATATTCGCATTTTCTAGAACCATCGCAATAAACATGGCTGCATAGCCATACGTTTCCATAAACGAAATAATATATTCCACTTGTTATACCTCGTCATAACTCCCCTATACCGGATTTATGATTTTTTAATGCTAACTAATGCTGGTAAAAATATCACCATGTATACAATCTATTTTACCATAATAAAATGACCCTCACCATACGGGAGGGCCATTCGGGGCATCCTTAGCATTCTGTTTTTGCAAGAATCAACTAGTCATACACAGTTATTCAGTTTTTAGTCCTTGTATAAAATCAAATGATTTTACGGCTGCTTCTGTGTCTACAAAATGGAACGGTTCCAACAGGCGACAGAATTTAAATAGATAGTCACGCTTGTGTAACACTTCTTTCACATGAAGAACAGTATCCCGTGCACAGCGTGCAGAGCTATAACCATTCATAGCTGCATATAGGTAGGTATTTGGTAAATCTCCTTCGCGGATGAAGCTATGAATAAAAATCAGTAAATCCCATCCAGCAGGCGTGAACTCTGGCCAGCGACGTGCATTTTCCCAATCAAGGAGCATCACGCTATCCGCATCTGGATTGTATACGATATCTCGCAGTGCAGGGCGACCATGAGCGATACCGTAATCGTGGAGTGTGCCGAGCGCTTTACCAAAGGCATAAAAAATATGAACAGCCATATCCTCTAGGGATGCATCTTCTGGATGTTCCTGTGGCAAATGGCCATAATAGGTCAGGTTTTTTCCATAATTCGGTGTCACAAAGTAATTTTCTCGAAAGCCTACAATTTCTGGAGCTAATGGCAATTGTGTACGCACAAAGTTCATCATATAAAACTCATGATCAAAGGATGCGCGAGGCGATGGTTTGATCCATGATGACCTGTTATTACCTACGGCGCGTTTTACAAAATACTCATCACCTTGAAAGGTGACTGGGAATACGCGCCCCAAATCTTCGTTATTCAATTTATGGTCTATATATTCTAATAAGGCTTCGTTCATGAGACCTCCTAATGTCATCAATGCTTACCTATTTATTATATAATAAACACCATATATGTATCAAATAAAGACCCCCTAGCCAAGGCCAGGGGTCTTTACAATAATTATGATAATAGGTTTAATTTAGATTTTTATAAGCCAACTGAGGCACTCTAAATTAAAACGAATTAACCTACAAATTTTGTCACTGCTGCAGTATCAGTTAAGTGACGTTTAGGCATGCCCATTTCTTCAGGAGTGATGCCAAGAGCAAGACCTACTAATTGGGACATGTGCAAGATTGGCATATCTTTGCCACCGCCAACAACTTCTTTTGCTTCTTTTTGGAACATATCAAGTTGCATTTGGCAAAGTGGGCAAGGAGTTACTACGCAATCTGCGCCTTCTGTAGCTGCATCTTTGTTGATGGAGCCAGTCATTTGCATTACGGAATCATGTGCAGGGTATACAGCATGGAAACCGCAGCAATCAAGTTTACGGGAGAAGTCGATTGGTGTAGCGCCGATAGCGGAGATTAAATCTGCTAAGGATGTAGGCATTTGATAATCTTCGAAGCCCATTTCAGTTTGAGGACGAAGAATATGGCAGCCATAGTATTCAGCTACACGTAAACCTGTTAAAGGTTTAACAACTTTTTCTTTCAATTTATCCAAACCGTAATCGCGGATTAATACCCATAAGAAATGAGTGATATCAGTTGTACCGCGGTATTGTTTACCGATTTGAGCTAATTTTTGTTCACTTCTTCTTTTTCTTTTTCGTTGTTGTCTAATTCGTTTTTAGCTTCACGAAGCATCAAAGTACAAGTGTTACATACAGTTAAAAGGTTTAAACCTTTTTCTTCTGCCAATGCAATGTTACGTGCGTTAGTAGCTAATGTAATTTCTGGAGCGATATCTTGAACGTGGGACGCACCGCAGCAAGTCCAACCGTCAAGTTCTTCTAATTCGATGCCGAGTTTTTTAGCTACTGCAACAGTTGCCATGTAATCTTCTTTGGCAGCGCTTTCAAGAACGCAACCTGGGAAAAATGCGTATTTCATTATTTGCTTACCTCCTCAGCTGCTTTCATAAGTCTGCGAATACCATCAATACCATTAACTGGTTTTTGAGGTACTACAAGTTCGAAAGGATTAATTTTGCTGTGTTTCCACAAACGTAATGCATAGAATGCTTGTTTAGCGGAATCTACAACACCGTCAGATTTCAAGCTCATAGAAACTTCTTTCAAGCGACCAGTTTTGTAAAGGTCTTCTTTGAAAGCAACTGCATGGCGAACGCCTTTGTTGTTTGTAAGGCCAGCTTTTGTAGCTTCTTTACGCATGTTGGAAATATCTTGAGCAGGTTTTAAGTGTTTAGGACAACGGGAGATACAGTTCATGCAGTGAACGCATTTCCAAAGACCATTGTCATAAGCAGGTTGAATGTGAGCCATAGGTGCATCATCACGGCTATCCAATACGAAACGGTTAGCTTTTGTGAATACATATGGTTCTAAGAAATCATCTTGACGTGCAGTCAATTTGTTACATTCGGATGCGCAGCAACCGCAAAGGATACATTCTGTACCAGCAACGAATTTTTTGAAATCAGCTGGAGTTTGACGAACAATTTTGTCGCCTTCGTTAAATTCTGCTTTAAGGAAAATCCAAGGAGCAACTGTTTTCAAACGATCAACTTTAGATTCCCAATCAACAACTAAGTCGCGGATTACACGGAAGTTACCGATAGGAGCAATTGTTAATTCATCTGTACCGTAACGTTCTGTTAATTCGTCAATTTTAGATTCACAACCAAGCATTGCTTCGCCATTTACGCGAATGGAGCAAGCGCCACAAACTGCGGAACGGCAAGCTGCCAAGAATGTTAATGTTGGATCTTGAGTATCTTTAATTTTTTGAAGGCCCCAAAGAATTGTACGGTCAGGTTCGTAATCGAATTTGAAAGTTTGTACAAACGCGCGACCTTGTTGGTAACGGTGAATATGATAGGTGATTTGTCTCATCTTAGTACTTCCTTTCTTGTGGTTCGTATTTAGTGAACACTACGTCGCGTTCAGTTAATTCGTATTGACCGTCTGCGCCTAATTTGATCAAAGAATGTTTTAAGTATCTTTCATCATTACGTTTTGGATGGTCTTCACGAATATGAGCGCCACGGGATTCACGACGGTGTAAAGCGCCCATTGCAATAGCTTTTGCTACTGTTAACATAGAACCGATTTCACAGTAGTTTACGAATGCCATGTTGTAAGTACGTTCAGGGTCACCTACATAACAAGTTTTTGTAATCTTCGATCGATTGATCGATTTCTTTTTAATGCTTCAGTAATACCTTCTTCATTACGGAAGATACCTACTTTATTCCACATTGCATCAGCCAATGCATCGCGGATTTCTACAACTGGGCGACCACCTTCACGAGTTGTTACTTCAGTGAATTTTTCTTCCCAGCGTTTAGCAGCTGCAGCTAATTCTGCATCTACATTTGGTTGTTCATGTGTTTCAGCATAGTCAGCTGCACCAGCACCAGATACTTTACCGAATACTACGCCGTCAGCCAAGGAGTTACCACCTAAGCGGTTAGCACCGTGGATGGAGATACAAGAAGCTTCGCCAGAAGCGAACAAACCAGGCAATTCACATGCACAAGTTTTGTAGTCCACTACGTCGATACCGCCCATTGTATAGTGACATGTAGGACGAATAGGTACTGGTTGAGTCAATGGATCGCAGTGTTCGAAGCACATAGCCAAGTCACGGATACCATGAAGTTTTTTTCGATGATAACTTCAGGGTCCTAAGTGACGAAGGTCAGCTACTACGTATGCGTTAAGACCAGAACCAAAACCACGACCTGCAGCGATTTCATCTTCGATTGCTTTCGCTACAACGTCACGGGATGCTAATTCCATTTTGTTAGGCGCATATTTTTTCATGAAACGTTCGCCTTCAGAGTTAAGAAGGTAACCACCTTCACCACGAACCGCTTCAGACATCAAGATACCAGTACGACCAAGACCAGTTGGATGGAATTGGATCATTTCCATATCTTTTAAGCCGTTACCAGCACGGAAAGCTGCTGCCATACCATCGCCTGTGGAAAGGAATGGGTTAGTAGTACGAGTCCAGAAGATACGACCTGCACCACCAGTAGACAAGATAATAGCTTTTGCTTTAATTTGTTCTACGCGACCTTCTTTCATGTTCCAAACTACAGCGCCACCAACGTGACCTTCTGCAGATTTAACAAGATCCAAAAGGTACCATTCTTGTAAGAAGTGTACGCCTTCTTTCAAGCATTGTTCGTAAGTTGTGTGCAAAATAACGTGACCAGTTTTATCCGCAGAGTAGCAAGTACGTGGATAGGATTGACCACCGAAGTTACGTTGCGCAATTTTGTTTTCTTGAGTACGAGAGAATGGAGCACCCATGTGGTCCATTTCAAGTACGCCTTCTGGACAACGAGAGCAGAAGAATTCGATCGCATCTTGGTCACCAAGATAGTCAGAACCTTTTACTGTGTCGAAAAGTATGTGTTTCGACTGTATCTTCAGCTGCTACGTTGTTCAAACATGCATTTGACACCGCCTTGCGCCATTGCTGTTGCTGAACGGGTTGGGAAAATTTTTAGTAATAAGTGCTACATTTTAAGCCTTTGCGACGACCAACTTCAAGAGTCGCACGCATGACCAGCGCCACCGCTACCTACTACTAGAACATCAAACTGTTCCATAATGACCTCCTCATAACTACCTATAAAAAGAAAAATTTCTTAGACTATCTAGATTCAAAAAAACCTTATAAAAAAATTTTTTTGATAACCTAATCATTTTTTTCCTTAAAGAAAAAAAGCCTCACACTTGTGCGATATTTTCTTATAGCTTTACTTATAATTATAGTGAGCATTGTCCCCGTATGTCTAAACCTTATTATGCATAATTAATTTCGATGATTTCTAATTGATACTCTGTATCATTTCAAGTTTTTAGTAGATAAAATCTTGAACATTCTGATTATATTAAATGCAATTCTATTTATTTTTTTATGTATATCATTTATATTAGTTCGGTTCCGAATTTTTTTACTATACAGCTAACCAGATGAGTCCAATAAATACTATGTTTTTACCGATTTGTACCACTCCCAATAAGCTCATCTATTGTTATCAAAAATTTTTAAATTCCTACTAAAAATTACACGGAATTTTAAATAAACTCGTACATATTAAAACCTCTCGATTTTTAGTATACTTTTTAACTTTTTGATAATCATTATCATAAGTTTTTTTATTGTGATTTTTCCTTACATCTTTTCAAAAATCAGTAAAATCACCCTTATCTATGCATATACGGCAATCTTCGATATACTTCATTTTACGAAAATCTAATTATACTAGATAAAACTTATATAGTAGGGCATTTACATACTATATATATATGAATATATAAGGGTTTTACCATTTATTACATTCATTTTTTTACTCATTCCATTTGTATAAGGTATGATAATAGATAAATTAGTTATATAATATAACTTAAATATGTTAATATTAATTTAATTACTAATGTGTTGCAGCTTTTCACAAAAATGGAATCTGATTAGTAATTAAGTTGTATTAAGAGAGAGTTATATAATTTAATCATACATAAGGAGAACAAACATATGAAGATTTTTACTTGTAGAAGACGAAGAAATGCTGAATGGTATTACGGCCAAATATTTGCGTGCTGAAAATATGACTGTCGATACATGTTTCAACGGTCAACAAGCTATCGATTATGTAAACACATCTAGTTATGATGTTATCGTTATGGATATCATGATGCCTGTATTGGATGGCATTAGCGCATTGGCTCAAATGCGTAATGAAGGTAATACAACACCTGTTTTATTATTAACAGCGAAAGGATTCCTTACAAGATAAGGTTACTGGTCTCAACACAGGTGCAGACGATTACCTCGTAAAACCATTTGATTTAGAAGAACTGACGGCTCGTATTTATGCGTTAGCTCGCCGTAATGCACGTCATGCCCAAAATGATATCAAGGTTGGTCCTTTAACAATCAACGTTCCGCAACGTACGGTAAAGCGCGATGGCGAAGCGATTACATTGACAGCTAAAGAATTTGATTTATTGTATTATTTAGCAAAGCAACGAAAAATATCGTTTTATCCCGTCAACAAATTCTAGATCGTGTTTGGGAATACGATTATGAAAGCTACTCTAATCTAATTGATGTATATATTAAGGATTTACGTAAAAAGATTGACACGGATGAAAATGTGAAATTGATTCAAACCGTTCGTGGAGTAGGATATGTCCTCAAAACAGAAAACTAAGGAACAAGGTCACGACCTTAATTCTATGTCCGGTGCATTTAAGCACCTGTGGAATCGCATACCACTAACCTTTAAAATCATGTTGTGGTATACGTTGTTTCTGATTACCCTTCTAATTTCCATGTCCATTTTCTACTATAACTATATGGGCACGGCACGCAGCACGGAAATCAGAGATCGATTACAACAACAAACGCTCATCATGTCTACGGACATTCGCAAGTTTAAGCCTTATGAAGATGGCACATTCTATCTCGTTTACACACAAGATGGATTAATTACGAAAGGCTATTTGCCTGATGGTTTCCCAAATCAATCGAATTTATCGCTTGGACAGGTTGGTGAAATCGAAGCCAATGGTATGACATTTTACTATTACGATGTTCCTATTAACGCACCGAATTACCGAGGTTTCTTACGGGCTATTACGAGCCAAAAGATTACGGATAAAAACGGCGATATCCTATACGCCTTATTGCTTGTCAATTTGGTGGCGTTGCTCATCTCTTCTATCGGTGGTTATCTATTCATAAAACAAGGCCTAAAACCGTTGCGTAAACTGACTCACACAGCAAAGGTTATCGGCAAAAACAACGACTTGAGTCGTCGTATTGAATTGCCGGAAATCGCGAAGGATGAAGTCTATGAGTTGACGACCACATTCAACCGCATGTTATCCGGCCTCGAAGATTCATCCAATCGGGAAAAGCAATTCAGTTCTGACGTATCTCATGAATTGCGTACACCGATTGCCGTTATCCAAGCTGAAAGTGAGTACGCCATCAAATATGCGCGAACACCAGAGGAAATGCAAGAAGGCTTGACCCATATTTTAGAGCAAGCAAAATTCATGTCATCCCTGGTAGCGCAATTATTGGATGTAGCACGGTTAGAAAATAACTATGAAATGAATGTAGCCCCTGTGGATGTAAGTACCATGTTAAGAAACATGATACATGACTACACTCGACTTTGTGCGGAAAAGCATATCACCATCAATGCTGATATTGATAGTGATTTAATCATTACGGGCCACGAAGTATCCTTGCGTCGTGCCGTAACGAATCTTATCGACAATGCTATTAAATTCACAAAGTCGACCATCAATATTACGGCCAAGCGCAATAATCTATATTTGATTATTGAGGTTACCGATAACGGGATTGGCATCGAGGCAGATAATCTATCACAAATCTTCAACCGTATGTATCAAACAGAGCAATCACGAAATAAAAAATCTAATCACGGTATAGGCTTAGGCCTCTATTTCGTAGACAAGGTTGTTCATTTACATCACGGTACAATCACGGCAAAGAGTGAGCTAGGTGTATTTACTACCTTCTCCATTACCCTTCCTCTATCGGAAGCATTAATAGAATAATGTAATACGTTGTACATAAAAACACCCCTCTATATGACAAGTCTCAACTACGAGAAGCATTTGTCATATAGACGGGTGTTTTATTTTCGTATATGTAAATACTGTAATTTACTTGTAAACTAGACAAGGTATTTAACCGAGTAAAGCTAATAATGGTACATAGACGTACTCAAGAAAACTCCATACCACAAGGCCAGCTACGGCACCTACAATGGCACCATTAATACGAATCCAGCTGAGGTCATCCTCTACCTTAGACTCGATAAAGTAGATAAATTTATCGGTGCTAAGTCCGCCTAATACTTGGCGTATGATGGTTTCGATGAGATCATACCCTTGTTCTAGCACATATCGTGCAATATCGTGGAGGGTAGTTTCAATGCGATTGCGAAGATCTTCAGATTGACCATATACATTCCAAAGTTCAAGGGCGATATTCACAAGAACTTGAGCTGGCGTTTCGCCATTTTCATCGCCTTCAACAAGCAACTCCTCAACGTATGGACATAAATGGTTCTCGATGATAGATTCCCAATCTTGTTCTCGTATCCAACGTTCCCAAGCCTCATCGAGAGCATCGCAGACCACATGATTTTCCTCTATGTGGCGAATCGGATCTACCCACTGACGAAGCCATGCTGTCCGCTCAGGGCTATTAGGGCGTTTCCAGTTTTCCAACATAGCATACGCCTCTGTTACAATGGCTTCTGCCATCTCACGATAATTAACAACATCAGTGGCCTCGGACAAGGAAATCAAGAAATCAGAAAGGAATCCCTTTCGTTTTTTCTTATGTGCTTCCTCTGCAACTACGGCCGTAAGCCAGGTGACCATAGCAGGATGGTTAATACGCTCTTGAATCACATTCAAGACCTGTACAACCATGCCTTCATAGCGATTGTGTTCACATAAATCAAGTAATACATGCTTTAACACAAGTACGAGGGAATGTTTTTCTAACAATGCACGAATGCGCTTAGCCCCCCACTGTGCCCATTCCTCAGTTGTTTGAGATTTCCATAACAAATGTAATCCCTGATGAATGACAAGGCGTGCGGCCCGCTGTCCCTCTGGAGATAGTAGGAATTTTTCAAATAAAGGTACGAATTGTACCTTGCCTAATAGCACTTGGCAACGATCTCGCGTTAGCATCTTCGTTTCCACCAGCTTAATTACACCATTGATCAGGCGTTCCTTATTGCGAGGAATCAAAGCCGTATGATACGGAAATCCTAAAGGTTTACGGAATAATGCAGTCACGGCAAACCAGTCCGCCACACTACCGATAAGAGCAGATTGTACCGCCCAATAGAGCGGCTGGTACCAGCTTTCATCACCAAAGAAAAACTGACCTACAAAAACAAAACAATAGAGCACGACCATTAAGCCAAAGATCCCATTGGCTCGCTGTTTCAAGGTAAGCGATTTAATATATCGTATCATCCGATCACCCCCTTAATGAGGAGGGTAACGCCGTAGAACAGCCCGCCGAGGACGGCCCCCACAAGTGAGCCATTGATACGAACCATTTGTAAATCATAATACATTTTACCGCGTATAATGTGCGTAATCTCGTCCGGTGAATAACGAGATAGTTCTTCGCCCACCACACGATCGATAAGAGGGTTCAATTTGTAGCCATGGAATGCTACGCAACAAGAAGAATCGTTCAAACGGCGCTTGTTTCTCAGGATTTAGAAGTATTTCACTGCCGAGCACGTTAAATCGTTCGAGCACAATATCCATGAGGCGCACCCAATCGAGCGTATCCCCATCGATGAGCTTGCCTTCCCATTCTTCGAGGACCATTTTAACCCATTGATCCTTATGTTCTTCGATGAAAGCCTGCCATTCCTCATTAGTTTCCAAATTATTGAAAAATCTGATGGCCTGCCCCCATATATAGCGTCCCAATGGCGAATCGATATCTTCGTTGTCTTGTAAAAACTGAACTGCTTTTTTCTGTACCGTATCAACTAATCGTTCAGGTGAAAGCCCATCACCACCAAAGGCAATGGCTAGTTCACGCATGAATGAATCCTTAGTATAGGTTTTCATAATGTCTAGCATGACGCGATACAAATATGGATACACCTGATTTGACGCGATAACACGCTGACAAGTTCGATTAAAATAAAGCCAAAACACGCTAGCCGTATGGCGTTCCAGCATGCAACGACCGAATAGAATAACGAGAGGTGTGGCCTTCCAATTGGATACCCCTTTATAAACAGCCTTATTAATCTCCTTACGCATCGGCTCAATATCCATATGGGATAATACCTGATTGCCAACGCCGTATAAGAGTTCTCTCATCTGTTTTTGCCCTACATCACTCATGCCATATTCGATGATACGCACCATAACGCGTTCTCGTTTGATGGCATAGTACATTTGTGGCACCCGAAGTAATTCTTCGCTGAGCATGGTCCGGCCAATCTGTATTAACCGTTCTTTACTACGCGGCAAGATAGCCGTTTTGAAAGGAATACCTAAAGGCTTTGTAAAGAGCGCTGTCACTGCATACCAATCCGCCAATCCGCCAATCATCGCGGCCCCCGAAACGTGCATGATAAACGCCCAAAGTGCATCGTACCTATGAGGGTATGAAATTAAAAATATGATAGCCATGACAATCAACAGTGTGGTTGCCACTGGTTTAGTTTTCATCATCACTTGATCCTAACTTACTCAATTACGTATATAGACTCTCCCCATATAACGTAGTGACCTCTAGTGTCACGGACTTTCACAAACTACAAACTGTGAAAGTAGATTTAGAATGTGCATTCATCGCCATCTTTTTGAGGTTCCCATACAGGAACATCGCCAAAGAGTGATTTAAAATACACGGATGGTGTCCATAGTGGGCCATTTAGATGCATAGGAATAAACGCCTTTTTCACCTGCACACGGCGTAAGAATTCAATAGCACCCCATTCCATGGCATCTTCTAAACGATTATCTACAGGAAACATCGCCACATCTACGGATAGACCTTCTAGTTCCTTAAATTCACGCCAAGCCATGCGTTTTGCATCCGCATTATTCTCCGGCGTATCGCCAAGCCAATGCCACCAGTTAAGGTCACCCGCATGGAACATGGAGTCAGAGTCGATATTTGCAGTATCCGTTTTTACATAGAAAGAACCACCTTCGTCGGTGCTACCGTACATATGAATCCCTACATCATCGAGATTTGCATCTTGGCCAGGTCGCATGGTAATACATTTTCTTACCTTACCTTCTAATGGCACATCTTGATGGCAAATATAACGCGTTTGAGGACCATCAAACTCCGTAATAGACGGATTAAAATGATCTGCATGGCTGTGACTAATAAAAAACCACAATTCACGGCCACGCTTTGCCAATTGCCAAACAATATTATTTGGATCCTTATAATAATCAAACACATAGCAGCGCTTGCCATCATCTACGAGGAAGCCGCTGTGTGCGAGAAATGTTACATCTAACATCGTTATCAATACCTCTATATTACTGAGAATTTATATCATTCGTATTCTTTATTATACCATATTTTTCTATATACGTTTGTGTAAAGGAAGGCCCTATTTCCAAAAAGCCTCCACCGGCCGGGTCTGTCCCTACGGGACAGGGCCAAAGTCGTTTTTTGAAAACAGGGCCTTCCTCCTCTCAGTATATTAAAGACATTTAGGTATAATAAAGAATACAAACTAATTTTAAGGGGAAAAGTCGTTTTGGCAGAGCACTCTTTACCTCAACTCAGTATATTAGAGACATTTAGGTATAATAAAGAATACGAATCAGTTTACGTGAAACAGGGATAAGAAATGCCGCTGGCATTTCTTATATGCGGCCAGCGGCTTTCATGTAGTCGATATATTGGTTGCCCCATGTTTCAAGGGATGCTAGAACAGTCTTAAACCCCGCTCCCACTTCGGTAAGGCTATATTCAACCTTTGGTGGAATGGTGCCGTATACTTCCCGATGTACAAGGCCATCATCCTCTAATTGGCGTAACGCTCTAGTGAGTGTGGCTTGCGTAATTGGATACAATCGGCGCTCTAACTCACGGAAGCGCACAGGACCTTCAGATAATTCATGCATAATCAACAAAGACCATTTGCCGGCTAATAACTTTTGACTCGTTGCAAAAGGACATCGGCCCACTAAATCATGAACATTTACGAGTTGCTCTGCCATTGTAATCCTCCTGTTCTGTTTATATTACGTTATTCAAATCATATCACAAATTTATCGTATTGCAATCATTTTATAGTATCATTTTTTAGGGTACAAAGCTTTTTGAAATTTTTTCAATTAGTATTCAACACTGATTCTCTATACACGAAAGAACCGCTAGTAAAAAAACTAGCGGTTCTTTCGGTATCTTATTTCATATTTACTATATTAGTAATACAGTCTTTTACGCTACATAGTTCCTGAACAAAAGTTTCTATGTTAGCGGATTTTATCAGATGTTATCCCAATAATGTTTTCACATCATAGTTAAATTTAGCGGTTGTTTCAGCAGCTGTTTTCTGCCATTCTGTAGGTGCTGTACCGTCTTTTTCAAGGAAGAATCCAGAGTCAAGGTAGCGAATGATGATATAGTTAGAATCCTTTTGATCAAACCAGTTACCACGACTGAAGTCGATACCATGACCTGTGTTACGTGTTACGATAGCTTCTAATAATGGCAACGTAATGGCATTCAAGGTGATTTTCATATCACATTTGTCGAAAATCTTTTTGAAGAAGGAACTAGGTTTTTCTTCTTTATAGACTAACAATTTACTAATTGTACCATTAGATGCACATATTACGCGGCGAATTTCATTAATAGGGATATCAATCTTACCATTTGAGATAACACCATTTTTAATGGTGATTTCTCGTTTCCCCATGTAGGAGTAATCAAGTGGCAATTGAAGGGTATCTAAATTTGCAGGGAATTCCGCTGTCAATTTATGGCGAGTAAAGGCAGCAATGATTGCTTTTGTTTCGCGGATATTGTGACCAGCATTAGATTCTGTACGGTCCGTATCTAAATCTTGGCCTTTTATATTTTTCCAATTATGGTCTCTAAACATAATCGTATAGTTACTATTTGAATTTAGATATCTTGTAAGATATAGCTCATTTACATCTTCAAAAATCAATGTCAGTTATAATCTGTCCATTTGCATTTTTGCAAAGTACACCATTGTAACTAATTGTTAAAGTACGACCTTTATCTTCAAATGTAACAGGATTTGTGTCGAATACAGAAATCATAATTCTCTCCTTCTATACTTCCACTAGTATGATGATGAATATACGCAAAAATATATTGTTAATTTCATTATATACTAACCATAATTGAAACACAAAAAAGCTGGCTCATAGAGCCAGCTTTCAGCATATCAAAACATATACAATATATGTTTATATATGAAGTTATGCAGCTATTAGATGCTTTCAACAGCGACGATAGCGACAACGTCTACAACGTCTTGAGCAGAGCGACCACGGGAAAGGTCATGAACTGGTTTAGCCAAACCTTGAATCAATGGGCCAAGAGCGTCAGCGCCGGAGAAGCGTTGTACCAATTTGTAACCAATGTTAGCAGCTTGAAGATCAGGGAAAATCAAGATGTTAGCTTTACCAGCTACGTTGGAACCAGGAGCTTTCTTTTCTGCTACGGAAGGAACGATGGAAGCGTCCAATTGTAATTCGCCATCGAATTTGAAGTCAACGTTGCGTTCTTTCAAGATGTTAACAGCTTCAACCACTTTGTCTACTTCTGGAGTGGAAGCGGAACCTTTTGTGGAGAAGGATAACATGGATACGCGAGGGTCAGCCATGCCAACAACTTTGCGAGCTTTTTTTCTACAGTGGATTCTGCGATATCAGCCAATTGTTCGCTAGTTGGGTTAGGCAATACGCTGCAGTCGGAGAATACGAGCATACCGTCGTCGCCATATTCTTTTTTTGCTTGTGAACATGAACATGGAAGAAGATACAGTTTTAAGACCTGGTTTAGTACCTACAACTTGTAATGCAAAGACGCAATACGTTTGCAGTTGGGCAACCGGAACCAGCAACCATGCCATCTACTGCGCCAAGACGAACAAGCATAGCACCGAAGAATAAGCAGTCACCTTTCATAGTTGCGTCAGCTTTTTTTCAGGAGTCATACCTTTTTTTAGCGCGCAATTCTACGAATGTATCAACCATTTCTTGGTAACGATCGTAGTTAGCTGGATCGATGATTTCAGCACCTTCTACGGATACGCCAACAGCTTTAGCAGACTTCTGTGATTTCAGCTGGGTTACCTACTAATACAGGTGTTACGAAACCTTCTTTTCAAAAATGATTTCAGTTGCTTTCAATACGCGTTCATCTTTTGTATTCTGGCAACACGATTTTTTTACCTAATGGTTTTACTTGGTCTTTTTAATTTTTTTGAATTAAATCCACGATTTTTTTGCCTCCTTAACATTGGCTTATGCCATATCAATACTATTATTATAGCAATTTAATAGCTCTCTAACAACCATTCTAAAATATTTCGTTGTTGAATTCCGTCATAATTTGCATTTTTATTTAATTCATCCAATGTAAGTAAAAACTTTGGATATTGGTCTTGTACAGCCTTAAGAGGTGCGAGCTCACGATTTAGCGTATTAGGATCTAACACAGTTTCACTTACCTGATAGTATTCTGTAACATCCGCTTTTTGTGCAACAAAGTCAATTTCACCCTTAGCTAATTGGCCTACATATACAGTATATCCACGACGAATGAGTTCAAGAAAAACGATATTCTCTAAAATATGTCCTGTATCACGACTCGCGTTGCCAACTAATAGATTACGTAATGTTACATCCACACAGTAGTACTTTGCATTTATACGCAATAATTCTTTACCGCGCACATCATAACGATTGACCTTATATAGCAACAAGCTATCTTGCAAGCCTTGTAAATATCGCTCTACCGTTTATTATCTATTTTTCTACCGGCGCTAACGAGCGAATTTGCAATCTTATTGGGTGAAAGCAAGCTACCTATGTTAGACATAATATATCTCACAATATCTTGTAAGATTGTAACATCACTAATCTTCAATCGAGCCACAACATCATGTAATAATAAGGTATTGTATAGGCCTCGTAGATATTCTTGTATATCAAAATCTTCGCCCCCTAATTGTTGCGTATAAGGGAATGAGCTTTCACGAAGATAGGACTCATAGGCAGGAATTAAAGAGTACTGATTACCATCGTATTTGCTATGGTAAAACTCACTAAAGGATAGTGGTAACATCTGAATTTCCACATACCGTCCAGTCAGTAATGTAGCGATATCGGATGACATAAAGTATGCATTGAATCCCGTAATATATAAATCTGTATTTTCTTTTACAAACAAGCTATCTACGACGCGATGAAACTGATCAACGTGCTGAATTTCATCAAGGAAAATATAATTCATTTCATCAGGCTGCATACGCTCTAAAATATATTGATACAGCGCATGATAATCTCGTAAATGCTCATATTCTAGTTCTTCAAAATTAATGGATATTATCTGTTCAGGTTTAACGCCTTCCGATAACAGCTCATCCTTAAATAGCCTAAATAACGTAGATTTCCCACAACGACGTATCCCAGAGACAACCTTAACAATAGGCCGATTCCGATTACGTCGTAAAAAATCTAGATATCCTTGGCGCTGAATTAATTTCATAAGGGCCTCCTCATCTATGTACGTTCTCATAGATGGAACCCTCTTATTAGTATTGTCAAATATCATATCGACTACCTAATAACTCTGGATTCCATTCCAACTTTATATTAATTTTATCATAAAATTGGATTTCATTCCAAAGTTTTACTATTTAGTGTTCAAATATGGATTCTATTCCAATGTTTTATACAAAGAACATTCTATACTATCAGTATCATTCTTTTACCTAAAAACAGAGTCTCCTTATGTTGAATAACCACCACATAAAACAGTACAATACTAGTAATAGAAATACTGTATTACTTAGAAAATAATCTTTACCTTACATTACTTCGAAAATACTGTTTACCTCACTAGTTTATATGTAATATGGGAGGACTCATGGCCAACACAGACACAACAATCAATGCAGTTATCAATCCTCAAATCAACGATGCCCCCATCGATATAGAGAAAACCATCAAAGCCTTAGAACGCAACAACTTCGTGGTCCATTATTTTGAAACAGGCGCTGACGCAGTGGCCTATTTACAGTCTCGCATTCAACATAAACGAGTGGCTATCGGTGATTCACGCACCTTATTGGAACTCAAGGTTCATGATGCTTTGTCCCAGGTCAACGATGACATAACAGATATTCAGCGACCTCTTCCTGGTGAAAGTTTCCGCGATACAGCGCTACGCACCATGGGGCGCGATGTATTTTTAACCTCTGTTAACGCCTTAGCGCAAACGGGTGAAATGGTCAACATCGATGGTACTGGCAACCGTGTAGCGGCCTCTCTATTCGGATCACAAGAGGTCTTTTTCGTACTAGGACATAACAAAATTACGCCTGACTTGGCCTCTGCCATCTACCGGGCGCGCAATGTGGCGGCACCACTGAACAGCAAAAAAAATAAAAAAAGTTCCCTCAATCCTTGTGCCAAGCTAGAAGAAAAATGCTACGACTGTGGTTCGCCTGACAGGATTTGTAATGCCTTAACGATTTATTACAAGAAAATGCGCAACATGCAAACCATGGAGGTTATTATCATCAACGTGGATTTAGGATTTTAATGAAATTCTATATGTCGATGTTCTATGCCGTGAAAGTCGATAAAGCCCAAGTCAGGGCCTCCAAAAAATGTATCTAAAGGCATATTATCAAAGCCATTGACTATCCTACACAGTGTAGATATACGAGGGTCTATATTCCCCTTTTCCAGTCCACTAATATAGGACTGTAACAATCCGGTCCGTTTAGCTAACTCTTGCTGAGTTATGTGATAGTGGCGGCGCCATAAAAGAATGAGAACGCCTAAGTGTTGGATAGCCTTTTCTGACTGTGTTTCACTACATACGATATCATACGTCATAGAAACCTCACTTTCTATACTATCCCTTAATAGCAACTCTTTGCCTCCACAATACGACAACCAACTAAGAGGGGCCATACTAACTTGATTTATGATGACATATAATGGAAAATCCCTTGCGGTATATTCATATCGCAAGGGATTTTTATTCATATTATGTTATAAAATTATGCTTAAATACACATACATGTATATTCTTGTACATAAAATTCTTATTTATGCTCTTCTGCAATGGCCATAGCACGTTTGATTTCCATATATTTAACCATGCCATCAACAGCTTTTTTAGCTTCGCGCATAGCGAGTACTACAGTAGCTGGTTTATGCACTACGTCACCGCCGGCGAATACGCCTTCACGGCTCGTCATACCGTATGGTTCTTCGGATGTAATGATATAGCCTTTTTCGTCTACGCGAAGGTTGTTACCTTCCCCAACAAGACGAGCATTTGGTTTATGACCAGCAGCGATGATGATTTTATCGACAGGCATAACTTGGTATTTGCCTGTGCCGTGGATACCAGCACCATCGTCATTAAGAGCCATCACTTCGTATTTAAAGCCTTCTACCTTATCTGTACCTTCTACACCTACTGGAGAAGCGAACCATTGGAACTGAACGCCTTCAGCGCGTGCTTCTTCGTATTCAGATAACAAAGCAGGCATTTGTTCTTGGCTACGACGATATGCTACGGTTACAGATTCACAGCTAAACGTACGCATGTACGAGCCGCATCCATCGCTACGTTACCACCGCCGATGATGACAACGCGGTCACCTTTTTTCACAGGAATCGCTTTTTCTTCAAGCTCACCATTTTCTACGAGTTGTACATTTGTTAATAGGTACATCGCTTGGAATACGCCATGTACTTCATCATTTTCCATGCGTACTTCTTGAGGAATATGTGTACCTGTACCGATGAAGATGGTATCAAAGCCTTCTGCAAATAGGTCATCCAGAGATTTATCTTGACCGATGAATGTATTACATACAAATTTAACGCCTAAGCCTTCAAGGCGGGCGATTTCACGGCGTACAACGGATTTGGATAAGCGGAATTCAGGGATACCGAATAACAATACGCCACCCGGTTCGGATTGGCCTTCAAATACAGTTACATCATAGCCGAGTTTCGCAACGTCGCCTGCAACGGACAAGCCTGCAGGGCCGGAACCAACAACGGCTACTTTACCGAGATCTTGTTTAATTTTCTTAGGTTTGCGCAATTCATTGATGCTTTCAAAATCGGCAGCAAAACGTTCCAATTTACCGATGTTGATAGGCGGTTTCTTAGCCTTATTCATGATGCAGTTACCTTCGCATTGATTTTCACGAGGGCACACGCGACCACAAATGGCTGGCAAGTTTGTGCGTTCCGCCAAGATATCGTTGGCTAAACCAAAGTTACCGTGCGCGATCGCTTGGATAAAACGAGGGATTTCATTTTCAATAGGACATCCCATGCGGCACAAAGGTTTTGGACAATTTAGACAACGTTTCGCCTCAGCGAGCGCCTCCTCCATCGTATAATCCGCATCAAAATGAAGGGGTTTCAATTCATTACTCATGGCACATGCCTCCTTAACAGGATCCAGTACTATACTTATATTAGCCTTCCTATATAGCGGCACAGTTCGATGAGGCAAACTCACATATGAACATCGCCCACTATATACGGCCAAGAATTTATCATTTGTAACCATTCGATACGAGTGTGGTCACTGGTGAGACACACACTATTCTATAGTACATTTTAAATTGTGAAAGTGAGCTCCGTCAAGGACGTCGGATACAATATGCTTATTTTATATACATTTATTGCTATAATACATACATAAGATAAAATACATGAGGTATTCCTATGAACACTACAGAATTTACTGAAACATACTATATAGACCGTCGCGGTTCTCATTCCCGCAAATGGGACGGCGAATATTTAAAATTTAGTCGCACCGACCTACTACCACTGTGGGTGGCAGATATGGACTTTATGACGCCACCGTGCATACAAGGGGCGATTTCCAACTATGTAAAGGCCAATTCTTTGGGCTACACCATGACAAATCCGAAGTATATAGAGGCTGTCATACATTGGTATAAACACCGCCACAACTGCGCGATTAAACAAGACTGGCTCACTAGTGCCCCCAATGTCATTACCGGTATCATGTGGTGTATTGGGGCTTTCACCAAGCAAACGATGCCATAGCGGTCCTTACGCCCGTGTACGGAGCCTTTGATACCCGTGCCAATGATGCAAACAGGCACATCGTTGCGGTGCCGCTACATCGCACGATGACCAATGGATACACCGTTAATTATGACGCATTCGAGTCCACCATTAGCCAAAACGATGTGAAGGTGTTCATCCACTGTAATCCACATAACCCTATCGGTCATGTGTGGACCAAAGAAGAAATGGACCGATTATTCTGCATCTGCAAGCAGCACAATGTGCTCATCATAAGCGACGAAATCCATCAAGACCTTATTACCGGCTCCACACCGTTTACGTCCGCACTATCCGTATCCCACGGTCATTATGCAGACCATATGATAACCATGTCCTCTGTATCAAAATCGTTTAACATGTCCAGCCTGCACCAAGCAGAAGTGATAATTCCAAGCGAAGCTTTACGAAATCAATACGATGCCTATAAGGCGCAAGTGTACCACACGGATGCCGATGTGATCGCAGAAACGGCCATCACCTCCGCCTATACCCATCCAGAGGCAGAGGCTTGGCTAGCCGATGTACGCGCTGTCATTCACGAGAACTACGAATACCTATGTAACGATCTGCTCTCTGCCCTACCGAAACTCCGCATCAGCCCTATGGATGGCACCTATTTAGCCTGGATTGATTTTGGCGCCTATGTAAGGGCCGAAGATATGCACGACCTATTCGAAAATCAATGCCGTATCGCCCCTAGCTTTGGCGAATGGTTCGGTGGTGAAAGCTACGCCACCTTTGTGCGGCTTAACTTAGCCACAAGCCTAGCTAATATCAAAACTGCTACGCACAGCATCATCAATCACATACGGACTTAGTCCATATCAGTCATTCATAAAGAGGCTGTTCTAGCATCAGTTCTAGAGCAGCCTCTTTGTCATAGTTTCGCCATATTGGTTTTCTTATTTAGATCTTGCGAAATGATCCTTAGCAAATTGCATATCTTGTACGAGTTCCAATGTACCAAGGTATTTCTTATTTTTATCGCGAACCGCCATGTAGTTTACATAGAATGGACGGCCTTGTTTTTCAAGCCATACAGCCACATTATCGCGGTCCCCTTTACGGAAGGAATCGATGATGCCGCGCACAATTGGTTCTACCTTAGGTGGATGGCAGGAGAACACATCGCGACCGATTGCCGTAGTAGGACGTTTAAAGACCTTTTCGCCGTCATTAAAATAACGGTTAATGTCTTCATGGTCAACAAAGGTTACCTCCATCGGCATAGTGTTGAGCATCGCGTCCAATTGGTCAAGGGTGAAAGTACCACCAATGAGGGCAATCGTATTATCTGCTGTACCAGCTGATGCAGGGCTTTCAGCCAAGGCATGTTCAGCCTCTGACCAAGCAAGGCGTTTTACACCAAAGATTTCCTCATATTGTGCAGTATCCTTATAAATTTGGTACCAGTCTTGAGCTGTAAAGTTTTCCGCACAGATAGGGAACAAGATATTTTGTTCCTTAAAAATCATCTCTTGAGCGCGGGTAAGAAGCTCGTCAAAGCGTCTATACCAATCATCTACGCTTTGGCTAGATTTCGCTAAATCGCCTAATTGATCTCGAATGTCGCCGTCAACGGTCCACATAACCATGGATGGGCCACCGATAGCATAATCTACCTTTAGTTTTGGATATAACAAATCGCCTTTTTTAGCATAGTGAACGGATAATTGACGCACTCTATTTACATCATCAACGGTTGCCGTTTTATCTGCCACCTTAGGACGAAGTTCTTCAATTAAATCGTTAAGGGCCTTATTTTCTTCTGTCAATTGGTTGAGTGGATGACCTATGGTTTCTACAAGTGTTGTTACCGTTTGTTTCTTATCTTGCGCTTCTAAGGCAGCCTCTACCTTCGCATGTTCTGCTTCCATTTGTTCATGAATGGTAGAGCCGTGGAATAAGGCAGAGTGAAGGTCACATAATTGTTGCACCTCTTCTAGCGGTGTCCCTTCGCGCATAAGCCCTTGTTCGGCTTTCATGATTTCACTAGCTTCAACATGCTTAAATTGGCTGGCAAAATCTTTGCGCACATCACCAAGTGCTTCGCCTGTGCCTAAGCGTTTAAGAATCCTTTTAATTGCTCTACTCGTTCGCTATCTGTAACAGGATCCTCTGCGTTAGCTTCTGCACTTTCGCTTACCTTAGGTTCCTCTGCTTGAATAGCAGTCTTCTCAACAGGAGCATCCTTAGCAGATGCTGCATCATCACCGTGTAGGTTAGGCATTTTGCCTTCCAAGGTAAAGCCAGCTTTCATAAAGGCCCCTACGATATCCATCATGGAAATGCCCTTCATCTTAGCCCCTTTAGGGATGGTCATAATTTTGCCAACGGAGTGGAGCATCACCTTGTTCGTAATTTCAGTGAAGCCCAATCCTTTCATAATATCTATAACCTCTGGATATTCTTGTACCAAATCATAAACGGATTTGGATAAATCTAATTTCTTTTCCATCTACAGTACCTCGTATTATTAATATCTATCTACTAGTAAATATGTCGTTTGTATATCTTATATATCTATGATAAACGATATCGATTAGAAAATCTGTATCCATGGCTATACTTTTGAAAGTTATTCAAAAAAAATAACGAATAGATGACAAATCAATCCATGAGTTGAACAAAGATTCATCATCTATCCGTTAACAATCATCTTATTGATGATGTGGTTTCAATGCTTTTTCGTAGTTTTCAGCTACCTTATCCCAGTTGATAACACGGAAGAATTCCTTGATATAGTCTGGGCGACGATTTTGGTAGTGCAAGTAGTATGCATGTTCCCACACATCTAGGCATAGAATAGCCGTTTTACCTTCTAAGAGAGGGTTATCTTGGTTAGCCGTAGATGTTACTTCTAATTTGCCGTCCTTATTAACAACAAGCCAAGCCCAACCAGAACCAAAACGTGTTGCTGCCGCATTGGAAAAGCCTTCAACAAAGGCATCATAGCCACCAAGGTCAGCATCGATAGCATCCTTCAAAGGGCCTTGCAACTTAGACGTATCAGGTTTCGTCATGATATCCCAGAACATGGTGTGGTTTTTATGACCACCACCGTTGTTGATAACCGCTTGGCGGATGTCCTCTGGCACATTAGCAATATCGCCGAGAATACAATCTACGCAACCATACGCAAGATCAGGATATTTCGCGATGGCTGCATTCAAATTATTAACATACGCTTGGTGATGCTTGTCATGATGCAATTTCATTGTCTCTGCATCGATAACAGGTTCAAGATAATCATAAGCATATGGTAATGGTGCGAGTTCGAAAGGTTTCATAATAGTCCTCCTTGTAATTAGGCACGAACTATGTCTTAATTAGTATCGTTCTTGTGAAAGCGATTCGATGCACCTGCATCGGTATTATAGAATCAATTAATTAAATCCGAATACAGGCTTATCAATAAGAGCCATATTCGTTTTACAGTTTTAATTGATATGAATTATCATTCTTTGTATATTGTACTATCTATATAGATAAACGTCAATATACGACCAACATTTATTACAGAATATCAATATACTCGCTATTTAAAGCCTTATTCATGCTACGAACAGCACAGAATTTACCACACATGCTACAAGTTTCACTATGGCCATCCTCTGGAGCTCGGCTTTCACGAATATTACGAGCTTTTTCAGGATCAAGCGCACAAGCATATTGCGCCTCCCAATCTAGTATGCGTCTAGCATCAGCCATCGCATCATCCTTATCACGAGCACCTGGAATACCACGTGCTATATCCGCTGCATGAGCTGCAATTTTAAAGGCCATAATACCTTCTTTCACATCGTCTGCATTAGGCAATGCCAAATGCTCTGCCGGCGTTACATAACAAAGAAAGGACGCCCCATGCATGCCCGCCACGGCACCGCCAATGGCAGCTGTAATATGATCATAACCAGGTGCAATATCTGTTACTAATGGACCCAACACATAGAACGGAGCTCCGCCACATAAGGTTTCCTCGATTTCCATATTCGCTTGAATTTGATTAAGTGGCACATGACCAGGACCTTCAATAATCACTTGCACACCTTTAGCTCGGGCGCGTTTCGTCAATTCTCCTAGCCGTACCAATTCCTCAATTTGACATACGTCAGTTGCATCTGCCAAACAACCTGGTCGACATGCATCGCCTAAAGAAATGGTTACATCATAATCACGGCAAATGTCTAAATATCATCAAAGTGTTCATAGAATGGATTCTCCTTACCAGTCATACTCATCCAAGCAAAAATAAGGCTGCCACCACGGCTAACAATGTTTAATCTACGTTTATGTTTTCTAATTTGATTGATTGTTTGACGTGTAATACCACAATGTAAGGTCACAAAGTCCACCCCATCCTCTGCATGAAGTCGGATAGTCTCTAAGAAATCCTCAGCTGTAAGCTCTGCCAAATCCCGTTGATGATGAATAACGCTGTCATATACTGGTACCGTACCAATCATAGCTTTACATTCGCTAGTTAGTTTACGTCTAAAAATTCGAGTATCACCATGAGTGGATAAATCCATAATCGATTCAGCACCAAGTTGAATCGCCCAATTTACCTTTTCTATTTCACTATCATAATCGGTAACGTCTCTAGATGTGCCAAGATTCACATTAATTTTTGTACGCAATGCTTTACCAATGCCCTCTGGATCGATACAAGTATGATTCTTATTACAAGGAATAACCACCTTCCCTTGAGCAACTAAATCTCTCAGTTTTTCTACATCCATGCGTTCCTTTTCTGCTACAATTTTCATCGCATCCGTAACAAAGCCTTTTTGTGCGGCTTCCAATTGAGTGTAAAACATAATATGTCCTCCTATTGAATAAAACCATTTAGCTTTGTACACAAGAAAAAGGGTATCGATATTATATGATCGATACCCTTGAATGGTCTTTGCGTGCTTCCTACGCGGGCATGATCCCGATCAGGTCAAAGGTCAGGTGCTAACAGCCCTTTCTCAGCCTATTCCATAGGCTCCCTTGCATACTCTGCTATGTAATTGTGTATAGCATATCACTATTTAACTAATATTTCAATCTATGTATCTCTTACAAATCATTAGCTACTTCAATTTGACATTGACGCATAGTTAATAATGCTGCTTTATGGCTTTCCTCAGTAACGCCTGCACAACATTGGGCATCCACATGAATTGGCACCTCTGGCAATGCCGCTTTCAACAATATGGCATTCGATACAACGCACACATCTGTACAAACGCCTACTAAGGTTATGCTTTCAATAGGCTCTGCTGCATTCATTCCTTGTAAGCGCGTTACCAATTCAGAGGATCCAAAATTAGGTTTATCAATGATAAAGTACGGATGGATGGTATTGCGTTTTTCTGCAGCCGTAATGAGGCTCTCCATAATTTGCCAACCAATCGTGTCTTTCACACAATGCACAACTGGTAAATGCCGACCTTCTTGGCTTTCAAGATAATCGGTATCGTGAGTATCCCGTGTAAAAATAACAGGTCCATCAAAGGATGCAATTTTTTGACGCACATTGTCCACAATGGCTTGCGCCTGCGGAGAACCAAGGGAACCATCCACAAAATCATGTTGCATATCAATTACGACTAAAACGTTCATGTTCTATCCCTCCACAACGACATGGTGTACCCGATTCGGCGTGTTATGCGCAATGCGTCCCGCTGCAGCGGCCGCCACGGCACCAACTAAATCATCAAGAAATGTATTGCAGTGACTATCAACCTTGCTATCAAGATTTTTAATAATGCCAGGTTTTACCTTATCAACATAGCCATAGTTCGTAAATCCAATGGATCCGTATAAATTCACAATGGATAACGCGAGAATTTCATCAATACCAAACAACGCCTCATCTCGAGTCATGATACTTTGTAGAGGCTCAGATAATTTTTTCTGCTCTGCCAATCTATCCAATTCTATGCCCGTAATGATGGCATTTTGTGTTTCTCGTTTTTCAAGTACAGCCTGTACACTCTCTACGCACTCGTCCATCGTCAAATCAGGAATATATGGTTGTTGAATCATCATCACAATATCCGCAATGTCCTGAACGGTAACGCCTCGCTCCTTTAATAAATTATACGTACACGCCTTTAATTCCTCCTGAGATATCATAATTGCTCCTCAAAATTATACAAATTTACGTAACACATTATACCTTGATTATAGCACGAAAAAATCCCTACCGACGTTCTATCGGTAGGGATTTCATGATTAGATTTTCTTAACCATTTCAGATTTTAACGCCATCGCGCCAAAACCATCGATTTTGCAATCGATATCGTGGCCATCGCTCGCATCAGCGATGAGGCGAATATTTTTAACGCGTGTACCTTGTTTCAATACGCCAGCGCCTTTTACTTTGAGGTCTTTTACAACAACAACTGTATCGCCATCAGCTAGCTCGTTGCCGTTAGCATCGCGAATGATACCTGCTTCAGCTGCAGCTTGTGCGTCAGCTGCTGTCCATTCATGTCCACACATAGGACAGATGTACATATGACCATCTTCGTATGTGTATTCGTCGCCACATTTAGGGCAGTTAGGTAAATTTGCCATTTAGATCTCCTTTTTTCACTACATAATGAAAGTATTATACCATATGAACAACCATATTCTCTAATTCAGTTTAGTGCTTGTGCATCCTAAAGTTGTACGAAATTAATCTGTATTTCTCAATATTCAAATTCCGCTATATACTAATAACGAAAGAGCCATTAACGTGAGTTAGGTTCATCTCCGTCTTTTGAGGGAGGTGGCATTATGACTGTATACGAAGCATTATCATTAATGATTTTATTCGCTACCCTCGTAGTGTTAATTCTTAAAAAGTAACTAGTAAATAGTTACAAAATAAGATAAACCTAACGTTTAAGACTAAGTACGGCAATATTTAGACACGTTAGGTTTATCAAATTTCTTACTTTTTGATGAGCCTAACGCCTAGAACACGTTAACTGGCTCTTTTATACTTATAGTATAGTCTGAATTTTAGTGACTGTCAATTTACATCGTCCTTAGCGGATATTTCAAAATGAAAAGGAATATAAATAACAACTTCTTCTTTAACATCAATATAACCTATATTCCAAACAGTATTCTTTGCAGACTGTACTAACTCTAAATATATCTCATCATTAAAGGTATGCTCATTCGGCTCTAACTCAACAGAAGTAATACGCCCTTTAATATCTGTTTTTATCTGTAACTCAAAAGTATAATCTCTATCAATCTTTGTTCTAAGTACTTTAACAGGAACCTGTAACTGAGATGTTATTTGATCATTAAAAGAACGCTCTATATCCATCATAGCCTTCCCATCATATGCAAAGGCATTAATGGGACTCAAAACAACTATCAATAAAAATAAGCATAAAGCTTTAACCATAAAATTTCACCAATCATACCACACAACATAAAAAATACTATCAGCTTTTATATTAACAAAACCGATAAAATATATCCATTCAGTCCAAGTGCCAATCAATTTACAATGATGTCATATTTACTTATCTGGTTCAAATTGACTATATATGACAATCCCTCTATAATTTATAAATAGATAGCCAACGAGTGGTTCCGTCAGGCTCATCCCAAAACATTATAAAACATGTAAAAATGGCCTTTCGTGTTCAGCTATCCATTGGTAACGAAGGGTCATTAATAACTACAAAAGGGAGACTCACAACGGAGTCTCCCTTTATTGTTCTATACCAAATCAACTAAACATCTACAATCCTATCCCAATCGTTTACGCAAAATCGCATAGAGTATCATGCTAATAATAACACTCATAACGGCTTGAATCGTATTAGTCAAAACACCGGCAATGGCTACGCCTGGATCGAATACAAAGTATTCGGCGATGAAGTAGCCTGCTACGATAATAATACCACCTACGACAGTTGCCACTAAGGCAGAGGTAGTTGTCTTATTGTTATAGACAGTACCGACAAGATAGCCTTCAATGCCTTTCACCACAAAGGTGATTGGTACAAAGACTGCGTAGCCGAGGAACAAATCAGCTAGCGCTGGTCCAATAGCACCGATATAGGCACCATATTTTCGACCTAATAATAAAGCGGATGTCATGATAACGACATCTCCAACATTGAAATAGCCGCGTATGCCAGGTACTGGAATTTTCGTATACATTGTAAGCAATGTAGCGAGGGCAATCAATACGGCTGTGAGTACTAACGCGGATGTAGTACTGCGGGTTTGAACGTGTTGCATAGCGTCCTCCTTATAAAGAAAAATAGATATGCGATAAAATATACCGCATATCTATACTATATACCTTTATAGAAACAACCGCAAATAGAAGAAATTAATTCTCATATAATTCTGGTCGTTCTAAAACTGTGCCATATTTTAGCTTCGGCAACTTAACTAACTGAGGATACAGCTGTTTAACCTCTTTACAAGATCTTAATGTAAGATATTCTAGATTATGGAGTTCTAAAATAGGAGAATAGTCTGTATCCATCACTTTAGCGGTCAAGAAGCTAAAGAATCGCAGCTGTTTCATATGACGTAGAAATCCCAATGATTGAACCTTAAGAATTTTAGGCGATGCGAAATCACCTTCTAAGGCGAGACTTTCAAGATTCTTCAGATTCGCTAATGGCGTATAATCATCAATTTGTTGAAAGTTCTCAATCGACAGAGCCACTAAATTTTTTAATTTTGATATAGGCTCTAAACTCGATACACTTCTACCGGATCCAATGTGTAAATATTCTAGTTCTTGTAAGTTCTCTAATTTTGAAATATCTGGATAGACACCCCATTTTATATGTAATCTTTTAAGTCTACGTTGGGAACACACCGCATCAAATAAGTCCTGTGACATTCTTGTACAAAACATTAGCTCTGTAAAAGTATCTGGATTATTTACTAGAAAATCACACCACTCCATCCAAATTCGTTTCTTATCTTTAGCAGAATAGTTTTCATCTAGCTGTGTGCAGTTGATTATTAACTTGTCTTCACCATCATATTCAGAGACCTCTACCACAGATTTAGGCCGTGCATCATCCTTATGATAGTAATCAAATCCATATTTAATTTGCTTTTCTGTTAACACTGCCATGTTACAATCCCTCTTCTTCGCCAGTCGCATAATCAGTTTGGCCATAACTAGATCCATAGCCAACAAATTTTAACGACCTTAACAAATCGATACAAGTACGTTCCCATTTGCTTCGAGCACTTGTTTATAGAAGCGTTTCATTTGTTCGAAATCATGAAGAAGTTCGTCTTTAATTTCTTCCTCTTCCTCATCGTAGTCCCAGATATTTGGATATAATTCGGCCTCTTTGCAGGCCGCCATATCAAAAGCTTCAAGAGCTTCTTCCATATCAAACTGTTCTAAAGGCCGCCACAATATTGGCTAAATAATTGTGTTCTGTGTATGCTACATAGTCTGATATATCCTCTACAGCCGTTACGCCTAAGACTGCTTGACTAAGAGGGTTCTTATCATCCTTATGGTCAGTTCCTACGCCAGTTAGCACAAAGTGAAGTACATCCCACATCTTATCGATATCGAGCAATAATTCATCATCGTCATTCCACTCTTCAACACTCTCAATAATTTCCTCTTCTTCTGAGCCCATAGCTTTAAGCTCTTTTAAATTCGCATCACTTAAACAGCTATAATTGGCAATTAGTCCCATAATTAAATCCTTTCATAAACTCTTCTAACCATTAGAAAAAAATAAATTTTTCCGATTCTGTAACGCTTCCATCATCTTCATGGAAATAGCAGATATATACCGGCTCACGATGCGCCGCATCATAAAATTTCTGTAAAATAGGAGTCAATTTTATCTCCATGGACATGTTAAAAGCATTCACAATGGGTTCCCAAAGTTCCATTGGTGAATAGGACATAATATCTAGCTGCTTATTCTGAGCATAGGTATCTAATGTTACCACATCAGAATACTTGCGAGAGTCACAATAATCATGCCAACAAATACTAAAAATAATTAAATGAAACAAATCGTCCATACTTTCAGCCAAACGGCCAGCGGCACCCTCGCTACTCCAATAACCTATAGCTCCGTCCTCCAATAGATGATATTCACCGCCAGCGCCATCTACAGCAAATGCCATCCCCGGCACGGAGAACGTGCAGCGACCTTCAGCCGTATCGCGTTCCTCCAGCGCATCTAGCAAGCGAAAATCAAATAGCGTATCAAAATCTTCAGCTAACTTAGCATCATTTCGCAATATATCTAAATAGTCCATCTTACACGCTCCTATTAGCAGAAATTAATCCTAGCAATTTAGCCTCTCCTTCATCAGATGTATCTAATAGCGGAATAGCTAACAAAAGTACTTGCAGGGAGTAATAATAAAAGCTAAAGAATAAATCATCAGGGAATACGTCCTCTTCCTCATATCTAAGAACGTCTTCGTCTTCATCATATTCTTCAGACCAGAGGTACTCTTCGTTGAGCATATCCGCAAAGTTCGGCAATGGATCTGCATGCTCTAGCACAAGACCATCTCGAATGCACTCAGCAATCACAGTAAACAACGCAACCAATTGTTCTGCTAAATACTGCGCTACTTCATTATGAGCTTTCTTTTCCTGGGCTTTCTTAAAAATACGAAACAAGAAAATCATAGCAAATGGTGTAGCATGCCACAACGTTGATTGGTGCTCAATATTGAGTTCTAACGCCTCACCAGCCACATCAACAGAGTCCATGCTTTCCATATTCCACAATACATCAAGCTCTGTAGGAAAATCTGTAGCACGGCCGTAGGTTGTGGTTAACCGGTGCCACGGTATATCACTAACTTTCACCGTTTCTATATATTGTTTCGTCACAGTATCCATTATAGTTATACCTTTATTAATATACTATCGTGTTCCTATCCGTATATAACCTCTTTCACCAGTTCATAGGTGTCTATGAGACGTAGTTTCCAATCCGCGGATTATCTGTAATCTCCTCATAGATATCCTCTAGCGTTCCCGCTGGGGCTAATTTCCATAGTTTACACGGATATAGTTCAACTGTCCCGATAATTTCCAAATTATCCAGTAACAAACCTAAGTCCTTATGATTGAACCAACAATCTGTATCGATACCGAAATTTGTATTGTCTTTTCGGCAGGCGATTTTACTATTTAAAAATTGCTCCATTGTTGGTTTTTCTTCTTGTAAAAGCCGCGTACAGGCTAAATGATATTCGATTTTTCGCGGTGTTTGATCCACGTCAGAGACAAATATAGCCCCATACTCGTTTTCAAACTTAACAGCTAATACGTCGCCCATCTTAAAATGAGGTTCTCTCTTTGTTTTAGATTTACGAACCTTAAGCGGCTTTGAATTTTCACTTTGTAGCTGTACTGCTAACTTATCCAATACCTTTTGACGCTGTTTAAGAGCCTTACCATCGATTTCCAGCCAAAACTCATGAGGCCCTTGAGCGATTATATCTAAGGCTTTCTCTTTGATAGCCTCTGATAGATGCCCTATCTTCCACAACGAATAAGCCACAGCAGTCCAATAAATCTCTGTATAAAACTCGTCAGTACAAAAGTTTTGTTCCTCATTTAAAATCTCAGAAATTATGGTATCAATACTGACACCATCCTTGTATCGCTCAACAATGGCATTATAAATATCATGGCCGTCATCACTATCTATGATCTTTACTCCGTCAATAGCCATATGAATCTCCTCTAGGACAACAGCTCTTATTCCATCTCGCCATGAGTCGCTATAAATTCATCCTTAATCTGTTGCAGTTCTTTTTTAGCAACCATGTATTGTTTCAAGTCAATTTGTCCGTTCTCTTTTTGTTCAGCAAAAGTCTTTTCTTTATTTATGATTCTAATCCAGTCTAATTGTGTACTAAATTGAGTATTAACGCCTTCACTATTTTCTCGTAAAGCCAGTAACGCAAATACTTCGTCCATATCAAGATTAAACATGTTACTTTCAAGATTAATAGGCTCAAAATAGTACCGAACCCTATCCGCCCCAAATTCATCGTCTAATTTGGCCCATTCTGCCCCTGAAAGCACGGTAAAGCCGAGCGTATCGTTTCCAAGGCTTTCAACAAACCAACGCACCTCATAATCAGGTTTAACAAATTCATTGAAGTATTTGATAGTTACATCCCGATCTTTCTCATCACCGTAAGGAATTTGCAGTTTTTTATCGCCCTTTTGTAACACAATATCGTCACCATAAGCCTTGCCATTACTAACCGTTTTAATATCGATAGGCTCATCCATCATATCATTAAAATAGTTCACCACATCTTCGTCATCCTCGCGCCAGTCAATCCAGATGATAGCTTCAGAATCAAATAAATCATCTAAATCCATATCATGACTGAAGAAATCTTTGACTAATTTATACATGTCTTCCATCGTCTCTCTCCGTTAATTAATTATCCTGCAATATCCGCATCAGTAGGATTCCCATCCGCATCAATATGAGCTATGATGCAGTGCCCCCAGAAAATATCATCGTCGTCATAATATACCTCTATGGTGCCATCATTGCGAAACGCCAATTCGCCCATCCTGATACGCTTCGCAAATACGTCTGATGTAATCGGATCTTGGTCATCATTGTCGAGCCAATCATTAGCAAGATCTAGCAATTTTTCACTAATATAGGTACTAATTCGTTGTTCAAATTCTTTGAAGTTGTTGATTGTATTGAAAGCAGCCAATGCTACGGTACAGCTTTCATCAGAACCCTCATCCACATCAAGGGTGAATGCATAATCATCAATTCTCGCTGTGTAATATTGATACTCTCGGTTTAACAGGAAATCGCCCCTATCGGTATGAAGGTATTTAGGTGTTTTCAAGTAAGCCGATAAGGCCTCTAGCTCACTATGTTTAGCATGCTCCTCTAATACCTTAAGCACATAATAGCGATTATTCCAAGAAGGACGCATATAGCCCAAGTCCTCTAAGGGTTTTGCTTTCTTAACTAATAATTTATAGACCTCATGGGGCTCAAAACTATACCCCCAACCATTGTCAAAACCTTCAATAATCCACGTCAAAATGCCTTCGCTACGGTCAAGCACGCCTGTGCGAGTATCTAAGATAGCATCGGTAGACACTAGTGGTCTATGGTACTTCTCTAAATAAGGACTAGCCCCATTCGCATCACTGCGCGGTAATGCATAAATTTCAAACTCTTCCGATTCAAACTCTGCTTCATATTCTGGTACACGTACAATACTCATATGACTCTCTCCTACATTATAATCACGCTACTCATCATAATTTCTGTTATATCATGAGCGTTCAGCTACATCGATTCTATGTAATAATTCTTTCGCTAGTTCTTGGGCTGTTTTGAATTCCTCATTTGAAAGCACTATAAGTACAAAGCTATCTGTTCCTATGTCCATATCTACTAACTTATAGTTTTTCCACGTAGAATTAAGATCTGTACTCCAATCTGTAATGCATTGCTCTTCATCTAGTGTAGCGGTATCAACAACTAAATCTTCGTCAGCATCTAAAGACTTATTACGTATTAACATCTGTACATAATAAATAAAATCCTCTAGTTCACATTTATAGTCTAACTCTACGGCATATCCTTTAGAGACTAGTTTCTCATAGAGGTTCCACCAGCTATCTTCTAATTCTTCCATGGAGCGCAACTTAGCCTTGATCATAAACGATTTAGCTTGTTTTGCATCGCCTAGTAATAGCGTTGCTAACTCTGTAAATGTCAGTTTCATCTGATCGATATCTAGATTCGCTACTTCCACACACGAACTACAATCAGGTACTCTACGTTTTTTCACAAAAGCCCGCATCATCTTCACTGCATCAGGATAACTTACATCAGCCATACGATACGTCTTACCATCAATATCTAAGAATATATCTACTGCATCCTGTGTTTTACCTACACGCGCTTTCATGGCAGTGCAACCATCGATGGCATGAGGTGGATACAATTCTATATACATGAAAAATCCATCATGCATAGCCTTTAAGGTATTATCTATTCCTACGATGTTAAAACCATTTCGATTATAATCAGGGCACTTCAAACGCCATTCTTCATAATTATCGAAAAGTTTTTCTTGAATCCAATTGTAAAAGCTCATATGACTTGCTCCTATTCATCCCATTTATACGGTGTAAACTGGTTATATCACAAGCGTTCAGCTACATCGATTCTATGTAATAATTCTTTCGCTAGTTCTTGGGCTGTTTTGAATTCCTCATTTGAAAGCACCATAAGTACAAAGCTATCTGTTCCGATGTCCATGCCTGCTAACTTATAGTTTGCCCACGTAGAATTAAGATCAGCACACCAGTCCATAATACATTGGTCTTCATCTAATCCTGCTGTATCAATAGTTAGATTTTCGCTAGTATCTAAAGACTTGTTACGTATTAACTTCTGCACATGATAAAGAAAATCCTCTAATTCAATTTTTAAAGATAGCTCTACAGCGCGACCTTTAGACTGTAGTTTCTCATAGAGGTTCCACCAGCTATCTTCTAAGTCTTCCATGGAGTTTAACTTTTCCTTAGTCATAAAAGAGTTAGCTTGTTTAGCATCGCCTAGCAATAGCGTTGCCAGCTCTGTAAATGTCGATTTCATCTGCTCTATATCTAGATACGCTACTTCTACACACAAACTACAATCAGGTACTCTGCGTTTTTTCACAAAAGCCCGCATCATCTTCACTGCGTCAGGATAACTTACATCAGCCATACGATAGGTCTTACCATCTATGTCTAAGAATATATCTACTGCATCCTTGCATTTCCCTACACGCGCTTTCATGGCTGTACATCCATCGATGGCATGAGGTGGGTATAATTCAACATACATGAAATATCCATCATGCATAGCCTTTAAGGTGTTATCTATTCCGACTATGTTAAAACCGTTACGATTATAATCAGGGCTCTTCATATGCCATTCTTCGTAATTATCAAACAGTTTTTCTTGAATCCAATTGTAAAAACTCATAAAGACTCTCCACTATATATACTGATTTTGACAAGAAAATTTGTTTATGCTCATTATAAAAACTGTACTTACTACTATACCTAAACCACATATATAAAATATATCATGTATTGGTATTATATTAGCTAAGTTTGTAAATATAGTAATCGATAGGATGGATCCAATAGAAAATCCTGTGCTAACAGAACCACTTGCTAATGTTAATTCATCCTGAGAAAATACGGACTGTATATATGCATGAACTAAAACAACAGCTGTAAAGAGCAATACTTCTGATAAGCTATAAACGATATAAAGGTTCTCAATGCTTGTTACATAACCTATCCCCCAAATACTAATTCCATATAGGGCGAAAAAGAGAATAACAAGGGTTTAAAAAGATTTAGTCAAGTTTATAGTAAGGTATTTAGCTAACAATCCAAAAAAACCATAAAGGAAGCGAATCTAGATATAGTTTGTGTATAACCATACTCACTGTCAGATAAATGTAATGTATCCTTAATAAAAAAATCAATAACATAATAGGAATACACATATAAAACATTCTAGTTAGTATGCCTAAGTACACTATAAAATTTATTTTTTTATTTAAAAAAATAATAACTTATACCCCTTTACTAAAAGTTTAGCTTTATCATATATGCGCTCTTTAACAGTCTTTTTGAACCTCAACAATAATTGGTACTACTACACTTTTTATTTAATCGGTAAAAGTAAATATGCTGATAGAATGTATGTAATAGCATCAATGACAAATATCATGGTCAAAGAGTAATTAATAATAATACTAAATAATAAAAGATCCACTTATCATTGCACAACGATTAATAGCTCGCAGTAAAGCATTGAACTTGACTAAATCATTAGTAATATTAGGTACAAACGAAAGTCGAGCAATCCCTAAAATCTTATTATTAAATCCTATAAGAAACGCTATGATATAGACTAAATAAATATTATCCATAAGAATAAAAATCGATAATATCATTCCGGAAAGAATTTCAGGAACTACCATGGACCACATGAGGCCCTTTTCTTTTACTAAAATTCCTAAAAACGGACCTAATGCCATGCCAACTAATAATGTAGCTATAGTAATAGCTCCTGTATTAAAAGCACTATGAGTCGTATTAAAAATATACGTTATAAAACCAAGCGTTGTCGCGGTACTGCCCATCGTAGAAAGAAATAAGGCACCATTTAAATATAAAGAGTTTTTATTTTCTAGGACCATATTTTCAGCTCCTCTACTATAACTCTAATATTGACGTAACTAGCCCGTGAATAGAAATACGTATAATCAAACTATATTAATAAATTCCATATCAGCATATAGAAATCCTGCTCAATGGACGTTTGTGGCAAATAAAAAACGGTATAAGGTGTATATACACTTTATACCGCTTCTATTATACTGGTGCGCCTAACCGGAATCGAACCAGTGACACGCAGTTTAGGAAACTGCTGCTCTATCCAACTGAGCTATAGACGCATGTATACTTTATTATATCGTTTTTAAATCTATCTATGCAAGGAGTATGCTATGTAACAATTAGCCCAAATAGCTATAAAAAATGCCGTATCACATTTCTATTTTGAAATACGATACGGCATTTCTAGTTAAACTGTATATACGCAAGGTTCATCATACCCGGATAATAATTTATCATGCGTTATAAGAATCATGTCTGATGCTTTAGCTTGACTAATTAATAATCTATCAAAAGGGTCATGATGTGGTTTCGCGCCTAATAATAGACTTAATGTATGAAGAGCCATAATATGTGAAAAATCAATATCAAGACATTTAAAGTCCGCCTCTACACATAATTCATGTAATAGTTCTGCACCATAAGGCATCTGCACTGGATTCTTTATATGTTTTATTTCCACTTCCCACATACTGGCCATACTAAAATAGATTGTATTTTGATAATCAGCAATAAGGTTTCTTGCAAATATCGGCAACTTTTCACTATCGAGAAAAGTCCAAATCAACATATGAGTATCTAGTAATAAATTCATATTACATCTCCAAACATATCTTGTACGTCTTTATCCAATTGATCAAAATTTGGAGGATCTATTATCCTCCCTTTTCCTATTCCCAATCTCTTTACAGGTGTACTATTACCTTCTGACAAAGTTAATTTGCAACAGTATTATCATCACGGACTATATAAACAACACGTTCTTCTCCAGTTTTAAGTTTCTGGATAAGGCTATTTAACTCATGTTGAGCTTCATTTAAACTAACTTGGCACATCTCTCCACCTCCAATCTTTGGTAAACTTAGTACATTTGTAAGATTATTATACTATATCCTCAATAATCCGTTAATCTTGTAATTGGCCCCGCATTATGCAAAACCTTTTCTTTCACCTCATTCACAGGATCTATTGTAGTAAACAGTTCCGGTTTCCAATCTACCGCCGTTAACGTATCGTTAAATGTATCAATGATTTTTCCGTTAAACATATTATTAACAGTGGTAAGTTGTTTTCCTCCAAATACTTTCACAAATGATGTACAGTCTTTACCTGCTATGTCCGCCACATTACTTTCAGCATAGATTTGAGAATGTTTTCCAACGCCTAGGGAGTAAGCATACGCATATTCACCATTGGCAGTATCTGACGCAAAGTAATTGTTATACATATGAACCTGTCCATACCGTACTCTAGGCATGCGTTGCACTACATTATGGAAGTAATTATGATGCAAGGTTACATGTAATTTTCCTTCATCTGCTACGTTTGAATCACTGTTGCCTATCAACATGGTTTTATTGTGGTTCTCAAATGTTGAATAAGAAATGGTTATATAGTCCGCTTGATTGGTAATATCAAGTAATCCATCCCTATGCTCGTATTTACGGCCAAAGTATGTTTCTACCGTTTCAGGCCCATCTTGGAACGAGCAATGATCAATCCAAATGTGCGTACCACCTTTTATGGAAAGACTATCATACTGAGAATTCCAATTGCCCTCTGGTCCATCCTTAGGGTCCCAAGCAGGAAATAGTCATAAGGCGATTCAAACCGTATATTTCGTATGATTACATTATCTGAATCAAGAACTAAATTTACACCCTTTAATTTTGCATTGTCCATGCCAATGATACTTGTATTGGCCGGTACATGAACGGTAATAGACTGACTTTGATTCTTTTGCGACGCCTTGCGCTTTTCTTCCTGCTCATCTTTCAAACTCTTAGGCGCTGTGCTTTGCGGCTTATGAGTTTCTAGATATTGTTGAAAGTCATAGCCATCGGCCATGTACTCTTTCATCGTCAATGGTTTACCAGTATCATCGGTATCAAAATCTATGGTTCCATAAACTAGCACAATTTTAGGAGCCGTATTTTTTCTATCCTTGAGCGCCGCTACAAATTCCTTTTTATTCGTCACTTTAAACACATTCTGCTCTGTAGCATGAGCGCCACCAGTAGTACCATTGCCTACAGAAGCAAATCCGTCCTGCTTCGGCAAGACTTCACGCATAAAGGTAGGGCTTTCAGCCGAACCTCGCGAAAGGGTCATCATTAATCCAGCGATTAACACAATGGCCAATCCAATGGGTATTATTATCTTTTTCATATATCTAGTTCCTTAGTTTCTGATACATCACAGCATAATGCCGTCATCATCTCATAACAACACTATATCATAGCAACAATAAGAGAACCCCTTCATAGCGCCAATATGCCTATGAAGGGGTATCATTGTCATTACGCAGGGCGGCTCCAGTCAACTTGTACGTCGATGGCTTCCCACATACGTGTAAGAGCTAATTTAAAATTATCCAAAGATTCTAATGGTTTTACATTCAATCGTTCATACGTATCAAGACCTGTAGCATGCTCGATAGCATGGTCTTCATTTAAGTATGCACGTACCTTGTCGATCCATTCTTGTTCAGGTAGATCCACCGTTACGGTTTTTGTATCTGTATCGTAAGATAAAACCCCGTTGCTATTTACGCCATAATGAATGGCCACACGAAATATACTCATATTTATACCTCTCTTGCAGATAGTTTCATGCGTATACACATTTCTATACATGTACATTGTATCATGAATGTTTCTATTCTTGAAAGAATTTTATTCTTCATTATCTAAATCCATTTCGGCCTTTAATTCCGACCGTTTTCGCCGTTCTCCACCATCGCCGTGAGCACGACGCCAAAGGGCTCCACTCATGATGGCATCTTCGCCAAATTTAGATGCCAACGAATCTAGCACGGTTGAAAGCTTCTCATCTTTCTCGTCCGTTTCAATGGAGAATAAATCGTCCTGTACAATGCCTTCTGTTGAAAGTCCACTAACCGTGACACCTAAGAGGCGAATTGGCTTATACGGCATATCGAGAACAGATGTATCGAATTTGGGTAAGGGTGCGGCGCCCATCATCTCCCGGTCATCTGTAGACTGCCTATCGCCAGCGTTGCTGGTGAAGCCTCCCCCTTACGAAGATTCTGAGGTCTACCATTTGTTCGTTCACGCATGAGCTTGTTCCGCAATAATACGGATGTATCGTAAATGATACGTTCTTGGTCCGTAGCAGAATCGAGCCGTTTTTGGCGGGATACGGTTTTGAAATCATTGTACCGCACCTTAATGGACACGGTATGGCCCATCAATCCATATTTACGCAATCGTTTCGCTACGCGGTTGGCAAAGTAGTGGAGTTCTAAGTCGATAACAGCCGGATCCTCGACATCGCTTTCATAGGTTTCCTCATTACCGACAGATTGGATTTGACGATCCGGTTCTACAGGCCGTTCGTCGATGCCTCGGGCCAATTCCCAAATGCGGCGAGCCTGGTTACCCACATAGGGCACTAGCGGTTTCTCATCTGGCAAGGCTTGCACATCCTTAATCAAGGCAAATCCACCGTCCTTAAGGCGACGTTCTGTGCTAGGGCCTACACCCCATATACGTTTAATGGGCAAATTAGCGAGGCTTTCACATTCCTTACCATAGGGAATGACAACGAGCCCATCAGGCTTATCCAAGTCAGAGGCCAGTTTAGCGAGGAATTTATTCGGTGCCAAGCCCGCCGAAATGATGAGCCCTGTTTCCTCAAACACGCGGTCCTTAATAGCACGGCCCAAAGCCTTGGGGCCTGTGAATTTATGGGTAATACCCGTAACATCCAAGAAGGCTTCGTCCAGAGATAAGGGCTCAATGATAGGTGTAAATTCCTCCATCACCTTGTGAATGATCTGAGAAATCTCCTTGTAGCGAGCCATATTCGGATACACGTAGATGCCGTGCGGACAAAGTTTTTTGGCCCGCGAAATGGGCATAGCCGAATGAACGCCAAATTTTCGAGCCTCATAGGATGCAGTAGCTACAACGCCACGCGAAGAAAGACCACCCACGATAACGGGGTGGCCTTTGTATTCAGGATGATCCAGTTGTTCTACGGATGCAAAGAAAGCATCCATATCAACATGCATAATCCAGCGTCTCATGATTACGCGTCTTTTTCGTGTTCATCAAGACGGCAGTATTTGATTTGTGCACAAATGCATTCGTCTTTAGTTTTGTACAATTGTGGAATAATCTCCAAAATGTCACCAAATGTATCTTCATTGATGGAATAACGAGTCCAAAGGCCATTACGTTGAGAATTTACAACACCTGCATCAATTAAGATTTTCATATGGTAACTCAATGTGGATTGAGACAAATTAAAGCTTGCCAAAATATCTGCTGCACACAACTCATTACAGGACAACATATCTATAATATGCAATCTTGTTTCATCACTGAGCGCTTTAAAAATCGTTGCCAAACGTTCATAAGAAACTTCAACCATAAGAAAACTCCTCAATATACATCAAAAATTATCAATCTACTTTCAATCTATTATATACTATTTTTATAACTAAATCTATTTTTTTCTTTATATTCTCATTAAAAATATTTTAATTGACTAATTAAATTCATTTATGAGGTCGAAAATACGCATAAAAGCGGAGATTCCATATTGAGAATCTCCGCTTATTATTTTTAGTGATATGTCACTTTGTGTACCAAAATGCTAATTAAAATACGTTAACAAGGTCGATTGTTTGGTTACGATTAGGACCAACAGATACAATACCCAAAGGCACGCCTGTTACCTCTGCAATGCGTTCTACGTATTTACGAGCATTTTCAGGCAATTCGTCATAAGAACGGATGCCGGAAATGTCTGTTTCCCAACCTGGTAATGTTTCGTATACCGCTTCACATGCTTCAAGATCTTTCAAGTTAGCTGGGAAGCCTTCTACGTCTTTACCATTCAATTTATAACCTACACAGATTTTCAATTCTTTGAAAGAATCAAGAATATCCAAACGTGTAATAGCTAAATAATCAGGCTGCTAAGGCCTGCTGCGTATTTTACAACCATAAGGTCTAACCAACCTGTACGGCGAGGACGACCTGTTACAGTACCGAATTCATGACCAAGAGTACGAAGTTCTTCACCAATTTCATTAAGTTGTTCTGTAGGGAATGGGCCTGCACCAACGCGAGTCGCGTAAGCTTTCACAACGCCGAAAATATTTTTCAAATAGTTAGGACCTACACCAGCGCCTGTAGAAGCACCACCAGCGATTGGATGAGAGGATGTTACGAATGGGTATGTACCATGATCAAGGTCAAGCATAGTTGCTTGCGCACCTTCGAACAATACCTTTTTGTCCTCTTTAATAGCTTTCAATACAGCGATATTTGTGTCAGTTACATAAGGTTTCAAAGCCTCTGCATATTTAATGTAATCCGCTAAGATTTCATCGTAATTAACAGGCTCAGCATCGTAAACCTTTGTAAGCATTTTGTTTTTAAATTCAACATTGTACGCCAATTTTTGTTTGAAAGTTTCCATGTCGTACAAATCGCAAATGCGGATGCCGACACGGTTTACCTTATCAGCGTAGCAAGGACCGATACCGTTTTTAGTAGTACCGATTTTAGCATCACCTTTGGATGCTTCTTCGGCCATATCAAGCGCAATATGGTAAGGCATGATGACATGAGCACGGTCAGAAATGTGAAGGGATTTTGCAGATTTACCTTGTTTTTCTAGGCCTTCGATTTCTTGTAATAACACCTTAGGGTCAATAACAACGCCTGTACCAACGATATTTTGTTTATCATCGTACAAAATACCACTTGGCAATAAACGAAGCGCAAATGCTTTGTCATCTACCACAACAGTGTGACCCGCATTATTACCGCCTTGGCTACGCACTACAACGTCTGCACGTTCCGCAATCCAGTCAACGATTTTACCTTTACCCTCGTCACCCCATTGAGTGCCGATTACCATACTTGTTGCCATATCTATGTCCTCCAATTGTGAAAGTCAAATTAATCCATAGTTATTATACAACATAATAGCAAAGCACGGAAAGACTAAATAAAGATTACACAAATTCGATTTTTAACTTCTTACCAAAGGCATGAGCAATCTTTTTTAATGTTTTCACCGATGGATTTCCATTACCATTTTCTATTTTACTTATATCTGATTGCGTAATGCCTGTAATTTCAGATAATTGAGTCTGTGTCATATGTGCTTCAATACGTGCTTTAACTATATTTTCAATAATCTGATACTCATCTTCTAACTCATCCCATTCTTTTTTAAATTTAGGATTTTTTAATTGCTCAGCTAAATATTGATCTAATGTTTCCATATTATGTGTACCTTTCAATATAATCCTGTTTATACTTCAATGCCAATTCAATCGCGTTTCTAGGGGTTTTCATAGACTTTTTCACAAAACCGTTGGTCAAATTTAAATCCCTAATCGTTTTAGCTCGTTGTTTTTCTGAAAGTTCGTTTAAAAACAGCTTTGCTGGTTGCTCTCCATTAGGTGTTTCATAAAAAATTACAGAAAATGATTCCATTTAATTCCTCCTATTTACTAGAAGAAATCTTTATCTTAATTATATGTTAAAAACATATATTAGGTAAAGACATAATCAGCTAAACAACATTATATTTTTCAACATAATCCACTGCAAACCATAAGTCAATAGATAGGGGGTGACCATTGGTCACCCCCTATCTATTGACATTTCATCCTATTAAATTAATAAATTAAAATAAGCCTAGCATGTCCCCTACAAATTAGAACAGGCCTGTACTAATTCTAAAAACAGAGATATAGGGTCCCCTACAAATTAGAACAGGCCTGTTCTAATTTTAAAGACGTATATTATGCATCCCTAATAATTAGCACAAGCCTGTACTGTATAACAATTATTTTATTTTGGTTCTTTCAACCAGAAGCTCATTAATAACCCTATCGCACCAACAGGTATCAAGGTCATTAACGCTGTTTGTACGTCGAAAATATCTGCTAAATGTCCAATATATGGTGCTACGAGGCCACCTAATGTAATGCCGAGGCCCAATGTAATACCTGATGCAAAGCCTGCATTTTTAGCAAGGTATTTTTGACCTAAAACGGTAATAGGTCCATATTGTGAGAATACGCCAAAGGCCATTGGTATCATGGCACCAAAGAAGCCCCATGCATTTGGTACAAAAATAAAAACTAATACGGATGGTAAAAATATAATATTACCTAAGCGCACTGTTTTTAGAAAACCTAGCTTATCCGATAGTGCACCACCCATATAGGTGAGGACAGCCCCCATGGCAAAGTACATAGTAAGTGCCAAGCTCGATGCACCGGCTTCGCCATTGATAACGGTAATGTATAAAATCGGTATAAAAATCGATAATACGGAGAATAAAATTGATCGAGAGGCAATGACGAAAAATAGCTTTGTAAAACTCACCCAATCGTTTATGCCTGTATTTGTGCCCTTAATTTGGCTTTCACATTCACGCGCATCTTCGGCCTCAGTAGTATGACCTGTGAAAGCATATAGATATAGCAACACGCCGAGCGCGGCAATAGCCGTAAACACCCAGAGGAATTGGCCGCCAAAGATATAAACGCCACCAGCAATGAGCGGCCCTAAGGCAAAACCAGCGCTGCCACCAACTGCAAAGCGCCCCATGGCATTGCCAATCTCGTGAGATTGTGTACGATTTACAAGGAGAGCCGCCTCAGGATGAAATAGCGCAGCCCCAACCCCAGACATAAGCGCCAAGGCCAAAATCATTTCATAGCTTGTAGCCAGTGCAATGGCACTAATCGATACGAGCGTCACCGCAAAACCTACAGGAATAAACCATGGCACACGCCACCGATCAGCCACATATCCAAGCACAGGCTGCGCAATAGATGCCACAATGGTATTACAGAAAATAATCGCCGCCGATTGATAATAATTGAGATTAAAATTAGCAATAAAAAACGGTATCAATGCAGCGAGGGAACCTTGACCAAAGTCGTTAATGCAATGAAAGATAGGCGGTGCGTATTTTCTTATGGTGCTTTTCATGTATCCTCCAGATTGCGGTGATGGTATCGACAAAAACACTCCACCGGCCGGGTCTGCTTCGCCCTTTCGGGCTTCGCAGGGCCAAAGTCATGTTTTTATCGATACCATCACCTTTCCTATGTACGTTATCTAATAAAAGCGCCATATGAAAATACGGCACTTGTTGTAAATAAAATAAGAGCCTCCACCGGCCGGGTCTGACTTCGCCCTTCGGGCTTCGCAGGGCCAAAGTCGTTTTTTGAACCCTCATCATCCATCATTCAAAACGTTTTCGCCCTTATACCAATAGTAAGCATGCCAAACGAAAAACGCCATAACAAAATACACACTAGGGCGAAAAAAGTCATATTTTTACCGGTGCCACCACCTTCCCTATGTATGTCATCTAATAAAAGCTCCATAAGAAAATACGGCACTTGCTGTAAATAAAAAGTTCGGCATAGAGTCTGTAGCGAAAAAGGACGGGTACCCTTCTCAAAACGACTTTGCCCTGTCCCCGAAGGGGACAGATTAAGGCGGTGGAGGCTTTGAGGAGGGTGCCCGTCCTGTACCGGTAGAATTATAGGCTGAAACGAGCCATTATTGTATCTACGTGTTTCAATAGTTTATAAGGATCGAAGCATGCATCGATTTCTTCGTCGGTCATGTATTTTTTGATGTTTTCATCGGATTTTAGACCTGTAGCGAAGTCTTTGCCTTCGAGCCAGCGTTCCATAGCGTGTTTTTGTACCCAACGGTATGCTTCGTCACGTACGGCACCTTTGTCTACGAGGTGTGTCAAAATTGTTTGGCTGAATACAAGACCACCTGTAAGGTTAAGGTTTTTAAGCATTGTTTCAGGGTATACCAACAATTTATCGATGGTACGGATTGTTAGGTGAAGCATGTAGTTCAACGCGATGGTTGCATCTGGTAAGATAACGCGTTCTACAGAGCTATGGGAGATGTCGCGTTCATGCCACAAAGCTTGGTCTTCGTACGCAGATTGTGCATAACCACGCAACAAACGAGCCATACCACAAATTCTTTCACAAGTGATAGGATTACGTTTATGAGGCATCGCGGAGGAACCTTTTTGTTTAGGGCTAAAGTATTCTTCCGCTTCGCGCACTTCGGTGCGTTGTAAGTGACGGATTTCCAAAGCGATTTTATCCAATGTACCGCCTACAACAGCAATGGTGGACAATAGTTCAGCGTGACGATCACGTTGTACGACTTGAGTGGCGATTTTAACAGGTTCAAGGCCTAGTTTTTCACATACGTATTGTTCTACGAATGGGTCGATGTTGGAGTATGTACCAACAGCACCGGACAATTTACCAACAGCAACGCTTTTACGAGCATGTTCCATGCGTTCGATATCGCGTTCTACCTCTGCCATCCAAAGGCAAAGTTTTAAACCGAATGTAGTAGGTTCGCCGTGAATACCGTGAGTACGACCAATCATAGGCGTATGTTTGAATTCTGCAGCGCGACGGCGCAATACAGCGTGTAATTGTTTCAAATCTTCAATCAAAATATCGCAAGATTGTTTCATCATATAGCCAAGTGCAGTATCCTTAACGTCTGTGGATGTCAAGCCAAGATGAATGTATTTAGCTGCTTCAGGGCCTACATATTCGCCCACAGCAGTCACAAAGGAAATGATGTCATGATTTGTTTCACGTTCGATTTCGTGAATTCTTTCAACATCAAAATTGCCCTTTTCCCGAATGATTTTTGCCGCTTCCTTCGGAATCACGCCAAGCTCAGCTTGCGCTTCAGATGCCAATGTTTCAACCAATAACATTGTGTCGAACTCGTTGCGTTCGCTCCAAATATGGCCCATTTCTTCTCGTGTATAACGTGGTATCATGATATCTCCTTTGCATGGTGAAAGCTAGATTTTTTATATAATAATTGTACCATATGTAAAAGCTTGGTTCAATAAATCTTCCGTAATTTTCCGAATAATATATATATTAGTTTTTCTTAATGTTCGGTATTTTATTTTGTATAGATTGTTTTGTAATTTATTATTATAATAGTAATGTATAAATAAGTGATATATCGTATCAACATACTAATAATACACATATAGGAGTAGATCATGGCAAAGAAACAACATAAAGAACGGATACAACAACCGAAGGAATCTCAAATAGCAAGCACGTTGATAAAATTATTTTTTCTCATCAGTTTTATCGTCCTCGGCGTCTTCGTGTTTAACGACATGCCTATCAACTGGATTTTAGGCGTATACGCAGTGGATATTTTAGTATCTCTTATATATGTAGTCATCAATAAAGGTCGCATCGCTACATCCAATGTGGTTCATACAAATGTACGTCGCATCCTAGCTTTCTTAATTATGCTCATTACTATGTTCTTCTATGCCTTTGCCTTGTGGCGTGTGGATCAATATACTACGCAAATGCAAGTAACATTATTCATCGGTGGCATCATCATTTACTATGCGGTATTCAACAGCACGAAAACGGCGTTAAAACGTGAGTAGTTGAACAACGGACGCAAACAATAGCACGTAGTTAATCAACAGACTCATAACATAGCATGTAGTCGAACAAGAAATTATTCAGCTAGCAAATCATAGGCATAACAAAAGAGGCATATCTTACATACGTTCTTGTATGTGAGGTCTGCCTCTTTATTGTCCTAGTACGACAGGGATAGCTAAGGACACGACTTGTCCACGTTTGTTAACAATGCTACCGCTCGTCTTGATGATACGTATCGCTTCGTCTCGTACATCAGGAGGAACAGAGTCCTCTACGATACGCGGGGTATTAACGCCGACGATTACATTGCCGCTAGCGTCAAAGTTAACGCGCACAACGGCTTCGCCGCGTACAGATGATGCTTGGCCTTGTTCTTTCACTTGGCGCAAATATTCTGTAGGATTAATATCCGATTGTTCAAGCCACGCCCGTTGGCCTGGTGTTAGCAAATTGAGTGCATCTGCCAAAAAGGATAGGTCTTTATCTGTATTGTCGCGACCATTGCCTTGTGCATTGGGATCCGTCGATACGTCATTGCCTACTAATTTCTTTTGTTGTTCCTGTTTTTGATGGGTTACAACACCGGTCTCACCGCCAGTGGCCTCAGATTCTATAGCCTTTGGAACAGCCCATTCCCGTTTTGTAGTCGGTGCTGGCTGTTTTGTTTCTATCTTTTTCTGTGGTTCTACGGTGTTAACAGGCGGTTTAGTTTCTTGTTTCTGAGCTACCGACGCAGGTGCATCTGCAGGAGGTTTTGCCTCCTCTGACGGCGGCGTTACCGTTGGATGCTCCTCGGCGTGTTCGCTTTCACCAGCATCAGCCAAATCAAAGCTAATTTCAGCCGCCTCTTGTCCTGCACCAGTACCGCCCATACCCTTTAGTGAAAGCCCCATCCCGGTTATCATAAGGATACTGATACACAGGGATATCAAAAACGGTCGAAAATAATGGGATTCAAACATAGAATCACTTCCGATCCGTAGCGACACTAATGTACTTAGCGCCGTTTACTTTCAGCATATCGAGAAGGGCGATGACCTCGTTGTAATACACATCCTTAGACGCGCGGATGACAAAGGCCTGACGCGGCGCGGTCCGCACGATATCCTGCACCTCTTGAGAGAGATTGTCCGCAGAAATTTCGCGGTTATCGATATAAAGCTTATGCGATGTAGTAAGGGTAATGATGATCGGCTCAATAGATTTAGCCGTCGAAGTCGATGTGGATGGTAGATTTAACGGGATTTGTTGCTCCGTATTCATGTATAAGGTGCCGACCATGAAGAATACCAATAGGAAATACGATATCAATCATCGGAATGATCATGATGGTCGGTTCTTTTTTCACTCCTAATGTACGGCGTCTCATAGGTCATGTTCCTCGTTGTACGCATCGAGGATGCTGCCACATTCATGTTCTAAGGCTACGACGAAATCATTCACCTTCGCTGCACAATAACTATGAAAGGCAAGAGCAATGATGGCCACCGTAAGGCCTGTAGCAGTAGCTACTAAGGCTTCGGATACACCACCGGTGATGATGGTTGGGGCCCCAATATCGCCGCCTACAACGGCAAAGGCGCGAATCATACCGAGAACTGTACCGAGCAAGCCGAGCAACGGTGCCATAGTAACAATCATGCTGAGCCAGCCAAGGCCGCGTTTCAAACGTTCATCGGTATAGCCTACCAAATCTTGCAATCGGTTTTCTAAACCATTGTAGTTTTTTGCACTGCGCAAAGCCTTTGCAAAGAGAGTGCCTAGATTTTGTGTATCTCGTTCCAATACGGTTGGAAGCATAATCCAACCTGGATGATTATTTAGAACAGCAGTAAATTGGCGCATGTCCTTACGGAATTTGCGGTATAGAAAGAATCGTTCTATACCAATCATTAGTGTCACCACAAGGAAAATAACGAGTGGATACATAACGAAACCACCAGCTACAAATAAATGTGTAATACTACTCATACTAACCTCCAAAACCCACACTCTTTTAGGCTCTTATCTAATAATTATACCACTTTTTTACACATCAAAACATATGGGGCTTACGATAGATGAGTAAAAATATACTAGTTGATGCATACAAGTCAACAAAGGTTAGAACTATGATAAGAAAATACAGAAAAAGGGCTACATCAATAGACATGCTAGTTGATGTAGCCCTTATTAGTACAATTTTATGTACCTTTGTATGAATTTTTTATATGTACCATTTATATTGTACACCCTATGAAGCGCAGGCTTTCATAAATAGCACAGAATCGATTCGTACATAGATGCTATTCGTACATGACTAGATATTATTTATCAAGTTTGTTAATATCCAAGCGATTCATACTGCCAATGAATCGATTATAGGATTCAATCATATCATTGTAATGATCATTTGATTGATCACCTAAGAATGTACGAATTCTACCGATCGTTGTATTTAATTGAGACTTAGCAGTATTATATTCTGGACTAGTAACGGTGCCAGCTACATCCATGATACCTTGTAACTCTTGGTTAGCTGCATTTACATCGATTTGTTTACCTTCTTCAAAGCCATCTAATAGAGCCGTTAAGCGTAAATGAACTTCTTGAACAGCAGCTGCGTTTTTCTTACCAGAATCTTTAAGTTCTTTTAACTGTTCTTGTTGGTTTTCCGTGTTGTGTTTATGAACTACTGCGTCTAACTGATTATATGCTGCATAGAATTGATCATATAGTTGAACGTATTTAGGTCCTAATTGTTGTTCCTTAGCATAATTATCTGCTTGATATGAATTAGTTTGGTAGTACGTATCCAATTCACTGGCTACTGGTACAATATCCTTTAATACAGCTAATACGTTGTCTAAAGGTTCCTTCATATCATCATATGGTACGCCAGCGTCTTTAGCAGCTTGCAACTTTTGTTGTAAGGTATCAAAGTGTGGTGCCATGAAGCTTGTTAAATGTTGCCCCTCTTTTAGTTTTTGAACGGACGGATTGATAGCATATCCAAAGCGTACGGACCAACTATTAAAATCGCCAATCGCTTCGATATAGTTATTGAACACTTTAATGTCCTGTTGCGATGCCTTTTGAGCGCCTTGTTGCACCCCATTGGCAATCTTAGAAAAACTACAGCCACTCATAAATAATGGGGATGTAAGAGCAGTTACACACAATACTGCTGTTGTCAGTTTTTTTACTAATGGATTCAAAATAAATCTCTCCTTTTAAAATAACCCATAAAGTATACATCTATAACTAAATTATATACCATATATGATTTTTATGAAAGCTATATTTATGCATTTCATGAAACAAAAAAGGCATAGTACCTAGCATTTTCTATCAATTACAAACCGATAGTAGTATAGATACTATGCCTATATGTATAGAATTTTATTTTAAGGACTTGTCAAAAACGCCTATGAGTTCTTCGACAGCTTGCGATTCACTCATTTCTCCGTCTAAAACAGCCGCTTCGACTTCGCCCATACGACCTTGAATGACTATATTATTAAAGAATAGGTTGTGCAAGTGTTCGTCAATCATATCGCGTACCCAACGAAGGGATTGTTCTTGACGACGTTTGAGGAATACGCCATTTTCTTTACCTTGTTCCGTAAATTCTTGGATTACATCCCACAATTCGTCGAGGCCGTCCTTTGTAACGGCAGAACATGTGTAGGCTTGGGTTTTCCATTTTTCCGTAGCAGGGCGGATATAATGCAACATCCGATCATAATCACTACGGGCAATGAGAGCTCGTTTAAGGTTATCCCCATCCGCCTTATTGACCACAATGGCATCGGCCAATTCCATAACGCCTTTTTTGATGCCTTGTAGTTCATCGCCAGCACCGGTCAATACGATGAGCATAAAGAAGTCGACCATGGAACGCACGGTAACCTCACTTTGCCCAACCCCAACGGTTTCGACGAGAATGATATCATATCCAGCAGCCTCGCAAAGCAGCATGGTTTCTCTACTTTTACGAGCTACACCGCCTAGTGTACCACCAGCCGGCGATGGACGGATATACGCCTCTGGATGTTTCGTCAACGTTTCCATCCGCGTTTTATCGCCCAAGATACTACCCTTGGTGACTTGGCTCGTAGGGTCTACGGCAAGTACGGCCACCTTGTAACCTGCTTCAATGAGCATGTTCCCGAAGGCTTCAATGAATGTACTTTTACCGGCCCCAGGCACACCGGTGATACCGATGCGCAACGCCTTGCCTGTACGAGGCAATATGGCTTGTAACACTTGTTGAGCTAATTTAAAGTGTTCCTTATTATTACTTTCTACTAATGTAATAGCCCGTGAAAGTATAACGCGGTCCCCCTGCTCGATACCGCGTACATAATCAGCGACAGTTAATTTCTTGCGCCGCTGTACGGGACGTACCGATGGAGCCAGATGAGCGGAACTGGATAAAAGGCCATCGTGCATTTCTTTGACACCTTTCATGACGTGACACGCAAAGGTATCCTCTTTTTCGCATCTTCTGGCACCCAATCGGGACGATAGGTATCAGTCATTAGACTCTTCTTCTTGAACGTGGCTAGTCAATGTTTCTAGCAATTTCTTCGCTGCTACTGGCAAAACTGTACCAGGGCCAAAGATAGCCACTGCGCCATGTTCGCGTAGGAATTCATAGTCCTGAGCAGGGATTACGCCACCGATGGCAACCAAAATATCTCCGCGACCGCGTTTCTTAAGTTCTTCTACAAGTTGAGGTAACAATGTTTTGTGACCTGCTGCAAGAGAACTGAATCCGACGATATGAACGTCATTATCCACAGCGTCTTGTGCTGTTTCTTCTGGAGTTTGGAACAAAGGTCCGATATCCACGTCAAAGCCCATATCCGCGAAGGATGTAGCAATAACTTTGGCACCGCGGTCATGACCGTCTTGGCCCATCTTCGCAATCATAATACGAGGGCGACGACCTTCGAGTTCTTCAAAGTCATCTGCCATTTGACGTACTTCTTTGATAACATCGTCATCTTCATATTCGCTAGAGTATACGCCAGAGATAGAGCGGATAACCGCTTTATGACGGCCACAAACCTTTTCAACAGCAAAGGAAATTTCACCCAAGGATGCACGAGCACGAGCTGCTTCAAGGGCAAGAGCGAGCAAGTTACCTTCACCGGATTCTGTAGCGTTTGTAATCGCTTCGAGGCAAGATTGAACCTTATCTTCGTCACGGTTAGCACGCAATTGTTCGAGACGACGAATTTGCGCTTCACGTACAGCTGTGTTATCTACGTCGAGGATATCCAATGGATCTTCTTTATCTAGACGGTATTTATTAATACCGACGATAGCTTCACGACCAGAGTCGATACGAGCTTGGCGACGAGCTGCCGCTTCTTCGATACGCATCTTAGGAAGGCCTGTGTCAATCGCTTTCGCCATACCACCAAGGGATTCGATTTCTTGGATATGACCCCAAGCGCGACGAATCAATTCGTCAGTCAATGCTTCTACATAGTAGGAACCGCCCCATGGGTCGATAACCTTACATACCTTAGTTTCGTCTTGGATGTAAAGCTGAGTATTACGCGCAATACGTGCAGAGAAGTCCGTAGGCAATGCGATGGCTTCGTCAAGCGCATTTGTATGTAGAGATTGGGTATGGCCTAATGCAGCGCCCATCGCTTCCATACATGTACGAGCCACGTTATTGAACGGATCTTGTTCTGTAAGAGACCAACCAGATGTTTGGCTGTGTGTACGAAGGGCCATGGATTTAGGATTTTCAGAACCGAAGCTCTTGATAATCTTAGCCCACAACATACGAGCAGCACGCATTTTCGCCACTTCCATGAAGTAGTTTTTGCCGATTGCCCAGAAGAAGGACAAACGAGGCGCGAATTTATCTACGTGAAGGCCTGCATTAACACCGGTACGGATGTATTCAAGACCATCGGCCAATGTGTAACCCAATTCGATATCCGCTGTAGCACCCGCTTCTTGCATATGGTAGCCAGAAAT
>BNJV01002103.1_pt1 | contig 88970 bp, 110 predicted proteins | sample 8540591 | NCBI WGS metagenome assembly BNJV01 (sample SAMD00202457, study PRJDB9452) | human saliva metagenome | host: Homo sapiens
GCTGTACTAAAGGCCTCTTCCAAGTCATATAACTTAGATTTAAAATCCTCTAACGCATTAAAGTCACTCAATGCTTCTACAAAATCAATTTCACTTAACGATATAGATTGCAATGACTGTATATATTCCCCATGGAGCGAATCAAGATTCTTTTGTTCTTCTTTTACTTGAGAAGATAAGATTTCTAGTCGACCTCGTTTAGCACTTAGCTGCCCTCGAGCCTCCTCTAATTGTTTTGTGGTCACTGTTAACTGCGCATCATACTCTTTAATTTCTGATGCTAAGAATGTCACTTGTTTACGCCACAACTCTATATCCGTAGTAGGCAACGACTCTGATAAGGAATCTATTTTTGCTTGTACAGAACTGATACTAATCTCTAGTTCATGCAATGCTTTAAGCAACTCATTATGTGCAAGTTCTGATTTAGCCAACGTATCCTTAGCGGTGCTTAACCTACGCTCCGCATCAGAAATAGTATTGCCTAGCTGTTCAGATTCACCACGTAACGTTTTGAAGCGTTCCATTTGAGATAACAGAACTTGTTGAAGCGATGCAAAGTTTTCCTTAGAAAAACCATCTATAGAGGACTTAAGAATCGAAACTTGTGCATCCATATGGTTAGATAATTCATGCAATCGCCCCACTAATGTATCCCTTTGACCAACTTCATTCGCTTGTTGTTGTAACTCTTTATCACGAAGACCTCGAGCAGCTTCAATCTCATCCTTAGTGGGATATAGTTCTGGCTTAGTTGCTAAATGAGGATGTTCTGTAGATCCACATACTGGGCAAGGCTCACCTTCTTTCACGAAAGGAACCAGTTCATACGCACGCCCTTCTTGCATTAAATGCTCTAACCGTTCTAGATGCACCTTTGCCTCTTTCACTGCTTTATCAAGAGTTGATAAGGTCTCATCTTTAGCGGCGACCTCTTTTTGGACCTGACTAATTTCTTCTACCAACTCGGAATATCTGTGTAAGTGATTAAGTTGTTCTTGAATAACAGGCACGTTCTCTAGTAATGTACTATTCTCTTGTAATCGTTTACGTAAACCTTCTACATCTATTTCTATCTGTTTAATCAGTTGACGTTGTACTTCTAGGTCAGCCTCACTTTTTTTACTATCCAATTTCGCTAAATCATCATTTAGTGTAGACAGTTCCTTTTTCAACGCCCCTAACTCATCAAACTTTTCGGACTGTTGTCGGAGTTGAGCCAACGTAGTCCTCTTAGATTGTATCGTTTCAGCTTGAGATTCTAACGCTTCATGAACCTCTATACAGTTAGTCTCATGTTGAGTAGCAGTGTCCACACTTTTTTCTGCATCGGACAGTGCCCGTTCTAATGTTGTTAAACTAGACTGTTTATCAATGTATTGTTGATACAATGCATGAACTGGAGATAAAGAATTGAGGAATTGAACCTTTTCACGCAACTGTGTACGCTCAGGTTCTTTAGCTTTCACCAAATCTAATTGAGACGTAGCCTGCACTAGAGATTGTTGTGCTTGATTATATAAAGCCCACTCATTACGCAATGTATTGAATCGGTCCACCTCATTAACAGCCCTATCTCGTTCTACTACAAGTACATCACGATGTGGTACTCGATTTGGATAATAGTTCACGTACATGTTCGACAGTTAGCACTGGTGTATCTTCATCATGAGGAACAGACTGTATCAACGCCATTTGTTTCATCAGATTTTCTTCAATACCAGCTTTTGCTTCATCATAAGCTGATTTAAGAGCCTCTTGCAGTTTTCGATATAACTCTGTTCTAAAGAGCGTATGTAGTAATTCTTCCCGTTCATTCGTAGAGGCGACAAGGAGTTTTCTGAATTCCCCTTGCGGCAATAGAACCACTTGTAAAAATTGATCCTTTACGAAAACCTATGATTCGTTGAATCGTATCGCGAATAGCAGCCGCAGAGGTGGCGATAACCTTCCACTCACCAGCTTTCATTTCATAGACAGTGGCACTAGCATTCTGTTCGCGCATACCTGTACCGCGTTTTTTTGGCTACCATCTGTTTTTGGTAGTCTTTCAATACGATATTGAGCATCTCCGATGGCAAAGGAAAAAGTCTACGCGTGTCATGCGCTCAGGTTCCGCAAAAATCGCTGCGGATAGCATCGGTTTTTCCGCACTTCTCCACTAGGTTCGCCATACAAAGGCATATACCATAGCATCTAAAATAGACGTTTTCCCTGCCCCTGTAGGCCCAGAGATGAGGAACATAGAATGATTTTCTAATTTACTAAAGTCCAATGTAACCGAATCACGATATGGACCAAAGGCTTCTATTGTCAATGATATAGGCTTCATCTAGTCCTCCTTGATAATTCGGTCCCACACAGAGTCGATATATGACTGTTCCGCCTCTGTTAATGGCTCTTTCCACACGGTTTCTGCAAACTGATTAAACAATTGACGTTCATTTAGCTCTTTAAATACGGCATCGCCTATATCTGCCACAGGAGTTGCTATGCGACCTGCCAATTCAATGGTCATACATCGATGATAGACCTGGCGCAACTTAGCCATACCATCCATGATAGGCATCGTATCTAACAGACGAGCCTGTACATAATCATCCTTATGCTTTGTTTGAAGGTCTGTATTATTTAAAGAGGTCCTCAAAATAACCTTCCAATATGACTACATCGTGCTTCGCCTCTACAGGGATTGTACTAATATCTACCTTCCCCTTTGTATCCATATCAATAATGGTGAAAGATTTCTTCTGCGCATGTTCATCAAAGGAATACTTCAATGGTGATCCGCTATAGCGAATATGGTCTGCCCCCATCCGTTGCGGTCCATGTAAATGGCCAAGAGCTGTATAGTGAAAGTTTTTTTAAAAAAACGTGAGGACTCACCTGTTCACTGCCACCTACAGACAAGGTTCGTTCGGAACCACCCACTTCGCCACCCATCACAAAAGCGTGACTGATGGCAATACTACGCATCCGTTTCGGCAATTGTTTATATAGACAATCACTCCAAGCCTGATACATTTGGTCATAATTATGTAAATTAAGTGCGACCGCTTTCTTGAGCCTTATCATCTACATAGGAAAATAAAGTATCCTCAGTCGTATCCGTATCAACTGGTTTTTGATTCACTGGAGTTCAGTCCCAAAGCGTCACCTATACGACGAGGTTCACTAAACGGCATAGGACAAATGGCCACCCTACCATCAGCGCCTTCAAATTCAAAAGGGTTGTAATGCATGATGAGGGGACCCCCAAATATGAATGCCCGGATTCACTTAGCATAGACCGTCCCACTTCAAGGCGTTCCGCTCCATCGTGGTTTCCACTCACTACAAATAGAGGGAACCTTATAATCCATAGCGAGACGAGTAATGATAGAGTCCCATAATTCAATAGCTTCAATGGGTGGTACCGCCCTATCAAATACATCCCCTGCCAGCAAGATGCCATCGATTTTTTTCTTCTTTCAAAATAGTAAAGAACTGATGCTCCAACACATGAGCTTGGTCATCTGTTAAATACTGACCATAAAAAAATACGACCCTAAATGCCAATCCGCAGTATGTAAAAAAACGCATTTCATCCCCCTTTCCAGTTCTCCCTATACCTTATATATTTAGTTTATACCAATTGTTATATAACTCAATTTATTTTGCTTGATTATTGATTATCTACGATAGAGCGCAACATAGCAATTTCTTTTAGCATAACCATCTAATTCATTTGGCGTTTCCAAAGTAGAATGGCAAAGTTCGTCAATTTAGGATGTGTCACAATGCGGGCAATTGCATCGATACCGATATGACCTTCCCCAATTTTTTTCATGACGATCTTTATGAGCCCCCATAGGATTTTTTTGAATCATTCAAAGTGAATCGCTTTCAAACGGTCAAGACCAACAATACGATCGAACTCGTCGATGACACCATCTAAATTATTAACGATGTCATAACCCACCTTCGTGAATATGGCAAGTATCTACACAAACACCCATGTACTCTTTTAATTTTTACACCGTCAATAATACGAGCAATTTCTTCAAAACGAGAGCCAATTTCCGTGCCCTTACCCAGCCATAACCTCTAAAAAGAACGGTCGTTTTTCATGCCGGGGAATAAGATTTCATTCAAAGCACTCTACGATGTATTCGATGCCTTGGTCAACACCTTGCTTTACATGACTGCCGGGATGAAAGTTATACATCTGGCCTGGTAAATATTCCATGCGTTCTAAGTCTTCTGTCATAGCTTGTTTTGCAAAAGCGCGCAAATCTTCCTTAGCTGCACACGGATTATACGTATACGGTGCATGGGCTAACAAGGTACCAAAGTTATGTTCTTTCATATACGCACTAAGGCTATTCATATCCTCCACATCGAGGGCACGCATGCTACCACCGCGCGGATTGCGCGTAAAGTATTGGAATGTATTGCCCCCAATTTTGGTAGCTTCCTTTCCCATATGTAAATACCCTTTTGATATTGATAAATGTGAACCTATAATAAACATTAAATTTCCTTTCCACTCTATTTTTACTCAAAAACCCCCTGCATCTTATACGCAGGGGGCGTCTGTTAGTGACTTTCTTTTTTTGCACATTCTGGGCATACGCCTTCGAATGTAATTTGTTGTCCTGTAATTTGATAAGCACTAGCTTTTCCAGCAATATCGGAAATAGCATGAAGATCGATATTCATCATATCTTCTACCTTGTTACAACGAACACAGCGAATATGAGCATGAGCTGTTGTATCCCAATCATAATGTGCGCGTTCATCGCCCACTTCCAATACCTTAACAAGGCCAATTTTTTCAAAAATCTCCATTGTTTTGTATACGGTTGCTAAACTCATGCTTGGATGTGTAGGACGCAAGCTATGATAAATCATCTCTGCTGTTGGGTGATTGTGATGACCACGCAAAGCATCATAAATTGCAATTCGTTGAGGGGTTACCTTAAACCCTTCGCTTCGCAAAATTTGTGCGATATCCATAATAATCTACCTTTCTCCACTTGGAAACATATCGGTACTCTATCGTCCATTTTCAAACAATAATTATTATTTATTGTACCATTCCAGTAGATTTTTAAGCAATAAAAAAACGTGGATTTATACAATCCACGTTTTTCATAACTTATGTTCAATAGCAATCCTACTATGAATATACATTAAACAAAGTTTATACCATATTAGTCTTTAAAGTATGGTTTAAAACCTTCGCTTTGATGACGAGGTTTACGATCGGCTCTAGGACGGTCGCTACGACGATCATCACGACGACGGCTATCACGGCGGTCACCTTTGCGATCATCACGACTGCGGCGCGGACGGTCATCACGACGACGATCACCATCGCGGCGGCGGTCCCCATCTCTACGACGGTCTCCATCACGGCGACGACGATCACCACGACCACCTTCACGGCGACGACGCACGCGTAAAGGTTTTTCTTCTGTAATATTTACAGGTGTTGTATCCGGTTCTTTCGTAAGCAACTTAAGTGCTGCCGCAATCAATGTAACGGAATCAGTATCATTCAATAACTCTTCCGCATTCACCTTAAATGGTGCCAACTCTTCTGTATTGCCAGCCATTTCAATTAAGCTTTCAACAGCAAGGCGTTGTTGACCTTCTAAAACTTCACCCAAAGATGGAGCACGACGTTTCGCAATTTTACGTTTTGTTAAACGTTCAATAGCATGAAGGTGTTCAATTTCACGAGGGATAACAAATGTATAAGCTTCGCCTGCCTTACCTGCACGGCCTGTACGACCTACGCGGTGCGTATAGCTTTCAGGATCTTGAGGCAAATCATAGTTATATACATGAGATACGCCGGAAATATCAAGACCACGAGCAGCCACATCAGTAGCTACAAGGATATCAATTGTACCTTCGCGGAATTGACGAATTACACTATCACGTTTTTGTTGTGATAAATCACCATGAATACCTTCCGCCATGTAGCCACGTTTTTTAAGGGCTTCTGTTACTTCATCAACACGACGTTTAGTACGTGTAAAGATGATAGCCAACTCTGGCGCTTGTAAGTCGAACAAACGGCACAATACGTCAAATTTTTGACGATCTTGTACTTCGATATAGTATTGTTCGATTAGATCCATCGTTACTTGCGTAGGTTTCATACGAATCAACGTTGGTTCTGTGAGGTATGTTTCTGCTAACTCCCGAATTGCCTTAGGCATCGTCGCAGAGAATAGTAATGTTTGGTGATCTTCTGGGATAGCCCCTAAAATTTTGTTAATGTCGTCTACAAAGCCCATGTTCAACATTTCATCAGCTTCGTCAAGAACGACAATCTTTACATCTTCAAATTTAATAGAACCGCGATCCATATGGTCCATCAATCGGCCAGGTGTGGCAACGATGATTTGCGGATGTTTTTTCAATGCACGGAATTGACGGTTAATATCTTGGCCACCATAGATAGGTAATGCCGTAATATCCGTATACTGAGCCATTTTATTAAGCTCTTCTGCTACTTGAATAGCTAATTCTCGTGTAGGGGACAAAATCACTACTTGAACGTGACGATTACTGCCGTCTACGCGTTCCAATACAGGTAGGCCAAAGGCCGCTGTCTTACCAGTACCTGTTTGAGCTTGACCGATCATGTCTTTACCGCTCATGGCTACTGGGATAGCTTCCTGTTGAATTGGCGTAGGCTCTTCAAAGCCCATATCGTTTAACGCACGTAGAACAGGTTCGCTAATCATTAATTGTTCAAATTTTTCTAACATCTAAATGTGTTTCCTCCTATCGCACACGAATTATGCGCGTTAGAATAGTATATCATATTTCGATGGTGAAAGCTACAAAAGTAATTCTGAATCTAAATTAAATATGCTTTCTTCTCCCCCTTAACTGTTCTATTAGAACAATTCCACCTGAAACACACAAGAAAACAATATATGATAAATGAATAGGAGTATACAAGCATTCAACAAGAACAACCCATATAATTAATAATAATTTAGCAATCCATTTTGTTGTTATTCTATCCGCTATCATAAATATAGATAAGTTGATAATTATTTTTAATGATTATCGCAGCGATTATAACGATTGACGTAAATTCTTCTCTATAATCTGTCAATTCATATAAAGGATATAATAAATAACTCAACAAAGCGCTAAGTATTATTAAGAACCAAATATTTATTCCCTTTAAAAGTTCAGATTTACTATAGTAAAATATGCCAACTAATAAAAAAAGAGCAAAATACTAAGTAATATCCCTATAATTAATAGATAATCTAGGTGAATCATGGTGTATACGGTCCTCTCAAAACAACACGATTTCGTATGGCTCCAATTATAACATATAGTATACTTTTACGGACAATAGACTTGTTACGTACAAAAGAGACACCTCATTTGAGATACCTCTTTATTATAGTTTATTAGAGAGTTATATGGTATTAATCAACTATATGAGTAAACATATAATTTAGGTATAATATAATTAAAATAATGTACTCCAAAAATTCCGCTAATAAATTAAACAATGCCTGTAAAGTAATTATGATTTACTGGGCTTTCTAAAAGTAGTATAAAAGGAATATACAATGAAACTATTTGCCCTAAAACGATTTATATTATTGCCGCTGATTATCGTCTCACTCATACTAACAACAGGGTTGTCATCTCCTCTCACATTATAGTGAGGATGAGGTACAACAATATATAAATAAGAACTATCCTAATCTAACCTATCACCTAGAATCACGATGGGGCAATACATGGCAAAGTCACCTTTGACAAATATCCACAAATGCCCATTGAAATATCTGAAGTCATGCACACCTCTGCACCTGTAGTGCCACAAGTCGACCGAGTACTGATAACCAATATTCCATTAATAACCGCATTCCCATTAATGAAAAACTATCTAACAACAGAAGAATTATCCTATGCTACATACGATACATCTACTTTGTATATTGAAATGCCAATTCCTTATTCAGCCATAGAAAACCATGATGTAACAAATTTTTACAATCGAATGGATCAATTCTGCAAAGAATATGCTGCAACATATCCAGATTTCAAAGAAAAAATATATATTAGAGTCATCATAAAACCATCTGATGGTTCTGATGCACCGGAAGAGTACAGAAAAATATTCCGCTTATCCCAATATTAATAAAGAAATTATGTTAAGTATAATACTATTGTAATGAATACGCCTTTATAATCGAAGGAGATCCATTGAAATGAAAATACAGCATAAAGCCTTTACAACTATGGTGTTTCTCGCTATACTACTCACCACATCTGGATGCCACCTATTCACACACTATTCTACTGAGGAAGTAAAAGAATATATATCTCAAAACTACCCTCATATGCCTTACACCATAGAAAAACACATTAACCACACCTGGACCGCAACCTTCGACGCCTATCCAAATCTACCTATTTTAATACAGGAAGAAAATGTAAATTACGATGGTGGCGGCCTCCCTATTACAGATAAATTCATTTATACAAATATTCCGTTGGTAACCATATACCCTTTATTTCAAAAATATCTCACCGATGAAGAATTAAACTATGTATCTTATAGGAGATACCTTTTCGGAGAAGATGCTTGGAGTTTCAGCCTCACTATTCCATATGATGCGGTCCACAATCATGATATTCAAAACCTCTTTCTTCGCATCAATCAACTTTGTGCGGAATGTAAAAATATGTATCCTCAGTTCAACACAACAATGCATATTCGTGTAGAGGTAAAATCAGCTGATGGTTCACCTACCCTGCCAGAACATTTAAAAATATTTAACGTCAACAAAATTAAATAGTGCTTTAAAAGGTTTTCATAAAACGATGGCTTCTCTTTCATTTAATATATATATACTGATTATAATAATCAGTATATATATTCATTTTAATTTGGAGAGAGAGGAAATTATGAACGGAATCAATTGGACACATCTATTAACACTCACCTTGTCCCCAGAAAAAGGTAGCAATGAACTCAAAAACACGGGCAACCTTAGTGAAGCCCTACCAATGGGTATTATTACATATGTAGCAATGGCAATATTAACCTATATCTTAGCTTGCATTACAACAAGTATTGTAGGCTATAAATTCTTTACCATTTTTTCATTCACTACCTTATTGGGTCTTATATTTAAAGGACTTTTGAAAGCTATCATTCCTGCTCTACTAGCAAGCTATATCTTTAATTTTTACTGTCAGCGTACATATCCTACAGTAAACGTAAACTTACCAGATACAATTAAACAATTCATGTATGGTGTAAGTGTATATGCTCTACTTGTGTTAGTTCAAAATATCGTGCTCATGCCGTTCATGATAGGTATCTATACTGCCACATTCCCATATGGTCTAGTAAGAACAGTTATATTCATCTTAAATGTTTTAGTATATGGGTGGACCGCATTTACTTTATTAAAACTATGTATTGCAGAATACAATATGTCTGCACGCGATACAGCAATAACCTTAGTAGTTAGTATCGTTCCACTCATCGTAATCAACTACATCATAAAAAATGTCTTCTAATGCTATGGAAACAAAATTATAATGAATAACTCGAAAGGGGCTGTAACAGAATCCGGTTTTACCGTATTCTAGTTGCAGCCTCTTTAAAATATAAGAAACACAAAAAATTGGGGTTATAGGACAAAATGTATTGGTAAAAAAACACAAACCTTGATCTTACTGCCCCCAATAAGGTTATAACTTCTTGTGAATGATACTCTAAGAATGTACTAAAATGATGATATAAAAAAGTATAATTTTGATTTCATCACTGACAATATAATTAAGGTGGTAATCATATGTAATACACATATGATATTAACCGTGTATTTACCATAACATCATTATTGGAACAACAATAAAACACCTATGATTAATAAGTTTTTATAATCTTATATAGGCTTTAGTTTTGAAGATACACCCCATATTGTATTACGAGCTGAAAGACATGTATAAATAAGGATGTAATATAATCTTTATCTATGTTAGAGTAATTAATAGTTAAATATGTCTAAATACACAATAGAGGCATGTTTATCCATTTCTAATAAACACACCTCTATTCGATTAGATAAATAACTATTAATATAACTCAGCCAAGAAAAATAATAGCAAACACCCACAATACAACGCCATATGTCATATTTGTTTTTTTACTTTATCAAGACTTACCTTTCCATTCTGTAACAATTTTTCCCGTCATACTATAAGGGATCATCGGCCCTGGAACCAATACTGTAATGTAAAAACTCTAGGCTTTGAGCTGTATATTCTACACCATTTAATAGATACTTAACATCATATCCATAAATAACTGTGAAATTAGGAAGTTCTTTAATAATTCTAGGCTTAACTGACAAAATCTCTACAGAAATACCTTTTCGACGACACCAGAAACGATATGTAATAAAATATGTCCCCCAAATCATAAGAACGATTGCCACGCAAAACTGCCATGGATTAACAAACATTATTTCTCTTCCCTTCTAAAGTTGATTTTGATATCCTACGAATTTAACCATGGTTTGATTTACAGATATATGTGCACCAGCTTCAATACCAATAACATGTAAAGTATAACCACCTACAGCAGCACTCAGCCATTGTTCTAGCGAAGAGTCATAATCTGCTATTAGCTTATCTTTTCTATGAGCAGTTCATTGGTCATTGTAGCTTTATCACCAGAACCATTGAATATCTTTGCAATTAAATGTCCTCCTTGAGCTTCACCTATCATTAATTCTTATAATCCTCCTAAAGAAATCATATCCACCATTTATATAATCACCTATTGATAATTCCTTATCTTTAAAGTATGGCGAAACTGGAAAAATAACCCCCAAACAACACCTAATCCCCCCACATATATTACGGCCACCATCTCCACCTTTATAGGAAAATCCCTCAGCATCATATACAATTTCTCTGCAGTATGGATCATCACCGATAATCAATCCAAAAAAGTTTTCCTTTTCTAATGTATACTCTCCATCATTATCCATCCATTCCATATGTTTTAAATTCATAGAGAAATCTATATTATTCCCCCAAGGAAAAATGGTTCTACACCCCTTGCCAGATAAATACTCCCATTCTCTTTGTGTAGGAAGAGAGTATCCATTATCTTTTATGTTTTGTAACAGTTTCTTAAATGTGGTGACTTCATAATATTTGCCACACCAATTGCTATCATCTGTTTTATATAAGCAAACTGTGTTATGAACCATAACTTCAGAAAGGCCTTTTATCTCCGCTTTTTTAATCATATTTTGCCACTCTTTATTTTGTATAAGTTCCTCATCGGAAATAGGTATCCAACAGGTTTCACTATACGTTTTTTGTACTAAAAGCGGATGTATTATAAATTCACCCTCTTGGGTAAAATTATGCGTAAGATAATTTTCTATGTTAGATATTATTGCCTCATCTGCCAGTGCTTCGCTAATCTTAGTTAAAATATCCTCTTCACTATAAATTTCATCTTCGTAACCATCTAAAAATACGTAGGCAAGATCCATTAAGCTTTCTTTATCAAAAATATCTTGCAACTTTTTATTGTCAAAATTAAGACCGAGCCTAACGGTATCCCCAGGAACAAATACAAAATCTATGCCATCATATGAACGATATATTGCCGTATAGGTGGATTTACCAAATGCATCAAATTCATCAAAACATAGTAACTCTAAATTATATATTTTTCCGATTTGACTTAATAATTCTTCCTTATCCTTAATAGATAATAAATCATATTGGGGATTATACAGTTTTTTTGATGAGAATATGATTCATTGTCTCTCCAGTTTCTTCTACAGTACCTCTTATATGACCTTAATTATAACATATGGTATACATCCATATATAAAAGACTGTCCTCAAGCTATGCCAAAAAGGCACCTCTTCGAGGTGCCTTCTTATCAAATATAAGTAAAAGGAAAAAGCTATTAAATTATTAATCTAAATCATAAAACCCAGATGGTTTATCACTTAAGTTTACAATGATGTTTTTCATTTGAGTGTAGTGCTCAAGGATAACTTTGTGAGTTTCACGGCCGATACCAGATTGTTTGTAACCACCGAACGGTGCGCCTGCTGGGATTGAGTTATATGTATTAACCCACATACGACCTGTTTCGATTGCTCGAGCTACACGGATAGCACGGTTAAGGTTTTGTGTAAATACGCCACCACCAAGACCGTATAAGCTATCATTAGCTTGTTCAATTACTTCGTCTTCGCTATGGAATTTAATCACTACTGCCACCGGACCAAAAATTTCTTCACGAGCTACGCGCATATCATTTGTAGCATCCACGATAAGTGTAGGTCTTACGAAGCAACCTTTGCCAAGTTCACCATCTGTAATACGTTCACCACCAGCTACAACACGAGCGCCTTCTTCCTTAGCAAGTTCTACATAGCTAAGCACTTTCTTAACTTGTGCTTCATAAATCAAGGAACCTAGTTGTGTAGATTCATCCCAAGGCAATCCAACTTTTACCTTATCAAATAATTTAGAAAGTTCAGCTACAAATTTATCATAAATTGTATCTTGTACGAAGATACGGGAACCGGCGCAACATACTTGACCTTGATTGAATAGGATACCGAGCATTGCCCCATCAAGAGCTTGTTTCCAGTTCGCATCGTCAAAGAAGATATTCGCCGATTTACCACCTAATTCCAATGTAGCAGGAATCAAGCGTTCAGATGCCGCTTTATATACATCAAGACCTACTTCTGTAGAGCCTGTGAAAGCAAGTTTGCTGAAGCCTGGATGATCAAGGATATATTGGCCAGATTTAGAACCTTTACCCGTTACAATGTTTACAACACCTGGAGGTAAGATGTCTTGCAAAATGCTACCTAGTTCTAAGAGACTAAGAGATGTATGACTAGATGGTTTGATAACAACTGTACAACCTGCTGCAAGAGCTGGTGCCAGTTTCCAAGCAGCCATTAGGAACGGGAAGTTCCAAGGTACTACTTGACCTACTACGCCAATTGGTTCACGGATAATAAGACTTAATGTATTTTCATCAAATACTTGTGCCGAACCTTCTTCTGCACGAAGCACACCGGCGAAGTAACGGAAATGATCTGCACCAAGTGGAATATCTACGTTTAATGTTTCACGGATTGGTTTACCATTGTCATAGGTCTCAACTTGTGCCAAATGTTCTTTGTGAGCATCAATGGCATCTGCAATCTTTAATAAATAATCTGCCCGATCGACTTGAGAAACTGTTTTCCACGTTTTAAAAGCCTCTGTTGCAGCCGCTACAGCTTTATCAACATCCGCCTGCGTAGCTTCTGCACAAACAGCAAGTTGCTCGCCATTAGCAGGGTTATATACATTAAATTCAGCACCATCAGATGCAGGTACCCATTCATTATTGATTAAAAGGCCATATCTTTCTTTAATATGTAAACTCATAGTACTTCCTCCTTTAATGGATAATGACTATTAATTATCTTCTATGAGTTCATCATACACCCAACATCTAAATACTTCAATCTATTTTATTATTTTCGATATAGCGATTTTATTGTATTCTCAATAGTTTTATTCTATACCAAAATCGATATACTTATCACTATTTATGATAACAGAGTACACAAAAAAAGGAGTCCTCTATTACCTAAAGGACTCCTTTTTAATCATGTTCAATTTTGACATGTATAATTTTTTTACGAATTCCCCTAATAAAATTAGGCCTTTTTTTCTTGTCTTTGTTTCTCAATGACTTGACGGATAATCCGATACGATTTCGCTTTTACATCTACAGAGATGATCTCAGCTTCAATAATATCGCCTACCGCAAGTACATCAGAAGGATGTTGTTTTCGCCGTACATAGTTCGCTACGATGTAATAAACCATTCGTTTTTCAAACCAAAATCAATGAAAGGCACCAAAGTCTACTACATTATGCACAGTACCTTTTAACAACTGTACCAACTTTAATATCCTCAAGACTAACCACATGCTTACGCGTAAGTGGTGCTGGTAAATCCTCACGAGGGATCACGACCTGGCTTTGGCAAGAGCTGCAATGATGTCTCGCACAGTTGGGAACACCCGCATCAAGCTTATGCGCCATCTTATCTACATCAACCAATGGTAATTTGACCTGTAATGCTTCAAGTTGGGATTTATCTTGTAAATCCTTTAATGTAAAAGCCCTAGCTCGCCAATGATACGTTCCGCTAATTCATAAGACTCAGGGATGAACAGATGTATTATCCAATGGATTCTTTAGCACCCATTTAATCGCAAGAAACCGGCACACTGAGTAAATGCTGCAGGACCTAAAGCGTGGCACCTTTAATAGTTGCTTTACGACTAGTAAATCCACCGCTTTTCTTGACGGAATGCTACAATATTTTTTTGCTACCGTCCCAGAAATGCCTGCGATATGTTGCAAAATCGCCGGAGATGCCGTATTAAGCTCTACCCCAACATGGTTTAACTACAGATTCAACAACTTGATCCAATGTATGAGTTAATTGCTTTTTGGTTAACATCATGTTGATATTGACCCTACACCGATAGACTTAGGATCGATTTTAACAGATTCTGCCAATGGATCTTGTACGCGACGAGCAATAGATACGGCGCCGCGAATCGTTACGTCTAAATCTGGCAATTCATCAATGGCCAATTTTGATGCAGAATATACAGACGCGCCAGCTTCATTAGTAATGATGTAGTGGCAATCTAATTTTTCCTCTTCAATCATCTTAGATGCAAATTGTTCTGTTTCATACGAGGCAGTACCGTTACCAATGGACAATAAGGTAACATTGAAATTTTCGAATCTTTTTCAGCTAATTTCTTTTTGTGCTTCTTGTTTTTAGCTTTTTCACTATTCGTTAAATAGTAAGCACCATAATCGAGTACATTCCCTTGCGCATCGATAATAGCCATCTTACAACCCGTACGATACCCTGGGTCAAGGCCCATAATGACATGTCCTGCCAATGGTGGTTGTAACAACAGATTTTTAAGATTTACCCCAAACACCTTAATCGCTTGTTCATCTGCCGATTCGGTTAATTCATTGCGAATATCCCGTTCGAGAGCAGGGAAAATCAAGCGTTTATGTGCATCTGCTACGGCGCTAGCTTTCACATCGCTAAAAATAGATTGTTCATTTTTAGTGATACCACGCACCATATATTGAATATAGGATTCATCGGGTACGGTTAGGGCCAATTTAAGAGCCCCTAATTTTTCGCCCCGATTAACCGCCAAGATACGATGAGACGGCATCTGACGAACCGGTTCTGCATACTCATTATATTGAAGGAATTGGTCCTTGTGCTCATTATCTTCCACGAGTTCTGCTTGGATAAAACCCTTCCTTCCACATACGCTTACGAAGAGTAGCGCGAAAATCTGCACTGTCGCTGACAATTTCTGCAACGATGTCCGACGCACCTTGAATGGCGTCCTCCGGTGTAGGCACGTCTTCAGAAATATATTCTCTTTGCGATATCTAGAGGATCGCCCGTTGTGACCGTATCGTTCAAAATCATATCCGCTAATGGTTCAAGTCCGCGTTCACGGGCAATCATGGCCCGTGTCCGTTTCTTAGGTCGATATGGTAAATACAAATCCTCTAATTCTTGTAATTTTACGGCTTTTCATCAAAGATGCCATCAATTCATCGGTCATCTTTTCTTGTTCCGTAATAGCATTGATGATTTCTTGGCGTCGCGCTTCTAAATTGCGCAAATATTTAATACGTTCTTCTACGGTTCGCAGTTGTTCATCTTGTAATTCGCCTGTTACTTCCTTTCTGTAACGAGCGATGAACGGCACCGTGTTACCTTCATCTAAGAGGGTAACCGCCGCTTCTACTTGACCAGGCTTAACGCCTAATTCCTTTGCAATAATGGCAAACATTGATTCCATTAGTTATGTCCTTTTCTTTCATATGTTACAAATCGATGAGGATATTTATTTTTATCATCTACCGTGCCCTCTACAACAGAGGTAATAGTGAAAGCTGACGCATCGAATTCAGGAAAATGAGCATCTCCATCAAATTCATGATCAACCTCAGTAATATGCATTACATCTACATACGGTAAAAAGGCTTCGTAGATTTGTGCACCCCCAATAACATAGGCTACATCAATCTCTTTAGCAGCCTTTACAACAGCTTCTGGGTGAAGAAAATACACGTACCCCTTGCGGTGCATTAAAAGCCTTTATTTTTTCGTAATCACCCAATGTTCTCGATTAGGCAATAAAAAAGGGCAAGCTTTCAAAGGTCTTACGGCCCATAATAATAACGTGGCCCGTCGTTTTTTTCCTTAAAGAATTTCAAATCATTTGGGTAAATGCCAAATCAAAGAATTATCCTTGCCGATAACGCGGTGATGCGCTACCGCTACAATCAAAAGTGCTAACATAGTATCCCCCTAAACAGCTACGGTCATAGCCAATTTACCTAAATGTTCATACCCTTCTAACACGATATCATTCGGTGAGAATTTATAAAAATCAGTGATATCTGAATTTACACGAATTTTTGGAGCTGGCAACGCTTGATCTCGACGAGACAATTGCTCGCGCAATGCATCCACATGATTTTCGTAAATATGTGCATTATTAATAACATGAGTAAACTTACCAGGCTTCAAGCCAGTCACTTGGGCAATCATACATAAGAGCGCTGCATATTGAGCCGTATTAAATGGAACACCAAGCCCCATATCACCACTGCGTTGGATGAGCATGCAGTTTAAATAACCATTGCCTACATCCCACAATGTTTCATACGCACAAGGTTGCAAAGCCATATCAGGCAAATCCTCAATATTCCATAATGTAACAATCATGCGGCGACTATCTGGATCCTCTTTTATAGTTTTGATGAGATTATCCAATTGTTTGTATTTAGCAATTTGATAACCATAGGCCTTACCAATAGTCCCATCTTCGCGCATCCATTCATCCCATACATGGACATTCATATCTTGTAATTTACGTACATCATTGGACTGCATTTGCCAAATCCATAACAATTCTTTTCACAGCTGTTTTGAAAGCCACAAATTTTGTAGTTAAAATTGGAAATTCCTCTTGTAAATCAAACTGCATAATTTGTTGTGGCAATTTATATGTGGCTATACCTGTTCTATTTTGACCATATATGCCATGATCTAATATATTTTCAATAATATTGAGATATTGTGTATCCGCTGAGCTCATAGTTCCCCCTAATCATATTAGAAATCACTCAATATAGCGTTTAGAAACGCCCAATTACTACCCCTTATATTGTGAAATGGCCTCTAAAAATGAAAGTCCATATTTTTTTAGTTTTGCTTCCCCTACGCCCTTTATATTGCCAAACTCACCTAATGTTTTTTTGGTCGTATATTAGCTAAATCGATAAAGCACCGTGTCAGGGAATATAATATATGGCGGCACACTCAAAGTTGCGATGCCAGTTGTTTGCGATGTTGACGTAAATGTTCAAATAGCCCACCAGAACCAGAACGGGGTACTTCGGAGCGAGATATAGAGGCTGACTTTTTCGTTTTACGAGATGGCACGATAACCTCTTGCCTAATTTCTTCGACTTCTTTATGCCCTGCTAACACCTCTTCTGCACCGGCTGTGACGGATAGAACCGGGTATTTCCCCATAGAGCTCCGTAAATAGCCAGATGCTACAAATTGTTGTATGAGCCCCTTAATCTCTTTATCCCCTACATCCGATAAATAACCAAAGACGGATAATGCATCAAGGCCTGCCCGTGTAATGCGATCAGTTCGTTCTCCGCGCACGATGGAAGAAATCATAGAGGAACCATACCGCTCTTCTGTGGCGATAATAGCTCGGAAAATGGCTTTTGCCTCTTTCGTGACATTAACACGTTCACCTTTTGTATTACACGAACTGCAGTTACTGCATTCGAGCCACGGAACGATTTCACCAAAATAGGCGAGCATATATTTTCTTAGGCATGTACTACAGAAACAGTAATCAATCATAGACTGCAGTTTTCTAAGTTCTACCTGCTCACGTTGTGGTTCTAAATGACCTTGTTCAATCAAATACTTATGAACTCGCACATCTTGCCCACTATAGAGCAGAATACATTCCGCCGGTGCACCGTCGCGTCCAGCACGGCCTGCCTCTTGATAATAGGACTCCATATTGCGCGGCATTTGGTAATGCAACACATACCGCACATTACTCTTATCGATGCCCATGCCAAATGCGTTGGTAGCTACCATGACTTGTAATTGGTCGAAGGCGTATTTATTTGCATATCTTTGCGCATCTCATCGGATAAACCGGCATGGTAATATCCAGTTTGGATTCCGGCACGCGTCAAATTATCGTAGACTCGTTCTACATCCTTTCGCGTAGAGCAATAGATGATACCATTTTCATGACTATGGCGCCGCACATAATCAACTACATAATCCATGCGCTTTGGTGTGCGTATGACGGAAAACGATAAATTAGACCTATCAAATCCCGTAACATATACATTCGCATGATCGAGACCTAATAATTTTTTAATATCATTCTCTACGGCTTTCGTAGCTGTTGCTGTGAAAGCCCCCACTACGGGACGTTTAGGCAAACTGGCGAGCCAATCGCCAATCAATCGATAAGAAGGTCTAAAGTCATGACCCCATTGCGAAATACAGTGCGCTTCATCGACGATAACTTGAGAGATTGGCATAGATCGTAATACATTGCAGAAGAAATTGGAACCTAAGCGCTCTGGTGCAATATATAATAATTTAATATTCCCACTCCGCACATCGTACATGGTCTTATTAAATTCTGTTTGCGTTAATGTACTATTGATTAGTGCAGCCGGTATATTCTGATCCACCAAACCATCTACTTGGTCTTTCATCAAAGATATTAAGGGCGAGAATACGACGGTAAGCCCTGATTTACAAAGTGCTGGAATTTGAAAGCATATTGATTTACCTGCCCCGGTAGGCATGATGGCCACTACATCCTCGTTTTTTAATAAAGACTCTACAGGTGCCTCCTGAGCCGGTCGAAAGAAGGTATACCCAAAGTAGGTTTGTAGTAATTGTAACGCTCGATCACGAGAATTAATAGCCTCCATCTGTATACCTCCTTTCCTATGTGTACAAAATTAACGATGTTATATGCCATATCAAAACGAAATATCGTGTCTATTTATTGTATCATTTTTTGAGGTATTTTTTGAGTTATTTTCATATAATACTGTTTAGTAATTTTAACAATATCATCAATATTTACCAATAAATTATATGATTTACATATCCTATAGAATGGCAATTTATGATACAATAATTAGTATATATTTTAACGTGGTGAACAACCCTAAGGAGGTTTTATATAGGCATGACACACAACAACATAATGATCATAATCGCCTTTGCCTTGTATTTAGGACTGATGATGTACATCGGGTGTCTACTATTATCGCAAAATCGAACAGTATTGGGGACTATATACTAGGCGGTAGACAGCTGGGACCGTGGATTACGGCACTCAGTGCAGAAGCATCCGACATGAGTGGTTGGATGCTCATGGGTGTACCAGGTCTTGCCTATACTACAGGTATTTCCGGTGTATGGATTGCCGTAGGGACTTACCTTGGGCACCTGGGCCAACTGGCGGTTCGTATCCCGTAGATTGCGTAACCATACGGAGGTAGCCAGTGATAGCTTAACATTGCCGGATTATTTGAAAAATCGGTTTCACGATCAATCCCATTCGGTAGCTGTTATTTCCGCATTGTTTCATCTTAATTTTCTTCCTCATCTACACATCGTCTGGATTTGTAGCAGGGAGGGTAAATTATTTAATACCATCTTCGGTTTGGACTATACGGTATCCCTCTTTATTACGGCGGGCATTGTAGTATTCTACACCTTCCTCGGTGGTTTCCTCGCCGTATCGTGGACGGATTGTATTCAAGGGTGCGTTGATGTTCTTCGCCATCTTAGCTGTACCTATTACGGCAGCTATGTACTTAGGTGGTCCTATTGATACGATGCAACTCATTCAAAGCGAATTTCCTCAAGGCTTTAAACCTTTGGGGTGATACAAGTGATATGTTTGCCCTTGTTATCGGCATCATCTCATCCCTTGGTTGGGGGTCTTGGCTACTTTCGGTCAGCCACATATCCTAGTTCGCTTCATGGCGATTTCCGATGCAAAGGAACTAAAAAAATCTACCAAATATTGCTATGGTTTGGGTTATCCTTTCCTTATTAGCTGCTATTTTCGTAGGCCCTCATCGGTCACGTATATATGCTACCAGAAAAATTAGTGGGTACAGATGCAGAAACGATATTCCTCGTTATGACGGAACGTTTATTTACGCCATTTATGGCTGGCCTCATCTGGTCTGCTGTGCTTGCAGCTATCATGAGTACTGCATCTGCTCAACTATTAGTAACAGCCTCTGCTATTGCTAATGATTTCTACGCTAATATCATTCACAAAACTGCAACCGACAAAGAACTCGTGCTTGTAAGTCGTATTGTTGTATTGTTGGTAGCGGCTATCTCCATTTTCTTAGCATTAAATCCAGATAGCCTCATCCTTACGATGGTTGCTTACGCATGGGCTGGCTTTGGTGCTGCCTTTGGTCCTGCTATCATCTTCTCCCTATTCTGGAAACGCATGACGCGCCGCGGTTGTATCGCGGGTATCGTCGTAGGTGGTCTTACAGTCCTAATTTGGAAACAATTTGCCTTCTTTGGACTCTATGAAATCGTACCGGGATTTTTATTCTCGTCCATTGCGATTTATCTTGTCAGCATTTTCGATAAATTACCACCACGCCCAGTATTAAAAGATTATAAAGAAGCAGAAAAATTGCATATTCTCTAAGAATGCACAAAAGGAGCTATTGATTTCTCAATAGCTCCTTTTTAATACTGAAGGGCTGTTGTAATTATTGCCCATCTTTTTGTACATATTGTGCTAATCCATCACGAATGGCTTCACGTACATCGAACACCAATGATGCTGGTGATAATACTTTCACGCTTTGCATATATTGTAGTGCCCAATATTTGAAAAGCCTCTCGATTAACATGAACACGACATTCCACCTTTTGAGGCGTCTCGTTTATAAAATGTTTACATTTCCATCAAACCAATCAATAATTTGGTTTAACGATACTGCGTTTTGCTTCAAACACTACCGTTACTGATTCACCACCAAACATATAGATATGTTCCTTCATGTATCTATCTACATCAAAGGTATTTTTGATGCTGATAGCCTTGGATATCCCGCAATGGCTTTACGGCGAATATCCAATAACTTTAATGTTGCTAATTCGATCTACACGGAGTGTAGACATATCATCATGGTTATCGTGATTGCCTACCAAGTAGTAGAGTCCTCGACTAGATACTAGTTGGTAGGGATTAAAAATATAATTTCGCTCATTACCTGCATAATCAAGATTAGGATATAATTTATTATCTGTACTAGGCTGATAATAGACTAACGAAATTTTTCTCCCTTCCGTCACCGCTTTTTCAATGAGATCAATATTTAGGAATAGGTCCTGACTTCTCACAAGAGAATCAGATGTACTCTTAATTTGTTTTCCATGGGATTTAAAATAACGGCCTCCTAAGGCAGATACCTTATCAATCAAATCTTTACGCTGATTTACACTAATATGACGTGATGCTAATAAGCCATCGATTAACAAATGTAACTCAGCCTCTTCAAAGGGATGAATCATATAAAAATTGGTACGACGAATCGATCCATCTGTACCTAGTGCAGATTCTTCACACTCAATATTAAAATTACCAGATTCATATAAATCATTTTAGATGACGACCTAAGGTTTTTACGATCTACCGTCAATTCATATTTCTTCGCTAAAGATGCTACGAATTTCCTCTTGAGATAATGTATGATTTCGCATCTGTTTCATCTCGTAGGATTTCTAGTATATATACTAGTACTGCCTTTTTTTAGATGCCATGGAAAAACTCCTTTTTACAATATACTTATACTAACTAACAACAAAAATATGGCCTATTATGACCATATTGATACATGTACACAAAATCACTCATACAAAGTATATCATAAAAGTCATGTTTACTTCATGTATTTTTTTCATGGATTTTCTTTCATCTTTCCTATATCTTTTATGCAACTCAATATAACTAAAATGTAATATTTATAAAATAAAAACGAAAATATTAAATATAAAAAAATAAAGGCTAATTCTATATATCGAGAATTAGCCTTTATCTATATCTTATGGCATCTTAGAGCAATCACACCGCGTAACATAGTAAATACCTTTATTTAATTTTATTTTCTAAATAGCCTAATGTTTCCATGCGTTTCGTCAATTCAGCATAGAACGCTTCAGCCATAGCTGTTTGATTTTTTGCCTGACCAGCTTGTGCACCACCAAAGACATTTTTCTTAATCGCATTAACGATAGTAGATTTTGCCTTTGGTTTATTGAGGATTTCCATAAACATCAAATCTTCATCGGACAGATTTTCCACGGCTTCATTTTCAGAGGTAGCCCCATACATGATGTCTGTACCGGATTCAACTAAAGCTTTCACAAATTTTGTAAATCTAGCCGGTACAAAGGATTGGCCCTCCATATAGTAAGCTTTCGGATGTGGGTGTTTCAAGAAACGTAGACCACCGCGTACAATATGTTCTGCCATAGCTACATATAACGCATTAACAGCGGCTTCTAAGCTTTCATCATCGCCCTTAGCAGCATCATTAGCAGCTTTCACAATGGCTAAAGCTTCGATCATATTAAACTGACCGCCATCCTTAATAATGGACTGAAATGTATCGCGTACAATATCGTTTTCAAACATGGACAATGCTTCTTCATTGAAAAGAATGGTGTACGTAAAGCTATTAATAATAGTACGCATAGGTACAGAGTTTACAAGTTCAGGATTTCCCATGTCATAAGTTACGGATTCTGCATGGTTAGCCTTGCATATAATAGATTTTCTAAATGTTGTATCTAGCATAAAGTCTAAATACTGCTCTTGAGCCACATGATCATTAGGCGCCAATTTATCAAGCGTATCTGCAATATCAGCATCAAAGCTACGCACCATAGATAAAGTTAAATCAGCATCGCATAGATATGCTAAATTGTGCGCTCCTAAATGGTCGTCAAATTGATAGAAATAAACAGGGTCATTATTAGGCTCTAAATGATCGTGACCAACATAGTATTCATCCTTTGCATAACAGATCGAAGAGCACCTAGGAATTTACTATTTCGTTCCTTTAGATTGTCATATTTTAAAATTTGACTACCTACGATACTACCAATCGTTTTGCCATGCAGTACCTTTTCCTTGTGATTAAACTGAGCCTTATCACGGTTGCTGAACATCATCAATTGACGTACTTCTTCCATCGTATGCCAGCCAGGATATGTGTTATATGACACATAAGCGATACCATCCTCTGCTAAATGTTCATCGATAAGGCGCAACAACGCATCTTTAACACCGTCATCGACCCAAGAATACACACCATGGGCGATAATGTAATCAAAGGTACCAATTTCACTACCAATAGATGCAATATCAAATTGAACTAAGGAAACATTTGTTAGCCCTGCATTCGCAATCACTTCATTGCCCTTTTCAACTTGTTCTTGTGAAAGCTCAATACCTACGAAGGTAGCATCGGAATTAAATAATGCTTGGGAGATAATATTGCCACCATAGGTTGCACCCAGCTCTAGCACTCTAGCATTCTTAGGATTAGGTGCTGAAATACCCACAAGGGCCGCATAGGCTTCAAGAGTAGCCGGTGTGGTATATGGGAATGGCATAGATTTATAGCCTAATTCACTATAAATGGTTTGTTGTACGTCATTTGTATTCGTAGTCATAATATCCTCTATCGTTAAAAACATATATTGTATAAACAATACATGAATAATACACATATATACTATCTATTATACCAAAATCATGCGTACTATACACCTATTCATAAGGATGATAGATGCAAAAGAGGCATCCTCAATGAGGATGCCTCTTGTATATGCAGTTTAGAGAAATTAATTATTTAACTTCGTCAAAACCTTTTTGTAAGCGAACATAGCTTAAGCGACGTTCTTTAGCGTCTTCTTCACATTTAGCGAATAATTCTTCTGCAGCGTCAGGAGCAGCTTTCGCCAAGGAAGCATAACGAACTTCACCTTTAAGGAAGTTTTGGAATTCGTCGTAGTTGCCTTCTTTAGAATCCAAGGAGAATGGGTTTTTACCTTCAGCTTTAAGTTGAGGGTTGTATCTGTAAAGATCCCAGTAACCACAAGCAACTGCTTTACGTTGTTCTTCTTGAGCTTTACCCATACCAGCTTTGATACCATGGTTGATACATGGGCTGTAAGCGATAATCAAGGAAGGACCTGGATAAGCTTCAGCTTCTGTAACAGCTTTCATCAATTGGTTTTTATCTGCACCCATAGCTACTTGTGCTACGTATACATAACCATAAGACATAGCCATCATGCCAAGGTCTTTCTTCTTAGTACGTTTACCAGATGCTGCGAATTGAGCTACAGCAGCTTCATGAGTAGATTTGGAGGATTGACCACCAGTGTTGGAGTATACTTCAGTATCGAATACCCAGATGTTGATGTCTTCGCCAGAAGCTAATACATGGTCAACACCGCCGAAACCGATATCGTAAGCCCAACCGTCACCACCGAAGATCCAGTGAGAACGTTTGATTAAGAATTGTTTCTTTTCAAGGATTTCTTTCAATTCTGGAGTTGTAGCACCTTCAGCTTCGATTGCTGCTACCAAACGTGCGGAACGTTGACGAGTAGCTGCGCCAAGGTTAGCGAATTCAATCCATTGTTCCAATGCTTCTTTCAATTCGCCAGATGCTGTTTCAACAGCTTTCTTAGCTACTTCAAGCAATTGTTCACGGATTTTCTTAACGCCGATGTACATACCATAGCCGTATTCAGCATTATCTTCGAACAAGGAGTTTGCCCAGGAAGGACCTTGACCTTGTTGGTTAGTTGTGTATGGAGAAGCTGGCATGGAAGCACCCCAAATGGAGGAACAACCAGTAGCATTAGCAATCATCATACGATCGCCGAACAATTGAGTTAACAATTTAGCGTATGGAGTTTCACCACAACCTGCACAAGCACCGGAGAATTCGAACAATGGTTGTTCAAATTGGGAACCTTTAACAGTTTCCTTCTTCATAGGGTTTTTCTTTTTACAGGAAGGTTAACAGCGTAGTTCCAAGCTTCAGCTTGTTCGATTTCGGAATCGATAGAAGTCATTACGATAGCTTTGCCCTTTAGGAGCTGGACAGATATCAACACAGTTACCGCAACCCAAGCAATCTAATGGGGATACTGCGATACGGAATTGAAGGTCTTTAGCGCCCAATGCAGGGATTGTATCGAAATGTTCTGGAGCTGCAGCCACTTCTGCTTCAGTTGCCAAGATTGGACGAATTGTAGCATGTGGACATACGAAGGAACATTGGTTACATTGGATACAGTTTTCTGGCATCCATTTTGGAACGAACAATGCAGGACCGCGTTTTTCGAATTTAGCAGTACCAGCAGGTAATGTACCATCTTCGTAACCAGCAAATGTGGATACAGGAAGATCATAACCAGCTTGTGCATTGATTGGTTGTGCAATGTTTTGAACGAAGGATGGGCAAGATTCGCAACCAGGTTTAACTGCGTGACCACCTTCATCAACAGCGTTTTTCCAGTCAGCTGGAACGTCTACTTTTACAAGAGCACCAACGCCTTGGTCGATAGCAGCGTTGTTCATGTCAACGATGTTTTGACCTTTTTTACCATAGGAAGTAACTACGGATTCTTTCAAGTATTTGATAGCGTCATCTACAGGGATGATTTCAGTCAATTTGAAGAATGCAGCTTGAGTTACCATGTTGATACGACCGCCTAAGCCGATTTCAGCAGCGATTTTCGCAGCATTGATGATGTAGAAGTTCAATTCTTTTTCTGCGATTTGACGACGTAATTTAGCAGGTAAATGTTCGCTCAATTCTTCAGGGGACCAAGTACAGTTCAATAAGAATGTACCGCCTTTTTTGATACCGCGAAGTAAGTCGTATTCATGTACGTAGGATTGACGGTGACATGCTACGAATTGAGGTTCAGTAATCAAGTAAGGTAAGTTGATTGGGTTAGTACCAAAACGAAGGTGAGACATTGTTACGCCACCAGATTTTTTGGAGTCGTAATCGAAGTATGCTTGTGCATACAAGTCAGTGTGGTCACCGATGATTTTGATAGCGGATTTGTTCGCACCTACAGTACCGTCAGAACCGAAGCCCCAGAATTTACATTCAGTCAAACCAGGAGTTTCAACTTCTACGCCTTGAGCACGATCTAAGGACAAGAATGTAACATCATCATTGATACCCAATGTGAAGAATTTCTTGCCATTGTCAGCAGCTAAGTTATCGAATACAGCAACGATGTCTGCAGGGATAACGTCTTTGGAGCTCAAACCATAACGACCAGCGATAACTTTGATGTTACGGCCACCGTCAACTACAGCAGCTTGAACGTCTAAGAACAATGGTTCAGCCAAAGCGCCTGGTTCTTTTGTACGGTCAAGAACAGCGATGCGTTCTACAGTTTGAGGAAGAACTTTCAACAAACGATCTGTTGCGAATGGGCGGAACAAGTGAACGTTGATAAAACCAACTTTGCGACCCAATTTATTTAAGTAATTTACAGTGGATTCTACTACTTGTGCGGAGGAACCCATAGTAACGATTACGTCAGTTGCATCAGGAGCACCTACGTAGTTGAACAATTGGTAGTTAGTACCAGCCAATTTGTTGATTTCGTTCATGTAGTGTTCTACAACGTCAGGAACGTTCAAGTAGAATTTGTTGGATGCTTCACGATGTTGGAAGTAAACGTCAGGGTTTTCTGCAGTACCACGAGTTACAGGAGCATCTGGGTTCAAAGCGTTTTTACGGAATGCTTGAACTGCTTCCATATCTACTAATGGTTTTAATTCTTCATAGTCCCAGATTTGAATTTTTTGAATTTCATGGGATGTACGGAAACCGTCAAAGAAGTTGATGAACGGTACACGAGTTTTAATAGCTGTTAAGTGAGCTACTGCAGACAAGTCCATTACTTCTTGTACGGAGGATTCTGCAAGCATAGCACAGCCAGCTGCACGAGCAGCCATTACGTCTTGGTGGTCACCGAAGATAGCTAATGCATGTGCAGCTAATGCACGAGCAGCTACTTGGAATACGCCTGGAAGTAATTCGCCTGCTACTTTGTATAAGTTAGGAAGCATCAATAACAAACCTTGGGAAGATGTGAAAGTTGTTGTTAATGCACCAGCTTGCAAGGAACCGTGAACAGCAGCAGCAGCGCCTGCTTCAGATTGCATTTCTACAACTTGAACAGTGTTACCGAAGATGTTTTTACGACCAGATGCAGCCCATTCGTCAATGTGTTCTGGCATTGGAGAAGATGGAGTGATTGGGTAAATCGCAGCAACTTCTGTAAAACCATAAGAAACGTGAGCAGCCGCTTGGTTGCCGTCCATAGTTTTAAATTTACGACTCATGTGATTATTGCCTCCTTAAGCATTTAGCAAAAATAGAACACTTGCTTAATCTATCATTATGTTTAGGAATAACAACCATTACAAACTTGCGCACATGAAAAAATAATGCAATAATATATATGTTATATATATTTATGGCATTATGTGTGAACATACATTTGTAGTGGGCACAACCATAATTCCTAATATCATAACTTGATATAGCCCTATAGACTCATTATAACGTGGTGGGCTATGTCAAAGCAATACATACAGCGCTTGGCGTCTTGCCAATATCGCTATTCATGCTTTACATAAAGTAATAGCTAATTGCGTTTCAGTAATAATTATTCTCATTTACAGATTTGCTTTTTGAATTATGTTTGTAATATTTTTTACATATTAGGGGGTTAGTTATGGATTTCCACCATTTAAAATACTTCGTAGAAGTAGCTGATCAAAAGAGCTTTAGTAAGGCTGCAAGAAATTTGCACATCTCACAATCCGCGATTAGCCGTACAATTAAAGCTTTAGAAGACGAACTTGGTGTTGTTCTCTTCATGCGTAATGCTAAATCCGTAGAACTCACTGATGGAGGTACCATCTTTTTAACACATGCTAAACGCGTTGTGTTTATGTTTGAACATTTGAAAACTGATTTTGAAAATGAGTTTCGTTTGGAGCAAGGTTCCATTCGAATTGGCATCCCACCTATTACAGATGCGCCAATTTTTGCGCAACTGTTAGGCGAATTCAAAAAGGTATACCCTCAAATTGATTTAGAATTATACGAACAAGGTTCTAAGAAGGTCGAAATCAGCGTACAAGAAGGTTTGATTGATATCGGTATCATCTGTACAAAACCAAATCCTAAAGAATTTGAATCCTTCTATCTCACATCCGACCCATTGTCCGTTATCGTCCCTAAAACGAGCCCACTTGCAAAAGAACCAGAAATTCGCTTGGACATGCTTTCAGAAGAATCTTTCGTTCTTCATAAAGACGATTTCAATTTACATGATGAAATCATCAAAGCTTGTAAACACACTGGTTTCCAACCTCATATCGTGTTTGAAACAAGCCAACGTGACCTTATGTTGCAAACAGTAAGTGCAGATCTTGCCATCGCCTTACTACCATCTCGCCTTTGCCCTGAAGTAGGTGAAAATACAGAAGTTGGATCCAAGGTTGTGGTACGTCCTCTCGTTCCAGAAATCATCCATACCTTATATGTAATCTGGAAAAAAGGTCATTACCTCTCCCACGCTTCTCGCTTGTGGTTAGACTTCGTCAACTCCAAATTGCCATTACCTGGTCTACAATTGGAGGCTCATAAATAATGAACAAACCATCTGGGCTCGCATCTAAATTGCGGGCCCTTTTGAAAGCAAAAGAAACGCCCATGTGGGCAGTTATCATAGTGCTCATCATCGTCATTATTATTCAGCAGGTTCAAATATCGGAACTACAGTGGCGCGTCGATGAGGATCATGACGGTTCAACCGTAGACAGTGTAGCTGGACGCCTATATATTTTAGAAGGCATGGCGAATAAGCATAGCGATCAAATCGAGGAATTGCAGAAATATATCCGTCAACTACAAAACGATGGCGCTAGATATGATTGGGAACTAAAACAACTGGAATGGTTACACCCAGAGCTAAAGGTTATCCCTCCTGATGGAGATCCTAATCCGTTAAAATCCACCGATCTTAACCTAGATATGAATCCTGGTAAGGTACCGGATGTAAAGAAATAAAACAAAGAGCTATATCAAACATATCCACTCACAATATGTGAGAATATGAATGATATAGCTCTTTTTATATTTCTCTACTATGATGTTATCTAGTCATCCTTATGTTCCATAGATTTTGGCAATGTTAATACCAAAAGCCCTGCAAGGAACATGCATGCGCCCATTACATAATAGCCCATAGTAAAGCTACCTGTATGACCGTTGATGAAGCCAAGCATATATGGACCGACCCAACCGCCCATATTACCAGATGAGTTGATGAGACCCATCGCACCTGCTGCAGCCGCGCCAGATAAGAATGTAGTCGGCATCGTCCACCATACACCCATACCGCCATACACGCCTACAGCCGTTAAACAGATGAATAACAAGCTAATTTCAGGTGATGGACTATGTGGTGTGGCAATAAAACCTATGGTGCCAACAAATAATGTGGTCGCCACATGCCAGCGTTTTTCATTGCGTTTCTCTGAGGAATAGCCACAGAAAACTTGTACTAATAAGGCAGCACTCATCGGAATGGCAATAGACCAGGCTACAACACTTGGTGGCCATCCGGATAAGCTTTTAAGCACTTGTGGCATCCAGAAACTGAATCCCCAGAATCCAATAACCCACAAGAAATAAATTAATGCTAATCGCAATACCTTTGGATCTTTCAAGGCTTGCCAAATTGTGTATTTCTTTACGGATTGTTTTTCAGCTTCTTCCTTAGCAAGCTCTTCTTTGATATATGCTTTCTCTGTATCAGTTACCCAAGCAGCTTCTTCTGGTTTTTCTTTCATCCAGAATGCAAAAATGAAAGCGAAGATAACGGCTGGTATAGCCTCTACAATAAACAATGTTCGCCATCCATGTAATCCAAAGAATGTCGTATCGAGCAATACACCAGCTAATGGACCACCGATAATATTGGAGAATAACAGAGATGTAAGCATTAAGGAAATTGCCTTTGCCCGCTCTCTCGGTAAAAACCAATTAGGTATCAATAAGGAATAGATAACCGGATATAATGACGCTTCACATAAACCTAACAAGAATCGATATAAGAAGAACTCCCACTCTGTAGTCATTGTAGTCATGAGGACACACACAATGCCCCAACTAAACATGATACGCGCTACCCAGTGCATAGCATTGAATCTTGACGCTAAAAGTGACGCCGGCACTTCAAATAAAACATAGCCAATAAAGAAAATACCTGCGCCCATACCAAATACTTCTGGCGTTAACCAAGGTAAATTCTCCTTCATGGTCAAACCTGCATAAGCGATATTCACACGGTCTAAAAAGGCAATAATAGAAACAATAAATAATGGTAGGATTACATGCAACATACGCCGCCTTGTAAAATCCTTAAAATCGATAGCCCCACTTTGAGGCTCTGGTACAGATGATGAGTTCATATGAATCCTTTCTACTTACTATATGATACTTACCATAATATATTAAAAAAACAAATGTCCTCTGTCAATGATATTGTATAGAATATAGAGATAACAAATTAGAATATGTAGCATACAAAAAGCACCTTATAGCTGCTATGTAGAATCTCCTCTGAGATTTATAGCAGTATATAAGGTGCTTTCACATACACTATTCAGATATTAACGTCTATTACCAAAGATGCGTAACAAGGATAAGAACAAGTTAATGAAATCAAGGTACAAGCTAAGTGCACCAGCAATTTCAATGCGATCTAAATCGTTTCATCTTCGGATAGTGCCAATTGAGTCACGCTGTTTTTAATCATGTTCATATCAACAGCCGTAAAGATGGAGAATACCACTACCCCAACGTAACCAAGAATCAAACTAATTGTGCTATAGCTAATGGAGCTAAGATATGGAATCGAAAAGTACGATGCTGCCATAAACACGAGACTTACGATAATCATACCAAAGATGGCCGCCACCAAATACGGCGTTAATCCAGCTAAATTCTTCTTAGTCGTAAGACCTACAATAGAAAAGGCAACGAAGAACGCCAAAGCACCAATCAGTGCAGGTACAGTGGCTTCCATGATGCCATATGCTAACGAAACAAGTGATAAGGTTACGCCATTCAATGCACTATAGATGAAGAACATTGCATATAAAGACATAACATTAGCCTTATACGTGCGCATGCTAAACAAGAATACTACGGCTACTTCTGCAATCAATAAAATATTGAAATTGCTAGCTGCAAAACGAGCCCAAGACGGGTTCATTAGCGTCGCAACACCAATCCCCAATGTGGTCAATAAACCGACAACCATCCATAGAATGGATCCCTTTAGTCGTTGAGATACGATGCTTTCTACCAACGCTACATCATTAGCATTTGGCGTTTGTGTCATATATGGATTCATAAGAACCTCCTTGCTATTTGTAGTTTATATAGTTTGTTATCTATCTTTATATTATACTAAAAATTCTTATTCAACGCCATAAAAACACATTGTATAAAACCAAATCATAAAGAATTTGAGTCCTTCTACCTCACTAGTGACCCACTTTCTGTTATCGTTCCTTAAAAAGCACTTTATAGTATGAATATATCTCTATCACAAGATAAGAAATACTATAAAGTGCTTTCATATTAATTAGTATTAACAGGATCATAATCAGCAGGCACTGGCGCAACGATACTCACAAAGACAATATCTTCCGTTCCAGTATTTTTTGCACCATGACATTCACCCTTTTTAGATACTATAACTTGCCCCTTTGTAAAAGGCACCTCTGTATCAGGTGTTGGATAAAATACACCCTTGCCTTGCAATATAACCCATATATCATCAGAGTGATGATGATAATGTTTTGGTAAGGTTTGACCAGGTTTAATAACCCATACTGAACCACCTGTGGAATCAGTTTGATAAAATGGCGTCCTAACAGCATTCTCCAAACTTTCAACTTTCACAAGTTCCATATCAAAAACACGTTGATTACTCATAATACCCTCACCTTTCATCAATTAACGACTAACGAGTTCCTGAAGCATATTCACCCATATTTACATCAAGCACTGCTCTCACCGGTTGAATTAGAGAATCCTCATAATGCAATGTCCATTGAACATTTGAATCCAATTCTCCATTCTCTAGGCCAGTAATAGTATCGCCATCACCAACAGGATTGTCATTTTCTAAAATAAAATACAACATATTATATGCATGAATAACTACATCATCAGGATTCATGCCATGAAAGTGATACTGCACATCAGGCAAGAATAAAGTACTCATCCCCACCGAGTCAACCATCATGTCGTCTGTACCTTGAATGTTAAATATCGCACATTAACTGCATAATCAATAAAACGAGTGACAGCCTTATCTGGATAATTTTCAATCGATTCACGACTTAAAAACTTACGTGACGGACCAAAGACAACGGCCTTACACGCTGGATATAATTCCAACAAAGCATCTACATACTTGACGAGCATATCAGCACGCTGTTTAGACTCTAAAGCAGCGGCTAACATATCCGTAGCAAATACTCTATATTCGCACTCTGCCAACAAATCATCCACATTGGGACAATTCCATACCTGACTACGATCAAAATCATCTAGTACAGGCTTCTCAATTTTCTCACATTTTGTAATCATCAACGTTGGAGGGATCTCTGCATCATTATCTTCATAATGAACCTTATAATTCTGAGGTGCAAAACCAGCTGAATCCACACCATAACTAAAACAATCAACAGTGCCTAAGTGCTTTGTAAACACCTCAACCATGTGCTCACGATCAGGCATATCACAATGCTCCACCATCAGCAACTCAACAAAAAATATACCACCAGGACGACCTGAAGTATCCGTTAAATCCTGTTTAAATACTTGGCTCATATGCTCTCTCCTATCGTTAAAGCTGAATATAACATACCTTTCATTTATAGTATATCAAATGATTACTAGTACCACAATTATGTAATCAATATTTCATAACAACTTAAAAGATATAACTGTTATAAATATAGCCCGATGATGATATTCGAACCATGTTCAGCCGTAAGCTGGACGCGTGAAAATATCATCATCGGGCCCCCACAAACGCAATCCGTAGAATACCGCACCCGCTACAATTATGTAGGTGTGCAACTACCGATATACTAGAGTTCGTGGTGCGGGACCGCGATAAATACTTGCTCTGTACCGCTGGAGGCATCACCATCCCCTAGGCAAGAAATACAACTAACGATAAAAGGCCCTCTCCGTGGTCCGTAGAGGAACTTCAGGCATGTGTGAGTCCTAGGACCATGGAGAGGGTCTTTGTATTATTTAATCAGCAAGGGATGGTGATACCGCCAGCGGAACCATAACGGATTCTACCGCGCTCCACAACATCCACACCACCAACTCAATTATAGAGGTTTACGAACCACATCGATAATAGAACCATCGCGGTATTCTACGATTGCCACGATGTCTTCATCTTTGTCAGATACAGGGATATCTTTTGGTTTACCTACTAAGTCGAATGCTAATTGTTGTAATTCTTCAATTGTGTAGATAGGTAAGTTACTATCTTTGAAGCGTTCAATCAAATCAGTACGAGCTGGGTTGATTGCGATACCGTATTCAGTAACGAGTACGTCAACGGAAGAGCCTGGTGTAATTACAGTTGCTACTTTATCACGGATCATTGGCAAGCGGCCGCGAATCAATGGGCAAGTAATAACTGTGCATTTAGCACCTGCTGCTGTATCGGAGTGACCGCCGGAAGCCCCCATCAATACACCGTTGGAGTCAGTCATTACGTTTACGTTGAAATCAAGGTCGATTTCAGTAGCACCAAGGAATACTACGTCGAGGTAGTTTGTAGTGCAGTCTGTCCATGGATTAGCGTACATGGAAGCGGACATTTCGATATGTGCAGGGTTTTTATCCAAGGATGCAGCTGCAGTAGTATCGAATGTTTGAGTATCATAGATAGCTTTGATCAAACCTTCTTCAAGCATACCAGTCAAGATACCAGTAGCACCACCGATAGCAAAGCCACCAGCTTCACCGCGTTTGCGAAGTTTTTCAGCAATGAATTTTGCTACAGTCAATGGAGCACCACCAGCGCCCAATTGGAATACGAAACCTTCTTTAATGATACCCGCTTGGTCAAGAAATTCACCAGCTAGTTCAGCGATTTTAATTTGAATAGGGTTCTTAGTGAAGCCAATTGCACCAGAAGCAATACCTTCTGGATCGCCGATGCTTTCAACAGGAACAACATAGTCTACATCTGTTTGAGGAATGGCATAGTTGTGCACATAGTCAACCAAGTTATCTGTGATAATAACAGTTGTATCTGCATAGTGAGAGTCAACTTTTGCATAGCCAAGTGCGCCACATGCGGATTTACCCATACGACCAGTAGCATTACCACGAGGGTCAGCTGTAGGAGCGCCCATGAAAGCTACGTCGATATGAACTTCGCCAGATTCGATAGCGCGAGCACGGCCACCGTGGGAACGAATCACTACAGGGCGTTTTAATACGCCAGGGTTTTGTGTTAAGAATTTACCAAGACGATCGCGTAAACCAGATGTTTCGAGAGCCGTAACAGTACCGTCTTGAATCATTTCTACCAAGAAGTCATGGCATGGGGACAAGGAAGAAGACGCGATTGTAATATCTTTAATGCCTTTTGCTTGAACGCGTTCCATAACCATTTTCATAACATAGTCGCCATTGCGCAAATGGTGATGGAAGGACAATGTCATGCCATCTTTTACGCCAGCTTTTTCGATTGCTTCATCGATGGAAGCAAGAACTTTATTTGTACCAACACGGCTCATGTGAACAGGTTTACCTGCGCGTTTAGCCTTAGGTTCAATTGCGAATTCACCTTGATATACTTCGCGACCTTCTAGTGCTGGGATATTTGTTGGGATATCGCGACCTACTTTATTTAACATCGTATTCTGCTCCTTCCTCTAATTCAACTTTAATGCCTGCTGCACGTGCTTTGTCAACTACGCGTTGTGCACGAACTACGATAGGACCATCGATCATTTTACCATCTACGGAGATTACGCCTTTATTGTTGCGCAATGCATCAGCATAGCTGTTCAATACCTTAACAGAATGAGCGATTTCTTTTTCGTCAGGAGTGAATACTTCGTGGATAATTTTAATTTGGCTTGGATGGATGCAAGATTTACCATCATAACCCAACGCTTTAATGAATTCAACTTCTTCGCGGAAACCTTGAGGGTCTTTTACATCGGAGAATACAGTATCGATGACACGGATACCTGCTTCGCGTGCTGCATGAAGGATTGTTTGACGAGCGAACAACAATTCAACAGCTGGTTTATGTTTACCTGTGCGAAGGTCAGCACGATAATCTTCTGCGCCAAGAGCGATAGCAACTACGCGAGGACCATGGCAGATTTCACGAACATTGTACAAGCCACGAACGGATTCGATAGCTACGATGATGTTGATTGTACCTTCTGGCCAGCCATTAGCTTTTTCTACTTCTTCAATTTTCTTCGCTACGATTTCAACTTCAGAAACATCTTCAGTTTTAGGCAAACGAATCATATCAGGTTTTGCTGGAACGATAACATCAAGGTCATCATAACCATAAGGTGTTTGTGTAGGATGGTTAATACGAACTACAGTTTCAGCGCGGAATTTACGGGATTTCAATGCTTCTGCAGTCAAAAGACGAGCTGTGTCTTTTTCTGTAATAGGCACGGAATCTTCAATATCAATCATGATGGAGTCAGAACCGTGGATATCAGCACTGTTAATCATTTTTGGTGTATTACCAGGAACGAACATCATGGAACGGGATAAGCGTTTTTTAGCCGCTTCTGTAAGCGGATTAGTTTTTACTTCTGGAAATGTTTTATCGTTAGCCATTATGCTTTGCTCCCCCTTTCTAATGCGCCCAACACGCGAGCTTTAATTGTGTAATCCCAAGCGTTTTTATCTTGTACAGTTACTTTTACGCCATCAAAACCAGCTTCTTTAACTGTGTTCAAGATAACAGATTTAATTTGGTCGCCATATTGACGCATAACTTTGGAAGTCAATTCGATTTCGATGCCGCTAGCAATCGGTTCTACCGTAACTAATGCATCATTTTTTTCGTCGAAGCCTGCTTGCGCAGCTTTCACTAATTGTGCCATGTTACATCCTTTCACTAAAAAATATATCAAATGGCAAAGACCAGACCGTCGCGAAGTCTGACCCAAGCCGTAAAAACAATGATGAGTATAAAATTATATGATGATTAAATCATACCGATGAAAGTCCACCAAGGGATACCTATTACAAAGAGTAAAATCCAGCATAATACCGCTAAGATACCACCAGCTGTCCACCATTCTTTAATGTTATTATAACCTGCAGAGTAGATGATAGGACCAGGGGATGCACCGTAGTGAGTTACGAGACCACCAAATGCATTTGTAGCAAGCAATACTAGACCAAACATAACAGGGTTAACACCGGCTGCCATACCTACCGTTAAGAATACAGGAAGCATGGATGCGATATATGCAGTACTAGAAGCGAATAAGTAACGAATTACAACGCTGATAGCGGAAAGAATCAATACTACTACGAGTGGTGACACATCGAGTGCCAAGTTTGCTTCCATAAATGTAGCAAGCCAAGCAAAGAATTTAGCTTTTGTTAAAGCTGTGGATAAACCAAGGATAGCACCGAACCAGATGAATGTGTTCCAAACAGCTTTTGTTTGAACCATATCTTCCCATGTGATGATGCCGGATAAGAAAACAACAGTCATAGCAACTAATGCTACTGCTGTAGGACTCAAATCAAAAGCGATAGCTGGGAAAAAATATCCAATAGAAGGCCAAGCCCAACCAAGAAGAGCAAGAATGAATACAACAGCCAAGATTTTTTCAGACATTTTCATAGGTCCTAATTTTGCAAGACCTTCGTCTGCCAATTTCTTATTGTCGATTTTTACAGCTTCAGGACGGTCAATCCAGTAGCCTACAAGAGGAACAAAAAATAACATTACAAGTCCAGGAAGTGCCAAAGCCACTGCCCATTCAACCCAGTTCATAGTAAGGCCTGTAATCTTAGTAACGAAATCCAGTGCCAACACATTAGGAGCCATAGCTGTTAAGAACATGAAGGACGTAATCTTTGTTACGAAGTAACCATTCATCAAGATAAAGGAGCCGCCGCGTTTTGCAGTATCACCAGGGTAAGAACCGATAGATTCTGCAATGGATAAGTTAATAGGATATACGATACCAGCTGCACGTGCTGTATTAGAAGGTGTTGCTGGAGACAAGATTAAGTCAAGAAGCGCTGTTACATAGCCTAAACGCAATACTGTGGAACCGAATGCACGGATTAAGTGGTAAGCTACACGGTGACCAAGACCAGTTTTACCAAATGCAACGCTCAAGGAGAAGGCTGCAATGATCATCCACAATGCTGTGGAGCCATAACCCACCAAAATATCTTTTGCATTATCCATGAATAATGCAGAAGCAGATAATACGGATAATAAAATAATTTGAATTGGATATGGTTTAAAATCAAACCTAAGATACCTGCGATGTAGAAACCAAATAGGCGCCACGCTTCCGCAGAAAGCCCTGCTGGTGGAGTTGTAAACCAGAGGATAATTGGGATTAGCACAATAACGGCTAATTTTACAAGTCTTTCCATGTTTTTTCCTTTCTTATAAATATAGGCATATACTGTTCATCCTAACACTACCCAAGCAATCCGTAATACGCGACTATTACTTATGAATTCTTGTATTTAGTATGATTTCATTATACGTTGATAATCATTTTCTGAAAAATAGATTACCTTTATAGGGGTCATAAAAATTTTTATAACTGTCATTCATACTTTTTATGCATTTTTCTCATAGATTTTTAGGTGTAAATGAAAAAAATGCATGCATACACCTCTAACAAGATGTATACATGCACTTACATGTTATGATTTATATTCTCTAAAAATACTATCGTCTACGACAGTGTGTTTTTTATAGTAAGCTCGTACGTACTCGATAAATGTTTTGACAGCAATTAAATTGGCCGACTCTTTTGTGTATACCATATTGGTATCACGCGTAATATACGTGCCATCCTTGCTACGCAATGGGCTAACATAAATATCTTTGTCTTTACAAGATCCAAGCCCCATATAGGTTAGAATAGACCATCCGAGTCCGGCCCGCACAAAGTGACGACATGTACTCATGGAATTGACGTCCATCGCCACAATAGGGGGCTCATCAAAATGCTCAGCACACCATTTCAATGATATTAGCTACCGATGCATCGGTTTGGTATCGAATAAAAGGCACCTTCTCTAACGATTCTGGTGGTACTAACTCTTTATATACCAAGCAATACGGTTCTTCCAATAGCAATTCTGAATTGCCGGATACCTCATAGCCACCGCGTGCAAAAGCAACCATACAATCACCGGTATTAAACATCTTTACAACTTGATGGCTGAAAGCTGTCTTAACTTGGATATGTACATCTGGATACTGTTCGCGGAACGATTTCAACAAAGCTGGTAATTCATAGTCTGCAAAATTGATGGATGATGCAATTTTTAAGGTACCTTGAATCTTACCAGTAGACGATGTCAACGCGTGTTCTAAGGCCTCTCTATCATGCAGCATGCGTTTGCAATAGTCATAATAGATTTCACCTTGTGGCGTCAATGCAATACCTTCTGTCGTACGAAGCAACAAGGAGTACCCTACGCTATCCTCTAAATGACGCAGTCGATAGCTCAAAGCAGGCTGCGAAACGAATAGTTTTTCAGCTGCTTTTGTTATATTACCTTCATCCACAACGGTTACAAAGGTACGCCATTCTTTATCATCCATAGTCGTACTCCTTTTTTATGACTAGCCTATTTACATTATATATTGCTTATCGTGCATTCGCAATGCCTGCAAAGACCTTGCCCCGTTCACCATCGATGGTGACCTCTGCGCCTTCCAGCAATACGTCATGAGCGTCTTTGGCGCCTAAAATGACAGGAATACCATAGGTAATGCCTGCAATGGCACTATCTGATGTGTACCCATCCTCAACGGCTACAATACCGCCCGCTCGTTTAGCAATATTCATCAATTCTGGTTCCATAGTCCCTACTACAAGGATATCGCCAGATTGGAAGCTTTCATAATCATTCTTATGATTAGCTGCAATAAATACGCGACCCGTAGCGGATTTACGCAAGATACCATTGCCAGATAACAACACCTTGCCTGCAATATGAACGCGAATCATATTCGTAGTACCTGTAGAACCAGATGGCACGCCAGCAGTAACGACAACTAAATCACCAGAATTGATGGCATTCACCCCGAGAGCACCGGTAATCGCCTGTTTTACCATTTCATCAGAGTTGATATTTTCACGACCCTTGATGGCTTCAACGCCCCAGCACAATTGCATGCGACGAATCGTTTCATCATGTGGTGTAATGGCGATAATTTTACAATCAGGACGATGACGAGCCACACTAATCGCAGTATGCCCAGATTCGGTGCATGTCAAAATAGCTGCCGCCCCTAGGTCACTGGCAACGCGTACACTGGCTAAACATACAGCCTCAGTAGTAGTCACATCATCGCTTTCCTGCGTTCTACTCTTATGATCATAAATGACGGATTGCTCCGTTACCTCTGCAATACGTGTCATCGTTGTAACCGCTTCCACCGGATATGCGCCATTAGCAGTTTCACCAGATAACATAATCGCATCGGTGCCATCTAAGATTGCATTGGCCACATCACTCGCTTCGGCGCGCGTAGGACGAGGGTTTTGAATCATAGATTCCAACATTTGCGTAGCCGTAATAACAGGTTTACCAAGACGATTACATTTTTCAATCATCATCTTTTGCAATACCGGTACTTCTTCGGCAGGAATTTCTACGCCCAAATCACCACGGGCAATCATAAGACCATCCGCTACATCAAGGATTTCATCAATATTATTAACCCCTTCAGCATTTTCAATTTTGGCGATGATCTTAATATCCTTTTGCTCAGATTCCAAGATGCGACGAATAGCCACTACATCCTTAGCACGTTGCATAAAGGATGCGGCCACAAAGTCTACACCTTTTTGGCACCCAAAGCGCAAATCTAATTCATCTTGCTCGGATACAGTGGCAAGCTAAGTGCTACGCCTGGCACGGCCACGCGTTTACGATTGCCGATTTCACCGCTGTTTTGAACGGTCGTAATGATGTTATTACCTTCAATGGCATCGATGGTCAATCGAACAAGGCCATCAGCTAAGAGAACCGTATCGCCAACGTGCACATCGCCTACTAAACCTTTATGGTTTACAGTACTAATCTCTGACGTGCCTTCTACATCATCCGTAGTCAATGTAAATTGTTGACCCGCTTCGAGGAACACCTTGCCCTCTTTAAACAGTCCTAGACGAACCTCAGGACCCTTTGTGTCGAGCAACAATGCGATTGGTTTATTGACAATCATCGCCGCATCACGCACCATTTGCATACGCTCCGCTTGCTCTTCATGAGAACCATGAGAGAAGTTAAAACGAGCCACATTCATGCCAGCGCGCATCATATCTTCTAAAATACCGAACTTATCCGTGCCCGGACCTACGGTACATACGATTTTTGTACGTTTCATATATCCTCCTAAATGGGATGGTATTTAATATACTCTATTGCACCTCTACGGCACCTTCACCTAACACCGCTTCAATACGTGCGATAATCTCATCTGTAGGTGCAAAGCATAATTGAGGTGATAAATTAATTCGTTTCGTTGTTTATGTAAATATAATGCTGTCGGTACTTGCCCTTCTGCTTGTGAAAGTATGTCCTTCAACGCATTACTATTCTCTGGTGTATCATAGGCACCGCGAATATGGATGGCAATTTGTCGTGCATTGTTGTAGTTCACCTTTAGCGGTGCAATGCGGTCTGCAATAATCTGTACGCCTTTTTCATCCGCATCAACACGGCCTCGCACCTTAACAACCATATCGACGGCCAAGAATTGTTGGCTCTGAGCAAATACCTTTGGGAATGCCACCACTTGAGCGGAACCAGAGTAATCTTCGATGCGAAGAATACTCATGACATCGCCCCGTTTTGTAGGTCTATCCCCTCTTTCAGCAATGAGACCGCCAAAGGTAATCGTTTGACCATCAAAACGCTCTGGGTTTTCAAGTAGTTTCCCCAATTCAAAGAGACCTTTCAATTCCTTGTTATACCCTTGCAATGGATGGCCCGTAATATAGAATCCTGTATAGTCCTTTTCATCCTTCAACTTATCATCTTCTGATAAATCAGGTAGATTCGGCACTGGAATCATATCGACATCATCTGTGCTTTCACCAAAGAGACTCATAGTGCCCATGGCAGCATCCTTTTGCTGCTTAGCCCCTACGGCCTGTGCACTTTCATACATGTGCAATAATTGATTACGATTTCCCTCAAATCCGTCCATGGCACCACAGCGAATTAAACTTTCAAGCAAGCGTTTATTAACGACCTTGCTATCTACGCGGCGACAGAAATCGGTAATGCTCGTATAGAGACCATTGGCCTCACGTTCTGCGATGAGTCGGTCGATAGCATTATCCCCTACGTTCTTGATGCCCCCAAGGCCAAAGCGAATTGCATCGCCTTGTACGGCAAGCTACGCAAGGAATGATTCACATCGGGACCGAGGACCTGCACATTATGTTTTTTACAAGCATTGATATAGTATGTGAGCTTATCCATATTTTGCATAAAGCTGGTCATGGTAGCGGCCATAAATTCTGGGAAGTAGTGTGCTTTGAGGTACGCCGTTTGGTACGCAATGTACGCATAGGCCGCACTATGAGATTTATTAAAGCCATAGCCGGCGAAGTAAACGAGCAAGTCAAAGACTTCGTTTGCAATGGACTCTTCGATGCCATTGTTAATAGAACCTTGTATAAAGGATTCCCGTTGCGCCTTGAGGACGGATTCTTTTTTCTTCCCCATCGCACGGCGCATTAAATCCGCTTGTCCAAGGGAGAACCCACCCATGGCAGATGCAATTTGCATAACCTGTTCTTGGTAGAGAATAACGCCGAAGGTGTCTTTCAAGATAGGTTCCAAAATCGGATGTAAATAGGTCACCTCTTTTTTACCATGACGGCGGTCGATAAAATCCGCCACCATGCCAGAGCCCAAAGGGCCTGGACGATACAATGCAACGAGAGGGATTAAATCCTCAAAATGCTCCGGTTTCAAATCCATAACGAGCTTGGTAATCCCATCGGACTCAAGCTGGAATACACCGGATGTATCGCCCTTAGTAAGGAGCTCACAAGCCGCTTTATCATCTAATGGGATGGCATCTAAATCGAGATCGATACCTCGGTTTGCCTTAATGAGCTTAAGGGCATCCCCCATAACAGTTAATGTACGGAGGCCCAAAAAGTCCATTTTTAGCAGGCCCAATTCTTCGATATTATCCTTATCATATTGAGTGACAAAGCCTTCTTCATTAGAGTTTTGTACAGGCACATGGTCATCTAGAGGGTCCGCAGAAATTACGACACCCGCCGCATGAGTAGACGAGTTACGCGCAATGCCTTCTAGTTTTTGCCCGAAATCAAATAACTCTTTTACATTAGGGTCTGTATCATATAAAGCTTTTAAATCTTTACCTTTTAAAGCCTTTTCTAAGGTGATACCCAATTCATTAGGAATCATCTTTGCAATGCGATTGACCTCAGCTAGTGGCAAATCGAGCACACGACCTACGTCGCGAATAACGGCGCGAGCCGCTTCCGTACCAAAGGTGATAATCTGGGACACGCGAGCCTGTCCATATTTCCGCGTTACATAGTCGATAGCTTCGCCCCGCTTTTCATAGCAGAAGTCGATATCGATATCAGGCATGCTTACCCGTTCAGGATTAAGGAATCGTTCAAAGAGCAAATCGTATTGTAATGGGTCGAGGCCGGTAATACCTAATAAATAGGCTACAACAGAACCTGCCGCAGAGCCACGACCTGGTCCTACAAGGATATCGTGATCTCGTGCATAACGCACATAATCCCATACGATAAGGAAATAGTCTTCAAAGCCCATCGTCCCGATAACATCGAGTTCGTAGTCGAGGCGTTTTTTGAGTTCTTCCGATGTATCGCCATACAAACGAGGTATTTCTCGTTCACAAACCTTGCGCAAATAAGTTTTAGACGTTTCACCTTCAGGCACGTCAAAGTGCGGCAAATGATGTTCATCAAAATTAAATTCTACATTGCATCGTTCTGCAATCTTTAATGTGTTTTCTAAGGCCCCAGGGATGTATCCAAAGAGCTCCGCCATCTCGTCCCCGGATTTTAGATAGAACTCATCATTGGGAAATTTCAAACGATCTACTTCGGCGCGACATCGGCCCGTTTGAATACAGACACGGATATCCTGAGCATCAGCGTCATCTTTCATAACATAGTGAAAATCATTGGACGCTACGATGCCGAGACCATATTCATCGGCTAATTGGCATAAAACTTGCTGAGCACGTAACTCTTCAGGTAAACCGTGATTTTGAATTTCTAAAAAGAAATTATCTTTACCGTAGGTTTCAATGTACCACTCAACGGCGCGGCGGGCCCCCTCCATATTATCTTGCAAGATATATTGTGGCACTTCCCCTTGAATACACGCACTAAGGGCAATGATGCCCTTACTGTATTGACGCAATAAATCATGGTCAGCGCGCGGTTTATAATTAAAACCTTCCGTAGAGGCTTTCGATACGATTTTAACGAGGTTTCGATACCCTTCCATCGTTTCGGCCAATAAAATTAAATGCTTAAGTCGTTCACGGCTACGCCCCTCTTGCTTATCTAGGCGACTACCTTCTGTGACATACACTTCACACCCAATGATTGGTTTAATGCCTTGTGCCACACATTCCTTATAAAAATAGATGGCTGCATACATATTGCCATGGTCCGTAATGGCAAGGGCTGGTTGTTCCAGTTCCTTCGCGCGGCGCACCATATCCGGCAAACGGCTGATGCCGTCCAATAAACTAAATTCCGTATGACTATGTAAATGTACAAATGGCTTCATGGTACACCTCCTTACGGTCTATGTGCAAAATAGATATTTAACGATTTCTTACGGGCCTTCCAATCTGGTAAAAATTGGGCCACTAAATTGTGAAAGTTCTTGGAATGATCCAAGTATTTAAAATGAGCAAACTCATGAACCATAACATATTCAATATAGGCCTGAGGTCCTTCTAATAAACGCATATTCATCTTAATGAGCTGCTTTGATGGCGTACAAGAACCCCACCGACTCTTCATGCGCTGTTGCTTTACCGTAGGCATGGGCACATCAATATGTTGTTGGTGAAAGCGTTGATACACGACCTTCGCCCAATGGGTAAACACCTTTTCCCCTAGCTGGCGCCAAAAGGTTTGCATTAATTTATGCTTGTTTTCATAAATGTAATCAGACTTAACAAACATCACCATGCGATTAGAACCATCAAACTTGATATGTGGTTTGCCAGATGTTTCTAGCACCTCTAGCGTAACAGGCATGCCCAAAATAGATACGGTTCCACCCGTTACATATTGTAATGCCTCTATACGCTGTGCCGTTAATGCTTCTAATTTAAAACGAGCCTTCTCAATAAAGGGTATATTTTCAATAACAAATGCATCGATACGATGATCTGGCACATAAGCATTCGCCGAAACATGGACACTACCATCCTTGTGCACACGCATATTTATATTCTTTACACGCTTGATTGTTAACTCATATTCAATTGTGTCACCATTGTAGGTAATAGACCGAGTTGTTGAAGTATTCATATCTTTTATTTTATCATAAAACACTCATAAATTCGTTAAAATCTGGGTACTTTAATAGAAATTATTCGATTTTAAGAACATAAAAATAGCAGATAGTTGATTTTTAGATGATCAACTATCTGCAGTTTAAACTAAAAATTATTAACACTAACTAAAAAAATGACAACCAAACTAATATCGTATATCAAATCATATCACCTCTCGTGTATTTTTATCTTGATAATTAATTACATTTTGAAAGTGATTCAATATCTTTTCATTATAATCAGTATTTAGATATTTAATATTCATATACCACTTACGATCATCTTCAGAACTTAAATCTAATATTAAAAGTTTTTGATTCTTTTAAGTTCAAATAGAATATTGAAAAAAATCACTAGAATTAATACCAAACCTTAAGCTCTCTAAAAAAAGCATTTAAACTGACGTGTTCATCATTTGATGTATTTGGTAAAATTTGAACAATAGCGATATTATCAACAATGCCATTAATTCTTAATCGTCTAGAAAGTAAATTATATATTTCACTTTCAGAGTAATCTATGCAAAAAAACTTTGATTTGTAAATTCCCCTCTTCCGGCCATTCACTATAAACAAGATACTCATTACTTATACCATTCATTTTTATCTAATTCTAAAAATTTCTCCACTTCTCAAATTTAATTGATAATAACCTTCAGATGTATTTAAAAATAATGTTCCCATTACTAGTCCAAACCTGATATATATGATATTGATTTCCTGTATAAATAAGAATTTTTTTCTAACTTATCTTCAAAAAAATATTAGTTAAATACCAATCGACTTGCTTACCATTCTGTACTTTCTGAATAGCAAAAAAACTATCTTTAGTAAAAAAAGCGTCTGTGATTATTCCGTTCTTAATTTTTTTAGCATAGATAAATCGAGATTAAAAATTATTTCCCATATCTTGTGGATTATAAATGTTTGCATTAGAGCCATTGAGAACTACAATAGCACCTTTATGTGGATTCCATACATTATTATAAGATGTAAACTTCAATCTCAATATATATACTAATACCAATATACAAACTATAATAAAAAACCAAGTAAGATATTTACGAATAGATCCCATTTATTCCACCTTATAAACAAGTCCTCGATTATTTTCATAATCATCATCCAATAAATTTTCAACGGCAGCAGGACGAATCGCACCTTTTAATCGATCTAAAGTAGGATGATCTCCACTTCCATCAACTAATGCAGCTACAGAAACCGTTACACAGTTATGACTCATCATTAACTTTAGCGCTTATTAAATTTTACCAACTACAGATTCCAAGAAAGATTAAAAGAATACTCTGTCCTACAGACACAGCAATTCGACCTTTTCCTATAATACTAATGCCATAGCTTTTTCCTTCCTTGCACATAAAATATTCATTGAGATTTTGCTTTAGTGCAAACATTTCCCCCAAAAGAAGAACCGCAAGTATTAACGAAAAAATAGAAAAACTATGTAAAATCCTCCCTCCAAAAATAACCATTAATTCAAGCATCAATAATTGACTTAATTGTATCATCGTAAGAAGAAGACTTCTCTTAGTATTTGCGCCTGCAATAGTTATTGTATTATTCCGTATAATATATATTGCATACATACCAAGTAAAATACTACATAAGATACGCCCAGCGTTCATAATCTCTCCTAACTCCACTAATACATTTCTGAATAACTTTACATATATAACTATTCATTAATTATTACGATTACCGCATAGCTAATAGTATGGATTCCATTTGTAAAAGTTAGTAATAATATACAATCATATATTCATTTGTATTAACAGATTTAATGGATAACTTTAATACTTCTCCACTAGTTTCTTTTTTTGAAATGTATTAGCCTCTATTTGCTTCCATCCATCTAAGATTAAAAGATTTTTTTCAAGTTCAGCCATATTACTATTACTTACTACATCAACAATAAAATAAGGTCTAACACTACCAAGTTCATATTTAAAAAGGATAGATGGCATTGATAGTAAAATGCTCACGATAATCAAAACGCTTATATTCATTCCAAATAAGAGCTTGTCTATCAGAATAACTGGATTCCAATGTATTATCTATTTTTCTCTAATACAAGAGCACCACCAAATGAACCTATGATTATTCCTACTACAACTGTAATTATTTTTTTAATTTATTAATAACGACCTTATCGCAAAACCATCTTTATCAATCCACTATTTTTATATTTAATTCGTATAAAGTCTTCTTTCAACTGGACTCTAATGCTATTGGTATTAAGACCTTCACTAATTTTTATCCTTATTATCATCTATATCATCTAAAAATTTACTCTGCTTATACTTTGCCGTAAAGTCTGTATAGTCAGAATTCTTTACCATAAACTTATCACCTACGCGAGTCCAGTTTATCTCATCAATCAAATCCTCTTTGTATAGAGAATAACCATATTTGATTAATGCAAAAGAGTTGTCATTATAATGATAATATCGAGTAGTGATGCCGACAATTATGATTAGTATAAAGGCTGCAGCAATGCCACTAAGCAGATATTTTAATAATTTGGGACCAAGTTCTTTTAATAAACCTATATGCATATATTTTATTAGACTCCATCTTCTCATTATAAACACTAGTAATATTTACAATGCTTCTCTAATGTACGATTAGTATCAAACGAACTCTAAAAGACAATTGATTAAACTTAGACTTTAGATTCTTATATATTTCCATGATTACTCCATATGACGTAATACTTTTAGAGTCTTGCAAAAGCAAAATCTTTACTTGTTCATATAATCTTTTTCAAAGCCGTTAAGCAGGTATAAAGCCTCATTATAATAAACAACGCAACCAGATTAGGCTAAAAAATATTTAAATAAGTCCCATTGCTATATACACTTAATCATAAACTTTTACAAATCCATCTACCCATTGCCGTTCGTTTAATACAACCTTCCCAATACCAAAATTGTCTAACCCATGAACAATAAATATGTCCCAAGTACTATATTTTTCTTTGGCTAATACAGCATATTCATATTCACTAAATACACCTAACGTTCCACCAACTGTATACATTGCATCAACATCATATCCATACCACAATATAAAAACTTCATTGTTTTTGATAGGATCATCTACACTATAATTTCTTGGTACCCCATCATTTAAAACAAATTCCTCAATATAAAAGTTTTCATCACAAAACTCTCTAAACCCAGGAAGTTTTTTTGCTAACATTATTGCATTTTCCGCTAAATCTTTAGTCGAAAAATCCCCTAAACCAAAATACTCTGTATATGGTAATGTATCATCTTTTTTATACTTAGCTACGGCTTCATATATGGTTGTATTCATATTATCTAACCTTTCTATATATTCGATCCGCAAAAGCCTGTCTCAAAATGCCCCATTAATAAAATTGTGTGGATACATCATTACTGATTTCACCTAATGCTTAATTATCGTTAATAAGATAATCTCCGGTACGAAGGCTAAAACAACTACCTCCGAATCAATAGTAACAGATGTTATATCCGTATTTCATATAATATTAAAAAAACAATTATTAGTGCCAATATAACTAATATAGGTATTACGGAATAAAAAAATCTTTCTTTGCTTTTTTTATAAGCATCAATTTATTCTCTAAAGCAAGTGAAGAATCACCTTTAACAGCTAAAATTCTTAGATATAATTCTAAGCCCCAATTTAATATGCCTATAACGGCCAAAAGATGAATTAAATTATCACCATCATACGGAATATTAATAAGAATAAAAAGCTAAACAGCCTATTCCTATTTCAGTATATAACATGGTTTTAGTTCGTTTAATCTGTTCCCGATCTAATACAAAAATAAGGATTTCTAATAAAATATAGACAATATAAACATAGTAAGAATAGTGAAAGACCTAGCTTCATATACATCTCCATTAAAGTAATTAGAGCTTATTTTTATCGAATAGTAATATTTTATTATTTAGTTATGAAAATAGACAAAAAAACACATACATAGCATCATAAAGAAGACTGGCAAAACAGAGTAAAAATCTCGTTTTGCTTTTTTTATCAACATTGCTTTAATTTCAGGCGACAAATTAGAATCTTCTTTAATAGCCGGAATTCTTAACCACAGTTCTAGAAAACACATTGTTAGCATTCCCAACTCCAATAAAAATCTGAATGTTTTAGAATATCCCGAAAAAAGTGTATAGAAGAAAAAAATATTCCACCCATTGAAAGCTCTGATGCTAATAAAAAAATTTCGATCGTTTAATTTTTTTATTTTTATTCAATGTAAAATGAGGATTTTTTTAATAAAGTACATACAATATAAGAATACTAAAAAAATCCTACATAAATGATTATTATCATACAATTCTCCACTAGTTATATTACTATTAATAAAATTATAAATTGTATATTTTATAAAAACAATATCTATAACATAAATAAAAAAGCTATTATATCCAAATCCATATCATATGTTTGGATATAATAGCTTTAATTTATCATTTTTTCCCGCGACTCGCCGCCAGGTTTGCCCCCAATAGTCCTCCCCGATTGATATGGGGATGGCGGTGTGAGGTACCTTCTTTGATTGATGTTATACGAGATCGTTGAAACTTTTCAAACACTGTATCCAGTTCTCGCAACAGAACCTTCTTTTGCGATTCTTTTAATTCATACAAGTCCCCTTTGAACTTAATATGTTTGTCTTTCACAACGGTGCTAATATCACAGATGCGTTCTGGTTGTTCATTCGTAACATTCACGAGTTCATCTAAGGTCATCTCATAGTAGCGAGCCAGCGCACACAGTGTATCAAGGTCTGGTTCTCTATAGCCAGTCTCGTAATTGGACAATGCTGCATTACTAATGCCTACAGCCTTGGCGACTTCGATTTGGCTCTTTCCCATGCGTACGCGAGCCCGTTTTAAGTTCTTGTAAAATTGCATGTTCATTACCTACATCGATTACGTCACATTGTGTTACAATGTTTCACTGATCATTTTGAAAGCTTCTTCTGCGACAGCCAATGTTTTATCGATTTCTGCACCCTTATGACACATGGACACAAAATTGCTTTCAAAAGGACTTGGCGCATAGTAAATACCATGGCTCAAGTTATGATGGAAGAATGTCTTGAAATGGTCCGCATTACATGCACTAGCGTCATCAAAATTGTGAACCGGTTTATCTGTAAAGAACAAGGTAAACATGGATCCCACACGTTGCACCACAGCTGGCACATTATACTTTTTAGCCAATGCTTCAAGGCCATTACACAATGCTTTTGTGCTATCTTCTACTTGTTTAAAGATGGTAGGGTCTCGTTGCAACATGGACAAGGTAGCAAGACCAGCTGTTACAGCCACAGGGTTACCACTCAATGTACCGGCTTGGTAAATAGGACCAGATGGTGCTACTTCGCTCATGATTTTGCTAGAACCGCCAAATACAGCAAGAGGCATACCACCGCCAACGATTTTACCGAGGCAAGTCAAGTCCGGTTTAATATTGTATAGTTTTTGTGCACCACCGCTGCTAGCGCGGAAACCACACATAACTTCGTCAAAAATTAATAGTGCACCATGCGCTTTTGTAACATCGCGCAATGTTTCAAGGAATCCTTCTACTGGAGGTACACAGCCCATATTGCCTGCTACCGGTTCTACGATAATACAAGCAATGGTATCGCCTATTTCATCGAATAATTGTTTAACCGCATCAATATCATTGTATGGCAATGTGATGGTATTTTCTGCAACGCCTTTTGGTACGCCTGGGCTATCTGGCACGCCAAATGTAGCGAGGCCAGAGCCGGCTTTCACCAATAGAGAATCACTATGACCATGATAACAACCAACAAATTTAACGATGCGATCGCGCCCCGTGTATCCACGAGCTACGCGCAATGCACTCATGGTCGCTTCTGTACCGGAGTTAACGAGGCGCACCATTTCCATGGATGGCATAAAGGCTTGAATTTTTTTAGCCAATTCCGTTTCTAACAGTGTAGGTGCACCATAGCTTGTGCCACGTGGAATGGCCTCTTGCAAGCTCGCTACGACCTCTGGGTTCGCATGGCCCAAAATCATAGGACCCCAGCTCAACACGTAGTCGATGTATTCGTTGTTATCGATATCATAGATACGGCTACCGCTAGCGGAGCTAATAAATGGAGGGTTTGATCCTACGCTACGATAGGAGCGAACAGGGCTATTAACGCCACCCGGCATATATCGTTTCGCTTCGTCAAATGCTTTTTCTGATTTACCTAGTTGTAACATAGTCACTCCTTATTGTTTAAGCCAACGTGCCACATCAAGGGCATGGTATGTAATGATAATCTTAGCACCGGCACGTTTCATAGAGAGCATCGTTTCCATAACAAGGCGTTGTTCATCGATAAGACCAGCGGATGCAGCCGTTTTAACCATGGCATATTCGCCGGAAACATTGTAGACAGCCAATGGCAATTCATAACGGTCACGGGCTTCGCGAACGATATCCAAATAGCACAATGCGGGTTTAATCATGATGATATCCGTACCTTCAGCGATATCGAGTTCAATTTCACGCATCGCTTCTAAGCGATTGGCAGGATCCATTTGGTAGGATTTACGGTCCCCAAATTGCGGTGCTGAATTAACAGCGCCACGGAATGGACCATAGTAGGCAGATGCATATTTTGCAGCATAACTCATGATGGATACATTGGTGAAACCAGCTTCATCAAGAGCTTCGCGAATAGCACCAACACGGCCATCCATCATATCAGATGGCGCCACCATGTGGGCACCAGCTTGCGCTTGGCTAACCGCAACCTTACATAATAGAGGCAATGTTTCATCATTCAAGATTTCGTGGTGGTCAATCATACCACAGTGACCTGTAGAGGTATATTGACATAAGCATACGTCCGCAATAACCAAGAGATTTGGCACCGCTTCACGGATGGCTGTAATCGCTTGTTGTACCGGTTGCGACATATCCCATGCGGAGGAACCTTGTTCGTCCTTATAGGTAGGGATGCCAAAGATTTCTACGCCACGAATGCCGAGGTCATACGCTTCTTGCGCTACCTTTACCGCTTCATCTACGGATAAATGATATTGGCCTGGCAATGTATCGATTTCTTTTTTTATACCTTCACCAGGAACAATGAATAATGGATAAATTAAATCAGTTGTATCTAATGTTGTTTCTCGTACTAAATCACGCATTTCTGGAGAAGTGCGCAAACGGCGAGGACGATATGTTAAATCGTACATAGTAAATTTCCTTCTTCCGTTTAATAATGACAATAATTAGTTAGCGCAGTCTTTCACAATTGTGTCCACAAGACCTTCTGTAGTATATACAGGGCTAATGATATCCACCTTTAAACCAGCGCTCATAGCAGTAGCAGCCGTAATCGGTCCGATACACGCAATCTTGTATGTTCTAATAGTGAAAGCGCATCTTCGCCCAATAGATCTAATGTATTGGTAACAGTAGAGGAGCTAGTAAATGTAATATAGTCGACATGACCATGTTGCAACGCATCTACCAAGGCCTCTTGTTGAGATGTATCTTGTTGAGTTTCATACAAGCGCAAGATATCTACATCGATATCTAGGTGGCGCAATTCACGAGGAATCACTTCACGAGCCTTTTTCGGTTGAATTAACAACACGGTATGTCTAGGTTTAACATGCTGTTTCAATGCATCTACAACAGATTCAGCCTTGTAATCTACAGGGATAATATCCGGTGTAATGCCATAGTTAGTCAACGCTTTAGCCGTAGCGCTGCCGATAGCACATACCTTAGCATAGCCTAAGGAACGAGCATCTTTACCTTCCCCGTATAATGCATCAAAGAAGTAGCGTACCCCTTCAGCGGATGTGAATACAACACAAGAATATCGATCTACGCCATGTAATAAACGTTTATCTTCATCAAATAATTCTACAGGCTCTGTTTTAATAGCTGCCGCTTGGATAACATTGGCGCCTTGGTTCATGAGCATATCGCGGAATTTGCTAGCTTGAGAGCGAGCACGAGTAACCACAATCGTTTTGCCGAATAATGGCTTGTTATCGAACCATTGCAATTGTTCACGCAAGTTTACAACATCGCCTACGACGATGATAGCTGGCGCTTTTAGTTGTGCCTTTTCCACATCTTCTACCACATGTTCTAGTGTGGAAACGAGCACCTCTTGAACAGGTTTGGTACCCCAGCGAACGAGCGCCACTGGTGTATTAGCAGGACGGCCATGAGCCATCAATTTTTCTGCAATTGTAGGTAAATTGCCTACGCCCATGACAAAGCAAAGTGTATCCACTGCTGTGGCAAGACCTTCCCAATGGATTCCAGACACCGCTTTTGTTGGGTCTTCATGACCAGTAACAACCGCAAAGGATGTAGCCATAGCGCGTTGTGTTACAGGAATACCGGCATAGGCAGGCGCTGCGATAGGCGATGTAACACCAGGTACAAATTCAAATGGAACACCGGCCTCACGAAGGGCCATCGCTTCTTCCCCACCGCGACCGAATACGAGTGGATCCCCCCCCTTTAAGCGGGCTACGATTTTGCCTTCTTTTCCCTTTTTTACCAATAGTTCGTTGATTTCCCACTGGTGCATAGTGTGGTCTTTACATTGTTTCCCTGCATAAATCAATTCTGCATCAGGTCTAGCCCATTCTAATAGATGAGCATCTGCTAAATAATCATATACGATAACATCTGCACGTTCGATGCATTCCTTACCTTTTACGGTGATTAATTTAGAATCTCCAGGGCCTGCGCCGATTAAATATACTAAACCTGTCATTTTATGATTCCCTCCTTAACAAGGGCTTCCACAATGTGTTTGCCCCCTTCTTCATATAAGGCTTTCGCAAGGTTTTTGCCTAACATAACCCCTTTCTTAGCAGGTCCAGACAATTCTCCTTCATATACAGTTTTACCATCCAACGATGCAATGAGCGCTTTCAAATTAAGCTGTCCTTTTTCAACAGTTCCGTAAACGCCCATCGGTACTTGGCAGCCCCCATTAAGTTGATTCAAGAAACTGCGTTCCCCTTCTACGGCAAGACGTGTTGGTTCGTCGTCTATTTTTGAAAGCATGTCTAACATCTCAGTATCGTCACTGCGACATTCAATGGCTAACGCACCTTGACCCACAGCAGGAATCATTTCATCTGCCGTAAAGACTTGTGTGATTCTATCATCTAAACCGAGCCGTTTAAGACCTGCTTGTGCCAATACGACGCCATCGAGACCTTCCGTTTCGATCTTGCCAAGACGGGTTTGTACATTGCCGCGGATGACTTCGATTTGTAGATCTGGACGGCGATGCAATAATTGGGCTTGACGACGTAAGCTGCTGGTGCCAATACGCGCCCCTTCTGGCAAATGGTCCAATGTTTTGTACTTAGGGCTTACCAAGGCATCGAATGGTACTTCCCGTTTGGAAATAGCACCTAATGTAAGCCCTTCTGGCAATTCTGTAGGCATATCTTTTAGGCTGTGAACGGCAATATCGATATCGCCTGCATGCATAGCTGCCTCTAATTCGGCGGTAAATAACCCTTTGCCACCTACTTCGGCAAGAGGCTTATTCAAAATGCGATCCCCTTTTGTGTTAAAGTGAACTAATTCTACGGTAACCGCAGGGTATAAGCGTTGCAATTCACTTTTTACATATTCTGACTGCCATAAGGCAAGAGCACTCTTTCGAGTCCCAATTCTAATGTGGTTCCTCATACTACGAGCCTTCTTTCTCGAGATTAAACATATCTTTGAATAAATCCCAATATAAACCTTCTTCTTGTGTACCGGCAATTTCATTGAAATGAATCATCGGTTCTCTTAGCATTTTTCTAACGATCATACGACTCATAGAATCAATGATGCGACGCTCTTTATCGGAAATATCCGGCAATTTAGCCAGTGCTCGATGTAATTCACGGCGACGAATGCGGTCAGCCTTATCCGTCAATAGCGCCATCATAGGGCGTACGGATAAATAACTAAACTTTTCTAATACTTCATCGATGGCTTCATGAATAATCGGTTCAGCCCGCTTGGCCTCTTCTTCACGTTGCTGTTTATTCTCTTCTACCACGCTTTCAAGAGCATCGATATTGAATAGGTACACACCTTCGATATCCGCAACAACCGGATCAATATCACGTGGTACTGCAATATCAATCATGACGATTGGTCGTCCATGGCGCAATGCGGCAATGCGTTTTGCCTCTTTTTCACCAATAATATAATGCGGTGCCCCCGTCGATGTAATGATGATATCCGCATGTTCCGCTTGTTCTACATAGTGATCTAATTTGATGGCTTGCCCATTAAATTTCTTCGCCAATGCTTCCGCTTTGGTGAAAGTCCGATTAGATACAAATATGGTTTTTACACCCTTTGCTTGAAGATGTGTAGCTGTTAACTCACTCATCGTACCTGCTCCTAAGATGAGGACTGTTGCTTCTGAAAGTGGTTTGTCTAGGCTATCTTCCGCCAAGTTAACCGCCGTGTAACTAACAGATACAGGTGTATTGGCAATGCCTGTATTGGTCCGAACCTTTTTACCAACGCCAATAGCGCGTTGGAACAAGATATTAAATACAGTTCCCGTAAAGCCTGCACTATAGGCAGCAATATAGGCACCTTTTAATTGGCTAAGGATTTGACCTTCCCCCAACACTAAGGAGTCAAGGCTAGCAGATACGCGGAATAGATGTTCTATACAGGCTTTTTCTTCATAGAAGAAAAATGCTGATTCATCAATTGTATCGGCATGTTTTAAATGCTTTAATACGTCGAGCATATACGCTTTAGGAGATTGTACATCTTCTAATACGGCATAAATTTCCGTACGATTGCACGTCGATAGGATAACGCATTCTGAAATTTTTTTCGTATTCATAGAGTCGATTTAAGGCGGTTTCTACCTCGTTCTTCTCAAACGAGAAACGTTCACGCACCTCAACGGCAGCACTTCTATGATTTAGTCCTAATACCACTAATTGCATGGTGTAGTTTCTCCTCTATCAAAGGCCATTGTCCCTTAAGAATAGCCTGAAATTCAGATTCGCCCTAGGTAAGTACGCCAAAACTGGCTACGCTCCTCTACGCTAGGGATAAGTAACTTTACCTCTTCCCTCATAATTTTTAAGTCTAGGTATAGCAATTTGCAACTCACTATAACGATTCATCATATCTCGTTTCACAAGACGATTAATTCGTGGTCCTCCATTATTAGCGCTAATTGCAATATGAAGGTCACCTATATCGATAGTAGATGGCACGGTAAAGTCACAGGATGTGGCATCATCGGCACGATTCAGCCAAACACCATACTTACGAGAGATTGCCTCTACATAATCGTTAACCGCTGTATTATCAGTACATATAAATAATAACTTACAACGCTTGACCATATCTATATACTCATCAGTAAATATAGTATTGTGCCAAACAAATCGGTCATCCCCATGCCAAGATTTCATCTGTTCTGTAATAACAGGACTGATGACAATACATTGACACGGTTCTTGTAAGCATAAGGCTAGCCGACGTTCAGCCACGGCGCCACCGCCTATGAATAGAATGGTATCACTCGCTGTAGTTTGTAATGTTAGAGATAGCATAAGAACTGCTCCTATGGATAATACCGCTTATGTATACCTACATATGAAACTATAGATATACATAAGCGGTATAAAAAATCGGCTTGAATAATCAAGCCGATTGCTTATTTGCCTACATAAATCGTTTAAGGTAAACGCCAATACGTCCCTTACGGGATGTCCCCGTAATAGCCTCCACCTTCATTCGGCCACGACCACGCATGGAGATGATATCCCCTTCTTTAACCTCTTGGGATGGTCCCTTTGCAGGTTGCCAATTTACTTGCAATAAACCGGCATTTACAGCGCTCACCAATTTCGTACGGGATACGCTAAAGCCAGAGCTTGCTACCGCATCTAATCTAAGTGATGCAACGGTAGTACGCACTTCTTTTATCTTTTCTTCTTTTGGTGCAATTTCGTCTAACTCCATCGGAGCTACAGATACGGCAACCATAGCGATTTTTGTAAAGTTCTGTACTACAAAATCGGCTACCGTACTATCTACGAGGATTTGTGCACCCCCTTGACCCATGATGATATCGCCAAATTTCGAGCGATCAATGCCAAGGCCCATCAAAGAGCCAAGCACATCACGATGATTTAACAATCTAAATCGTGGGTCCCAAGATACCTTCAATGGAACGATGCCCATATCTACGATACCTTGAAAATGGCTATCTACAAAGGCGATGCGAATACGCTCTGCCCCTTCATAGCCGCCAAAAGATTGAACGAGTAGTTCAGGATAGGCCGCCTTAATCGCATCGGCGATAACAAGACCGGCAGGGCTTGTAAAATCGCAAACGCGATACGGTTTTCCCTTAACAACTTGTTCTGCTAAATCGAGCATACGGCGCGCTTCTTCACCGCTACCGCTTGCTTCAAAATATCTAATTAATTTACTAGTATCAGCCATTATTTCCCCAATTCATTGGAACGAGCTAAGCAAGCAACAACCCCATCTTGTAGGGCACTGCGCAAGCCACCTTTTTCCATAGCCCCAATGCCAGCAATCGTAGTACCACCTGGGCTAGTCACTTGGTCGCGCAATACAGCAGGATGTGTACCGGATTCCAATGCCATTTTGCCAGCCCCATACATCGTTTGGGCGGTCGCCTTAATCGCCAATTGACGAGGTAATCCAATGCGGACCCCCGCATCAGCCAAGGCGTCTAAAATGACAAACATATATCCTGGACCAGCGCCAGATAAAGCGCCTAATCGGTCTAGGTTGGCTTCACTGACAACGGCTACTTCACCAACCGCATTAAATAAGGCCTCTACATGAGTTGTATCAGCTCCATTATCCGCAGTCAACGCAGTCATACCACATCCAATAGATGCTGGAGTATTCGGCATGGCACGATATAGCACCGCTGTTGGTAATTCGTTACGCAAGGTATCTAATGTTACGCCAGCTGCCACAGATATAACCGTAGCACCAGCTTTCACAGATTTAATTGGCTCAATACAGACGGTAATACCTGTGGTTTAACAGCCAGGATAATCGTGTCAAACTGCGCCATATTAGGTAATTCTACAAAACCTGTAACGCCCAATTCGTCAACTAATTCGTCGCGATGTTCAGGGCGACGCACCACGATTGATACATCATCTCTACGTAATATGCCTTGTGAAAGTGCGCCTCGTAAAAGGGCACCACCCATGGCACCTACGCCTATACATACTGTTTTTCCCAACATAGTATCACCACTTTTTCTATACCGGATTATTTATTTTGCCAGTTAAATTCTTGTTGCTCAGTTGTTCCACTTTCAGATTCATTATTATAATCAATGGATACATTAACAGGTACGCACATAAAAATGTCTTTGCCTACCTTTTCCAATTTGCCATCTAATGCAAATGTTGCACCAGATACAAAGTCAACGATGCGAGCTGCTTCGTGAGGATCTGTATTTTCAAAGTTAATCAATACAGGGCGCATGTCACGCAATTGATGAGTGATGCTTTCAGAATCTTCAAAAACCTTAGGTTCGATAACAACTACTTTCATGGCTGTTGGACGTTGTGTCATAGTGGATGTGCCTCCTACCTTACGTGGATGGAACTCAGATGCAGCTGCTGTTGGTGCTACTGGTGGCACGTCTTCTGCATAGTCCTCATCATCTTCATATTCATACTCATCATCATAATCATAACGGTCATCATTATTAATGCCGATAAAATTTTTGATTTTTTGCCATTGTTCTCCCATAGACATGGTAATCCTCCTAATATACTCACACTGTTATATTCCCAATTAGTTATATACACGTTCCCCAAAGATGGCAGTGCCTACACGCACGATGTTAGCCCCTTCTTGTAAGGCTATTTCAAAGTCATGTGTCATCCCCATCGACAAATATTGTATATCCCCATCAGGGAAATACCCTTTCATATCTTCATACAAAGCATGTGCCACTCTAAAGATAGGTCTTTCATCCTCCGGATTTTCAAAAAACGGAGCCATGCACATCAACCCTTTAACGCGTACATGTGGTAATGTCTTTGCATAGTCTCGTATGTCCGGAAATTCCTCTACGGACATGCCAGACTTACTCGCTTCGCGAGCTACATTGACTTGTAATAATATGTCTTGTACTTTATCATGCTTAGCAGCAACCTTTTCGATTTCATCCAATAGTTTCTTACTATCTACAGAATGAATCAAATCAAACATCGGTACCGCTTGGCGAACCTTATTGACTTGTAAATGGCCAATTAAATGCCATACCAATTTAGGTCCTGTATAAAGCATTTGTTTTTCTTTTGCCTCTTGCACACGATTTTCGCCTACATGAGTGCATCCAAGACGAGCCACTTCTTCTACAGCCGTTACAGGATGATTCTTTGTAACCGCAACAAGTAACGCCGTATCCGTGCGCCCTACGCTAGCCATTGCATCGGCCATGCGTTGTTGGATTTTATGAAGGGATTCTTCAATCATATGATCCTCCCATATAGTAACGTATAAATAAATATCCTATAGACTTATATTATATAATATTTAACCAATAATGTATATCTTTACCGTTTTTCAAGCATACCAAATAATGCCATACGCCCCGTTTTGCCATGTTCTCGGCGATAGGAAAAACAATTCTTATCGGTCATACTATCGGTACCACCAATACAGATTTTGTCCATTGGAACGCCTCGTTGAAATAGATCTTCTTCAATAAACCGCCACAAATCTATATGCGGTGTCGCTTTCGACGCACCATCTCGGACGATATATCGGACCAATTCATCACTATCGGCATCGGTTATTTTCTTCCACTCGTCTGTGAAAGTATCTGCTAGCTCTTGATTGACCTCAAAGGATTTAGGTCCAATGCTCGGCCCTAAATAGACATAGCAATCTTCAAAGTGGGTACCAAAATCTCGTTGCATCGCCTCTATGGTAATGACCGGCAGATGACCTATAGCACCTCGCCATCCTGCATGAACAGTAGCCACCACATGATGCACAGGGTCATAAATCCCTACCGGTACACAGTCGGCGGTAAATAAGAATAATGGTACATTCGGAATATCCGTATATACTGCATCACAATCTGGAATAGCTGTATTAGAACTCATTGCGCCAGCGCCGATTAAATCCTCTGTAATGCGTACTGCATTGAGTCCATGCACCTGATTACCGCAGGTAATCCGCTTCGGCGATACTCCTAAATGATTAGCCACAATGCTGCGGTTATCTAATACATCTTGTAATGAATCCCCTATGTGAGTAGCTAAATTTAGAGATTCACATGGCTTCTTAGATACTCCTCCATGACGATATGTATCCCCCATAACTAGAGGAAATTGATTGGCCCAGTTAGGCATTTCAAAAGACCATTTATGATTATTTGTATTTATATTTACAACAGTGATATCCATACTACGGTTCCTCTACTATTAATTCTCAAATCACTTACACACACCACAACGCTTACAACCTTCCATGCAAGGAGGAGTATACGCTTCATCAACGGCCCGTTGCCATTCTTGTTCTAAATAACCATCCCTTAGTCCCATATCCAAATGCGACCAAGGCAAATAATCATCAAACTTGCGTTCCCGATAATTACAGTCATCCATATCGAGACCGGCTTTTTTCATTTCAGATTTAAAGGATTTGCTACCTCTATCTAGAGCACATGCAGCAAGTACCTTCCCTAAACGGCGGTCACCCCGAGCGAGTACACCTTGGATATATGCTTCTTTAGGAGACTCAACGAGTACCTCGATGCGACGATTTTTTTGTAATGATTTCTTAATATATTGTAATTTCTTTTCTACACTCTTTTGATGATCCATAGCCATCCACTGGAATGGTGTAAATGGCTTTGGTATAAATGGATTAATGCTAAGGGTTAAGCGGCCTTTACAGCCCACATCAGCCATGTGAGCTTGTGTACGTTCCGCAAGGCCTATGATAGCATCAATATCTTCATCCGTTTCTGTGGGAAGGCCAATCATAATATAAAGACGCATATGTTGAATGCCAGACTTAGCGGATAACTGAGCAGCGGTGCGAAGATTTTCTTCACTAATGCCCTTGTTGATAACACGGCGTAAGCGTTCACTACCCGTCTCAGGCGCAATGGTAATCGTCTTCTGTCCACTATCGGCCAATCCATCTACAACGGCTTGTGTCAAAGAATCAGCGCGCAACGACGCACAAGAATAACGCATATCCTTAGAACGAATATAGGTTACGAGCTCATCAACCTCTGGATAATCAGAAATGGCCGCCCCCATAAGGCCTACCTTTTTCCAAGCTTCTCCGCTCTATCCACGCCTTCTTTCAAGATATCTAGTGGACGTACACGTGGTACACGGAAACAGTACCCAGCCATACAGAATCGACAATGACGGCCACACCCTCGAGCTACCTCGATGATATACATGGCACCAAACTCGGTAAAATTCGTAGCAATTACCGTTTCACCTCCGCTTGTTAGAGGCTCAAAATGACGTCGTATGATTTTAGGTGCACCATCTGCTATATCATAGCCAACAAAACGGTCATTTTCATCATATTGAGGCGTATATAAAGCAGGTACATATACACCATCAATTTGAGCTAGTGCAGCAATCGTTTCTTCTCGGCTTTCACCATTCTCACGACCCTTGCGAATTCGTTCTAATACGGCAGTAACGATGCCCTCCCCTTCACCGATGATGAAAGCATCAATAAAATCAGCAAAAGGCTCAGGATTAAATGTCGCACAAGGTCCTCCTGCAATAACGATGGGATCAAAGCTAGTCCGCTCTTCACTCATAACAGGCACACGCCCATGTCGCAGCATTAATGGTATGTGAAAATAATCCATTTCAAAGGTCACATCAAAGGCCACTACATCAAACTGATGCATAGGTCGTTGCGTTTCCACACTCATAAGAGGAGTCTTAGTTTTATCGTACGCTTCCAATTCCTTTTTCTCAGGCAAGAAGATACGTTCACATACGCTATCATTGCGTAAGTTGATTTCATCGTAAATGATGTGGAGACCCAGATTGCTCATGCCTACAAAATATGTATTTGGATAGATGATAGCCACCTTTTGCTCCGCATGAGGGTTAATAGTTACGCGACTATCCTCATCTTTATAAAGTTCTTGTAATCGATCAATTAAATCTTTGCGGTTCACTAATTTCCTTTCTATATAAGCCCACTATGAATAGTGGGCTCAACAACGCTATATATCATTTAAGAGATTATATTTTAGATTTTATTGTATCCTTTGTATGAACAGTCTTTGTTTTAATTGTTTTTACCAATTGAGGGCGATGTTTTTTCTCATAAGGATACAATACAACTTTACCATCCCGATATTCCGCAATGTAAATATCTTTAATGGAATATCCTTGTGCTTGTACCTCTTGTTCTAACCATTCTCTATCTTTTTCAATTACATCAAGAGTAAATTGATTGATTTGACCATCATTAATCAAATCAAAACGAATATTCTCTTCTCCAAATTGAACAACACTAAGTTGACCATTTTGCTCTAATACAGCACGTTTTACATCTGTTACATATTGAACACCAGCAGTACGCAATTTCAATTTAAGCTCTGCTGCTTGAATACCATAGCGCATACACTCTTCAGTTAATACATGCCCCTTTTCAATTACAATAACTGGGTGACCATCAAGAATAGTTTTAAAGAAACTAAGATTACCTTTTAAGAATTTAAGAGACATTACAAGGATAGTCCACAAAATGAGGACTAACATAAACTGTAAAATACCAATTTGGTCATTGTAAATGATGGCACCAATAATACCACCAAGTACATAGTTTTGTAATTGGTCTAACGCAGAGGTTGGTGCTAAGTTGCCCTTACCCATTAAGTTAATTTGTAAAATAATCGCCAAGAGACCGATGGCGAGTTTGGCAAAGACCATCCCATAGACGGCCATAGCTTCTGTCATATGTGGTCCTCCTTATTGTAATGTATCCGCGATATCATGAATTCGATCAGTAGGACTTACCTTATATACACGAGTAATCGTATAGGTTGAAAACTCTGGGTTAAACTGAACCTCATAATAAGCATCATTAACCTTTAAGATCATACCATTACGTACCTTTAAGGAGTTAACAGCTAATTGACCTTCTTCAACACCACAGTCTGCACTAAAGAATGCAAGAATTGAGCCATTCTAGAAGAATCTTCAGAGTAATTCTTCATACGACCATATTCTTGATATTCAAGGCCTAAGAAAAATACAATAATTAAGGATAAAATAACCGTTAAATCACGATACCGGCTTGTAAAACCATTACGCAAAACTTGAATGCCCACTCCGAGAAGGGCTAATAAAATAACTACAAAGATAACGAACCCTAATGTGTGACCAGATGCGATTTGGCTTTCCACATAGGAAACGGTATAGAAGTCCATAATGATGCTCCTTTCATATATCTTTTTATTATATCACAAATAAATATGATAATAACCAACAACGATTTATAAAAAATAGAGCTACCACAATGATAGCTCTATTAAACAGGTACTATACTAATTTATTTACATTCACGGTACACGATGATATAAGCATGAGTATTCGCTGTAAAACCAGTTTCTAATTCTAGTTCAACTTCTAAATAGCATCATCAACGTCACCTTTATAATACGCATTACGTTGTTCTGCGGAATAGAAATACATAGCCGCATTATATTCATTACCCGCTTGTACTGGGATTGTAATAGTAACAGGCTGTGTTTCAACATTCTTTGTTTTAGCACCCACATTATCCGTCGTATAATATACGGATTCAATGGTATGTTCTCCTGGTGTTAATGCCACAATGACTTGACCATATTGACCAGTTTTATGATCAATAGTAGAAAGGTCCTTACCATCAACCTTTACAGATTTACCATAAATATGAAGAATCGCTTTATTAGCATTCTCTTGTACAAATTGTTGTTCACCGGCTTGTCGTTTTTTATTGAACTTCATAAATACGGCAAACAAAATGGCCCAAATGACTGCAACGGCCACGATGATAATAATAGTTGTAGAACTCATAGTATCTCTCCTTATATCAAAATATACTACACTGACTCTACGTTAACTATATCATACGTACTTGTATTACTCAATAAAAAAAGCGACCCCAAATGGGGTCGCTTTCAGTAAGCCTATTCTTATCAAGAAATCACTACAGTAATCTCTTATTTCAACCAGCTCATCAAGTTGCGAAGTTCTGCACCAACTGGTTCGATTGGATGAACAGCTGCTGCTTCGCGATGTTCTTTAAGGAATTTTTGACCATTTTTAGAATCAGCCAAGAATTCATCAGCGAATTTACCAGATTGGATGTCAGCCAAGATTTGTTTCATAGCTTCTTTAGTTTCTGGAGTAATTACGCGAGGGCCTGCATAGTAGTCACCATATTCTGCTGTGTTAGAAATGGAGTTACGCATTTTTTGGAAACCACCTTCGTAGATAAGGTCCACGATCAATTTCATTTCATGCAAGCATTCGAAGTAAGCGTTTACAGGTTCATAACCAGCTTCTGTTAATACTTCGAAACCAGTTTGGATCAATGCAGTCAAACCACCGCACAATACAGCTTGTTCACCGAACAAGTCAGTTTCTGTTTCGGATTTGAAGTTAGTTTCCAAGATACCTGCACGGCCACCACCGATACCGCAAGTCCAAGCTAATGCTACTTCTTCAGTATCGCCAGATGGGTCTTTTTCTACTGCGTACAAGCAAGGAACGCCGGAGCCTTCTTGGTATGTACGACGTACTAAGTGGCCAGGACCTTTAGGTGCTACCATGAATACGTTGATATCTTCGCGAGGAACGATTTTACCGAAGTGAATGTTGAAGCCGTGAGCGAATGCTAAGTATGCACCTTGTTTCAAATTAGGAGCGATATCTTTTGCATAAACATCTGCTTGTAATTCGTCTGGAATCAATACCATAACGATATCAGCGCCTTTAACTGCTTCTGCAGTTTCTTTTACAGGAAGACCTGCTTCTTCAGCTACTGCCCAGCTTTTGGAACCAGCACGAAGACCGATAGTTACGTCAAAACCGTTTTCCTTCAAGTTCAATGCATGAGCATGACCTTGAGAACCGTAACCTAAAACTGTAATTTTTTTGCCTTCCAATTTACTTAAATTGCAATCTTCATCATAGTAAACTGTAGTACCTAAAATTTTACCTGCCATATTAGACAACCTCCAATTTATATTCAATAGAATATTTAATATATATACTGTACACAATCTCGCAAATAATTGCAAGGTTTGTAGCGTATATCGTAATTTATCGAATAGTCAAATAGACTAATTCATAACTAAATTTGTACCCTCTTTGTATTAAAAAAATATGAATTCTGAAATTTTCATACCTTATTTAACGATAACCCAAGGGCGATCTTTTTCCCAAACGACGGATACATCGATACCGAAAATATCGGTCAAAATATCGTCGGTTAAGATGTCCTGTTTTTTGCCTTTATACACGATGAGACCATCTTTGATAATCGCTACATGTGTAATACTAGGCATAATTTCTTCGATTTGATGAGATACATAGATAAAAGGCTTTTTCTCATCCCGTGCCATGTTCTCCACGGTCCTTAAAAACTGCTCACGAGCCGGTAAATCAAGACCAGAGCAAGGTTCATCAAGTATGAGTAAATCAGGATCTGCCATGATGGCACGAGCCAATAGGACACGACGTTGTTCGCCAACGGATAAGGTGGAGAATTTATGGCCTTCCAAATAGGAGATTTTAAATTCTTCCATTAGGTCTGCCGCTTTTTTTCGCTGTTCTTCAGAGACGTCCTTATAGACGCCGATGGTGTTGAACGCACCAGAAATAACGACATTTTCTACCAATTGACGATCTAGGGTAGATTGAAATTGACCCAATGTGGCACTCACAAAACCTAGTCGATTTTTAATCTTTACCCATGCATATTTGCCAAATTCATGGCCAAATACACGTAATAGACCAGTCGTAGGGATTTGATAGGCTGGAATCATGCTGAGCATCGTCGATTTACCCGCCCCGTTAAGACCTAAAAGAGCCCAGTTTTCGCCTTCTTCCACGTGCCAGTCTACGCCTTTTAGAATTTCTCGACCATCGCGACGAAACTTGACATCTTCATAGTGTAGTACTTCACTACTCACATCATCATCTCCTACATTTTTTCTCCACGACTCATTGCGGTAATACCAGTTTTTGCGATTTCAAGGATACCATAGGTTTCCATAATTTGAATAAAACCGCGTAGCTTTTCAACACTACCGATAACCTCGATAATCATAGAAGTAGGAGAAATGTCGAGTACATTGCCGCGGTATACATCGGCAATTTGTACAATTTGAGACCGTGTAGTAGCCGTTGCTTTCACCTTGATAAGCATCAATTCACGACATACCACATCATGGTCTTCAAATACTTTAACCTTAACCACATCAATGAGCTTATAAATTTGCTTTTGAATTTGGTCCAAGATGCGATCATCGGCCTCAACTGTGAGAGTAATGCGCGCATAGCCCGGTGTATTCGTAACACCAGATGTCATTTTTGTAACGTTAAAGCCACGGCGATTAAAGAGTGCCAAAATACGGGCACCAATACCTGCTGTATTCTTAGCGATGACTAAGACTTGATGTTCTCTCGCCATTATAGCACTCCTTTCTTGCCCATCATGCCGCTTACAGTGCCACCGGCTGGGATCATTGGCAATACATTATCCTCGCGTTCAACGCGGCAATCCAATACGATGCTTTCATCAGAGGTAATATAGGATTTAAAATCTTTATTGAACGTATCAACAGAATCGAGGCGCGCCGCTTTCAAATCAAATGCATCAGCTAATTTTAAGAAATCGGGACTTACTTCTAAATCTACATAGGAGTAGCGTCGATTATTAAAGATTTGTTGCCATTGACGGACCATACCAAGGTATCCATTGTTGATGATAACAATCTTAATTGGCAAATTGTATTGACGAACCATCATGAGTTCTTCACAGGTCATTTGGAAACCGCCATCGCCAACAACGAGGATGACTTGTTTATCAGGGGCCCCCACTTGAGCACCGATAGCAGCTGGCAAGCCATAGCCCATCGTGCCAGCACCACCAGAGGTTACGATGGTATGTGGAGCCTTATGCGTCAAGAATTGCGCCGCCCACATTTGATGTTGGCCCACATCAGTTACGATGATAGCATCATCCTTAGCAAATTTATTGAGTTCGGATAATACATATTGTGGGTGTAACTCGCCATGAGTCGATTCAGGAACAACCATAGGATATTCTTGTTGCCATTCTCGAATTTGTGTAATCCAAGATTCATGTGTAGTAGGTTCAACTAACGTGTTTAATTCGGTTAACACTCGTTTTAAATCGCCTACGATTGGTACGTTAATGGTAACGTTTATCGATTTCAGCAGGATCAATATCGATATGAATGATCTTCGCTTTTTTACAGAAGAAATCAGGATGACCTGTAATGCGGTCATGAAAACGAATCCCTGCTGCAATGACAAGGTCTGCGTCTTCTGTACAATTATTAGCCGCTACAGAGCCATGCATGCCCACCATGCCCAGAGCTAACTCATGATTGCCAGGGAATCCACCAAGACCTACCAAGGTATTAGCTACAGGAATTTGAGCCTTTTCGGCCAATTCCTTAAGTTCTGCCATAGCACCGGATTTTAATACACCTGCACCAGCAATAATAAGAGGGCGTTTCGCATTCTTAATAAGTGTTGCAGCCTTTTTAATTTGACCTTGATGCCCTCTATAGGTTGGATCATACCCTTCAAGATGAATTGGTACATCATACAATTTATTGTATTCGGACATGGATATTTTTTCAGTTTGAATATCCTTAGGAATATCAATCAATACAGGACCCGGACGGCCTGTACCAGCAATGAAATACGCTTCTTTGATAATTCGTGGCAAGTCGTGAATATCTTGAACAAGATAGTTATGCTTAGTAATAGGCATTGTAATACCTTGAATATCCGCTTCTTGGAAAGAATCCTTACCAATCAGTGCACATCCTACTTGCCCTGTAATGGCCACCATAGGTACAGAGTCCATATAAGCAGTCATAATGCCTGTTACGAGATTTGTCGCACCAGGGCCAGAGGTAGCGAGGCACACGCCTACTTTACCGGATACGCGCGCATAACCATCGGCTGCATGAGCAGCGCCTTGTTCATGGCGTACGAAATAATGATTAATTTCAGGGAAGCTATAAATTTCATCATAAATTGGGATTACAGCACCACCTGGGTAGCCGAACATATCGGTTACGCCAAGGCGATGCAATGTTTCTAGGACAATGCGTGCCCCATTGATTGTGTCTGCGCTCATAGGAACCCTTTCAACCAGCTATTCAGATAAAATCTCACTGGAATTTAAACGTTTAATGATATAACCATTCTTTTTGAAAGTATTAATAATACTTTGAATATGTTCTTCACCATTCGTTTCTACAGTCACTTGTAATTCCACTTCGTGGAAACGGTCAAGATTTAAACTGATTATGGTCAAGCTTAATAACATTGGCATCTGCATCAGCTAGCATTTCAGATACGGCAACCAATTGGCCTGGTTTATCAGGAAGATTTACAGAGAATGTAAAGATACGTCCACGCAATACAAGACCTTTATTAATCATAGAGGAAATGGTAAGAACATCAATATTACCACCGCTGACGATGGCTACCACCTTTTTGCCTTTACAGTCTAATTTTTTTAGACCTGCCAATGGTAAAATACCAGAGTTTTCTGCTACTAATTTATGTTTTTCAACGAGCAATAAGAATGCTTCCATCAACTCGTAGTCAGATACGGTAACGATTTCATCCACGTATTGTTTGATATAGTCTAATGTAGTATCACCGATCAGACGTACTGCTGTACCATCTGCAATAGTAGCCACTTCATCTAATGGTACTGGTTTACCAGCTTTAAGGGCCGCTAATGCACTGGCAGCACCTTCTGGTTCTACACCGATTACTTTGATGCTAGGATTTTTTAACTTAGCGGCTGCTGCGATACCGGATACGATACCGCCACCACCTACTGGAACAAGTAATACATCCGCATCAGGCAATTCCTCAAGAACTTCAAGGGCAATAGTGCCTTGGCCTTCGATGACATCTTCATCATCGAAAGGATGCACGAACACATAGCCATATTCTTGTTGCAATTCCATCGCCTTTTGGTACGCTTCATCATAAATCTCACCGGATAGTACGACCTCAGCACCATATTGTTTGGTCGCATTCACCTTGATAAGAGGCGTATGTTTAGGCATGACGATGGTCGCCTTAATGCCGAGACGTTTAGCCGCAAGAGCCACGCCTTGTGCATGGTTGCCGGCAGATGCGGCAATAACACCGCGCGCCTTTCCTCTTCCGTCAATTTAGCAATTTTATTGTATGCTCCACGAACCTTAAAGGAACCTGTTATTTGTAAGTTTTCTGGCTTAATGTACACATCATTGCCACACTCTTCAGAGAACACATCGCTATGAAGCAGTTTAGTTTTTACCGTAATCGTGCTCAACCGTTCACGGGCTTCCATAAAATCATATAACTTATGCATAAGACACCTACTCTTGTAGTAATAACAATACTTCTCCTATTAGTCTTCTAAAATTTCGATAGCACCTTGTGCTGCAGAAGATACATGGAGAGCATATTTTTTAAGGTATCCAGTTACATTAGATTTGAATGGTTTCAATGCTGCTTTACGGCGAGCGATTTCATCGTCAGATACAGCTAATTCCAATTTGCCGTTTGGAATATCGATGTTGATGATATCACCATCTTCAACAACGGCGATTGTACCACCTGCTGCTGCTTCTGGAGATACGTGACCAATGGATGCACCACGAGTAGCACCAGAGAAACGACCGTCAGTCAACAATGCTACGTCTTTATCAAGACCCATACCAGCAATCATGGATGTTGGTGTCAACATTTCGCGCATGCCAGGACCACCTTTCGGGCCTTCGTAGCGGATAACTACCACATCACCTTTTACGATTTTACCGCCTGTAATAGCTTCAACAGCTTCTTCTTCGCTGTTGAATACCTTTGCTGGGCCAGAGTGAACGAGCATATCATCATCTACGGCACCTGCTTTTACAACGGAACCGTCTACAGCAAGGTTACCTTTAAGAACGGCAATACCACCTGTTTCATGAACAGGATTATTCCATGGATGGATAACATCTTCATCCACAACATGAGCTGCTGTTGCAATTTCACCTTGTGTTTTAAGAGCTACAGTTTTGCAATCTGTATGCAAACGACCATTTTCTGCTAAACGTTTCAACACAGCAGATACGCCGCCTGCAGCATACAAATCTTCGATGAAGTATTTACCAGATGGAGAAAGTTTGGACAATTGAGGTGTGTTTTGTGCAATGCGATCGAAGTCGTCCAAGGACAATGGTACACCTGCTTCGTGAGCGATAGCTGGCAAATGAAGTGCTGTATTAGAGGAACCACCCAAAGCCATATCAAGAGCTACTGCATTTTCAAAGGCTTCGCGTGTCATAATGTCTTTAGGACGAAGGTTTGCTTTCAATACCTCTACTGCTTGCATACCTGCTAATTTAGCAAGACGTAAACGTTCAGAGTATACTGCTGGAATTGTACCATTACCAGGAAGGCCCATACCAAGAGCTTCTGTTAAGCAGTTCATTGTATTAGCTGTGTACATACCAGAGCAAGAACCACATGTAGGACATGCGGTATTTCGATTTCAGCTAACTCAGCATCACCCATTTCACCAGTTTGATGTTTACCTACTGCTTCGAATACATCAGACAAACCGATTTTTTTGCCATTGTGTACGCCTGCAAGCATAGCACCACCGGATACGAATACGGATGGAATGTTTAGACGAGCTGCAGCAATCAACATACCAGGTACTACTTTATCGCAGTTTGGAATGAATACCATCGCATCAAATGGTGTTGCCATAGCTGTTGCTTCGATGGAATCAGCGATGATATTACGAGTTACCAAGGAGTATTTCATACCGATGTGGTTCATCGCCAAACCGTCACAAATACCAATTGTATTGAACTCGATTGGCACACCACCTGCGTTGCGGATACCGTCTTTCACGGCTTGTACAATATTTTTCAAGCCCACATGACCAGGAATGATTTCATTGAAGGAATTGGCAATACCAATGACCGGTCTACCTAATTCTTCGTCTACGAAACCGAGTGCTTTTAATAAAGATCTGTGTGGTGCACGTGCTACGCCTGTTTTTAAATTGTCACTTCTACAACTCATGATATTCTCCTCACTTCTTTTGAAAGTATCCACTTGGACGGCTTTCACAATGAACAAAAAAAAGACGATTCCAAAGAACCGTCTTAAAAGTTTACAAATGATATTCCTTTTGTTTACAGAATTCCTTAATACATACATAAAAACCTATGTACCCCATGGAATACATACAAATAAGAAACACTATAGTCAAATCTTATTGATTGTATATTAAACCATTCGCGGAACTTTTAAGACAAAAACGTGTTAAGTTGTTGTTCATAATTCGAATGTTTTTAATAATCACGACCAGCGCGATAATCAACAAGCTAATGACTAAACCGAACATGTTTCCTCCTAAAATAATCTGTAACGATAAAACTATAATAACACGTTCCATAGTGTCATGCAATAAATATTCTATAGATTTATTATATTTTTTTTATGAAGTTCACCATACCCAATAGCTATACCCATATATGTTTATGCACCAATATTCGATATACAAAAATCCCCCGCCGTAGCGAGGGATTTATATATTATAAAATACCGAACAGCCACATACCAAATGTACCAGCCCAGAAGTGAATCATAAAACTTACTACAGAAATAGCAAGACCTACGCGCCACCATGTGCCTTGTGGTACATAGCCTGCACCAAAGAAGATTGGTGTTACACCAGAGCTATAATGTGTTAATGTACAGCCAGGGCTATTCATCAAACCAAAGAGCAAGATGGTAAATGGAATCGGTGCACCCATGGCAACCAAAATGGCTGCAAAGGCGGAAAATAATGCAGTAATACGCGCCGTACCACTAGCAAAGAAGTATTGAGAGTATACGAAGGTTGCAGAGATAATAAAGGATGCCCAAAACCAATCAATACCTACGAGATGTTGACTTACAAAATTAGCAAACACAGCCACTACACCAAGTTTACCAAGAAGGCCAGCCATACCAACGAGGGTTCCCATCCAAATGAGGATATCCCAACCGGTGCGTTCACCTAAAATATCTTCCCATGTAAGAGATCCCGTTACCACACAAGCAAGAACGCCCATCATAGCGACTACTGTAGGATGTAACTTAGTCCAAATTGCTGTAGCCCAAAGCAAAATGCACAGAACAAAGATAATAGCCACGGAGATTTCAGATTTCGTAATTGGCCCAAGCGCATTTAATTCCTTTTGTGCCATCTCAGTCGCCTCTGGCGTTTCTTTTGATTTCTGGCGGATAGATCTTATAGATAAACCATGGCATCAAAATCATACAGATAACACCAGGGATGACACCCGCTTGGAACCATTCCCACCAAGAAATATCATAACCAAATAATTTCGCACCTAAGGATGTAATCAAAAGGTTACCGCTACAAGCAGTTAAAAAGATGGTGACTGTAATCGTATTAATGGTGTGGGCCGTCGTCATGAGGTACGCCCCTATGCGACGTGCTGTATTGCCATGAGGCTCAGAGTCAAAGGCGAGAGAAATGTTTTTGGACGATTGGAAAAAAATGATACCGCCACCACGCGCCGTATTAGATGGCGTAGCTGGAGAGATAATCAAATCCGTACAAGCTAAGGCATAAGCTAATTTCAGAGAACTTGTACCAAAGGCACGAATTAATGTGTATGCAATGCGCTTACCGAGGCCGGAATTAATAATACCTCTAGAAAAGAATACGGCTGCTACGATAAGCCACACATTAGCCTCTGCATAGCCACCCAAAGCTTGCACCATCGTAATAGAGCTCGTTGCCACAGCAGCAACAATGCCAAAGAGTGCCATGATGCCCGTCGGCCAAGGGCGCAAAATAAAACCAACAATTGTAGCCGTAAAGATGGCTAATAAATGCCAACCTTCAGGCTTAATCGCCTCTGTATGAGGCAAAAACCAAATAATCAGGCCAATCAAAACGGTTAAGGCCGCTCGTGTCCATGTACTCATAGTCCCTCCAAAAATTCCTTAATCTTAGGTTTTTGACGCAATGTCTCCATTTGTTCATCAGTCAATAATTTAACCTTATCTCGGTCTTTATTAACAAGGCAGAAAAATCCTATATAGTCGCCCTTATTAGCTCTAAATTGATGAATTGTATTACCTGGGATTTCAATAAAGTCCCCTTGTGCTACATCATAAATTTCATCACCTAGTAAAAGTTGCCCCTTACCGCGGCCAATCATAACCATATGTGTATGCTCATGATATTCTAACGTAGAGTAGCCCCCGGGCAAACATTCAAAATAACGGAATTGGCAGGGAATGTCATAAGCCCCATCATATAGCACTTGTCGTGTTACATCCTTAAAAGGACTACCATCTTGTTTGTACACCAAGGTATCGACGCCATTCCATTTAAAATTTTCCGAATCAAACTTGCGTATCATCTCATCACCTCACAATACAAAAAGGGCTGTATCGAAACGATGTTTCAATACAGCTCTATGAATTCGATTATTTAAAGAGACGTTTAATCGTACCTAGTAAACCATGGCTATGTTCACGAACACCATCAACCACGGACTCTACATCAAATCCAGTTCGTTCAATAGCTGTTGTAATCGTTTCAACAGATACCTTTGCTGGATCAAAAGATACAGTAGCCGTTTTATTTGGCAAATCAACTTCGGAGCTAAGTACGCCATCTAGGCCTAATGTAGCACCTTCTACTGTTTCCTTACAGTTATTACACATCATACCAGGTACAGTGAATACCTTTGTTACAACGCCATTATCTTCACCACAACCGCAATCTTTGCACATAGTAGTACCTCCTAATCATTAGCTTCCTTATGTTTTTCATCATTTTTGGCCCCAGCTGTCACATCGATAGTGGTAGCAGATTTAACGGCTTCCTTTGTTTCATCGACAGCTTTCTTTGGGCCGGAAAGAGCATCTTTAAATTCATTGATACCCTTACCAATCGCTTTACCCACTTCAGGCAATTTACCAGGTCCGAAGATAACTAGAGCAATCACTAAAATAACTATTAATTCAGGTGTTCCTATAGACCCCATTTGTATCTCCTTTTATATTTACTTAACACTATACTCTTCAGTTTACATCATTATACGCATCTTTGTCCACATACCACGTCATAGGTTCTTGTGAAAGCACCGCCCCCGGCAGTACACGGCCGATACGTTTGTCCCATGATGTATCTTCATAATCCTCACGTTGGTATAAAACCTTTGTAAGGGCAGTCCGTTTACTTTCACCAGTCACAGTGAACCAAAGGACATCTGTTTTCGCCAAAAAGGAGAAGGTCATGGAAATGCGTTCCCACACCTTGCCATCCTCAACGGGCACAACGTTGCGATCTGCTACACGCAGTGCATGAGAACCCGCAAAAAGTCCTGCTGTATGACCATCCTCACCAAGATCCAGGATTGCTAAATCTAGGCCAGATTTTTTACAAGCCTTAAGGACATTGCCTATTTCTTTCTCGTACTCGTCAGCTGCCTCTATAACAGTTTTCGAATTGGTGTTAATAGGAAAGAAATGGGCTGCCCCCTTCGCCTTACAAAGCAGATATGGTTTTACACGGTTGAAATAATTATCTTCATGAGACTGAGGCAAAAATCGCTCATCAGTCCAGACAAAAAATATTCGTTCCCAGTTAACACGCTCAATGTACTCAGCGGAGTTCAATGTTTCTAACAAACCATTGATGACTGTGCCACCCGTGATACCTACAATGCATGTTTCGGTGCGGCTAATTTCTTCATTGGTAAAAGCAATAAAATCCTCCGCCAATGCAGCGACCACATCACTAGGACCGTCATAACATTTAATTGTATCTTGAGCCATAAAATATGGACCTCCTAAAACTATCTCAATAGTTCTATTATATACGTTTTGTCAATGTCTGAAAAGAAAAAACCGATGTAACACACTATATGAGCTACATCGGTTCTAATGATATGGGTATTTTGTTCTAATTTATATACTATTTAGCACATTATATTATAAATAATATTACTTTTGGCCAAATTTAGGACGACGGCGTTCTGTAAAGGCAAGAACACCTTCTTTAAAGTCCTCAGAAAGACCTAATTCGCATTGGTTTTCTACTTCAAATTTCTTGTATTCTTCCCAGCCAGCTAAGAAGCTTTTCCACATCATTTCCTTCATAACACGATACGATTTTGCAGGGCCTTTCGCTAATTTTTCAACAATGCGTCGTGTAGCAGTTTCTAAATCCTCTGGTTCACAAACTTTATACACGAAACCAAGTTCTTTACCTTTTTCAGCGGAAACCGCTTCACCAGTCATGACAATGTGCATAGCACGATTCATACCGATGGATCGAGTCAACAAGAATAAACCGCCTGCATCAGGTGCAAGGCCTACGTTTACGAAGGCTTGAATGAAACGTACATTATTAGCTGCCACAACAAAGTCTGCAGCCAATGCCATGTTAAATGCCGCACCTGCTGCAGCCCCTTGCAGGCTCATGATGACAGGTTTAGGTAAGCGTTTCATAGCCATAGAAATTTCTGCTACGAGCTCAACGATTTCAAATAATGACTCCGTATCGCCATCGTTTACGGCGCGTTCCATTTCTGTTAAATCGCCACCAGCAGAGAATACCTTGCCCTCTGCATTAATGAGCAATGCACGCACACTTTCATCATTATGAGCCTTATCTAAAACCTCAAGGATTTCCTTGCACATTTCGATGTTAAAACCGTTCGCCACTTTAGGGCGATTAAATGTTAATGTACCGATGCCGTTGTCCACAACGTACTGAATTGTATTGTATATCATATGAATTCTCCTATATGAAAATTATCATTCGAAAATATTCGATTATATCTTTATTATAGGAAAATTAAATGGGGATGTAAATGTGAAATTAATCCTTTTCACTAAACCCTATATTAAATAGATTTCAAATTGAGTAATAGATTCTGGCAAAATAGCTTTATACTCCCGATAAAATTCTTGTAGTTCCTCAGGGGTAATCGCAATAACATTCTTCATTCCTTCTGACTTTTTAACCCTCGGTGCATATAAATAGATATAATAGCCTTTTTCTTCGAACTCCTTGAAAGCAAGAGCATCTAATTCACTTGCTTTCGGACCTTTAACTTGTACAACAGCCTTTTTAACATTATTTACATCACGAGAAATCAATTGACACTCAATTTTCACAGTTGTTGATTTATTAGCAATAGAATTAGAAAGAAGATAGTATCCTTTTACAATTTGAAGATAAGAAATTACTAACTCCTCCAATTCAAAAATCAGGTAGATTCTCTATTACATTATTCGCTATAGCTAAATTAAGAGCATAGTAATTCTTACCAGATAATTTATTAAATACAAATTTAGAGTATTCGATGATAGCTGGATAATATAATTTCTGAACAATTCCACCTCTTGCCCGATTAAACGATGCTTTTATCTGACCAGGTACTTCAAGCCCGAATTCATAAGCTTCAACAGGTAAAATCGCACCTATATCTAACTCTTTATTTAAATAGGCCTTAGCAGTTTTTTTTACTCGACAAATCCAATACACACCATTTAGATCTCTCGTCCAAAACAGATCATTCACACGGGCCGACTTAAAAGTATTTAAAGCTGGATTTAATCGTCGATTTTGTCCATGTACATACTCTACTACGGTATCATAAAACGCAGAGTAGTCATCAGATTCAAAATCAACACAACTCCAACCGATAGCTAAAAATTGATCTTTATCATGATCATGTAAGCAGAATTTAATTAATTTCTCCCGTTGCTCTGTAGCTGTTTTTAAATTAATTCTTGTAACGTAATCCTTATTTTCCATAATATTCCCCTTAACAAACAAAATATATTTATACTATATCACAAATAAAACACAAAAAAACACCTGCAGACATTGTCTGCAGGTGTAATATCCGTTGTCCAAATATTAACGTTTGGAGAATTGGCTTGCTTTGCGGGCTTTTTTAAGACCGTATTTTTTACGTTCTTTCATACGTGGGTCACGAGTCAAGAAGCCAGCTTTTTTCAAAGATTGACGAAGTTCGCCATCTACGTCCAATAACGCACGGGAGATACCGTGACGAATTGCACCAGCTTGACCGGAAGGACCGCCACCAGCTACAGTTGCGATTACATCGTATTGTTCAACTGTGTTAGTCAAGTTCAAAGGTTGTTTTACGATCAATTCCAAAGTTTGGCGACCGAAATAATCATTAAGTTCACGTTTGTTAATAGTGATTTTACCTGTGCCCGGTACCAGACGAACTCTAGCAACGGAAGATTTTCTACGACCAGTGCCGTAATATTGTGCTACTGCCATTATATGTTCCTCCCTCTAGATTATCGTACGGAAATTTCTAAAACTTCTGGTTTTTTTGAGCTGCATGTGGATGCTCAGGACCAGCGTATACGTTTAATTTACGGTATTGTTGTGCACCCAATTTATTTTTTGGAAGCATACCACGAACTGCCATTTCAACAACACGTTCAGGTTGTTTTTCAAGCATCATGGACAATTTAGTGAAACGGGAACCACCTGGGTAACCAGAGTGACGGAAGTATTCCTTTTGTTCCAATTTTTTACCAGTTACGCGAATTTTTTCTGCGTTTACAACGATCACATGGTCACCAGTGTCTACGTGTGGTGTGAAAGTTGGTTTATTTTTTTGCCCCGAAGAACTTTTTGCAACTTCGGCAGCAAGGCGTCCTAAAGTTTTTACCTTCAGCGTCAACAACATACCATTTCCGTTCGATTGTGTTCGGATTGGCCATAAATGTAGTTTTCATGCTGCATATCCTCCTAATAACGTCATAATTCTACCAAAATCAGCTTGTCCTTTGCTTCCGGGGCTAATGGAAACACGACTAAAGCTTACTCAAAATAGTATACAGATTTTGGTGGTTCATGTCAATTGTTTTTTATACTGCCATAGCCCTTTGACAGTGACCATCATAAAGAAAAAACCACCCAAGTTTGAGTGGTTTTCCCATAAACGCCAAATTATTTGGAGTACAATTCGACGATAAGTGTTTCGTTAACTTCGATAGGAAGTTCTTCACGTTGAGGAAGACGAGTGAAAGTAGCTTTGAAGCCTTCCAAGTCTTTCAATGTAAGGAAGTTCGAAAGAACGAAGTTCTTGGAAATTAATTTTGAACATTTCGTTGTCGCGGGAAGCTTCACGAAGTTCAATAACGTCACCTGGTTTGCAGGAGTAGGAAGGAATGTCTACACGACGACCATTTACCAAGATATGACCATGGTTTACCATTTGACGAGCTTGACGAATGGAGTTACCGAAGCCGATGCGATATACAAGGTTGTCAAGACGTTGTTCCAAAAGAATCAACATGTTTTGACCTGTAACACCTTGCATTTTTTTCGCTTTATCATAATAGCGTACGAACTGGCGTTCTAGCAAGTTGTAGTAAGCTTTAACTTTTTGTTTTTCTAATAATTGTGTACCATACTCAGACATTTTTTTCTGACGTTGGTCTTTTTTGACGCGATTCAAGGCTTTTGCGTGACCGAATACGTTCACACCAAAGCGACGACAAAGTTTGAATCGAGCCTCTCTTCTCGTTGCCATGTGATTATCACCTCATAAATTAATATATACTTGTACCATGACATAAAGGTACCTAGTAATAATATCATTACTTATGACCCTATGTCAATTAGTTCTACCCATAAACTGCATGTGCCAAACCTATTCTTTCACCATACTATTTATCATTAATTTTACTCACCTATCAGTGTATTACAAACGAAATTTCTTATAAAAGAACCGCTCTATATCTATTCTAATTAATTCATCGCCTTTTATAGATTTAGATGAAAAAATACTTATAGTGTGCTACAATACAATTAATATAGGTAATAAGTAGTAATGTGAGGTTTTTAATATAATCGGAGTACCGAAATGAAAGAATTACCAACCATGCAAGAGCTACAAAGTTTTATTACATATAATAAAACAGGTAGCTTTACACTAGCAGCACAAACGATGAATATCACCCAATCTGCTTTCAGTGCGCAAATGAAAAAATTAGAACGTCTTGTAGGCGTTAAATTAATTTCTCGCTCCACCCGCGGTAGTCGTTTGACACCAGAAGGGGAACTATTTTTGCCGGAAGCAGAACTTGTATTGGATACATTGGAGAGAGCCATACAATCCATCCGTTTAGCTAGCAAGGTTGAACGCCCAATCCTAAACATCGGCGTTCTTCGTAGCCTCGGCGACATTCGCCTCAATGGATATGTATCGCATTTCTTTGAAAACCATCCTGAATTTTCTGTATCTATTTACGATATGGAAGAAGAAGAGTTATTGCTCGATTTACGAGAAAATCGTATCGATATTGCTCTTCTCTATTTACCAAATAATAAGGACATGTCCTTATATGAATCAAAAGCGCTACGGGAAGATGAATTCGTATATTATGCGCCTAAATTAATCAATCAAGTTAAGGAAGCGACTTTAAAATCAATTCAACAATTCCCACTTTTAATGTATCCACCTAAATATTTTATGTACCGTACATTAAAAGCATATGTAGGTAATGGTCAACAAAATCTACACATCCGCGGTAGCCGCTTATCTAATCCATACACAATGATTGATTATTGCGGTAAGAATGAATCTGGTTGCATCGTAGCACGTCAAATCCTCGATGCCCTCAACATCACTACTGGCTATTTACCATTAGAAAAACCATTTAAGTTACAAGTATGTTTCGCATACAAGAAAAATAATTCAAAAACGGAAACGATGCATACATTTATGGACTATGTCCATCAGGAATCCCCTGCTAAATTATAAGAGCGAGGTTATTATGCTCTTATCTATTTTCTTTTTTATCTTAGCGGGCTTAGCCGAAATCGGTGGCGGTTATTTAGTATGGCTCTATATGCGCGATGATAAAAGCCCTGTATATTTACTGGCTGGTGCCATCATCCTATTTTTATATGGCATCATCCCTACATTTCAACCAGAGGCCAGCTTCGGCAAGGTCTACGCTGCATACGGTGGCGTATTTATCGCCCTCTCCATTCTATGGGGTTGGCTTATCGATGGATTGCGTCCCGACATCTATGATATCATCGGCGGTCTAGTTTGCCTTTTAGGCGTATATATCATCATGTATGCACCGAGATAAATCAATATACAATAATTATAATAACCATACTGAAAGCGACACATAGTGTCGCTTTTTGTATTTGTACTGCACACGCCGGTATTCATAACACAAAAAAGCAGTTATCCGAAGATAACTGCTTTAGCGTGGTGGACGATGACAGGATCGAACTGCCGACATCCTGCTTGTAAGGCAGGCGCTCTCCCAGCTGAGCTAATCGTCCATGTGGTGACCCGTCCGGGAATCGAACCCGGGATACCGCCGTGAAAGGGCGGTGTCTTAACCGCTTGACCAACGGGCCATAATATAAAATTGGCTCCCCGAGTAGGACTCGAACCTACGACCGATCGGTTAACAGCCGATTGCTCTACCGACTGAGCTATCGAGGAACATTAGTGGAGCGGGAAACGAGATTCGAACTCGCGACCCCCGCCTTGGCAAGGCGGTGCTCTACCGCTGAGCTATTCCCGCATACAGAACCGATAATTACTATATCATAATTACCTTCTGTTAGTCAAGAACTAAACTAGGTCAGTTCTGACTGCCTTATAATAATATCAATTTACACATATAGTGTCAATGGTTTTTCAATGAATTTCCTATAAAAATAATACGAAATCTATAGGATACAAATCTACGTGATTTATAACAAACATATAAAAGAGGACTTTCAAATATATACCGCCTTCACTCGTCTTAAGTAAAGGAAATATATATCATGAAGTCCTCTCTATTATTATTTAATATCTTCTTGTCTACCTTTACCGACGCCATCCTCAGCGGCACGAACCTCTGCTTCTACGAATGTTTTCATGTCATTTAACATATGCATAGATGCATCTACGATAGATAACCCCATTGTAGAGCCTAAGCCTTCATCGATTTGTAAATCATAATGTAATGGAGGTTTTACCTCTAAGAAATGACATTCTTCCTTATGAATAGGATCATCGTAAACAGCGGATGGGAACACATAGTCTTTCACCAATGGTTCCATCGTAACTGCTGTGAGTACAGCAGCACCAGTTAGTGCATTATCGAATACCATAGCCATGCGATGGCTAGTAGCGCCTAGTATAAAGCCTGTTAAGAAGGCAATATCGAGGCCTCCTGCTACATGAAGTAAACGCAATACCGCAGTGCGGCGGTCACTTTCAGACAAAACAGACCAATCATCTACAGCAATATCAAATGAATCTACAAACGAATGGATGTGGGCAGCACGCTGTGCAATGGTAGGTCCATTATCAGACTCGGTCAACAAAGACTCGTACGATGCGCCTGTAATAGTTGCAGTCGTAACCAACGCATCCAGGAATGTGCGTTCACCTATATTACCTAAAGCAACCACTTGTAGGCCAGCCTCATGCAATTTATCTGCATAACCAAAGCCCATTTCAAGAGCCTGTTCCAATTCATCATGACTAATAGAAGGTTCTACGCCAAAGAAGTGGGACCCATTACGAATAACTCGTGAATCAATATTTGCCAAATGATTTGTATCTTGTTCTAAGCCAATATTAACAACGTAAACCGGTGCTTGTAATTTAAACGCTGCCCCTTGCGTAGCACTCATGCCTTCATTAAACCGTTTTATTGCATTTAAACTAACATATCCATGTTCAACATTTTGAGGACCATCCACAAGATGGTCTGCCCCTACAACAAGAACACCATATTTTAAATGATTTGGCTTTGGATTCGCCAATACGCCTGCAAATCGTTCAGCTATTGTTTCGAGCATAGCCAAGCTATAAATAGGTTTGGTTAAATTATCAATGCGATACCGGCATGTTTCCATCGCTTTCGTATCTAGTGATTGAATGTTAAAAGCTCTCATGCCTTACCTCCTGTGACAGACTTATACATATGAACTGCAAGGTCGAGCATCCCCATTTGAACAGAACCACCAGAGGCTTCCCCTAAGCAAAGACCTAAGTCCACATAGGCTTCTAAGCCAAGATTTGCAATGAAGATTTAGCCGCTTTTTCTGCAGATAAATGAGAGGCCATAACGTAGTCCATGGAGGCAGGAACCAATGTTTTAGCCACCAATGCACAAGCGGATGTATTAAAGCCATCGATGATGACCATACCATGATGAGCGGCCGCCCCTAAGATAACACCGACGATACAGGTAAATTCAAAGCCCCCTACGGCAGCCAAAATACCAATGGCATCATCCTTTGGGATATCCTTATATTTAACCAATACATCATGAACGATGCGTTGTTTTAATTTAAGGCGCTCATCGGAAATATTCGTACCTCGCCCCGTTGCCTCTTCTGCAGTGAGGCCCGCAAACTTGGCCGTCATAAGTGCACTAGCTGTCGTATTGGAAATACCCATTTCACCTACAAGAAACACATTATATCCGTCAGCCATCTTTTCTTGAACCAATTTAATGCCCGTTTCAATACCTTCGATTGCTTGTTCACGCGTCATGGCCGGTTCTTCTACAAAATTCTTTGTCCCCATCCCCAATTTGTGAGAACGCAGTCCAGGTACCCAACTCATATCCGCATCAATGCCCATGTCAATGACTTCCATTGTAGCACCACAATAATTGGCTAAGGAATTGGCACCAGCCCCTTTAGGAATTAAGTAGTTTTGCGTCATACCAACAGTCGTTTCCTTTGGATATGCACTAACCCCCATATCAGCTACGCCATGATCGGCAGAGGCGATAATCATGCAAGGTTTTGGAATTGTTACATTCTCTTGATTTGTGGCCGCCCCATATTGAGCCACCATATTGACGAGACGTCCATATTGCTTAATATCCGACGCATCGTTCCAATTCTTAATAATATGTTGTTCAATCTCTTTACTACGACTGTGAATCGCGTCGCAGGTTTCTTGTAGTAACCCCATAACAACTCCTCTTAATTATTCTTAATTTGTCCCGTTAAGTACGGTAATTTATTTCGAACGTCTCGGCTTCTAGTTAAATAGTCTTCTAAGGCTTGACCTTCGTCTTCTTGTGAAAGTATTTCTTTTACCCGACGAATTTCATCTTCCATTTTAGATAAGCCTTCTAATACATTATGGCGATTACCATAAATGATTTCACGCCACATGGATGGCAAACCACCGGCTACACGCGTACAATCACGGAATCCACCTGCGGATAAGCGCATACGCAATTCACCGAGCTCATCGCCACCAGATACTTGAGTTAACATAGCTGCCATCAGATGTGGCATATGGCTAACCATCGCTAAATACGCATCATGAGCATATACATCGACAAATTCGATACGAGAACCAACGGCGCGCCCCATATCAGCCAATTCTTTGGCCACCTCTGCATTATACACATCAGATGCCTTATCCTCTAAGACAATCCACCCCATGCCTTTAAATAGGTTTTTATGAGACACTTCATAGCCGCCCTTTTCAGATCCCGCCATAGGATGAACAGATACAAAAAAGGTCCCCTTTGGAATCGATTCATACACGGCGCGTACAAAATGTTCCTTTGCACTGGATACATCTGTTACAACCTGACCTGGTTTAAACAGATGCGCCACCTCTGTAAAAAGTCGAGCATTAGTATCTGGCGGCAACGAAAACACTACGATATCCGAGTGCTCAATGAGTGGCTCTACCTCAGTCCAAGCTTGGGATACTACCCCATCTTGTAATGCTGCATCACATACCTCTTGTCGGCGTGCATACCCTACTACATCATAATCTGTATAGGCTTTCAAAGCCTTTGCCAACGAACCACCCAACAAACCTAATCCAATTATACCTACGGTTTTACTCATATAAACCTACTTTCACAAACGTCCCTATATCTCCAATATAGAAACACAAACAAACTATACCACTACACCTCAATAAGGCGTTTTTCTTTCCATTTTCCGCTATACCAGCGATAGATAAACAATACACCACGTAAAATCTCATCAGCAGCCATAGCAATCCATATGCCTACAAGTCCCCATCCCCAATAAATACCCAATAGGTACGATAATGGTACAGCACATAACCACATGCCAAAGATACCAACTAGCATTGGGGTACGAATATCACCTGCAGCCTGTAAACAACCGACCATAACGATATTTACAGCCCGCCCTAGTTCAAGGAAGATTTCAACCAAGAGCACATTATGGGCTAAGGATAAAATCTCAGGATCCGTTGTAAATACAGATAAAACCGTATCACTTGTTATATAAAAGAACGTTGCCAATCCTACATTGATAGCGATAGCTAAAAACATCGAATGCCATACGCGATTTGTCACCTCATCTTGCCGTTTAGCGCCCATCAAGAATCCTACGATAACTTGCGATGCATTCGATAAGGCTATGGTATACACATAACACAACATGGCGATGACATATACATAAACCTTTGTATTAATCACAGTTAACCCTAGAATGTTAACCATCTTCATAATCGTCGTTTGCGATAATTGATAGCTCAATGTTTCGCCGCCGGATGGCACGCTAATATGGAGCAAGGATTTAACCGTATGCCAAGGAAAGGGTCTTAAATAAGACGTGCTAACCTTTAACTGCAACAGTATCTTGAACAGATATACGATGATAAGAAGGCCAATGACCTTTGAAAGCCACGTAGAAATAGATACACCGAGTACACCAAGACTCGGTATGGGGCCATGACCGAAGATTAAAATATAGTTCGTTCCTACATGGATAATATTCATAATGAGTGCCACATACATGGTAATACGCGTCAATGAATGGCCTCTAAATACGGCAACCAATGCATAGTACATGGCCTGTATTGGTAATCCTGCCGCTACAATAGTCGTATACAGCGATGTATCCCCCATCGTTTCTGGTGGTATGCCAAGCCATGTAAAAATCCATTCATGACAAGTAATAAAAAACACCGCCGCCACCGAGGAGAATGCAAAGTTTAGCACTAAACTAACGGTACATACCTCTGATAACTTCGACTGATTGCGAGCGCCCAAATATTGAGCAATTAATATCGTTGTAGCCGTGCTCATAACTACAATGAGCATGATAAAAATATTTAAAATTTGATTTGCATTAGCTACAGCGGCTACCGCCTGTGGCGAGTAATGACTCATCATCAATTGGTCGATATTTCCGACAAGCATCTGCAGGAATACTTCGATAAATATAGGCCAGCTCAAGGTCCAAATGGATAAACTAATGCCTTTTTCATATGTTTTCATAGTATCCCCTCTATGTTACACATCAAACTTTATGAACTAAAAGAAAACACCTTTTGCTTTTTCTTTAGTTTCTTGATCTGCTATGAATGGAATTCTTGTAGTTCTACCTTCTTTAGCAGCTACAATCTTTTTGAATGGGAATTCAAAGATTTCTCTATTCCAAGTATTTACAGCATCATTATACAACGTTCTAGCTGCAGTAATTTCTTTTTGCAAATATGAATTTTGTTGCATCGCATCGCGAATCGTATCTTGACTTTGCAATTCTGGATAATTTTCTATAGCTACATTTAATGCTCTCGTCGCTTTATTAAGTTGAGAGTTTACATCGCTTCTAGATTCTTCAGTAAAATTACCACTTCTATATTTTGCAATATCTACAAGAATATCTTTATCGACTTCAATAGATTTTTCTACGAGTTTAGCCGCATTAGAAAGAATGACAACCCGTTGTTCCATATAGTTATCGATTTCAGAGGCCGCATTTTGGATGCGTTGTTCCATCATATTGAATTCAGAGCTAATTTGTTTTAGTCTCCACCATGGATAGATCAGTACAACTGCACCAATAGCAGATATAAGGTACTTGTCTATAACTATCCCTAAAACGATGCCGATTACACCGATAGCCATAAGGATGGTTGGTAAAAATTTTTCAAACCCACTAGTTTCTACGGGGATTACCTTAGCAATAACATTTACATCTCTGCCTTGAGACATAATCTCAGGATTCATTTCGTCAAGTTGATTAGCCATTTTACTTACCTCCATTTTGTTCATAAATCGTATGTAATAAGTCTACGAGAGACTGATTATCCTTATATAGTTTCCCTACCATAAAGTGTCCATAAGCAAAGGAACCATTTTTGTTATTTTCAGAACGTTGATAATGATTCAATTCTTTAACACGCTTGAAATCATCACCGGCTGCGTCTACTTCTGCCACCTCAATAAGTTCTTGCTTTGTAACCGGCACATACTCATTCCACTTAACTGATACATAATAGGTTCTGCCATTACCTGCTGTAACAGGAACCTCATCTATATGCTCAATAGTACTATACGAATAAGCATCTACCTTAATAATTTCAGAATCCGCCTCTTTTTTGTAGTGACTCGTTTTTAGCAATGTCTTTACATTACTTCTCTGAGTTGCATTAGGTGGAATAAATAGTCCGAAGTTCATCTTATTTGCAAGCATTTCTGTAATATAATCATTATATTTAAAATCGTAAGATTTCTTATAAATATAATCAGTAGAAGCCATTTGTTGATATACAGGAATTGCTAACACTGGCAAAAAGGAAAAATACATGTGCTCAAAATAACTACAGTTAAAATTAATGAATTTCTCTTTAATCTTTTCAAAGGAGAAATCATAATACTGTGATGGTACAGTATCAAAATTCCAATCCTTAGAATTATCAGTCAAAATTTCATTGATCTTGCATTGTTTATTAAAAATAAAGTCATCTCCATAGGGAGAATTCTCAAAAATATCTTTGTAATTACTTTGTGCCAATGGGGTGAATAATACGCGGAACTCAACCTCATTATTTCTATCTAACGCATTAAATTGTGCATCGAACTCTTCATTGGCCAAGGCCTGAAAGTTTCCACCGTCCTCTAAGGCATCTTGGCTTTTCTTTCTAAGCCCTGCAATGCGTTTTGCCAGTTGAATCTTTGCGCCTCCAAAATTAAATAATCCTTTTTCTGGTGGTCTTCTATGGAATATTAAATTCGGTGCTGCATGATTACCATATACCAAGGATATACTATTCGCATAATATGGGCCCGGTCGTTTTAACGTGGCACGAAGTGTTTCACTTACATCTCTGGTCTTGGTATTTCCGTCAGAATCTATATATTCCTCTGTATAGACAACCTCGCGAGTACCTTCATACGTGTAATCATCTATCCAATGGATGATACGCTTAATAAAAACAAAAGGATTTCCTAAAATATCACCAGACGTAATATCCAGGGTAGAATGGTTTACATCATCTTTTTCTAAAAATCCATAATCTTTGACAAGCTGTTCATAACGTTCCATATTAAAGTTGGAATCTAGATGAATAAAAGGAATCGCCTTTTTAATGAGTTCTGCGGTCATCTCACTATGAAACAACTCATTCAAAGGCTGCATCATTTCATAACCTTCGTCACGCATTTGACTCAGCGTTGCATCTAAATCATTCAGTTTCGCTTCGAGGCTCTTACGATTAGGTCTAATCCAATACAAATACAAACCTATGCAGAGGGCCATAATAGCAATGCAGATGACAATGGATAGGATATCTATCTGTTGTTGTGAAAACTGATACACACAATAAACAAGTGAACCTATGCCTACAATGAAATCAATGGTTCGTATAATACCGAACCGTTTATATGTACTGTTTGACTGATCTCTATTTTCTGAAACATTTGTATACTTATCAATTAAGTCTTTATTTTTATTTATATCAACCTTTGATTGATTTACCAATTCTTGGAAGTAATCCTCTGTGATACTTTGAAATGTATCCTTAAGATTTTCTCTGTAATACTTTAGTGGTTCTAGTAATGCTTCATTATATTCATTCGACACGTTACTCTACCCCTCTATCTTATGGCTGTAATAGTACAATAATAAATCGATACGCCTAGCAGGTACTGCACCTATGTTTAATTATAAATATCTTAAATTAAAATTAGTATATCAGTTAAGAAAAACTCCGTAAAGTAATATATCACTAACCAAAATGCAATAAATGAAAATCCCCTCTTTACATAATTGTCAGTAAGAGGGGAATATATCATAACATGATATATATTAAGTTAAAAATTATTTAAATTGATTGCAAAAGGCTATCAAATAATGCTTGATCAGGTTTTACAACATCTTCAGTCAATGGACGTGGATGTGGACCACCATTAACAGCGGCCATAGCTTTTTCAAAGGAAGGTTTAGTCGTATCTTGGTAGATAAGACCAGTCACCAA
>BNJV01002126.1_pt1 | contig 88952 bp, 83 predicted proteins | sample 8540591 | NCBI WGS metagenome assembly BNJV01 (sample SAMD00202457, study PRJDB9452) | human saliva metagenome | host: Homo sapiens
GGGGGAGCAGGAGACCCAGGAGCGCCTGGCCGATATCCAGGGCGAGGCAGCCCCGAGGTGAGACATGACAAGCGCAGCCGCCCCCACCACGCAACGCCCGCTGCGCCGGTGGACACGTCGAGTGCCGTTACGCGACTACCAGCAGAGTCTCCTTGACCGGCTCCATCCCGACGACGGATCCACGCTTCACCTGCTCGCACCACCCGGATCGGGTAAGACCCTCATGGGTTTGGAGCTGGCCGTGCGCAACGGCCGTCGTGCGCTCGTCCTCGTCCCCACCACGGTCATCGGGGCCCAGTGGATCCATCAAGCGCGAAAGCTCTTCATCTCTCCCGCCGTCGGATCCCCGTCGGTCACTGGTTCCGTCGGCACCCACCTGCCGAGCGCACGTCCAGAACAGGCTGCAGAAGCCGCGGACCTGACGGTGCTGACCTATCAGTCCCTGGCCGTCGTCGACTCCTCCCCTGCCTGGAGCAACGCAGCCCGCTCGCACTGGCTCACTGAGCTCACGGCCGACGGACGAAGCGCCGGGAGCGCCGAGGCGTGGCTGAAGCGCCTGGAAGCCGATAATCCCCGGGCCTACAACCGTGGACTCCGTTCACGCGCTACCACCATCCGCCGTCAGGTCGATGAGCTCGACGACGATGCCATCAACTCGATTCTGGGTCCCGGCGCCCGGGCACGCCTGGACGCACTCATCACCGCGGGAGTCGCCACCATCGTCCTCGACGAGTGCCATCACTGAAGGCCCACTGGGCCATCGTCGTCCACTACCTCGTACGGCGTCTGAAACGAGCGGGCCTGTCCCCCACGCTCATCGGTCTGACGGCCACTGAGCCCTCGGGTGAGGACCGGTCGGCCCGACGTTATCGGGCACTCCTGGGCGACGTCGACGCTGAGGTACCGGTTCCGGCCGTCATCCGCGCCGGTCACCTCGCCCCCTGCCGTCAACTGGCCTGGTTCACGCTCCCGTCCACGGAGGAGACAACGTTCCTGGCCACCGCCGGAGAGGAGCTCCATCACCGGGTGGGCGAGCTGCTGCTGAGCCCCGACGGCATCGACTACCTGCTTGAGGTTGTCGCCCCGCCCATGTCGTCCACGGCTCCCGGTGGCGGGAGCGGGTCGGGACCGTTGCCTCGCATCGCTGGAGCGGATGACCACCATGTCTCCGCGACAGCGAAGCCTCCTGAGGAGGACGAGCTGGTGCGTCGGATCGTTGCGGGTTTCGACGCCGACCCGCTACTGGCCACGTCCGCAGCAGCGCTGCTGCGCAAAACAGGCAGCTACCGGGGCACGGCTCTGAGTACTCGAGTTGTTCCGCTCCTGCCCGAGCTCGACCTGCTTGATCTTGACGATGAGCTCCGGCTCCTGGGCCGGTACGCTCATGACCGGCTTCTGGCGGCGCCGGAGCGCCGGCGGGACTGGGAGTCCACACGCGAGCTGCTGAGAGGTTTCGGGCTGTACCTGACCGATTCCGGTATCCGGGCGGGACGATCCCCGGTGGATACCATCACTGCCGCGTCCAGAGCCAAGGACACGGCCGTCGTCGACATCCTGCGTCACGAGCTCGACTCCATTGGCGAACGGCTGCGGGCAGTGGTCGTCACCGATGCGGCCGAGCACTCAGCTCTCACCGGGCGCTCGACATCCTGGGCCCGGCGTCACGCCCCGGCCCTGCGGGAGGCGCGATGCGCTGCATGAGTACGCTGCTCAGTGATGCGGATCTGCGCTCCTTGCACCCGGTGCTGCTGACCAGTTCCCGCCTGAGCCTGGCCAGTGGTGACACCTCGCTGCTGGATCGGCTGCGTCGGAGTACCGGTCTCGCACTCCCCGCCACCGATGACGGCTGGATGCTCTCAGTCACCGGGCAGGGAGTTGGCAGTGCCGGGCTCGTCCTGGCCGTCAGTGAACTGGTCGCTGCCGGGGAGGTACGACTCGTCGTGGGCACCCGGGGGCTTCTCGGAGAGGGCTGGGACTGCCCTGCCGTCAACACGCTTATCGATCTCACGGCGGCAACGACCTCGGCCTCAACGCAGCAGCTACGCGGTCGCACGATGCGTCTGGACCCTGGCTGGGTCGACAAGGTCGCTCACAACTGGTCCGTCACCTGCCTCTGCCAAGCCATCCCCGACTGCGCTCCAACCCGGACCTGAACCGACTGCGTCGCAAGGCCGAGCACCTGTGGTCACTGGTGCGGATCGATGATCCCGCGAGCGCCCCGGTGTCGGCCTCCGGTGAGCCTTGTGACGCTCCTGTTGTCGAGACGGGGCTCGATGCCATGCTGCCACCGGTCCAGCGCCGCCTCCTCGACAAACTGGATGACGGCGCCGCCCCGGAGGATATTGATGCCCTCAACTCCGTTACCCTGGCAGGCCTCGATCGTCAGGTCGAGTCGCGGCGATGGCTCGCTCAAGCACCCGCGGCGGACCGGGTGTCACGACGCGGCCGTGGCCGCGTGCTGGAGGCGGTCGAGATCACGAGTGCCCCGGCCCTGCTGCGCCGGGGATCGCCCACGGCCTTCTGGAGTGCAGCGGCTCGCGCCGTTCTCGATGTTGCCCTGTCGCGATACGACCTCACTGCGGACGGGGACTCCTCTGACGGGCCCCGCCCCGACCTCGTGGTTCGCGAGAGTGCCACCGATTCTTTCGGAGGCTCCCGTCCGCGGGTGCTGATCGGCCTGGACGGGGTGGGGACCCGTCAGAGCGCTCGGTTCGCCGACATCCTCACCGAGCTCCTGAGCTCCCCGGGGCGCCGTCCTCGTTTCATCCTCGAGGCCACTACCGCAACATTGGCGCAGGGCACGGCCGAGCAGCCTCTGAACGGGCTGCGGCGTCTCCTGGGAAGGCTGCTGGCGCTGGGGGCATGGAACCACGATGACAGTGTTCACCTTGCGGTTCCGACGGCCCTGGCCCGCTCACGAGCCGATATGGAGGCTTTCCTCCATTCCTGGTCCACACGGGTGGGGCCGTGCCGGCTTCACCTGGTTGCCGATGCCGATGACGCGGCAGCGCTCCTGTCCTGCCTCGGCAGCGGTGGTCCCACCGGACGAGTCGAGCTGCGTCGTACCAGGCGCTGGATGGAGGACTGAGCAGCCGTGCCGTTCAGTGACGGGCGGCCTCCAGCGCGGCGCGGACGGTGGTACTGAGCTCGGCCGCTGCGGCGTCGGCGGGCACGGAGCGGCGCTCGCCGGTACGGCGGTCGCGGATCTCCACGGTTCCCTCCTTGGCCAGTCCCGGCCGACAACCAGCGTGTAGGGCAGGCCGAGGAGCTCGGCGTCGGCGAATTTCACGCCGGCGGAGACCTTGCGGCGGTCGTCGTAGAGGACCTCGACGCCGTCGGCGTCCAGGGAGGAGGCGATCTGCTCGGCGACGTCGAAGACGGTCTGGTCCTTGCCGGTGGCCAGGACCTGCACGTGGTAGGGGGCGATCTGGACGGGCCAAGACAGTCCCTTGTCGTCGTGGTTGGCCTCGGCCAGGGCGGCCATGACACGGCTGACGCCGATGCCGTAGGAGCCCATGGTGACCACGCGGGCCTTGCCGTTCTCGTCCAGGACGGTCAGTCCCAGGGCCTGGGAGTACTTGCGTCCCAGCTCGAAGATGTGGCCGATCTCGATGCCGCGGGCCAGGTGGAGGGGGCCGGAGCCGTCGGGGGCGGGGTCGCCCTCACGGACCTCGGCGGCCTCGATGGTGCCGTCGGCGGTGAAGTCACGGCCCATGACCAGGTCCAGGACGTGCTTCTTGTCGGTGTTGGCGCCGGTGACCCAGCTGGTTCCCTCCACGATCCGAGGGTCGACGAGGTAGCGCACGGAGCCGGTGAGGACCTCGGTGCCGTCCTCGCGCTTCTCCACGCGCCGCAACGGGGAGTTCGGGCCGATGGCGGTGGGGCCGATGTAGCCGCGCACGAGCTCGGGGTGGGTCTCGAAGTCGGTGTCGCCGGCCATCTCGACCTCGGCGGGGGCGACGGCGGCCTCCAGGCGCTTCATGTCGACGTCGCGGTCCCCGGGCACGCCGACGACCAGCAGCTCGCGCTCGCCGCCGGGGTGGATGAGGTGACGACGACGTTCTTGAGGGTGTCGGCGGCCGTCCAGGCCCTCCCGTCGGAGCGCGGGTAGGCCCGGTTGCACAGCTCGACCAGGGAGTCGATGGTGGGGGTGTCGGGGGTGTCCACCACGCGCGCCGGGCCGATCCCGGAGGCGTCCACGGCCTCGGGGACCACGGTGGTGACGGCCTCGGCGTTGGCCGCGTAGCCGCTTGAGGAGCGCACGAAGGTGTCCTCGCCGATCTCGCAGGGGTGGAGGAACTCCTCGGAGTGGGATCCGCCCATGGCGCCGGCCATGGCGTTGACGATGACGTAGTCCAGGCCCAGGCGGGTGAAGATCCGCTCGTAGGTGTCACGGTGGGCCTGGTAGGCGGCGGCCAGGCCGGCGTCGTCGATGTCGAAGGAGTAGGAGTCCTTCATGACGAACTCGCGGCCGCGGATGATGCCGGCGCGAGGGCGGGCCTCGTCGCGGTACTTGGTCTGGATCTGGTAGATGACGGCCGGCAGGTCCTTGTAGGAGGAGTAGAGGTCCTTGACCGCGAGGGTGAACATCTCCTCGTGGGTGGGGGCCAGCAGGTAGTCCCCGTCCTTGCGGTCGCGGAGCTTGAACAGGGTGGGGCCGTAGTCGTCCCAGCGCCCGGTGGCCTGGTAGGGCTCGGCCGGCAGGAGAGCCGGGAAGTGGACCTCCTGGCCGCCCATGGCGTCCATCTCCTGGCGCACGATGTCCTCGATCTTGCGCAGTGTCCGCAGCCCCAGCGGCAGCCAGGTGTAGACCCCGGGCGCGGCCCGGCGGACGTAGCAGGCGCGCACGAGCAGGCGGTGGCTGGCGACCTCGGCGTCGGCCGGATCCTCGCGCAGGGTACGGATGAAGGAGATGGAGAGTCTGTGCAGCACGGGGTGATCCTACGGGGTCTGACGCCACGGCCCCAACGGAGCCCGCCCGATCGTACGAGATCACGCGATTCAGGACCGGCTGACCAACGACGACGCACCGGGCGAACCGGAGGCCTTGACGCTGGTCAGGGACGACTTGCGGCCCTCGAGAAGGGCCCGATACGCTCCATCCCATCGGAGGGTTCGTCGACCCTCTTATCCCTGAATTCGGCCCGCGTCACGTCCCCCTGCTCGCGGGCCACAGGCAAGGAAGCATATGGACAGGCACTCCTCCATCCGTGAGGGACACGGCCAGACGTGGGCGAAGGCCATTCTCCTGGGTGAGCACTCGGTCGTCTACGGGCACCCCGCTGTGGCCGTACCGTTGCAGGACCTGCGGATGCGAGCCACGGCGAGCCCGAGCTCGGGTCCCTCCACGCTGAGCAGCCTGGACTACTCGGGGCCCCTGGACCAGGCCGGGTCCCGGTTCGCCAGTGTCGCACGGGCCTTCGAGGTGGCCCGCGAGTTCTCCGGGGGCCTGGTCCAGGCCTTCGATATCACCACCGTGAGCGACTTCCCCCATGAGCGCGGGCTCGGCTCGTCGGCGGCGGCGGCCGGCGCCATCATTCGCGCTGTCTAGACGCCTGCGGGCGCGAGGCCAGCTCCGATGAGCTGTTCGCGCTGACGCAGATGGCTGAGCAGATCGCGCACGGCAAGCCCTCGGGGCTGGACGCCGCCGCCACCTGCTCACCGTGCCCCATCCGGTTCCAGGGCGGACAGATGCGCCCCTTAAGCCAGCGCATCGACAACGCCTTCCTGGTCATCGCCGACTCAGGCGTCCACGGCTCCACCCGCGAGGCCGTCAGTGGCCTGCGCCGGCGCTACGAGAGCGATCCTGACAACATCGGCCCGCGTATCAACCACCTGGGGACGCTCACCCAGAACGCGATCATGGCCCTGGACCAGGCCGACGCCCCGGCCCTCGGGGCCGTCATGAATGAGGCGCACGCGGTGCTGACCGAACTCAGCCTGAGCCTGCCGATCCTCGATGACCTCACCGAGGCCGCCCGCAGCGCCGGGGCACTGGGCGCCAAGCTCACCGGCGGAGGACTCGGCGGCTGCGTCATCGCCCTGGTCACCGGCGAGTCCGCCACGCGCCTGGTGCGTGCCGCCCTGGAACAGGCCGGCGCACCGGAGACATGGAGCTATCGGATGCGCATCAGCGAGGTGGACGAGTGACCGCCGTACCCCCTGGAGCCGCTGCCGGCTCCTCCCCGGCCGCTGCCCCGACGGCGACAGCCAGCGCCAACACCAACATCGCGCTCATCAAGTACTGGGGCAAGGTCGATGAGGCACAGGCGATCCCCGCCACCTCGAGCCTGTCCCTCACCCTCGGCGGCACCCGGACGACGACGACGGTCTCCTTCGACGGCGGTGCCGGCGCCGCAGACTCGGTGACGATCAACGGCTCCTGCCCGACCGGCACCGAGCTGGCCCGGGTCAGCCGGTTCCTCGACCTGGTACGTTCCCGCTCAGGCGTCGCCACACCGGCTACCGTCATCTCCCGGTCCTCGGTGCCGCTGGCGGCCGGGCTGGCGAGCTCGGCGGCGGGCTTTGCGGCGCTTGCGGCGGCCGCCTCCCGCGCCGCCGGCATGAACCTCGACGACCGTGCCCTCTCCCGGCTGGCCCGGCGCGGGTCGGGGTCGGCCACGCGCTCCGTCTTCGGTGGGCTGGTCCTGTGGAACGCGGGCCACGACGACGCCTCCTCCTACGCCGAGCCGGTTGGGTGCGAGATGGACCTGGCGATGGTCGTCGTCGTGCTTTCCGAGCGGTACAAGCCCATCAGCTCCACCCGGGCCATGCGGGCGACCATGGCGACCTCTCCACTCTTCCCTGCCTGGGTCGAAGCCAGCAGAGGGGACCTTCAGGTGGCGCTGGACGCGGTCCGGACCGGTGACCTGGAGCGGCTCGGGGAGGTTGTCGAGGGCAACGCCCTGGGGATGCACGCCACGATGATCGCCACCCGTCCGGGCATCGTCTACTGGCTGCCGCAGACCGTTGCGGCGCTGCACGCGATCCGCGCCATGCGCGATGAAGGACTGCCCGTGTGGGCGACGATCGATGCGGGTCCCAATGTCAAGGTGCTCACTGAGGGTGCCCGGGCTGAGGAGGTCGCCGCCGCGCTGCGCGACCGTCTGCCCGGCACCACCGTCTCGGTGAGGCATCCCGGCGGCGGGGTGCGTATCGAGGAAGACTCATGACCCCTCACGCTGACGGCGTGGTCGCCAGGGCGCCGGGCAAGCTCTACATCGCCGGCGAGTACGCCGTCGTCGAGCCCGGCCACCGAGCGGTCCTGGTGGCGGTCAACCGATTCATCACCGTGCGTATCACGCCCTGCTCCCCCGCCGGCGGGTACGCGGGCACGATCAGCTCGCGGCTCTACGCCAACGGCTCCAGGCCCTGGCGTCACCGACCGCAGGACGGCCTGGCTGAGGCTGTCGGGGGTGATGACGACTACGTGATCTCGGCGATCCGCGTCGTCGAGGCGCTGGTGGCCGAGGGTGGTGGCCGGCTGGGGTCCTTCAACCTGGGCATCTCCAGCGAGCTGGACGAGGCGGACGGGCGCAAGCTGGGCCTGGGATCCTCCGCGGCGGTGACCGTGGCGACGGTGCGCGCCGTCGCGGGCTTCTACGGCCTGAGTCTGGACGACTCGCGTGTCTACAAGCTGGCGATGCTGGCCAGTGACGCGGTCCAGCCGATCGGCTCGGGGGGCGACATCGCGGCCAGCGCCGTGACCGGCTGGGTGGACTACACCTCACCCGACCGCGTGTGGCTGCGCCGGGCCAGGCAACGGGCGCAGGCCCGTGGCGGCACAGGAGACCTGCTGGAATCCGACTGGCCCGGCCTGTGCCTGCGTCGACTGCCGGTTCCCTCCGTGAGGCTTCAGGTGGGATGGACTGGGGCTCCCGCCTCCACCCCGGCCCTGGTTGCCGGCGTCCAGGCGGGCTCCCGCGGGGCCGACGACGTCTACTCGTCCTTCCTGCGCGCCAGCCAGGACACCCTGGCCTCCCTGACCACGGCCATCGAGGACGACGACGCCGGCCAGGTCATGAGCGCAATCACGCGAAACCGGGTGCTTCTGGTGCAGCTCGGACGGATCAGCGGCCGTGTCATCGAGACTCCCGAGCTGACGCGGCTGGTCGAGATCGCCCGCGATCACGGGGCCGCTGCCAAGAGCTCGGGGGCCGGCGGCGGGGACTGCGGTATCGCCCTGTGCCCGCCGGACAAGGACATCGCCGCCATGAGCTCCGCCTGGAGGGCGGCCAGTATCCAGCCCCTGGACCTGGCGATCTACACCCACGACTCCCCCGTGCCCCCTATGGAGGTCACCTCATGAGCCACGAGTCCACCGACTCACAGCGGGCCTCCCGCAAGGACGAGCACCTGGAGCTGGCGGTGCACCTGCACCGCCAGGACCGTGCGAACGCCTTCGACGACGTCTCCTTCATCCACCACAGCCTGCCGGGCGTCAGCGCTGAGCAGGTCGATATCGGCACCACCGTGCTGGGCTCCCGCTGGGAGGCCCCGTTCTACATCAACGCCATGACCGGCGGGACGCAGGCGACGGCGGCCATCAACGCCGACCTGGCCGAGGCGGCCGCTGAGGCAGGAGTCGCGATCGCCTGCGGTTCCCAGCACGTGGCCCTGCACGACCCCGAGCGGGCAGATGGCTTCCACGTCATCCGCCGTCGGGCCCCGGGCGCCTTCGTGCTAGCCAACGTCGGGCCGACGGTCAGCCCGCAGGAGGCGGCGCGGGCCGTGGAGATGCTTGAGGCCGATGCCTTGCAGATCCACCTCAACGCGGCCCAGGAGCTGGTCATGCCCGAGGGCGACCGCGATTTCAGCGGCTGGGAGGAGGCGGTCGCCACCATTGTCGCGGCCGTGCCCGTCCCGGTGGTGGTCAAGGAGGTGGGCTTCGGGCTCTCACGCCGGAGCATCGAATCCCTGGCGCGTACCGGTGTCGCGGCCGTCGACGTGGCCGGAGCGGGGGGGGCACGGACTTCATCGCCATCGAGAACGAGCGCCGCCCGCAGCGCGACCTGTCCTACCTGGTCGGCTGGGGCCAGTCGACGGCGCTGTGCCTGCTGGAGTCGCTGAGCGGATCGGAGCCGGTCAGCCTGACGGTACTGGCCTCCGGCGGCGTGCGCAACCCGCTCGACGTCGTGCGGTCACTGGCCCTGGGGGCCTGCGCCGTCGGGGCCTCCGGGCACGTGCTGCGCACCCTGGTCAAGGAGGGCCCCGAGGCCCTGCGCCGCGAGCTGAGCACCTGGGGCGACCACGTGCGCACGCTCATGACCCTGCTGGGAGCGGCCGATGTGGCCCAGCTGCGCCGTACCGATGTGGTCGTGACCGGACGCACCGCCGAACAGGCGCGTCTGCTCGGCGTCGACCTGACCCGTCTGGCGCACCGCAGCGATACCTAACCGTCACCAGGTGCTTCCGTCAAGGGGGATCGTCCCCCTCTGCCCCTTACTCTGACTGACTCATAGAGTGCTGGTATCAGGACTCAACATCGGAGTCTCGCGTGGCCGATCGGAACAGACGTGCGGCGGAGGCCGGTCCCCAACCTCCGCCGCATCCCGCGAGAAGGAGGTCAGGCCAGAGCGGCCAGGGCCTTGACGATGCCGGGAGCCGCGTAGAGGGACATGAACTGGACGCCGTAGGAGACGCCCAGTCGGTTGAGCGACCCGCACGCGATTCCCACAAGCAGGACCCCGAAGACATTGGCCAGGCCTGCCTTCTGGTCAGCGTCGATGTAGGCCAGCAGGAGGACGAAGGCGACGAACAGCGCCAGCACCGCCTCGTGGGGAATGCGACGCATGACGAAGTAGGTGATCTGCGAGGACCAGCGCACGGCGATGACGTACGTGATCGCAACCGCGGCAAGAGCCCCGATGGTCACGGTAATGATGAATCCGGGCAGGTCCAGCAGGTGATGCAGGTTGTGCTGCTTGGTGTAGACCGAGCCCGCATTGAACAGCGGACCGGCGGGGCCGACGGACACGCCGGAGATCGGGACCCCGAGCGCCACCAGCGGAATGATGACGCCGGCCAGGTAGGTCGAGTGGGTCAGGGCGCTCATAACGGTCACTGCACGCTGCGCGCGGGGCACCCGGTCCTCCTTCTGGCGGGCCACGGAGGCCTCGCCCAGCAGGAAGGTCAGGCCCACCGGGCTGAGAATGAACAGCGGGGTAGAGATGGCGGCCATGGCGGCACTCCACCAGCCCTCGGACCTCGTGATGAGCCGCCCCGGCCACAACGCCTGTCGCTCGAAACCGGATCGCAGCAGCTCGGCCTTGGTGCGGTTACCGTGCGGCAGCGCCTCCCGACGCTTGGCATTGAGCAGCTCCAGGAGGGTCAGGAGCATGGGCCCCACGGTGATCCCGAGGAAGAAGGAGGTATTGACACTGGCCTTCTCAGGGATAATCCCCGCTCCTCGGTAGAGCGCCGGAAGCGCCTGGAACAGGAGTGCCATGGGAAGAATCGATACCAGGGAGAGAATTCGGTTCTTTCCGAGCAGGGCCAGAATCACGGCTCCGGCAGCCAGGACGATATCGGAGTTGGACTTGATCCAGTCGGCCATGGGCAGCAGCAGACTGGCCAGGAGGAAGCTCAGGGGAATGGAGATAAGGGTTCCGATGGCCGACCCCACCGCCATCTTCCGGATCGTGTCTGAGGCCAGACCCTTGTTGCGCAGCACCATGGCATGATCCATGAGCGGAGCGGACATGACCCCGCCAGGAAGGCCCACCAGCGCCGTTGGGATGCCGTTCATGAGGTTGAGCGTGACCACGGCGGAGATGAAGAAGGCGAGGACCACGTGCGGCGGGGCTCCGGCCAGGATGATCGCCAGGGTGACGGGCGCGAGCACCCCGGTCTCATCGGTGCCGGGAATGAACCCGATGAACGTGTACAGCACCACGGCGGCCAGAATGGCGACCACCATCATGAGAAGAAGGCTCACGGTCACTGGTCCGCCCCCCTCACTCGTGCCGATGCTCAGCTCCTCGACAATGGTGACCTCGCGCTTGGGACTCACCAGGAAGCAGCAGGCGATAAATCCGATCGTTGAGGCTCCCAGCCCCCAGAACAGCGGCTTTCCCCCGAAAGAGACGGATAAAAGTACCGCCGCAACGATACACATCACCGAAATCAGAAGACAGATGAGCAAATCTCTGGGCGAGACGAGATCGTTCCAGACCTCGATATTGTTCTGACGCTCCGTGCTCTCGGAGTCGACTTCGACCGTATTGCGCACGATTGGTCATCGTAGGCGAGTTGCCCAGGGTGCTCCATATGTTGTTCACCATGGCTTTGCAGGCGGCCTGTGCCAAGGAACATCGTCTTGCCTCACCGGTATTACAGGAGCACGGTGGCGAACAGGCCCACCTGTCGAAAGCCGAGGGACTGGTAGAGCGCCAAGGCCGCGGCATTGTAGTCGTTGACGTAGAGCTCACGACGCCGTCGGCCCCGACATGGTCTCGGTAGACGGCATCCACGACGCCGGCCAGCGCCGCCGCCCCCACTCCTCTCCCACGCAGGTCCGGGCGCGTCCACACTCCGGTCAGCTGGGCGACGCCGCCGGACGGGGAGCGCCACAGGGCTCCGACGTCGGCCTTGAAAGCCACCTCCCGGGGCGATCCGGGCCGGATCGGGTGGCCTGCGCCGTCGTCGAGGACGATGTAGCTGCGTCCCTGCTCAATGAGCCAGCTGACGTGGCGCCTGTATCCGAGGCCGTCGGCGGTGGGGTCGTAGCCGAGCTCGCCGACGAACATGTCCACCGAGGCCGGCAGGACCAGCTCCTCCTCGTCCGGCCGGGCCGGACGAACCGCCTGCACCACCCACGCCTGAGACGAACGACGCCCAGGTACGCGCTCACCAGCCCACCCCCCATGTGAGGGGCGGTGAGGACCGGCTGCCTCCAGCGCTCGTGGCGGGAGCGCTGCCCCTGCTCGCTCAGAGCGCCCCAGACGGCGGCGACGTCCTGAGCCGGTCCTGAGACCGAGCCGCGACGGGACAGCCGAGGTCTGGCATGCTCGGCCAGAGCCCAGATCTCTCCGGAGCCCGCGGCTCGCAGGCCGTGCTCGGGGCGTCCGGCCAGGCCCAAGGGCATGAGCGAGCCGACCGCCCACGCCGCCGCGATGGGGTGGGCCAGGCCACCCAGGGCGACGACGTCACCGCGGCCCCAACGAGACCAGCGCTGCATCTGCTGGACCAGGCCCACGGCGCTGACCGGCTCGAGGGCGCACAGAGACATGACCCCTGACACCTGGTCGGAGGGGACCGGTGTCAAGCGGTCAGCGCCGCGCTGAACGCGTCCGCGATCGCGGTGTCGCAGGAAGCTCATACCCACCAGGTTCGAGCGGGGCCTCGGCGCCCCCGCCCTCACCGGTCCTCAGCCGGCGGCGGAGACCATAGGGCTGGTGCCGACCAGGGCCTCCTCACCGAGCTCCTCGGCCAACTCGGCGGCCATGCCCTCGGCGTGTTTGAGAAGGGTCTCGACGACCTGGTCCTCGGGGACGGTCTCGACGACCTGGCCGCGTACGAAGATCTGCCCCTTGCCGTTGCCCGAGGCGCAGCCCAGGTCCGCCTCACGGGCCTCACCGGGGCCGTTGACGACGCAGCCCATGACGGCCACGCGCAGCGGGGCGGTGATGTTCTTGAGCCCGGCCTCGACCTCCTCCGCCAGGGTCCACACGTCCACCTGGGCCCGGCCGCAGGAGGGGCAGGAGACGATCTCGAGCTGACGCTCGCGCAGCCCCATGAACTCCAGCAGCTTGGTGCCCACCTTGACCTCCTCGACCGGAGGAGCGGACAGCGAGACCCGGATGGTGTCGCCGATGCCCTCGGCCAGCAGGGTGCCGAAGGCGGCGCAGGACTTGATGGTGCCCTGGAAGGCGGGGCCGGCCTCGGTCACGCCCAGGTGCAGGGGCCACTGGCCGGCCTCCGACAGCAGCCGGTAGGCCTGCACCATGGTGACGACGTCGTGGTGCTTGACGGAGATCTTGAAGTCGTGGAAGTCGTTCTCCTCGAAGAGCCCGGCCTCCCAGGTGGCCGACTCCACGAGCGCCTCGGGGGTGGCCTTCCCGTACTTCTTGAGCAGGCGCTTGTCCAGGGAACCGGCATTGACGCCGATGCGCAGGGAGACGCCGGCATCGGAGGCGGCTTTGCAGATGTCGGCGACCTGGTCGTCGAACTTGCGGATGTTGCCGGGGTTGACGCGCACGGCACCGCAGCCGGCGTCGATGGCGGCGAAGACGTACTTGGGGTTGAAGTGGATGTCCGCGATGACGGGGATGCGCGACTGCTTGGCGATGATCGGCAGCGCCTCGGCATCCTTGTCGGTGGGACAGGCCACGCGCACGATGTCGCAGCCCGCGGCCGTCAGCTCGGCGATCTGCTGCAGAGTGGCGCCGATGTCGTGAGTCTTCGTGGTGGTCATCGACTGCACGGTGATGGGGGCGTCTCCACCGACGTTGAGGCTGCCGACCCGGATCTTGCGGGTGGGTCGGCGCGCCGCCAGGACCGGGGCCTGGGCACGCATCGTAGGGATGCCAAGAGCGATCGCTTCAGTCACCCGTCCAGTATGTCACCCGCCCCGCTCGGCCCTGCGCCTCAGGTGTGTGGCATCGCTCCCGCCGGTACCGATTTGCTCACGCCCTCCCCGGCCCGGCGGGCCTCACAGCGGCGCGGCGATGTCCACCCACACCAGGACCAGGGCCATGGCGATGAGCAGACCGAAGACGACCTGACCGATGGGCAGCATCCTGGCCGTGTCCACCGGGCCCGGATCGGGCTTGCCCTGCGCCTTGGCGATCGAGCGCCGGATGCCCTCCCAGCAGGCTCCGAGCACGTGCCCGCCGTCCAGTGGCAGCAGGGGCACCAGGTTGAAGGCGAACAGCGCCAGGTTGAGGCTGCCCAGCAGCATGAGCATGGTGCTCACTCGCATCGACAGGGGGACCGCCCCGCCTCCGGCCACACCGCCGCTGGTGGCGTTTCCGGCCATGCGTCCCATGCCTACCAGGCCCACGACGCCGCTGTCAGCGCTGCGCTGCTCCACGCCCAGCGCCGCCTGGACGGCGTGATAGAGGCCCACCGGAAGGGTGGCGATGGCCTTGACCGTCCCACCGATGGCCTGCCCGATGATGCCGGGGATCTTGGCGGTACTCAGGGGAATGGTTCCCAGCGACGGGGAGATGCCGACATAGGGGCGGGCCTGGGTGCGCACGGCCCCGGAGGCGTCCTTGACCGGGGCGCCCTGCGCGTCGCGAACGGTGCGCTGGGCCTCGACCGCGGTGACGCTCACGGTGCGCTCGGCTCCGTCGCGCTCGATGACGACCTCGGTGGGGCTGGTGCCTTGGGCGGCGATCCGGGCCTGCAACTCCTCCCAGGTGGAGACCTTCACCCCGCCCCAGGAGACGATCCTGTCGCCGACCCGTATGCCGGCGGCGCTGGCGGGGCCGACCGGGTCGGAGTCCTGGCAGGGGGCGCCCGCGTCGATGTCGGACGACACGCAGGGCGCCACGGTCGACAGCGTCGTCGTGCGTCCGGGGATGCCGACCACGCCGACGGCCACGGCCAGCAGAACGATCCCCAGGACCAGGTTGGTGAGGATTCCCCCGGCCATGACGACGAGCTTCTTGGGGACGCTGAGGTGGTAGAAGGCCCGGTGCTCCTCGCCGGGCTGGATCTCCTCCAGGGCCTCGGCGCGAGCCTCGCCCACCATGCCCAGGCTTCCGTCCTTGCGTCGGCGGTCCGGTCTGCCGGGCCTGGCCGGCGGCAGCATGCCGACGAGCTTGACGTAGCCGCCCAGCCAGATGGCCTTGACGCCGTACTCGGTCTCCCCGCGCTTGAAAGACCAGATCTTGGGTCCGAAGCCGATGAAGTACTCGGGTACCTTCACACCGAACTTCTTGGCGGGGATCATGTGCCCGAGCTCGTGAAGGGCCACTGAGACACCGATCCCGATGACGAGGATGACGATGCCCAGGATGTAGGCCAGGGTGGTGCTCACGAGTGCGTTCCTCCGTTTCGTGCCGCGATGAGCTCGTCGGCGCGGGCGCGTGCCCAGGTCTCCACGGCCAGGACGTCGTCGAGGCCCGGGCCGGTCAGGCCCTCGTGCTCGCCGACGACGGCCGCATCGATCTCGACGATGTCGAGCCACTCCAGGCCACCGGCGAGGAAGGCGGCGACGGCCTGCTCGTTGGCCGCGTTGAGCACGGTCGGGTGGGTGTCGGAGGCCGCCACGGCGCTGCGGGCCAGGTCGACGGCTGGGAAGGCGGCGCCGTCCAGCGGCTCGAAGGTCCAGCTGACCGGTTCGCGCCAGTCGTTGGGAGCCACCAGGCCCGACAGGTCAGGGCGCTCGGGCCAGGTCAGGCCCAGGGCGATGGGCAGGCGCATGTCGGGCGGGGAGGCCTGGGCGATGGTGGCGCCGTCGGTGAACTCCACCATGGAGTGGATGACGGACTGGGGGTGGACGACGACGTCGATCCGCTCGGGTGCCACGTCGAACAGGAGGTGGGCCTCAATGAGCTCGAGCCCCTTGTTGATGAGGGTCGAGGAGTTGATGGTCACCACCGGCCCCATGTCCCAGGTGGGGTGCTTGAGGGCGGCGGCGGCACTGATCCCGGTGAGCTCGGCGCGGCTGCGCCCGCGGAAGGGGCCGCCGGAGGCGGTCAGGACCAGCCGCCTGACCTCGCTGCGTCCGCTGAGGACGGGGCTGGTCAGTCCCTTCTCGTGGCGCCCGCTGGCCAGGGCCTGGGCGATGGCGGAGTGCTCGGAGTCCACGGGGACGATCTGGCCGGGTCGGGTCAGCGCCTGGCGGACCAGGGCGCCCCCGACGACGAGGGACTCCTTGTTGGCGAGGGCCAGGCGGGCTCCGCTGGCCAGGGCGGCCAGTGTGGGCAGCAGTCCCACCGAGCCGGTGATGCCGTTGACGACCGTGTCGCCTGCCCCGAGCTCGGCGGCCTGGACCGCCGTGGTGGCGGCGTCCGGGCCGGTGAGGATGGTGGTGACCGGGTCGGGGCGGCCGGCCTGGACGGCTGCGGCTCTCAGGGCCTGGCGCAGGCGGCCGGCGAGGTCCTCTCCCCCCGCCGGTGACGGCCAGGACAGGAACCTCCCAGGTGATGGCCTGGCGGGCCAGGAGCTCCAGGCGCGATCCGCCGGCGGCCAGGGCGGCCACTCGCGGGGCGTGCTCCCCCAGGCGGGAGAGGACCTCGAGCGTCTGGGTGCCGATCGACCCGGTGGATCCCAGGAGGACCAGTCGCTGTGGGTTGTGGGAGGGCGCTGCTGCGTGGCTGGTCATGGGGTGGCGGGTTTCCTCAGGAAGGGCTCGACGGGCGTGACTCACTCGACGGACAGGAGGACCTCGACGACGCGCGCCAGGTAACGGTCGACGCTGGGCTCACCGTAGGCCTTGTTCCCCCGGGCGCGACGGAAGACCGCTCCGCGCACCTCGCTGGAGGTCAGAGTGGTGTCGGAGTCGAAGTAGCCGGCGATACGGTCCATGAGGGCATCGACGTCGGTCTTGTCGTAGCCCTGGCCGGAGGCCGGGGCGAAGCGCTCGCCGGCCGGGCGCAGCAGACGCGGGTAGAGGGTGGTGGCGAGCTGGGTGACCTGGTCCATCCATGCCTGGCGGCCGTTCTTGGCCACGAAGGCCGCGCGACGGCGCTGGAGGAAGGCGGCCTCAAGCCGGTCGAGGGCGGCGTCCACGGCCTGGGGCTGGTAGCCGCGCAGGACGACGTCGAAGGCGACAGTGCGCACGCCCTCGGAGTCCATCTCGTCGAGCTCACCGGCGTCGTAGATCTCGTGAGCCGTCTCGAAGTAGCGGTCCACCTGCTCGGGGCGGTAGCCCGGTCGCAGGAGCGCTGACTTGGGGAACATGTCGCTCATGTCGTCTTGACCCTCTCCTGGTTGAGTACCTCGGTCGCGAGCTGACCGCAGGCACCGTCGATGTCGCTGCCTCGAGTGTCTCGCACTGTCGTGGTAATTCCGGCACGCCGGAGCGTGTCGACGAACATATCCTGAACCGCAACCTCCGAGCAGGTCCAGATGGACCCCGGAAGTGGGGTTGAGCGGGATGGGGTTGACATGGGCCCATCCGGTGTCCCTGCGGTTGAGCTCGTCAGCGAGCAGCTGGGCGCGCCAGGCGTGGTCGTTCATGTCCTTGATGAGCGCGTACTCGATGGACACGCGCCGGCCGGTGGCCAGGAAGTAGTCGTGGGCGGCGTCGAGCAGCTCGCCGACCTTCCACTTGGAGTTGACGGGGATGAGCTCGTCGCGCAGCTCGTCGTCGGGGGCGTGCAGGGAGACGGCCAGGGTCACCGGCAGCCCCTCGCCGGCGAGTCGGCGGATGAGGGGGACGAGTCCCACGGTGGAGACGGTGATGCCACGCGCCGACAGGCCGAAGCCCTCCGGGGCCGGGTCGATGAGCCGGTGGAGGGCGCCGACGACGTTCTTGTAGTTGACCATCGGCTCGCCCATGCCCATGAAGACCACGTTGGACAGGCGGGCCGGTCCCCCGGTCAGCTCCCCGGCGGCCGAGGCCTGGGCGGCGTGGCGCACCTGCTCCACGATCTCCCCGGTGGACAGGTTGCGGGTCAGGCCCATCTGACCGGTGGCGCAGAAGGGGCAGGCCATGCCGCAGCCAGCCTGGGAGGAGACGCACAGGGTGGTGCGTTCCTTGTAGCGCATGAGGACGCTCTCGACTCGCACGCCGTCGTGCAGCTCCCACAGGTGCTTGATGGTGCGCCCGCCGTCGGCGCTCAGGGCGCGTACCGGGGTGATGAGCTCGGGCAGCAGCTCGGCGCACAGCTGCTCGCGCTGGGCGGCGGGCAGGTCGGTCATGTCCGCGCTGTCGCGGGTGAAGTGCGTGAAGTAGTGGCGTGAGAGCTGGTCGGCCCGGAAGGAGGGCAGGCCCGAGTCCTTGCAGGCGGCCTTGCGCCCGGCCAGGTCGAGGTCGGCCAGGTGGCGGGGGGCCTTGCCGCGCGCAGCGGGCACCGCGAAGGACAGGCGCGGTTTGGCGTCGGGGCTGGTGGCGCCCTCCGGGGGCTGGTCGGTGGGCATGACCTGGACCCGGCCGTCATGTGGCCGTCCGGTGATGCTGACGGGCTGCGGGCGCCGGGGGCGCTGCTGTGCTCGCGATGGACTCACGCTCGTGCTCCTCGTGTCCCGGGGCTGGGGAGGGCCGGGCTGGTCGATAGGGGTGGGTGCGGCATGCGTCCCTATTTCACCAGGAGGGTGAAGGCGTAGACAAGTGGAGCGGCCACGAGGATCGAGTCGAGCCGGTCCATGATTCCGCCGTGCCCGGGCAGGAGCGTGCCCATGTCCTTGAGTCCCAGGTCCCGCTTGAGCAGGGACTCCCCCAGGTCGCCCAGGGTGGAGACGATCACGGTGCAGGCACCCAGTGCGGCCCCGGCCCACCAGGGGCCGCCGATGGCCCAGACGCAGCCGGCACCGGTGGCGACGGCTGCGATGAGGGAGCCCATGAGCCCCTCCCAGGACTTCTTGGGTGAGACCGAGGGCGCCAGGGGGTGACGGCCGAAGGTGATGCCGGCCATCCACCCGCCGGTGTCGTTGGCGGCCGCCAGGGCGATGAGCATCATGACTTTTCCCACTCCGTGCTCCTGCACCAGGAGCAGGACCGCGAAGCCGGCCAGGAAGGGCAGGTAGGTGGCGGCGAAGACCGAGGCGGCCGCGGCGCTGGAGCGCGAGCGGCGGACCTCATCGTGGGCCTCAGTGCGGGGGATGTCGTGGCCGGCCTGCTCCAGGACGGTGCCGACCTCCGCCTCGGCCTGGTCCATGAAGCTCCACAAGACGCAGGCGCCGACGGTGGCGACGTAGGCACCGAAGGCCGCCTCCGCTCCCACCTCCCAGGCGCACACGGAGATTCCCAGGGTCCCCAGCCACAGCGGCGCCAGGGGCAGGCGGATGCGCTTGCGGGCGAAGGCCGCCGCCAGCTCCCACAGCGCACCGCACACGGCCAGGACGACGACGCCCACGAAGATGACCTTGTAGAAGGCCAGGGACCCCAGGACCACGGCGATGAGCACGACCGCCACCCCGATGGCGGCGGGCAGGTTGCGTCCCGCCCGCCCGGTGGCGGGCAGGGGGTCGTGGTTGCGCGTGGGGCGCGGGTTCAGCAGAGGCGACACGGGGCTCACAGGGGTTGACGGGACAGGGCGGGAGGCCGGGTGGTGGCGCGGCCGCTCCCGGGACGAGGCGGCTCAGACCTCGAGGAGCTCGGCCTCCTTGGCGCTCAGGGCGGCGTCGATCTGCTCGACGAAGCGCTTGGTGAGGCCGTCGAGCTCGTGCTCGGCGCGCTTGACGTCGTCCTCGCCGGCCTCACCGTCCTTCTTGATGGCCTCGAGCTCCTTCTTGGCCTTGCCGCGGATACCGCGCACCTGGACGCGGGAGTCCTCGGCGCGGGAGCGGGCGAGCTTGACGTAGTCCTTGCGGCGCTCCTCGGTCAGTGCCGGCAGGGTGACGCGGATGACGGTGCCGTCATCGGTGGGGTTGACGCCGAGGTCGGACTCGCGGATGGCGGTGACGATGTCCTTCATGGCGGAACGGTCGAAGGGGCTGACCAGGACGGTGCGGGCCTCGGGGATCGTCAGGGAGGCGAGCTGCTGGAGCGGGTGTGGGGGCGCCGTAGTAGTCCACGACGATCCCGTTGAACATCGAGGGGTTGGCGCGGCCGGTGCGGATGGTGGCCAGCTCGCTCTTGGCGGCCTGGAGGGCCTTGTCCATCTTGTCCTCGGCCTCGAGCATGACGTCGTCGATCATGGTGCTTCCTTTACTGGGCGGTCGTGGGTTCGTCAGGTAGTGATCGGCCATCGCGGGGATGGCTGCGGGTTGGGGGGTGTGCCGGCCGTCTGCGCCGCACGCGGTCACGGAGCTCGAAGGGGCCCTCGGCGGCCCGTCGGAGCTCGCAGCCGGGTCAGTCGCAGCTGACGAGTGTCCCGATTCTCTCACCCAGCAGGGCTCGGGTGATGTTGCCGGGCTCCCCCATGCCGAAGACGCGCATGGTCAGGCCATTGTCGCGGCACAGGGCGAAGGCGGAGGCGTCGACCACCTGGAGGCCGTCGGCCAGGGCGCGCTCGTAGGTGAGCTGGTCCAGGCGCCGGGCATCGGGGTTCTTACGGGGGTCGGCGGTGTAGACGCCGTCGACCCCGTTCTTGCCCACGAGCAGCTCGTCGCAGTGGGTCTCCAGGGCGCGCTGGGCCGAGACGGTGTCCGTGGAGAAGTAGGGCAGGCCGGCACCGGCGCCGAAGACGACGACGCGGTTCTTCTCCATGTGGCGGATGGCGCGCAGGGGGATGTAGGACTCGGCGACCTGTCCCATGGCGATGGCGGTCTGGACACGGGCGGGCACCCCCGCCTTCTCAATGAAGTCCTGCAGGGCCAGGGCGTTCATGACGGTTCCCAGCATGCCCATGTAGTCGGCGCGGGCGCGGTCCATGCCGCGTGAGGAGAGCTCGGCGCCGCGGAAGAAGTTCCCGCCTCCGACGACGACGGAGACCTGGACTCCGGCGCGCACGGCCTCGGCGATCTGGCGGGCGGCGTCGGAGACGACGTCGGGGTCCAGACCTATGGATCCGCCACCGAAGACCTCACCGGAGAGCTTGAGTAGAACACGTCTGGGGTGCGTGCCGTGGGCGACGCGGTCGTCACGAGCCGGTTCCTGACTCATTGCGCTATGTCTCCTGGGTTCGGTGGGCAGGCTTGGCACAGCCTACCCCGTCCGGGCGGGTGCCGGGCCACGATAAGCGTCAACCCCGGCGGTCAGGCACACCATGGGGCCGTGCCATGGGACCAGGGCCACGAAGAAGACGTGCTCGAGGAGGGCGCCCCGGGGAGCAGACGGTGAGGGATGCCGATGAGTGGGGAGAGAGAAACGGGGCGGGGGCGCGAGCATGATGCTCGCGCCCCCGCCCCGATCAGTGAGCGGATCAGGCGCCGACGCGGAAGCGCACGAAGCCGGTCAGCTCGCCACCGGTGGCCTCGACAACCTTGCCGACCGTGGTCTTGGGGTCCTTGGCGAAGGCCTGGTCGACCAGGACGTTCTCCTTGAAGAAGCCGTTGAGACGACCCTCGACGATCTTGGGGATGGCCTTCTCGGGCTTGCCCTCGGCGCGGGTGGTCTCCTCGGCGATGGCGCGCTCCTTGTCCACAACCTCGGCCGGGACGTCCTCACGGGTGGCGTAGGCCGGGGAGTAGGCGGCGATGTGCATGGCGACGTCGTGAGCCACCTCGGCGGCCTTGGCGTCGGTGCCCACCAGGACGCCGACCTGCGCGGGCAGGTCGGGGTTGGTGCGGTGCAGGTAGAGCTCGATCTTGTCGGCCTCGAGGCGGCCGACACGGCGCACGACGATCTTCTCGCCGATGACGGCCTGCATGCCGTCGGTGAGCTCCTTGACGGTGGAGCCGTCGACCTCAACCTCGGCCAGGGCCTCGGCGTCGGTGGCGCCGGAGTCCAGGGCGGCGGTGAGGACCTGCTCGGCGTAGTCGAGGAACTTCTGGTTCTTGGCCACGAAGTCGGTCTCGGCGTTGATCTCGACGAGGACGCCGACCTGGCCGTTGCCGGAGTCGACGACCTTGGCGGCGATGAGGCCGGCGGAGGCGGCGCGGCCCTCGCGCTTGGCAATGCCCTTGAGGCCCTTGACGCGAATGATCTCGATGGCCTTCTCGGCGTCGCCGTTGGCTCGTCGAGGGCCTTCTTGACGTCGAGCATGCCCGCGCCGGTCTTCTCGCGCAGCGCCTTGATGTCAGCGGTGGTGTAGTTCGCCATGAATGTCTCCTGGTCAGTCAGTGACTAATAGACGTGTGAAAAAGGACGAGTGAAGAGATGTTCACAGCGCGGGGACGCCGCGCTGTGAACGAGGTGCTGGGGCGGTGCGCTCAGGCCTGCTCGGCGGCGGGGGCCTCGGCGGTCTCAGCAGCCTCAGCGGCCGGGGCGTCGGCCTCGGCTCCGGCGAGGAGCTGGGCCTCCCACTCGGGCAGCGGCTCGGCGTCGGCGGGGGCGACCTCGGCCTCCTCACCAGTGCGGGCACGGCCGCCGGAGCGGGCCAGCAGGCCCTCGGCGGTGGCGTCGGCGACGACACGGGTCAGCAGGGTGACGGCGCGGATGGCGTCGTCGTTGCCGGGGATGCCGTAGGTGGCCTCGTCCGGGTCGCAGTTGGTGTCCAGGATGGCGATGACCGGAATCCCGAGCTTCTGGGCCTCAGAGATGGCCAGGTGCTCCTTCTTGGTGTCCACAACCCACACGGCCGCGGGGAGCTTGCTCATGTCGCGGATACCGCCCAGGGTGCGCTGGAGCTTGTCCTTCTCGCGGCGCATCATGAGCAGCTCCTTCTTGGTGCGGCCGGAGCCGGCCACGTCGTCGAAGTCGATCTGCTCAAGCTCCTTCATGCGGTCCAGGCGGGCGCGCACGGTGGAGAAGTTGGTGAGCATGCCGCCCAGCCAGCGCTGGTTGACGTAGGGCATGCCGACGCGCTGGGCCTGCTCGGCCACGGCGGCCTGGGCCTGCTTCTTGGTTCCGACGAACAGGATGTTGCCGCCGCGAGCGACGATCTCCTTGACGAAGTCGTAGGCGGTGTTGATGCCCTCAATGGACTGCTGGAGGTCGATGATGTAGATGCCGTTGCGCTCGGTGAGGATGAAGCGCTTCATCTTGGGGTTCCAGCGACGAGTCTGGTGCCCGAAGTGGACACCGCTGTCAAGGAGCTGGCGCATGGTAACGACGGCCATGACGGTCCTTCCGTGTGTGCCGAGAGGTTGCTCGACGCACGATCATTCGGGGGACGGCCGAGCTGCGCCCGGACGCGTCCCAGGGTTCTTCTTCTGGGTTCTTCCCCGTGGTTCCGCACGCTTGCGAACGCGCACCGGAGCCGGTGACCGGCTGGGAGCCGGCGCGGATGGGGCCTGGTGCCTGCGACGCACGGCCACCCGTTCACCGTGGCGAACCGTGATGACCGGGACCGCGACCGTGTCGCCCGGAGGGACGTCCCGAGATGCTCGGGTGCAGGCACGCGAAGTCAGCATTCCGGGCCCGTTTCCCGCTGACGCCGGAGCGATCCGCAGAATGCTGCGGAGGCGAGGCTACCACAGGACTGGACCAGCGGCCGAGGCCGAATCCGCGGTATTCGGAGTCGTCCCGGTCACCACAGGCCGCTTCCTCGAGGGGCTTTCCACAGGGCCGACGACGTCCTCGGCGCCGAGGGCCGCTCGGCGCGCACTCTGAGCGCATGCAGCCACAGCAGCCTCGGCAAAGCCGCCACCTCCGAGATCCTCGCACGCCGTCCTCTCCTGCCCACCACTCGCCCCGCCGTCTCGCCGCGCTGGCAACGGCCCTGATCGCCTGCGGCTCACTGGCCGCCCTGCCCGGTACGCCGCCGGCTCAGGGCATGAGCACCCTTTCCAGCCCAGCCACCGACACTGCCATGGCCACGGTTCGGGCTCCGTGGGCGCAGGCTCCGTTGCCTCTCGAGCGGGCGGGCAGCGCGCCTGGGCCGGCCCGGGCCGCCCACTGGTTGAGCTCGTCGACCTCGCTCGTGACACGCCTGAGCCCCTCCTCCCCGCTCATCAATGGCACGGGGACGGCAGGCCTGGCGCTGACGGACCGGTCTGCGGGTCCCCGGCGCCCGCGGGGCCGCTATCAGTGGCCGACCGGCGCGCCGGCCACCGTGGTGGAGGATTTCGACCCGCCTGCCGTCGTGTGGGGACGCGGACACCGGGGAGTGGATCTTGCGGCCGCTGAGGGCACGCAGATCCGCAGCGCCGCCGCGGGGACGGTCGCCTTCGCCGGCATGGTGGCCGGGCGCCCCGTGGTGTCCATCGACCACGCCGACCGGATCCGCACCACCTATGAGCCGGTCGAACCGGCCGTCAGCGCCGGTGACACGGTGGCTGCGGGGCAGGTCATCGGCACCCTGCTGGCGGGGCACCGCTCGGACGGGGTCTGCGCCCTGCACTGGGGGGCGCGCACCGGCCCCAAGACGTACATCAACCCGCTGCGCCTGCTGCAACCTGCCGTCATCCGTCTCAAGCCCCTTCACTGAGAATGCGGCCACACACGGGCTCCGCTCAGGCGCGGGGGGAAGGCCTGCTCGTAGACGCTGCGCAGGCGCTCAGCCGAGACGTGGGTGTAGCGCTGGGTGGTGGCCAGGGAGGAGTGGCCGAGGAGCTCTTGAACGCTGCGCAGGTCCGCTCCCCCGCCCAGGACGTGGGTGGCGGTGCTGTGCCGCAGTCCGTGCGGGCCCAGGTCGGGCACCTGGGCGGCCGCGCACAGGCGGTGGACGACGTCGCGCACCGCCCGGGGATCGATGCGTCGCCCCCGCGCCCCGAGGAAGAGGGCGCCTCCCGCATCGACGGCGCAGATCTCACCGCGCCGATGCAGCCACGCCTCCAGCGCCTTAGCGGCGGGCAGCCCGTAGGGGACGGTCCGTTCCTTACGGCCCTTCCCCAGGACTCGCAGGGTCCGTTGGGAGTGGTCGAGGTCGGCGACATCCAGGCCGACGAGCTCGGAGACCCGCACTCCGGTCGCATAGAGCGTCTCGATGATGGCCAGGTCACGCACGGCCAGGACGTGCCCGTCAGAGGCGAGGTCCGAGGCGGTCTTGAGCAGCTGCGAGGCCTGCTGGGTCGTCAGCACCCCGGGCAGGCGGTTGTCGACGCGGGGCGCGCGCAGACGCGCGGCGACGTCAGAGGTGAGCAGTCCCGTCTCGAAGGCCCAGGAGGAGAAGGTCCTCACCGAGGCCGAGCGGCGGGCCAGGGTGGCGCGCGAGTGACCGCTCGCGGCCATCGCGGCGAGCCAGTCCCGCAGGTCCGCCAGGTCGAGGGTGGCCAGGGCGGTATCGACGGGCTCGACATCGCCCTCACCGACGCCGAGAAAGCTCAGCAGGTCGTTGATGTCGACGAGATAGGCGCGCACGGTGTGCCCGGACAGGTCCCGCTGCAGGGCCAGGTAGCTGCGGTAGGAGTCGAGCAGATCGGCGCGCGTCCTCGGCATGACAACCCCCTTGATGACGGTCCTCACTGGCGAATGATGTGAGGGAGATGAGTTACAGCAACGTGGCGACCTGTGAGCGGATCTCGGCGATGCGCTTCTCGTCGCGTTTGTAGTGGGTCCATTTCCCGATACGCGTGGAGGTCACCAGCCCCTCACGCTCCAAGGCTCGCATGAAGGTCGACACGGTCGACTGAGCAAGCCCCACCTTGTCGGTGATCTGCTTGATGCAGACCCCGTACTCATCGGGATCCGCAATCCCCTGCTCGATAGGAAACTCCGCCCGAGGTTCTCGGAGCCACTGAAGAATCCGAAGGCGCACCGGATGAGCGAGAACCTTGAGGGCGTCGACCGTCACAGCCAGGTCCGCAGAATCCGAATATCCTTCCGAATGGCTCTGCACATCCTCCGACATCGCTCCTCCCGCCCCTTCTCTCTGCCGCGGCTCGAGGTTCGGGCGAGCATATCACTCGTCCTGAACACCGACGTTCCGGCGCCGAGACGCATCACGTACCGAGGAGGAGCTTGGCCCAGTAGATACTGACGATGAGTACTACCACACCGAGGAACTGAGAGAGCGACAAGGTCTCGGAGAAGAGGATATAGGCGTAGACGGCTGCGGCCACCGGCTGGAGCAGGGTGAACAGCGACCCGAGCTGCAGCGACATGAAGTGCATGGCGTGTGCCATGAGGGTCTGCCCGAGTATCTGGGAGGTGAACGCCAGGACAACGAGTAGCAGCCAGCCCTCTGCGGAACGTGGAAGCAGGCTCTCCCCGCGCAGCATTGCCACCGCAAGACACACAACTGCGCACCACAAGCTGATTAGTGCCATGATACGTGGCGCGGGATACCTCTGTCGCAGCCCCTGGGCAATAACAAGAAATCCCGTGTAGAAGAATGCCGTGGCCAAGGCCATCGCATTTCCGAACAGGTGCCCTGGGCCCGTATGGACACCGACCGGAGTCAGGAGCAGCAGTCCCCCGATCACCAGGATCGCAGGAGAAACGAGTCTAACGTCAGGGACGTCCCTGAAGAGCACCCACCCAAAGATCGCCGCGGCGAAAGGGACAAGATTGGCCAGGAGGTTGGACTCGGCCAGCGTGGTGTAGAAGAACGACACGTTCCACAGGCACAGGTCGATCGCCAGGAGAACGCCCCCCAGGGCGATGGTGACATGGTCACGAAGGGGCATGCGTTCCCGCGCTCGGGGTCCGCTCCGCAGCCCAATCCCGGCATCGAGCAGGAGCAGCATGGGGGCGGCGGCGGCGATCAGAGACCGGAAGCCGCCAGTGGCGATCGGTCCGACCTCACTGAGCCGAACGAACACTCCCCGAGTGCCAAACACCCCACTGCGAGCAGTGCACAGGCGATCGCCCCTCCTGTCGCCCGACCACCGACAGCACGACTCAGACGCTGCACCATCACGCCCTCCTTTCCTCTCGCTTCCTCCGACACCGACCGCCAGCCGCCCCAAGCGGCCGACACCCGCTCCCAGCACGGCGACGCGAGCTGACACCAGCACCATAACCCATGCATCGACAATATGCGATAGGTCGATCTATTGAGGGCTGTCGACTGCTCTGCGAGGTGCCCGCGTCCTGCGCAGGGTGCTGGCCAGCTGCCGTGAGCCTCTATCGCAAAGCCCCCATGGGCATGCTGTGCCCAAACAAGCAGGAACAAGCCGATCTGAGGGCAATTCCGAAAGTGTGCCTCCGGGTGCTAACGGCGTCTTCGCCAACCAGTGGCGGTGCGCTCCACCTTCCCCTCGAGCTCGAGGATCCCCAGTGCCGATCTTGTCTCCTTCGGGGACAACCCCGAGGAGCGGACGATGGACTCGGTGCTCGCCGCGGCCCGGGCCGGCATGGCATCCAGGACGAGGGAGGCGTCCGGGTCCAGCCCGTCGAGAAGTCCGCCGCCGATCAGCGCGGGGTCCTGCTCCTTGACGGCGTCTGCGTCGACGGTGCCCAGGGGTGTCAGCAGCTCCAGGGCGTCGTCGGTGTCGGTGATGCAAACCGCCCCCTTGCGCAGGAGACGATGGCATCCGACCGAGGACATGGAGGTCACTGGGCCGGGGACGGCGCCCAGCTGCCTGCCCAGCTCGAGGGCGCGGTGGGCGGTGGACAGGGCTCCTGAGCGCCAGGCCGCCTCCACCACGATCGTCGCGCTGGAGATCGCTGCGATGACGCGGTTGCGTGAGACGAACCGGTGGCGGCCCGGCTGACAGCCCGGTGGCACCTCTGCCACCAGCGCCCCGGAGGCGATGACCGCCTCCAGCACCCCGGTGTTTCCCACCGGGTAGAGGGCGATCCACTCCCCCAGCGGAGACCGACACGGTTGGTCCCTCCTGCAGTGCCCCGCGGTGGGCACAGGCATCGATGCCGAAGGCTCCCCGGAGACGATGAGACCGCCCTTGGCCGTCACTCCGGAGGCCAGGGAGGTGGCGACTCCCTCACCATAGCGGGTTGAGGCCCGGGCCCCCACCAGTGCCAGGCACAGGCCACTGGCCGGTCCCACCGGCATCCGCTGCTCACGTACGGGCTGACCGGCGCCCACGACGCTCTGGGCATCGTCGTCCTCAACGGCCCCGGGCGGCCCTCCTCCGATGCCCTTGTCCCTCAGGTCCGCGGCATTGACCAGCAGCGATGGGTCACCACGTACCCACAGGCAGAAGGGCGGGTGCTCCAGCTCATTGAGCCCCGGTGGCCACCAGGGCTCCCCCGGGAGGATGAGGCTCCCACCGAGACGGTCGAGTACATCGAGCTCGCGGCGGATGTCGAGTCCCTCCAGACGCGGCGCCCACCGGGCGGCGACCTGGGCCCAGCAGGTGCTGATGTCACCGGTACCGGACATCCCCGGGGGTGGCTGCGGCACCGGCGGGCTCGGAGAGGTGCGCACCTGTCCTGAGGAGTCGACGCCCTCCTCCAGGAGCCATCTCAGGGCGGGGCCCGGCCCGAGCCGCCCCACCACCATGGCTGCGGTGGCGCTGTTGGGCTCGGCCAGACGGGCCCAGGTGGCGCGTGCCAGCGCCGGATCATCGATGTCGTAGGGCAGCTTCATGGGCGCACTCCTGAGGTTCTCAGGGCCAGGGCAGTCCCGATGTGGGTGAGGGCGAGGGTGTCGACGTCCTCGAGATCGGCGAGGGTCCAGGCCAGTCTGAGGACCCGGTCCACCCCGCGCAGGGAGAGGTCCCCACGTTCGAGGGCGGTCATGAGCCGGCGGCTGAGCGGAGCGCTGAGTCCACCGTCGGGGCCTCTGAGGTAGGAGCCGGAGACCTCGGCGTTGAGGCGCCACGGTGTGCCGGCCAGTCTGCGCTCCGCGGCCCTGCGGGCACGCCGGACGCGCTGCGCCACCGCGGCGCTGGACTCTCCACTGCCCGCTGAAGCGAGATCAGCGGCGCTGACGGCACCGACCTCGACCGTGATGTCGACCCGGTCCAGCAGTGGACCGGAGAGTCGTGAGAAGTAGCGCCGCCGCTGCAGGGAGGTGCAGGTGCACTCCAGACCGCGCCCACCGGCCTTTCCGCAGGGGCAGGGGTTGGCGGCCAGGACGAGCTGGAAGGCGGCCGGGTAGCTGGCTCGCCCACCGACGCGGTCGATGGTGACCATTCCCGACTCCAGCGGCTGGCGCAGGCAGTCCAGGACGCCCGCGCTGAACTCGGGGGCCTCGTCGAGGAAGAGCACGCCGCGGTGAGCCAGGGAGACGTCTCCGGGGCGGGGCAGACCGGATCCGCCTCCAACGACGGCCGCCCGAGTCGCCGTGTGGTGCGGCGCGCGCAACGGCGGCCGGGTGATGAGTCCGTGGGCGGGGTCGAAGATTCCGGCCACGGAGTGCAAGAGGTGACGGTGACGGCATCGGCCTGCTCCAGGGGCGGCAGGATGGAGGGAAGCCTCTCGGCGAGCATGGTCTTCCCCGTTCCCGGGGGTCCCACCATCATGAGGTGATGGCCCCCGGCGGCGGCGACCTCGAGCGCCTGGCGGGCCTCACTCTGCCCAACAACGTCGGCCAGGTCCGGCAGCTCGGCGTCGCGGGTCAGGGGTCGTCGGGGCATCGTCTGCTCCGGCCTCGGTGATCTGCTCCACCGCTGCCGCCACGGCCGCGCTCAGGCGCCCTCCGTAGCGCTCGACGAGCTGACCGACGTGTCGGACGGCGGTGACCCGGGCGCCGGGGACGAGCTCGGCCTCGGCGGCGGCCTCCTGGGCGACGACGATCTCCTCCACCCCGGCGGCCACCGCGGCCTGGACGCTGGGAAGGACACCGCGAACGGAGTGCACGGAGCCGTCCAGCCCGAGCTCACCGATGTAGACGGTCCGTCCCAGGAGCCCGGCCGCGGACCGTCCGAGCCGACCGCGCGCTCCCAGGACGGCCAGGGCGAGCGCGAGATCCAGTCCGGTCCCGGTCTTGCGCAGGTCCGCCGGGGAGAGGTTGACGGTCAGGCGCTGCTCGCCCCAGGTGACGCCGCAGGTGCTCAATGCGGCCCGAACGCGCTCACGCGACTCTCGCACAGCGGTATCGGGGAGGCCCACGAGGGTGAACCCAGGCAGGCCCTGGACGGAGTGAGCCTCGACGTCGACGATGTGTCCTGCCAGCCCGGTCAGCGTGACAGCGAGCGTGCGCGCTAGCCCCATGACGCGTCCACCGCCCGGTGGTGGCGCAGCAGCGCAGGACGCGCGTCGCGCAGGAGGATGGAGACGACGTCGAGGCGCATGCCGGTGTGCGGCGGGGTCTCATGGGTGGTGGCCCAGGCAGCCGCCAGAGCGCGCAGCCGGGCGAGCTTGCGGGTGTCGACCGCGGCCGCCGGTGGACCCTGGCGCAGGGAGCTGCGGGTCTTGACCTCAACGATGACGAGCCTCGGCCCTGGCCACGCCTCTCCGGGGGCGCCGACAGGCGCGCTGCTCGGCTCGCGGTGCGCGTGGGCGGGTTCCAGGGCGATGATGTCGAGCTCGCCGCGTAGGCCGTGCTCCGGACGCCAGTTGCGCTCCAGGACCTGCCAGCCGATGTCCTCCAGGTAGGTGGCGGCAAGGTCCTCGCCGCGGCGTCCGGTGCGTTGGCGAGATGCTCGCGAAGGAGCGGCTCCTGCAGCACCCGGGCCCCGGACGAGCTGCGTGAGCGCGTGTTCGCCGCCTCTCGCTGCGATCACCGTTCTTTCCGTTGTGGCTGCTACGACCTGGTCGGTCATCCCGATCACCTCCGCCACTAGCCTGAGGCCGGATCAGGCAGTGCGCGCCACGGTCCCATCGGCTCTGTGGACGGCGCTGACAGAAGACGTCCTGTGGCCCCCCGGCGAGCCGGGCCGATCAGCGAAACAGACACCGCCAGAACTGGCGGCGCAGCATCGGGAACGGGTCAGGAGGAGGGGATATCCATCTCGAGCTTGGTGAGCTCCTCGACGTTGACGTCCTTGAAGGTGACAACGTGGACGGACTTCACGAACCGGGAGGCGCGGTAGATGTCCCACACCCAGGCGTCCTCGAGCGTGAGCTCGAAGAAGACCTCACCACCGTTGGTGCGTACCTGGACGTCAACGGCGTTGGCAAGGTAGAACCGCCGTTCGGTCTCCACCACGTAGGAGAACAGGGAGGCGACGTCGCGGTACTCCCGGTACAGCGAGAGCTCCAGCTCGTTCTCATAGGGACTCGAGGTCTTCTGCGCTCACCGGCCCATCATGCCCGCCCGCAGCCGCTGGAGGCGGCAGGCCGCGAGGGGCGAGTCGGCCCTGTCAGCCGGGCATCCGCGTCAGCCGTGGCGGTGGTCCAGGCCGGGCAGGTGCCAGCTGCGCCGGTGCTGTTCACTGGCCCCCAGTGCGCTGAGTCCCTTGATGTGGGCCGGTGAGGCGTAGCCCTTGTTGGAGGCCCACCCGTAGCCGGGGTCATCGAGATCGACCATGAGGGCGTCCCGTTCTACCTTGGCCAGGATACTGGCGGCGGCGACGACGGCGCACCTGGCATCGGCCTTGACCTCCATGAGCACGGGAGGGGTGGGAAGGAACCGCGACGGGCTCTGGAGCGAATCTGAAGGGGAGCGCCCTCCAGGGCGGTGAGCAGGTCGGGCTGGGGTGCGGTGAGCCAGTCGGCCACGCCGTCGAGGATGATGATGCCGGGGGCGTGTCCGCGATCAGCGACCTGCTGAAGGGCCCGCAGACCCGCCATTCTCAGGGCTCCGACGATGCCGCGCTCGTCAATCTCGGCAGGTGAGGCGTGGGCGACCGCGTGGTCCACGAGCCAGCTGCGTACAGGATCGACCAGCCCCTGCGCGCCCGGGCCGTCAGCTGCTTGGAGTCGGCGAGTCCCTCGGGAAGCCGTCATCGGTACGCCGCGCCACGATCGCCAGCCCGACGCTGACCGGCCCGGCCAGAGCCCCGCGACCGACCTCGTCCAGACCGCCGACGCAGTCGTAGGGTCTCAAGCAGTGCCTTCTCCAGGCACCGGTCGGGGCGAGTACGTCCCCGAGGACTCACCTCGTTCTCCCCGGAGCCTGCTCCCGGTCGGCCGTACCGCCGGAGGCGTCCGGAACATCGGCCGGCCCGCCGGGCGCGGTCTGCGACCCGTCGTCGTTGCCGGGTCCCTCACCGGCAGCACCGTCGTCCTCGGAGCCCTTACCATCGGGGGCCTGCGACGACGTCTCCTCCTCGGAGGCCGTTCCCCCACCGTCTGCCGGGGTACCGGGCGGAGCGGACGATGCGGACGGCGTTGCCTCCTGCGCGGGTACGTCTGAGAAGGCGCGCTCCCCTCCTCCCAGAGTCGCCCACCGGCTCAGGTGCGTCCACTGGAAGACCCCCTTGGCCACCCCGACCACATTCGTCAACGGCACGAAGCCGCCATGGGCGTCATCGCGGTGGTAGCGGGAGTCGGCCGAGTTGCCGCGATTGTCCCCCATGACCCACACGTAGCCCTGGGGGACGGTGATATCGAAGGACGTCAGGGACGGGGACTGACCGTCCTGACGTAGGGCTCCTTGATCGCGACACCGTTGACGCTGAGTGTCCCCTTCCCATCAGCGACCACATGGTCGCCTCCGACACCGATGACCCGCTTGACGAGGTGATGACCGGTGTGCTCGGGCAGAAGATTCACTGAGACCATGATCGTCCGGGCGGCACCGCGCAGGCCCGTCGGCTCCTTGACATGAAGCCAGTCATCAGGGTCGATGAAGACGATCACGTCGCCCCGCTTGACGTCACGGGGAGCCGTACATGGGGACCGCGACCTTGTCCCCGTCGCGCAGGGTGCGCTCCATGGAGCCCGAGGGGATCTCGTAGATCTGGACGACGTAGGCCCGCAGGAGGGCCGGCACCAGGATAACGACTGCCACCACGAGCACCAGCCTGATCACCCGTTGGTACAGGGAGCTGGTCTGCGGCGGAGGGATGGCGGGGGCCACGTGCCGGCGGGGCTGGATGGAGGGAGGCAGCTCGATGGGCTCGTCATCGGGCTCGGGGTCGGCGTCCGGGTCGATGAACGGGTCGTAGTCCCACTCATCGCTGTCGTCGACCGGGACGGGGTTCGGGGATTCTCCGGTCGTCTCAGGAGACTTACGGGACTCCTGGGGGAGTCCGCTGACGGAGAGCTGCAGGCCGGAGTGATCGCGGACCGGGAGGTCCGACCGATCTGAGAGGGATCAGCCTGTTTCAGGTCCAGCCCGACGTCGTCGGCCCCATCCTGCACCGGTCTCACCGTGCTCCTTCCCCCGGAATTGATGGACATGGGTCCGCCGCTGCTCGGCGGTGAGATGGCGAGCGCCCGGAACCCGAGGGCTCCGGGCGCCGCCTCGAGAGTGCAGGCGCTCAGTCCTCGCGACGCTCCTTGATCTTGGCGGCCTTACCACGCAGGTTGCGCAGGTAGTAGAGCTTGGCGCGACGCACCTGGCCCCGGGTGACGACCTCGATCTTCTCGATGGAGGGCGTGTGGACGGGGAAGGTTCGCTCGACACCGACGCCGAAGGAGACCTTGCGGATGGTGAAGGTCTCCGAGACGCCGCCGCCCTGGCGCGCGATGACGACGCCCTGGAAGACCTGGACGCGGGTACGGGATCCCTCAACGACCTTGACGTGGACCTGAGGGGTGTCCCCAGGGCGGAAGGAGGGGATGTCGTCGCGCAGTGATGCGGCGTTGATCTCGTCGATCAGGTTCATGTTTCTCTCCACACCCGTGCCACTGGTCAGGAGTGCTGGTTCGGCGGCGCCGCGCCATACGGGGCAGCGCCGGAGGTGGACGCTCCTGGGCTCCTTCAGAGCGGTCGCCTCCCCAGTGGCAGAGGAGCCGCAGGACCCAAGTGCCCGCTCAGTTTGCCACAGGCTCAGTCCTCGGACGAGTGCGTCAGCCTCGACGTGCCTGAGTTCACGCCTTTCTCACGCCCTCGCAGGTATCCGGGACGATCAGCTCCCTGAGCCCGCCAGCGTGCTCGCCGGAGCGGCCGGACCGGAGGGAATCGCCGTCGGGGTGGATGTCGGCTCCGGAACCTGGGAGAAGACCTCGTGTCCGGAGCTGAGGCTGGACCAGTGGGAGTAGGGCCATACGACGTTCTTGGCGACGCCGACGACGTTGCCCAGGGGCACGAAGCCGCGGTGGGCATCATTCTGGTGGTAGCGGGAGTCCGAGGAGTTGGCACGGTTGTCACCCATGACCCAGATGTAGCCCTCAGGAACGGTGACGTCGAAGGCGAGGTCGGAGGCCGACCGACCGGGTTTGAGGTAGACCTCATCGAGCTCGACGCCGTTGACGGTCAAGGAGCCCTTCCCGTCGGCGACGACATGGTCACCGGGCATTCCGATGACCCGCTTGATGAGGTGGTGGCCGGCGTCCTGGGGAAAGATGCGGATCGCGACGAGGAAGTCCTGCGCGGCGCCTTGCAGACCAGTGGGCTCCTGGGTCGTCAACCAGTGGTCCGGATCAGTGAAGACGACGACGTCACCCCGGTTGACCTCGTCGGAGTCGTACATCGTCACGGTGACACGGTCACCCTCGTTGAGGGTGTTCTCCATCGACCCCGACGGGATGGTGAAGCTCTGGATGATGAAGGTGCGGATGAGGGCGATGATCACCACGGCGACGACCAGGTAGGACAGGGTGATGCCCCACTGCTTGAGGCGGAAGACGACCCGCTCCCCCAGCGACGTCGGCTCGGCCGCCTCTGCGGCTCCGGCCTTGTCCTTGTGGGCGCCGCCCCTGTCCCGGCGGTCCTTCTGGCGGTCATTGTCGGCCCGCAGGCGCTTCCCCGGGATCACTGCTTCATCCGTTTCACCGTCAGTCCTGTCCTGAAGGTTCTGGTCGGTTCCGCTGCTCATAGGCCTTCTCCTGTCCGCCGAGTCATGACGACGTCGTGGGCGTCCTGGCCACCGACGTTGTAGGTGCGGGTACCGACCTGGCGGAAGCCGGCCCGCTTGTAGGCCTTCTGGGCGCGCTTGTTGGTGATGTGGGTGCCGAGCCAGAGCAGGCTCGTTCCGTGGGCGGCGGCCTGGCGCATCACGGCGTCCATGAGCGCGGGGGTGAGTCCGGATCCCCTCATCGTGGAGTCGACGTACACCTTGGACAGCTCGCCGACGACCTCTGCCCCGCGAGGCCGCACGCAGGCGGGACGAGGGTCGATCCCGTGGGGGTGCTCGCCGTCGGAGTCGGGTTCCTCGCGCAGCACCGCGGCGTAGCCGACCAGAGCCGAAGCGGCGCTCGTGCCCGTTTCTCCCCGGAGGAGAACTCCTGTGCCGGTGGAGGCTCGAGCAGCTCGGCGACGACGAGGTCGACGCGATCGTCGTCGGCCCAGGTGGAGAACAGCTCGGGAACCAGGTTGGTGGCGATGTGCCGGGTGATGGACTCGGGGGCGATGACATGCTCGCAGGCATCGGGGAAGGTGCGGGCTGCGAGCGCGGCCAGGGCGTCGGCGTCGTGGGCGGTGGCGTTGCGAATGCGCACCGGAACCGGGTGGTCCACTCCGACCGGGACCGCCCACCCCACGGAGGCCAGGGACCGCACGGTCCTGACGATCCAGGCCGGCGGGTTCCAGGGCCCGGATCATGTCGGGGCGGCGCTCGACGGTACGGGTGATGGACTGGTTCCGTCTCGCTCGGGCGATACGACCGTGGTCACCGGAGAGCAGGACGGGGTCGATCTCGTGTCCGCGCCACCGGGTGGGGCGGGTGTGGACGGGTACTCCAGCAGGCCGGCGGCGCCGTGGGACTCCTCGACCAGCGACTCGGGGTTGCCCAGGACTCCGGGCAGGAGTCGGGCGATGGCCTCGATCATGACGATGGTGGCGACCTCTCCCCCGTTGAGCACGTAGTCGCCGATGCTCAGCTCGCGCACCTCGATGCCGCGGGAGGCGTAGTGCTCGGGCACGCGGGCGTCGATGCCCTCGTAGCGGCCGCAGGCGAAGACCAGGGAGTCGGCGCTGGCCAGGTCCTCGGCGGTGCGCTGGGTGAAGACCTCGCCCGAGGGTGTGGGAATGATGAGCACCTGGCGGCCTGCACCGGGGGCGTTCGCGATGAGCACCTCATCAAGGGCCTCACCCCACACGTCGGGCTTCATGACCATGCCCGCTCCGCCGCCCAGGGGCGTGTCATCGACGGTGCGGTGCCGGTCGTGGGCGTGGTCGCGCAGGTCGTGGACGTGCAGGTCGAGGGGGCCTCGGTCGGCCGCCTTCCCGATGAGCGAGAGGTCGAGGACCTTGAGGTAGTCGGGGAAGATGGTGACGACGTCGATCCTCACCTGGCCTCCTCCGCCTCTCCGCGTCCGGGGAACAGGCCACCGGGCGGGGCCAGCGTCACCGTGCCGGCCTCAGGGTCGATGGCCGGCACGAGCGCTGCGACGAAGGGCACAGCCACATCGTCCCCCTCGGGGGTGGTGACCACGAGTCGGTCCTGGGCGACGCCGGGCTCCAGGTCAGTGACCTCCCCCAGGTCCTCACCGGAGACGCTCAGCGCCCGCAGGCCGACGAGCTCGTGGCGGTACCAGGACTCGTCCGAGTCCTCAGAGTCCTCTCCGCCGGGGGCGTCGTCGTCGGTCTCGACCAGGAGCCTCACGCCCCGCAGGAGCCTCGGCGGCCGTGCGGTCGCGCGCCTGCTCGAAGGCCGCGAACCAGCGGAAGCCGTCGAAACGCAGACGGCTGACCGTCAAAAGGACCCGCGTGGGCCGGCTCCGTGGGGACAGTGGTTCCGGGTGCGAGACGCCCCTCGGGGTCATCGGTACGGATCTCGAGACGCACCTCGCCCTTGAGGGCATGGGCGGGACCGATGACAGCAAGGGTGAGCAGCACCTGTTCTCCTGGGATCGGGGCATGGAAAGGCTTGGCCGGAAGGTCTGATTATCTGACGCCAACCTACCGCGCCCCGGTCTGCGTTCCCATCGGCCACGGGGATGAGGTGGGGCACCGATGGCGTGAGGTTGGCCAACTCGATGCAGACCTTCCTCCTGTCGGCGGCGGTCGTCATGCTCGCGACGCTGGGCGCGCAGCCCCAGGAGGACGACGGTGCCCGGCCCCCTCACGGGGACCGGGCACTCGTGGTGATCGATCAGATCGGCCGAGGCCGTCTGCTGCTCCGACCTGAAGGCCCTGCGTTCAGCGGCGGTCGGTGTCGACGACGTCGACGCGCACCGGCGAGTCCGCCAGCGCTCCGACCACTGTGCGCAGTGCTCGAGCAGTACGGCCCGAGCGGCCGATGACTCGGCCGAGGTCCTCGGGGTTGACCCGTACCTCCAGCAGGTCGCCGCGGCGCAGCGACCGGGAGGTGACGGTGACGTCGTCAGGGTTGTCGACGATGCCCCGTACGAGGTGCTCGAGGGGCGTCGGCCAGCATCTCAGGCCTCCTCGGCGGCGGCCTCATCGGAGGCCTGGTCCTCGACGGACTCCTCGGCCTTGGACTCGGCGCGCACTCCTCGTCGGCCTTGGCCTTGGCGGCGGCGGCCTTGCGCTTCTCAGCGTCGTCGGCGGCGGCCTTGACCGCGGCCTCCTTGGCGACCGCGGCGGCGTCGGCGTCCTTGACCTTGAGGGTGCTCTCCACACCCTTGAGGCCCTTGAACTGGTGATAGTCGCCGGTGATCTTGATCAGCTTGTAGACGGCGTCGGAGGGCTGAGCGCCCACACCGAGCCAGTACTGGACGCGCTCAGAGTCGATGCTGATGAGCGAGGGCTCCTGCATCGGGTCGTAGACACCGATCTCCTCGATGACACGGCCATCGCGCTTCTTGCGGGAGTCGAGGACGACGACCCGGTAGAAGGGGGCGAACTTCTTGCCCATGCGCTTGAGGCGAATCTTGACTGCCACTTGGTTGAACTCCTGGTTCTGGATGGTTTGGCGCGCGCTGGTCCCCGGTGGGGTCAAGCAACGGTTTCCGGCGTGAGCCGAGACGCGACCGGGGCCGGGAGAGGGACCGACGTCCGATCGAGTACAGCCGGACATTCTGCCAGAGCGTCGGACGACGTCGCCAGCCCGAGCCGGGACACCATCCCCAGCACTCGCTGCGAGATCGCCCACAGCCAGCGCGACACCCCGAGGCGAACCTACCGGTTGACAGGGCCAAGGTTGTCTGGTTCATTAGTCTACCAATGAACCAGACAACCTGCGCTACCTGAACAGCAGCGGCGTCTGAACAGCACCAGTGGGACAGACAGAGGTGATCTGGATGTCACGTCATTTCAAGGACTCAACACCCATCTATCTCCAGATCGCAGAAGAGGTGCGCACCCAGATCCTCTCCGGAGACCTCTCGGATGGAGACCGGCTGACCTCCACTACTGAGTACGCCACCCGGTACCGCATCAACCCCGCGACAGCGAACAAGGCCATCACGCTTCTGGTTGATGAAGGGCTCGTCGTCAAGCGGCGCGGCATCGGGATGTTCGTGGCACTGGGCGCCGAGGAACGCCTGCGCAGCGAACGAGCCCGCACGTACGTGGACACCACTCTTGGTCCGGCCCTGCACACGGGAAGAGTCCTGGGACTGAGCGACAACGACCTGGTCGAGGCAGCACGAACCTACCTGAGGGACTCGCCCATCAATCCGTTCAAGGAGCCAGCATGACCGTAGCGACCATGACGGACTCATCCGCCGACCCGTCCGCCACGTCATACGACGCGCACCACCGGACGACTCTTAGTCACCTCAGACCGGCACCAACAAGAGCAGTGCTGCGGATCTTCACCCTCGGCGCCTCCGTCAACCTTCTTGTCGGTACGGCAGTGCGGTTGACGCCCGATGATGCCAGGTTGTTCTACACGTACTCAGTAGTCCTTCTGGTGATCTCCGCCGTTCCCGCGCTCATCGTGCTGTTCTTCGGCGAGAACGCGGCGTCTCGTGAGCTCGCTGAACGGTATGCGGGCTTGACAGGGGCGGACATCTGGAGAGCGCACACAACCTCGGCACGGCAGATCCTTGCGATGAGCGTCCCCTATGCACTGATCTGCGCCGGGTGTGAGCTCATCATCGTCGGAGGTCACGCCGAGCCAGCCAATATCTGGTCCAACTTCTCAGCGCCCGTCAGATGGGCGCTCCTGCCAAACGTCATCACACTGAGCTACTACCTAGGAGCAACCATGGGAGCCATTGAGCTGCGACACCCGATTCTCAGCGCCATCGTCAAGATATTCCTGCTAGCCACCTTCGATATTGGAATCCTCGCCTATGGCCTGCCTCGTGCAGCCCTCACCCTCGAGGTCCCCACCCCATCATCAGGGCCCCTCTCAGTCCCATCACTGACCACTTTCTCAGTTCAGTTCATTGCCGCAGTTCTCACCCTCGGAGCGATCACTTGCCGTCAGCTGACCCTGAGAACACCACCACTGCGCTGACCATCATCTGCACATCGCCGGGAACCACGATCAAGAGGACTGAAGGACCATGATGAGCGCCTCACCATCTTCCACCCCTGTCTCGAGCCCCTCAAACTCTGACTCGCCATTGGAGGAGCAGGTGACGAGCAGCGGACTTTCCATAGAATTCTCCAACGCCGGCTACAGGCATCGTTGGGGGAACTGGTCGCTGCACAACATCACCCACACCTTCAAACCTGGAAGAATCACCGGGCTCCTGGGGAGAAACGGCTCGAGGAAGTCGACACTACTGGATCTGGCCGCCGGATTGCGTCGCCCAACAGAGGGAGCAGTGACGACATCAGGCATGGATATCATCGATAGCTCTGCGGCTCGGTCGTCGATTTGTCTGCTCGGAACGCGCAGGAGCCTCTTGGAACGCTCTCAGATCAAGGACTCGCTTGCCTTGTGGGAAGCTTCTCGACCGGGGTGGAGCCGTCAGGATGCCGAGCGCTATCTCACCTTGTTCGAGATACCGGCCACAACACGTCCGTCACGACTGTCTTTCGGTCAGCGTTCCGCACTCGACGCCGTCTTCGCACTGGCATGCCACTGCCCCGTCCTGCTCCTGGATGAGATCCAGCTGGGCATGGATGCCGTGGTTCGACGCATGTTCTGGGAGGCCCTGCTCGACCTCTACGTACGGGAGCGCCCTACCATCATTATCTCTTCTCACGAGGTTGATGACATTGAGGACCTTGTGGAGGACGTCGTCGTCCTGCAGCACGGAACCATGAGCGCGGCGGCAAGCGCCGACGAGCTGCGAGCCGCCGCCACGGCCCCCAACGCCCCGCTGGCATCGCTGACTGATGCGCTTGTGGACATAACGACCCCTGCGTCGGACACCATCAGTTAAGACATGTCTGCGGCACATACTCTCGTAAGATATCTCCGCGCAGAGCATTGGCTCTAGAAGGAGCAGGACCATGCCCTCACCCATCGATTCACCATCCTATGACCATCTCACCATTCAGGAGAGCACTGGTGTAGCGAGAACACACTCCAGCCCGTCAGGACTTGCAGCCGTTTCTCCCATTCCTCTGCAGGGAGAGTGGATTCGAGCGACCCGCATAGCAAAAGCACTGAAGCGAGGTCCAATAATAGTATTGTTGACTGATGATCTTTTCTGCCCTCTGATCCTCGCCTCCATCAGCCCCTGGTGGTGAAATCTGCACATGCAAACTATGTGTATGCCGGAACAATTCATTTCATCCTAGGGGTTATATCGCTCGGTTTCGTGGGCCCCTCGACCGAACGCGCTCTCCTGTTTGCCGGAGCCACTTCACGAACCATCTGGCGGATCACGATGGTATACGCCTGTGCGATCACAACGCATCATCGCCATCAGCATGGGGTCTTCGCCATCTTGGACCTTGTGACAGGGCACGTGGGAATAGTTAACGTCTACGCGATACAGCACACCGGGATCGGCCCTTATCTCTGGTTCCTCGTCCCCTGGGAGCATTCCCCGGATTCCTTGCATCCGCGTGCGTGAGCATGGCGAGCAGGTACTTAGGGCTCATGGAGCACTACGACTGTTATCTGCTCTTTAACAGTTCTACTCATGAACCCCGATCTCCTTTCCTCATCATTCCGCACGCTCTCTCACACTGGTCTGCCTCGGGTACGTCGTCTACCTCCTTGCAGCAGCGCTCGTCTACCCATTCCTCCTGCGATTCATCCTGACCCGACCTCGCAACGAGAAGTGAGCCACCCACGACGGAACTCGGGGCGCTCCAGAGTACCACTGGAGCACCCCTGTCGCATGACACCTGTCATGCGGCAGCGGTGACAGCGCTCAGTACCGGGAGCCGCGGGTCGGCGGGAGCCTGGGGCCATGACCCGAACCACCACAGCACCCGTCACTCACTCCCCGGGATCCGCCTTCAGGCCGGGCGCACGGTTCCCGCCCCCGCGGTTGAACTCCCGTGGTCTGCGCAAGGTCTTCGGCAGCCTCGTCGCCGTCGACAACCTCGACCTGACCATCCGGCCCGGAGAGGTCGTCGCCTTCCTGGGCCCCAATGGCGCGGGCAAGTCCACCACCCTCGACATGATCCTGGGACTGACCCGGCCCGACGCCGGAACGATCGAGCTTCTGGGGACCTCCCCCAACCAGGCGGTCCAGGCTGGTCGCGTTGGTGTCATCTTCCAGGACGGCGGGCTCCTGGACGACTTCACCGTCGGGGAGACCCTGCGGGTCGTGGCCTCGATGGACCCCCGGCACTGCGACGGCGTCTCGCACGCTTCCAGGCTCGACGACGTCGTCGACCAGGCGAATCTTGGCCGGATCCTCACCCGCAGAGTGAGCCGCTGCTCGGGAGGCGAGCGCCAACGCCTGCGCCTGGCCCTTGCTCTGCTGTCAGACCCCGACCTTCTCATCATGGACGAGCCCACCGCCGGAATGGATGTCAGTGCCCGGATCTCCTTCTGGGAGACGATGCGCACCCAGACCCGGCGAGGCCGCACCGTCCTGTTCGCCACCCACTACCTGGAGGAGGCGGCCTCCTTCGCCGACCGCATCGTCATCATCGCCCATGGCCGCCTGGTCGCCGACGGCAGCGTCGATGAGATCCGAGCCCTGGGCGACGGCGCCCTGGTCACCGCCACCTGGCCCGGGATCTCCGAGGAAGCACTGGGGCAGCACCTGGCCGACTGTCCCGCGGCCAGCAGCATCCTGCACGCGGTCGTCCGCGGTGAGCACGTGGAGCTGCGCACGACGGACTCCGATTCCGTTGCCCGCTGGCTGCTGAGCGCCACCCCCGCCGAGCACCTGGGTATCGGTGCCGCGAGCCTCAACGAGGTCTTCACCGCTCTGACCTCCGGCGGCTCCGACGGTGCACCCCCGCCAACGTCTTAGCCCACACCCTTCACCCTGACCACCATCACCACATGCATTGAGGCCACATCATGACCGCGACACCCCAGGCAGCCTCCGATCTCTCCGCCTCCCCCGTGAGTCCCTCTGCCGGCAGCTCCGGCGGCCAGTCACACCGTTCGGGAGGACTCAGGCCCGCACGCCCTCTTCTGACCTACCTCTGGCTCGACCTCTACCGGAGCCTGCGCGAGCCGGCCAACCTCTTCTTCGTTGTCGCCTTCCCTCTGGCGATGTACCTCGTCTTCGGCCGGTTAAACGCGTCCGCCGGGGACTACGGCCCGCACGCTCACGGCAATGTCTCGGCCTCGGTGATGCTCGCGATGGCCTCCTTCAGCGCCTGTCTGGGTGCCACGAGTGCCTCGGCGGCGGCCGCTGTCGAGCAGTCTGCGGGCTGGGGCCGGCAGATGGCGGTCACCTCCCGGGGCCTGAGCGGCTACCTGGTGGTCAAGACCGGCACCGCGGTGGGAACCGCGGCTCTTCCCGTCATCGTCGTACTCGCCGCTGGGGCACTGACGGACTCGCAGATGGAGGGCTGGGTCTGGGCCGTCAGTGCCCTCATCTGCCTGATCGGGGTCCTGCCCTTCGTCCTGTGGGGGCTGGCCGCCGGGATGTGGTTACCGTCCTCGGCATCGATCGGTATCGCGACCTCCCTGGTCTCCTTGTTCGCCTTCATCGGCAACACCTTCATGCCGCTGAACCACACGCTCCTGACGATCAGTCGCTTCACCCCGATGTACGGGTCGACGGCGCTGGCCCGGTGGCCGCTGGGCGAGGGCTGGACCTACGTACCGGATCGACCGGCGGGCATTCAGGACCCGATGTGGATGCCATTGGCTAACCTGGTGGCGTGGACACTCATCTTCGGGCTGCTCGTGATCGGGGCCCGACGCCGGGCGACCGGACGCCAATGAGCTCGGTGACGACAACGATGACGACATCACAGCCCTCTCACAACGATGCTGCCGCTAAGACCTCAGCATCGCAGAAGGAAGGGACCCGTTCCCGCTCCTGGCGCCGCTATCGCCGTCATATCGTCTGGGACGCCACGGTGTGGGTGCTCTTCCTGTTCATCCCCCTTGTCCAGCTTCTCCTCGGCTCCTTCGCCCAGTGGGAGCGTCTGCTGGGAATCGCCGGAGTCATGGGGTTCATCGTCGCCTACGTCTGGGCCTTCTCCATACAGGACCCCCCGCGCGGTGCGGGCAGGGGATCCTCTGCCTGATCTCCCGATTCGCGCTCTTCTGGGTAAATTAGCGGGCCCGATTCTCTTCAGCATGATGGCACTGCCGGCTCTGGGCTGGTGGACCGCTTACTTCTTCCCCTTCTTCTGCTCGTTGATCCTGTTCTTCACAACGCTGCGTCGGGGACTCCCGACCGTTATCACCGCGGTCACTCTCTTGACGGCCGCCTCCCTGGCGTGGAACACGCATCCGGAGTCACGCTGGCTGGTGCTGGGCGCTGCGCTATCGGGACTGACCATCGTCATCGCCCGCATCGCGGTGGAGCTCCAGGAGCGCAGAGCATCCGCCGAGCGGGAGCTCGCCCTCGTCTCCCAGCGAGAGGAGCTCGGGCGCGATGTCCACGACATCCTGGGACACTCCTTGACGGTGCTCACTCTCAAGGCCGAGGTCGCCCGCCGGCTCATCGAGCGTGACCCGGCCGCCTCCTCCCGGGAGCTCGACGAGGTCATCACCCTGGCCCGCGGGGCCCTGGCCGACGTGCGATCCACGGTGACACGCCTGCGGTCCCCGGACCTGGTCAGCCAGGTGGAGGCCACGCGTACCGCCCTGAGTGCCGCCCGGATCCGTGTGGATGTGACCGGCAGCGCCCAGGACATTCCTGAGCGTCAGCGAGCCGTACTGGCCTGGGCCCTGCGCGAGGCCACCACGAACGTCGTCCGGCACGCGCACGCCACCCATGTCACCGTGCACCTGGCACCGGGGCTGCTGCGGGTGAGCGACGACGGTATCGGCCTGGCCGGTGACAAACCCGGCAACGGGTTGGAGGGCCTGCGCTCCCGCATTGAGCAGGAGGGCGGTTGCCCTCACCATGACCAGTCCGATCACCCGTCGCACCGAATCGTCCGGCGCCGTCGACACAGACTCCACTGACGTGCCGTCCGGTGGAACCAGACTGGAAGTGAGGCTGCCGTGAGCCCGATCCGCGTACTCATCGCCGACGACCAGGCCCTCGTGCGTGGAGCGCTGGCGACGCTTCTGGGGCTGGAGAGCGATCTGGAGGTGGTGGCCCAGGTGGGGCGGGGCGACGAGGTCCTCGACGCAGTGCGTGAGCACGCCGTGGACGTGGCCCTGGTGGACATCGACATGCCGGGGCGCGACGGACTGGCGGCCACCGCCGACGTCGTCTCCTCCGGGACGTCGTGCAGGTGTCTCATTGTGACGACCTTCGGTCGCCCGGGCTACCTCTCACGGGGCATGGAGGCGGGAGCCGCGGGCTTCATCGTCAAGGACACCCCGCCTGAGGCGCTGGCTGATGCGATCCGCAAGGTTCATGCGGGTCTGCGGGTCATCGACCCCGAGCTCGCCCAGGAGTCAGTGCTGCTCGGGCCCAATCCGCTGACCGACAGGGAGAAGGAGGTTCTGCTGGCGGCGGCCACGGGCGCGGACGCCCGAGAGATCGCCACGCGGCTGAGCCTGGGCGAGGGCACGGTGCGCAACTACCTGTCCTCAGCGATCGCCAAGACCCACGCCCGTAACCGCACCGAGGCTGCCCGCACCGCCGAGACCAACGGCTGGCTGTGAGCGGAGCCTGACTTCTACAGCCCGAGGTGGCGGCGCAGGTCCTCGGGCAGGGCCCACCCATGGCGTCGGCGACGTCGTCGCCCGAGGGCTGCGCTCCGGCCTGGGCCTGCTGCTGGCCCTGAGGCATGATCCCGTAGCCGGAGGCGCCGGACTGGCCTCCGCCGAGCCCGAAGGAGGAGCCGGCTGCGGGCGCAGCCCCCTGTCCGCCCTCGATCTTGGCCTGCTTGGCGGCGGCGGCCTCCTTGGCCTGACGGGCGGCCTTGGCGGGGTTGCCGCTGCGCCCTTCTTGCCGCCCTTGCCGCGCTTGGCCTTGGGGGCCTGGCGGGCCTTGGAGTGCTTGCCCATGCCGGGCAGCGACCCCATGCCGGGCATGGGACCGCCCTCACCGAGTCCGCCCATGCCGCCGGAGGCCATGGCCTCCATCATCTTCTTGGCCTGCTCGAATCGGTCCACGAGCTCGTTGACGGCCTGGACCGTGGTTCCCGATCCCTTGGCGATGCGGCTACGGCGGGAGCCGTTGAGGATGGACAGGTCCTTGCGCTCGGCGGGCGTCATGGAGCACACGATCGCCTCGATGCGGTCGACCTCGCGCTCGTCGAAGTTGTCCAGGGCCTCACGCATCTGCCCCATGCCGGGCATCATGCCCAGGAGCTTCTTCATGGAGCCCATCTTGCGGATCTGGCGCAGCTGGCCCAGGAAGTCGTCGAGGGTGAAGGTTCCCTTGGCGAGCTTGGCGGCGGCGTCCTCGGCCTCCTGGCGGTCCAGGGTACGCTCGGCCTGCTCGATGAGGGTGAGCAGGTCACCCATGTCCAGGATGCGCGAGGCCATGCGGTCGGCGTGGAAGCGCTCGAAGTCGGTCAGTCCCTCACCTGTGGAGGAGAACAGGACCGGGGCGCCGGTGACGCCGCGCACGGACAGGGCCGCACCGCCGCGGGCGTCGCCGTCGAGCTTGGAGAGGACCACACCGGTGAAGCCGACGCCGTCGCGGAAGGCCACCGAGGTGTTGACGGCGTCCTGACCGACCATGGCGTCCAGGACGAAGAGGATCTCGTGGGGAGACGGCGTCGCGGATGCGGATCGCCTGGTCCATCATCTCGGCGTCCACGCCCAGGCGGCCGGCGGTGTCCACGACGACGACGTCGTAGCCGTTCGCGCGCGCGTGCTCGACGCCGGAGCGGGCCACCGCCACCGGGTCGCCCACGCCGTTGCCGGGCTCGGGCGCCCACACGTGCACCCCGGCGCGCTCGGCGACGACGCTCAGCTGGGTCACGGCGTTGGGGCGCTGGAGGTCGGAGGCCACCAGCAGGACGCGCTTGCCCTGGTCGCGCAGCCAGCGTCCGAGCTTTCCGGCCAGGGTGGTCTTACCGGCACCCTGGAGACCGGCGAGCATGATGATCGTGGGCCCGCGGTCGGCCCAGTGGATCTCCCGGGTCTGACCTCCCAGGACCTCGATGAGCTCCTCGTTGACGATCTTGACGACCTGCTGGCCCGGGTTGAGGGCCTGGGAGCGTGCGGCATCGACCGCCTTCTCGCGCACCGCCGCGGTGAAGGCACGCACCACGGGCAGGGCGACGTCGGCCTCCAGGAGGGCGCGGCGGATCTCGGTGACCGTGGCGTTGACGTCGGCCTCGGTGAGACGACCCTTGCCGCGCAGCTGGTTGAAGGAGGCGGTGATGCGATCGGAGAGGTTGCCGAACACGCGATGGTCCTTCCTGGCGCCGTCGGGCGCGTTGGTCGGGAGACTTGAGGGCGGATGAGGGAGGAACGTCCCATGGCCGTGAGCCATGGCGACTCCACTGACTGCGACCCAGGATAGCGGCAAGACGGGCCGGTCCTCTCCCCCGCGCCCGGACCGGGACTGAGCCCACACTCCCCGGCCGGCGGCCTTGACTACGTCATGCCTCACGGCCTCGGCGCGCCGTGACTGCCTCCCCACTCCCGAACGAGGGGTTTTCTCCAGATATCCAGCGGTATTTCACCGCTCCGCCGACCCCTGAGATATGTCATGAGCAAGTAGTGACCGATGGGCCATGGACCGCAGCCGACGCGGGACGAGTCTTGAGCCATGAGCACAGCAACGCCTCGGACCCGGCCCAGGGAGGCCCTCCGTCCCGGAGAGTCCCCCGGACGGACCGCATGCAGACGCCGTCCGGCTGACCGATCTGCACAAGTCCTTCGGTGACGTCACCGCCGTCGACGGTGTCGACCTGACCATTCGTCCCCGGCGAGGTCGTCGCCCTCCTGGGCCCCTAACGGCGCGGGCAAGACGACGACGATCGACATGATCCTGGGACTGAACCGCCCCACCAACGGCGATGCGAGAGTCTTCGGGATGAGCCCGCGCCAAGCGGTCGACCGGGGCCTGGTCGCCGCAGTCATGCAGACCGCCGGGCTCCTGCCCGACATCACCGTGCGCGAGACGGTGCAGCTGACGGCGAGTCTCTTCTCCCACAGAATCGACGCCGAGGAGGCCATGCGTCGCGCCGGCGTCACCGACTTCGCCTCGCGCATCGTCAAGAAGTGCTCAGGGGGCCAGCAGCAGCGCCTGCGCTTCGCCATGGCGCTCGTGAGCGATCCGGCGCTGCTCATCCTCGACGAGCCGACCACCGGCATGGACGTCGGGGGGCGCCGCAGCTTCTGGGAGGCCATCCATGCCGACGCCGAGCAGGGGCGCACCATCGTCTTCGCCACGCACTACCTCGAGGAGGCCGACGCCTTTCGCCGACCGGATCGTCCTGATGCGTCACGGGCGCATCATCGCCGACGGCACCGCCGCCCGAGATCCGCGCCTCCGTGAGCGGCCGCACCCTACGGGCCACCCTGACCTGCGAGCCCGAGCGGCTACGCGGAGCCCTGGCCGATCTGCAGGCCCGTGGCCAGGTCCACGACGTCGAGATCCTGGGCAGCACGCTCACCCTGAGCTCGACCGACACCGACGCCGTTGCCGCGCTCCTCCTCGGCGATCACCTGGCCAAGGACCTGGAGATCACCAGCCGAGGCCTGGAGGACGCCTTCGTGGCCCCTGACCAGCGACAGCACCGCATCTCCCACTACCGGGAGCGTCAGCATGAGCCGTACCGTCCGCACCCAGCAGCACCGTCACCCTTCCCGTCCCACGTCCTCCACCGGAACCGCAATGTCCTCTCTCAGTCCTGCCCGTCCTCCTCCGCCTTGTCAGCAGTCGACCGCCTTGATCTTTCCTCCCGCACCGCGCCGCCGCTGGGCGGGTTGAGCCTCGACCCTGCTGTCGCTCGAGGTGCGCCGACGCCTGCGCAACCGTCGGTCCGTCTTCTTCTCGATCCTTCTACCGGTGGCCTTCTTCCTCATGTTCACCACCACTGACTACTCCTCCACGCCCCTACGGCAACGGCAACGTCGTGGCGAACATGATGATCGGCATGGCCCTGTACGGCGCACTCGCGACCACCACCGGGGCCGGGCGCGGCTGTGAGCACCGAGCGGGCCTCGGGCTGGAGCCGCCAGCTGCGTCTGACACCCGCTGAAGCCCATCGCCTACATCACCGCCAAGGTGATCGTCGGGATGCTCATCAGTGCGGTCGCAGTCGGCGCCGTGTACGCCTGCGGTCCCTACCGTCACGCTCACATGCCCGTGAGCGCCTGGATCTCCTCGGCTCTCATCATCTGGCTGGGCTCCCTGGTCTTCGTCGCCTTCGGACTGTTCGTCGGCTACCTCCTGCCCTCGGACAACGCCATGCAGGTGGTCGGCCCGCTCATGGCCCTGCTCGCCTTCCTCGGCGGCATGTTCATCCCGTTGACACCGGGCTCCACCATGGATCGCATCGGCAGCCTCACGCCCCATGTACGGGCTGCACAACCTGGCGCTGTGGCCCATGGGCGCAGAGAGCTTCTCCTGGTGGTGGGTGGTCAACGTGCTGACCTGGCTCGCCGTCTTCCTGGGCGGGGCCGCCTGGAGGATGGGCCGCGACACTGCTCGGGTCTAGGCTCCAAGAATGAGTACGATCTCGTCCATGACCGCCCGCGCCCTGTCCCCCGACGAGGCGCGGGCGCGCCGCACCCGCGCTGTGGCAGTCGGCTGGGGGATCGTGTGGGCCGCCTTCATGGTTCCGGTCGTCAGGGTGGGGCTGGCCCAAGGATCCAGCGGTGGGGTGTGGGGCGCCGTCAGCGCCGTTGTCTCCTGCGCATGCCTGTACGCCACCTGCTCGCTCAGCGTGAGACGGGTGCGCCAGGGCCTGACCTGGCCCAGCCGCCTGGGTCTGTTGCTCATTGTCGTCGGCGCACTCACAGCCACTGGGGCCGCCTTCGGCGTGGGCCCTCAGAGCCTGCAGCTGGCGGTGTTCCTGGCCGTTGTCCTGGCCTTCTCCCTGCCCTGGCAGGTGGCCATCGGCCCCATTGCGATCCTGGCCGGCACGCTGTTCCTCGTCCCCAGGGTGATTTCGTCCTGGTCCACGAGTGATGACGCGTGGATCGCTCTCCTCGGTGCGGGAGGCGCCTGCGTCTTCGGGCGTTACATCATGGAGCAGCGGCGGGTGGCCCATGTTCTGGAGCAGCGCACTCATGAGCTGGAGATCAATGAGGAGCGCAACCGCATGGCCCGGGACATGCATGACATTCTGGGGCACTCGCTGACTGTCATCGCCTTGAAGACCGAGCTCGCCTCCAGGCTCGTCGACACCGCACCGGATCAGGTCAAGGCGGAGCTGACTGAGGTTCAGTCCCTGTCACGCTCAGCCCTGGCCGACGTGCGCGCCACCGTCAACAGCTACCGCGAGCTGAGCCTGGCCGGCGAGCTGGCTCGGGCCACGAACGTCCTGACCTCTGCCGGAGTCCGCACCGACCTGCCGCTGACCGTGGATGCCGTTGACCCCGAGCTGCGCGAGCTCTTCGCCTGGGTGGTGCGTGAGGGCGTCACCAACGTCGTGCGCCATGCCCACGCCTCGCGCTGCAAGGTGGAGCTGACTACTGATTCCATTGAGGTGGTCGACGACGGTATCGGGCTCGTCTCGTCTGGAGCCAGTGACGGTCACGGATTGGAGGGGCTGCGCCAGCGTTGTCAGGACAACGGCGCCGATCTCACCACTGGGACGCCTTCCAGCGGCAAGGGCACTGTTCTGAGGGTGAGCGCCCATCTGTCGTCTCGACTGACGCACGACACGACGAGCTGAGGCCGGCGGCGAACCGCAGTACGCAGCTGCTGATGCACCAAGCCCTCGATGAACCACGAGCGACGGAGATGATCGATGATCCGAGTGATGCTGGCCGATGACCAGGCCATGGTGCGCGGAGCGCTGGCCGCGCTGCTCACCTTGGAATCCGATATCCAAGTCGTCGCCCAGGTAGGAAGCGGCGATGACGTCCTTCCCGTCGCACTCGAGCACCGACCCGACGTCGTTCTGATGGACGTTGACATGCCCGGCACTGACGGGCTGAGCGCGACCGCCAGTCTCCTGGAGCGGCTGCCGGCCACGAGGGTCCTCATCGTCACCACCTTCGGGCGCCCCGGATTCCTGCGGCGCGCCGTCCAGTCCGGGGCGCACGGCTTCGTCGTCAAGGATGCTCCGGCCACAGATCTGGCCGAGTCAGTGCGTCGGGTCCATGCGGGACTGCGCGTCGTCGATCCGGCGCTGGCCGCCGACTCGCTCGTCTTCGGAGACTCCCTCTGACCGCCCGCGAGACCGAGGTGCTCCAGGCCGCCGCCGACGGAGCCACCGTCGCCGAAGTCGCCCGGCGCGTTCACCTCTCTGAGGGCACCACCCGCAACCACCTCTCCCAGGCCATGGCCAAGACCGATGCGCCCACCCGGGCCGCAGCAGTGCATATCGCCGCCCAGAAGGGCTGGATCATTCAGTAAGGGCCCTCACCCGACATGGTCGAGACGCCTCCGGCTACCCAGGCTCTGAAACGAGGCGAGTGGCCGGAGGTGTTACGCAGAGACGGGCAGGCCCGTGAGCGACGGCTCAGCCCAGCAGCGCGTCGACGAAGCCTTCCGGGTCGAAGGGAGCCAGGTCATCGGCGCCCTCCCCCAGGCCCACGAGCTTGACGGGAACGCCCAGCTCCCTCTGAACAGTGACGACGATGCCGCCCTTGGCGGTGCCGTCGAGCTTGGTGAGCACGATACCGGTGATACCGACGGCCTCGGAGAAGACCTGGGCCTGACGCATACCGTTCTGGCCGGTGGTGGCGTCCAGGACCAGGAGGATCTCACCGACCGGCGCGATCTTCTCCATGACGCGCTTGATCTTGCCCAGCTCATCCATGAGACCCGGCCTTGTTCTGCAGGCGCCCGGCGGTATCGACGACGACGACGTCCGCATCCTGGTCGGCGGCCCGGCGGGCGGCGTCGTAGGCGACGGAGGCGGGGTCGGCGCCCTCCTTCTCCGAGCGCACGACGTCGACACCTACACGTTCGCCCCATGTGCTCAGCTGCTCGGCTGCCGCAGCACGGAAGGTGTCGGCCGCCCCCAGGACGACGGTCTTGTCCTGGGCCACCAGGACGCGGGCCAGCTTGCCGCAGGTGGTGGTCTTGCCGGTGCCGTTGACCCCCACCATGAGGATGGCCGCGGCGGGCGCTGCCTGCGCCCCCTCGGCCCGGGTGGGGCGCTTCAGGTTGAGGGAGCGGTCGAGGGAGGGTCGACGAGCTTGAGCAGCTCGGCGCGCAGAACGGTGCGGACCGCCTCGGGGTCGGAGGTGCCCAGGACCTTGGCCTGAGTGCGCAGCTCGTCCATGAGGGAGGTGGTCACCTCGATACCGAGGTCGGAGGTGAGGAGGGTGTCCTCGATCTCCTCCCAGTCCTCCTCGGTGAGGTCACCTCGGGACAGGACGGACAGGACCGCCTTACCGAAGCCGCCGGCGCCGGCCAGGCGGGCGCGGAGGCGCTGCATGCGACCGGGGATGGACTCGGGGGACTCCAGCGTCGCAGCCGGCTCAGCCTCCCCTTCCGCCTCCTCGGCGTCCTCACCCTCTGAGGGCAGAAGGTCCTCAACGGATATGGGCTTGTGGGCGCTGATCTCGTCAGGGACCTGGCCCCGCCGTCTACCGGCATAGAGCCACAGCCCTCCTCCGACGACGATGACCAGGATGATGCCGAGAACGATGAGGATCGGTTCCATGGGCCCATCATGCCCGATCATGGACTCGCTGTGGCAGGGTCGTCCTCCCCTGGTCACCTCTCACCCGTGGGAGGCGCAAGAGTCACGGACGCACGGCTCGGTCGTGGGGAGAAAACTGCAGCATGCCTGTGGGCATGCTGCAGGACAGCGGTTCTCTCGCAGTTCTCTCGCCGTGTCGTCGCCTGTTGATCCGTATCGCTCTCAGACCGAAGCACCATGAGGGCAGCGAGATAAAGAGAAAGCACGAGGAGCGCCAAGGAGACGTTCTCCCTGAGGTCAGGATTTTATCCAAAAGTAGCGAGGCCACAACCTCATCTCGTCGTGAAAAATAATCGTCGGTCATAGTTTTTTCACGACGCGGCCGTCACCGCTCACCTCTGAGGCTGAGACAGTCCACCAGTAGCCGGCTCATGCACCTGGCCGCGACGCCGGGAGCCGGCGGAGCCGCGGGTCCTTCCGCGGCATCCATCGCCTTCCGACGACGCCGACCAGGCCTCCGAAGCCATCGGTCCCGACATAGGCAGCCGGCCCCTCGCGCGTCATGAGATCGGAGAGGCGAGCCTCCTGGGGCACGACCTCAACCTCGACATCCTGCTCCTCCAGACGCACCTCCTGCGAGTTGCGGACCAGGCCGCGAATACGCGAGGGCCAGGAGCGCACCGGGAAGCGCTCGGCGCAAACCATGCCGAGCACAAGCAGGCCGGCGACCAGCACGACAACGAGGGGAAGAATCATGACACCCATGGCCAGGATTCTGCCTTGCGAAATGCGATCTGACCAGACTTTGCGAGCATTTGTCGTCCAATCAACAACAAAACCTGATAACTTCCTGACACAACAGTGGCTCGAATCTGAAAACGACCGTCATACTGTAAGCAAGCTATCACATACTCCCTCAAGTTTCACTCAGACATCAGGAGTCACAGCCGTACCGCGGTCGGGCTGGGCCAGCCTCTGCGAGACGGCCTTGGTGACCCCGTCACGCATCGTGATGCCGTAGAGAGCGTCAGCCACCTCCATGGTCCGTTTCTGATGGGTGATGATGATGAGCTGGCTGGAGCGCCGCAGCTCGGTAAAAATCTCCAGCAACCGCCCCAGGTTCGTGTCGTCCAGGGCCGCCTCCACCTCGTCCATGACGTAGAACGGCGAGGGGCGCGCCTTGAAGATCGCCACCAGCAGGGCCACGGCGGCCAGTGATCGCTCGCCTCCTGAGAGCAGGGAGAGCCGCTTGACCTTCTTGCCGGCGGGGCGCGCCTCGATCTCGATGCCGGTGGTGAGCATGTCATCAGGATCCGTGAGCACCAGACGTCCCTCTCCACCCGGGAAGAGCCGGTCGAAGACGGAGGCGAACTGGCGGGCGGTGTCCTCGTAGGCCTGGGCGAAGACCTCCTGGACCCGAGCGTCGATCTCCTCGACGATGCTCAGCAGATCATCTCGTGAGCGCTTGAGGTCGGCCAGCTGCTCGGCCAGGAACTGGTGACGCTGCTCCAAGGCCGCATGCTCCTCCAGGGCCAGCGGGTTGACCTTGCCGAGTCGGGCGAGGTCGCGCGAGGCCTTGGCCAGGCGCTTCTCCTGCTCGGAGCGCACGTAGGGACGGCCCATGTGACCGGTGCTGGGCGAGGCATGAGCATCATCCCGGCTTCCAGCAGGGTCAGTGCCAGCCCCGGAGGCTGCGTCAGCGTCCTCGATAAGATCGGGGACAAGCATGTGCGGCCCGTACTCCTCCACGAGGGGTCCAGCTCCAGGCCGAGCTCGCTCATGGCGCGCCCTGCCAAGGCCTCCAGACGCATGCGCTGCTCAGCCCTGGCCACCTCCTCGCGGTGGGCGGCATCGGTGAGACTACCGAGTTCCTTGGTCAGCCGGTCGATCTCCTCACGAACCCTCATTGGTTGCGGACAGGGGCCTGGGCTCGTTCGGCCTCAATGGCCGCGCGCTCATCGGCTGCCTGCTGAACACTGAGGCGCGCCGCCTCGGCGGCGGCGCGCGCCTGGTCCCGCACATGGGTGGCGACCGCCATCTGGGCGCTGCGGCGCTGCTGGGCCCGTTCGGCGGCGGCACGCTGCTCCCGTTCACGGCGCGCGGCCGCCCGCAGCGAGTCGGCGCGGCCGCGGCTGGAGCGCTCACGCTCCTCGGCGGTGCGCAGAGCGAGCCTGGCGTCGGTCTCGGCGGCGCGGGCCTGGCGAGCAGCATCCGCAGCGGTCTCACGCTCCTGGCGGGCAGCCTCCAGTGCGCGCTCATGGCTGTCGGGGCGCCTCCTCCCCGAGGCGCCCACGTCTTCCGACCCCCCGACGCCGTCGGCCGCTCCGGAATCTTCTGCATCTTTGGACCCACCCTCCACCTCGGCCAGTGCGGCGGTGGCAGCCGCGAGCTCGGCGGTGCGTTGGACCGACTCGGCCTCGGCACGCTCCAGCACCCGGCGGGCACGTCCGGTCTCCTCGGCGGCGGCGTGGGCCGCCGAGGTCAGACGGGCCATCGCCTCGGCGGCCCGGGCGGCCTCGGCGTCAGCCTGGCGCAGGGCGGACAGTGCCTCGCTGAGCGCCTGGCGAGCGGCATCCTCCTGGCGCCGAGCCTCCTCCAGAGCCGCGTCGGCCTCGGTCTCGGCCTGGGCGGCGGCGGCGGCCTCAGCGTCGGCCTCCTCGTGGGCGGCAGCGAGCTCGAGGACCGAGGATGCCCCTCGGCCGGCCCCGGCGACCCAGCCGGGCGCCAGGACGTCGCCGTTGCGGGTGGCCACGACGGCGTCGGGCAGCTCGGCGCGCAGCGCCCTGGCGGTCTCGAGGTCCTCGACCACCCAGGAGCTCTTGAGCAGCCCGTCCAGGACCTGCTCGAGGCGCCCCGGCTGCGCGGGACTGACGAGCCTGCGAGCCGCCAGCGCTCCGTGACCGGGAGCCGGCGCCCCTTCATCATCGGTGTCGGCGGCAGCGCTCAATGAGGGATCATCGGCCAGTACCAGTCGCACCGCCCCGATGTCCTGGCTGCGGGCATGATCGAGTCCGGCCAGGGCCGCCCTCGGCATCGGTGGCCAGGCCGGCCTCAGCGAGCACTCCCAGGAGGGCGGCGACGGCGTTCTCCCAGCCGCGCTCGACACTGAGGTGCCCCGCAAGCGGGCCGAGGAGACCATCGATACCGGCTTGCAGCAGCGCGGCCGTGCCGTCCTGGCCACGCAGGGACATGGCCAGGGTGTCGCGCCTGGCGGTCCAGGTGGCCCGGTCGGAGGCGGCTTCCCTACGCGCGTCTGTCGCGACCGCGACAGCCTCACGGGTTTTGGCCAGGTGCCGCGTGGCCTCGTCGTGCGCGGATGCGGCCCGGGCCGCCACGTCGGCCGTCACGCCTGCCTCGGTGAGCTCCTGCCGTCGAGCTCCGGCATCGTCCAGCCCACCGCTGGCCGCCTCTACCGGTTCCACTCCTCCCCCGGCCTTGACCAGGGCGGCCCGGGCGCTGTCCTCCCGAGCCTCAGCGGCCCTAGCGCACTGCGCGCCTGCTCGAGAGCGGCCAGGCTGGCCTCATGGCGGCTGCGGGCCGAGGCGACGCGCCCGCCGGCCCGGGCGATGGTCTCGCGTCGCTCTGAGACACGACGCTGAGCGGCCGAGAGCTCCTGGTCCGCCGCCTTCTCGGCAGTCTCCGCGTCCGTGCGCACCCGGGTGGCGTCACTGAGTGCAGTGCGGGCGGCCTCGACGGCGTCGGCGAGCTCCGCCTCCTCCCGACCAGCGGCCTCGGCCCGCCGCTCGAGCTCTTCTGGGTCGGTGCCGTGGCTCGGAGCGGGGGCGGAGGCCAGGAGCCGGATCCGCTCACCGGCCACGTCCGCGAGCGCACCGAGGGACTGGGCTGTGCCGGTGAGATCCTCCCAGATGCTGCCGGCACGGGCGAGACGCTGGGCGGAGGTGGTCTCGATGGCGGCCAGCTCGCTCAGACGCACCCTGGCGACGCGCTCGGCCTCCTCGACGGCGCTGCGGCGCCGCGCCAGGGCCTCCTTGTCCTCATCGCCGGCCTCCAGGAGGGACTGGGCCTGGACGACGTCGTCGGCCAGGAGCCGGGCGGTGGCGTCACGGACCTCGACCTGGATGCTCCGGGCTCGACGGGCGATGGCGGCCTGCCTGGGCCAGGGGGACCGAGCTGGCGGCGCAGCTCCCTGGGCGAGGTCGGAGACGCGGGCGAGGTCGGCGGCCATGGACTCGAGCTTGCGAAGGGCGCGCTCCTTGCGCTTGCGGTGCTTGAGGACGCCGGCGGCCTCCTCGATGAAGCCCGCGGCGGTCCTCGGGCGTGGCGCTCAGGACCGCGTCGAGCTGCCCCTGCCCGACGATGACGTGCATCTGGCGCCCAAGACCGGTGTCGCTGAGGAGCTCCTGGACGTCGAGAAGGCGGCATGGACTGCCGTTGATCCGGTACTCCGACCCGCCGCCACGGAACAGGGTGCGCGAGATGGTGACCTCGGTGTAGTCGATCGGCAGGGACGCCGTCGGTATTGTCAATGGTCAGGGAGACCTCGGCGCGCCCGAGGGCCGGGCGAGAGCCGGCGCCGGCGAAGATGACGTCGGCCATGGAGCCGCCGCGCAGGTTCTTGGCGCCCCTGCTCCCCCATGACCCAGGTCAAGGCGTCGACGACGTTGGACTTGCCGGACCCGTTCGGGCCGACCACGGCGGTGATGCCGGGCTCCAGGCGGAGGGTGGTCGACGAGGCGAAGGACTTGAATCCCTTGATCGTCAACGTCTTGAGGGTGCACGGGCGCCACCCTAACAGCGCAGGCGGTTCTCACGGGGACAGAAACGACAAAGGGACTTGACACGACCACATAAGACAAACAGACTTTCCATATCAAGGGAGGAGGGCATGCGACACGCATACCCGCCTCACCCTCCCATCTCATCCCCGAGCCCGAAGGAGCCATGATGCTCGTACTGTCCGGTCTGTCCAAACGCTTCGGGAGCCTGCAGGCCCTGGATGACCTCTCCCTGTCCCTGGACCGCGGTGAGATCGTCGGCTTCGTCGGCGCGAACGGAGCGGGCAAGTCCACCACGATGCGCATCGTCATGGGAGTGCTCGACGCCGACGCCGGCACCGTGACCTGGAAGGGCACTCCCGTGGACGCCGCCATCCGACGCGGCATCGGCTACATGCCCGAGGAGCGCGGCCTCTACCCCCGGATGAAGGTGGCCGAGCAGCTCATCTACCTGGCCCGTCTCCACGGACTGTCCACCTCCGCCGCCAAGACGGCCGCGAACCAGTGGACCGAGCGCCTGGGCCTGGAGGAGCGCCGCGGCGACGAGGTGCAGAGCCTGTCGCTGGGCAACCAGCAGCGCGTCCAGCTGGCCGCCGCGCTGGTGAGCGACCCCGAGCTGCTCATTCTCGATGAGCCCTTCTCCGGCCTGGACCCGGTGGCCGTGGACGTCATGAGCCAGGTCATCCAGGAGCGGGCGGCCGCCGGAGTGCCCACGCTCTTCTCCTCCCACCAGCTCGACGTCGTCGAGCGCCTGTGTGACCGGGTGGTCATCATCCGCTCGGGCCGACTCGTGGCCGACGGCACGATTCCCGAGCTGCAGGCCACCGAGGCGCCCCGATGGCGGGTCGTCGTCGAGCAGGCCGCCGGGAGCGCCCCGGTGGAGGCCGCGTCCTTGAACCTGCCCGCCCCCGCGGTCGAGCTCGATGATGCCGGCCGCCTGGTCATCACCGCGGCGGGAGCCGATGAGCAGGAGCTGCTGAGCACGGCCCAGCGCCTGGGGACGGTGCGCGAGCTCGGCCCGTGCGCCACCCGCTCACCGAGATCTTCCGGGACGTCCTCACCACTGCCGCCCGTGAGGGGACCGCAGACACGAACGAGACGAAGGAGGCTCACTGATGAGCGACCGGACCACCCCTATCACTCGCCGTCAGGAGATCGCCCTGGTCACCGGCCGCGAGCTGCGGGCGCACCTGCTGAAGAAGTCGACCATCATCCTGACCCTGGTGCTGCTCATCGCCGCCGTCGGCGGCATCGTCGGCGTCAAGCTCTACACCTCGGGCCAGGACGAGGCCTACCGGGTCGGACTCAAGGGCGTGACGGTTGCTCAGGCCACCGGGTTGGACAAGGTGTCCGCCTCCAACGGGGAGACGATTGAGCTCGTTGACGTCTCCGCTCACCAGGCGAAGGACGTCCTGGCCGACGACGCCCCCGAGGGCACGCCGCACGTGGACATGGTTCTCGACGTCTCCGGCTCCGCCCCCACCATCACGGTGGAGAAGTCGGCTGACGACGCGGTCGTCTCGGGGGTCACGGCCTTCCTTCAGCAGGCGGCTCTGGGCCAGCAGATCGCATCCTTGGGAGGCGATCCCGCCCAGGTGGCCTCGCAGCTCAGTGCCGCCAAGCCTGAGGTCACGGTGCTTCATGCCCCTCAGCGCGATTCCGCCGACTTCGGCTCGCGCTACGCGATCCTCATGACGATCGACATCCTGCTGCTGTTCGCCATCATGGGCGGTGGTCAGTTCATCGCCCAGGGAAGTGGTGGAGGAGAAGTCGAGCCGGATCGTGGAGATCCTCCTGGCCTGCGTACGGCCCAGCTCACTGTTGGCCGGCAAGATCCTGGGGATCGGCATCGCCTCGGTGCTGACCACGGGAGTCGTCGCCGTCGCCGGGGTCATCGCCGCGAAGGTCACGGGAGTCATGCCGGACATCAGTCTCAACCTGGACGGCGTGCTCGTCGCGATGATCGTGTGGATGATCGTGGGCTACGCGATCTTCGCGGTCGCCTTCGGGGCCGCGGCCTCACTCGTGAGCCGGCAGGAGGACGTCAGCTCGGTGAGCATGCCCCTGGTCATGCTCTCGATGATCCCCTATGTCCTGAGCTTCATGATGGCCACTGGGGACACCAACAGCGTGACCTTCCGAGTGCTGTCCTACCTGCCGCCCTTCGCCCCCTTCATGATGCCGGCGCGCCTGGTGCTGGGGATCTCCTCCTGGACCGAGCAGCTGATCGCCCTGGGGATCGCACTCGTCTTCCTTCCGCTGCTGGTGCGCGTGGCGGCGGCGATCTACACCCGGGCCGTCACCCGCACCGGCGCCCGGGTCCCGCTCAAGGAGGTCCTCAGGAGGGCGGAGCGGGCCTGAGCACGGTCCTCATCCGCCTTCACCGACCACATACCGACGACGATGGTACGCCTCCCCACGAAGGGAGGCGCACCATCGTCATCTCATGACAGGCGCTCTGCGCGGCGGGTTGCGAGTCAGCCGGCCAGCTCGGGGAACCAGATGGCGATCTCGCGGGCGGCGGACTCGTCGCTGTCCGAGCCGTGGACGAGGTTGAGGATGGCCGGGGTGCCCCAGTCGCGTCCCAGGTCTCCGCGGATGGTGCCGGGGGCGGCCGTGGTGGGGTCGGTGGGCCCCATGAGGCTGCGCACGCCCTCGACGACGCGCTGCCCCTCGGCGACCGCGGCCACCACGTTGCCGGAGGTCATGTACTCCACGACACCGGGGTAGAAGGGCTTGTCCACGTGCTCGGCGTAGTGCTCGGCGAGGATCTCCTCGGTGGGGGCGAGGACCTTCAGGGCCGTCAGGGCGTACCCCTTGGCCTCGATACGACGCAGGATCTCGCCGGTGAGGCGACGCTCGACGGCGTCGGGCTTGATGAGAACGAGGATGCGACCGGTCTGGGACGTGCTGGCCATGGGGGCTCCTTGCTGGGTTGGCGGGTGAGGGACCGAGTGGACCATAACGGGTCCGGGCCCCTGCCGGCCATGGCAGAGCCGGAGCTCAGGCCTGCTCGACCACCAGGATCGAGTCGGAGGAGCGGTCGCGGGCGGCGTCGAGAGCGGCCTGAAGGATGAGCGCGGAGGACTGGGCTCCGGGGTCGCGGTGGCCGCAGGAGCGCTCCCCCAGGAAGGAGGCCCGACCGCGACGGGCCTGGAGGGGCTCGGTGTCCTGGGCGCCCTTGACAGCGGCCTGCGCGGCTGCGGCGAGGACACCGACCTCGTCCTCTCCCGATCTCGGCGGCCTCCTTGGCGGCCACCGCCGCAGGGCGCCAGGCGTCGGCCATGGTCTTGTCCCCGCTGTTGGCGTGTCCCCGGACCTCCAGGCCCGAGGTGGCCTCCTCCAGGGCGCGGGCCAGCTCCTCTGGCCCCCAGGCGGCGGCCTCGCTGGAGCGGGCGGCCTTGAGGAAGGCCGTTCCCAGCAGCGGCCCACCGGCGCCGCCGACGGTGGCCATGAGGGTGGTGGCGACGAGCTTGAGGACTCCTCCGGGATTCGCCGGGATGCCTCCGGCCTGCTGAGCGGCGTTGAGCTTGGAGACCACTGCTTTCATGCCACGGTCCAGGTTGTCCCCGTGGTCGGCGTCTCCGATGGCTCGGTCCAGCTCGGTCAGCTCTGCGCGGTTCTCAGCGATCAGATCGGCGGCGCGGCGGGCCCAGTCGAGGGCCCAGGCGGCGTCCAAAGACATGGTGTTTCCTTCTCGGGTCTTGGCAGGTGTTGGTTCCGGGCCTGACCGTCATGCACCCGAGGGTGAAGGACGACCATGTGGCTGTGATCGGGCCCCGCACGGACCCGATGGGCCCCGGCACATCCCGGGAACGTCCGTGGGACGCGCCGGAGCAGGCCGACGAGGTGCTCATCGCCCGCTCGCGGTTCCATCCTCTCACGCACCTTGCCGCCTCGCGCGTTGAGGCAACCAATTGGTTGGCGACCAGTCCGATCACGTGCACCGCCACACATGACACGGAGACGTCAAGCGACGTGATCGCTGTGTGTACATGCTTCGGAGCGACATGACTCACCGATACGCCCTTTTGTGCTATGTATCATGTGACCGGTTTCCGGAATCATCCTCCCTGAGCCTCAGGCATAGCGTCCCATCTTCCTCGTTCTCCCCATAAGAAAGACGACCCTCCCATGAGCACCCAGAAGTCCGTTGACCGAAACCTCCTTTCCCGAGCCCGGTGGGCCTCGCCCGTGCTCCCACTCCTGTGCGCCCTGACGCTCAGTGCCTGCGGCACGAACGGCGCAGCACCCTTGGACGCCGCCTCCACCCCCATCCAGCCAGGCGACCTCCGCAGCACCGCACTCGACAGCCCCGTCGACACCCGCAGACGAGCAGAAGCCATCAGCGACAACACCGCAGACCACCTCGCCATCGCCATCTCAGCCCACCCAGACCGCCGACAGCCCCACCCCCACACCGGCGAACACCGCCCCCGACCGCAGCACGCTCCTCAATGCCTCACTGTCCCCTGCCCTCGACGTGCCCAGCCACCGGCCCCGCATCCTTCTCCGGCGGACAGGCCTCTCTCAGCTTCGGGGGATTCGCCAGGATCGAGGAGCCCTCAGCCACCTACACCGTCAACGGCACTCCCACCATCGCGGTGGCGCTGACCTGCAACGGCGGCGGTTCAGCCGCCTTCCCGTCTCTGGCGTTCTACGACGAAGAGCTGAACCTCATCGCCTCCTACGATCTGTCGAAGATCAGCGACGCAGAGTCCTACGAGCCCACCGTCACCTCACTGGAGCCCCAGGGCGACACCCTGCACGTGGAGTGGAGCAACGAGAGGCTCCCCACGGACACCCGTGGGATACACAGCGGATCAGGCACGGGCAGCGCTGACCTGAGCTGGAACGGGAGCTCATTCGACAAGTCGAACGTCACAGTCCACGACGCCCAGGGGAACCAAGTGAGCAGCTAGGAGTCAAGGCCTGCCGAACAGGGCGCGGGCCTCTGCGGCCAGGACCACGGAGCCGACAATGAGAATTCCCGAGGAGGTCAGCGGGGTGTCATACCCCTCGGACAGGGCGACGGCCTGAGCCACACCCTCGCCGAGCTGCTGGCTCACGACGACACGGTCGGCACCGTAGACCTCCTGGGCGATCCCGCCCAGATCATCAACATCCATCGCCCGGGGCGAGTCGATGGGGACGCACACAACGGCGTCAGTCACAGGCTCCAGGCCCGCCAGGATGCCCTCGGCATCCTTGTCCGCCATGACGCCCAGGACCGCAACGAGGTGCTGGAAGCCGAAGGCCTCCTCGATGGCTCCGGTGAGGGCCTCGATGCCGTGGGGGTTGTGTCCGGCGTCGACCAGTACCGTGGGCGAGGAGCGCAGCACCTCCAGGCGGCCCGGGCTGGTGACGGAGGCGAAGCCGTCCTCGACGATGCGGGCGGGCACCTGGCGGCCGCCGTGGATCGCCTCGGCGGCCGCCAGGGCCAGCAGGGCGTTGTGGGCCTGGTACTCCCCGTGCAGCGGAACGAAGGCGTCCCTCGTAGACGGCCGCTGCGGTAGCAAAGGTGACCATCTGGCCGCCGACGGCGAGCTGGCGGTCAGAACCTGCAGGGACGCCGGCCTCCGGTGAGGCGGGGTCCTCCTGCGGGTCTCGCTCCCGACGCACGATCGCCCGGTGAGAGACCACTGCCTGCTCGATCTCGGCAGCGGCGTCGGGGACCTGATGGGCGACGATGACGGTGGAGCCGTCCTTGATGATGCCGGCCTTCTCGTGAGCGATCTCGGTGATCGACGAGCCCAGCCAGCGCTCGTGGTCGCGCCCGATGGGGGTGATGACGGCGACGTCGGAGCCGATGACGTTCGTGGCGTCCCACCGCCCGCCCAGGCCCACCTCGATGACGGCGACGTCGACGGGATAGTCGGCGAAGGCGGCCAGAGCCATGACGGCCAGGACCTCGAAGAAGGACAGGCGAGGCCCACCTGCGGCCTGGAGAGCGCTCGTCGACCATGGCAACGTATGGGGGCCACGTCCTCCCATGCGGCGATGAAGTCCTCCTCGCTGATCGGTTCACCGTCGCGGCTGATGCGCTCGCGGATGGTGGCCAGGTGCGGAGAGGTGAAGCGGCCGGTGCGCAGGCCGCCGGCGGCCAGAAGGCGCTCGGTCATACGGGCGGTGGAGGTCTTGCCGTTGGTGCCGGTGATGTGCACGGTGCGGTAGGTGCGCTCGGGGTTGCCCAGGAGATCGAGGACGGCCTCGACTCGTTCCAGGGAGGGCTGGACCTGGTGCTCGGGAGCGCGCGCGAGGATCTCGGCCTCGACCTCGCGCATGCGGGCGGAGACCTCGACGCCGCGGGCGGCGGCCTCCAGGTCGCGCAGGTGCTCACCCCTCAGGTCGTCGGGGAGCTGAGGCTCCCAAGAGTCCCAGTCGTCGGAGTCATCGGCGTCCACCTCGGCGAGGAGCTCCTCGAGACGGTCGGTGTCGCCGCCGGGGATCATGTTAGCGGCGACGAGCTCGCGCAGAGCCTCAAGGTCCTCACGGTCCTGGACCTCGGTGTCGACCTCCTGCTGAGCACCGACCAGCCTGAAGATCGGAGACGGAGACGGTCAGCCCATCGCCTCGGTCGGATGGGGGCGCCTGCAGCCTCCAGGTAGGGCAGGAGCTCGGGGTCGACACCGGTCTCACCGAAGACGGCGTCGACGACCTCCTCCCCTGTGGCGCCCTCGGGGATGCCGAAGGCGGCGCCGGGAGTGGTCTGCTTGGAGTCGTCGTCTGCGGGCACTGTGCCATCCTTTACTCGACGTGGAGGGTTGGGTAGAGGCTCTCTCATGCACTCCGGTCCCGCCCTAATCTAGCCGAGGCTCCCGAGCAGCCCGTCCCGCTCCCCTGCCCCCTGATGGCCGAAGTCCGACGCGATGACTACACGCCCCACCGCGCGTTGCGACAGCGCAGGCCCCCGCGCCCCGGGCTCTCACGCCCTGGGCGATCACGGACCACCCACCTCATCACATGCGAAGCCACAGATGCAGACGCGCACCTCCGTCTCAATGAATGACACGAAAATCACTTGAGCACAACGAAGCTTATTCATGGGGTGTATGTGAATATGATTCCGAGGACTGGCTGTGATGGTTGTCTTGGGAAGGTGTCTAGTGGTCTTCTGTAGCCGGTGTGCAGGACCCTCCATGTCTTGATGTTGGCGATGACTCTTTCGGTCTTGTAGTGGATCTGGTTGACGGTGATGTTGCAGGTCCTGTCATCAGGGGTGGAGGGGCAGGTTCGCGGGTTTTTCTTTGGGGGTGATCATGCCCAGTCCGGTGTAGCCCTTGTCGCCGACATGCAGCGGTGGCTGCTGCTCCCGTCAGGTAGGTCCTGGGGTGGGACGTCGAGCAGGCCACAGCGGCGCAGCGCCTCGGTGTCGTGGACCCCTTCCGTCGTGGGGTCGGACACCCAGGCCAGGTGCTCCTGACGAGGGTGCAGGCGACCTGCACGCTGAGTCCGGTGGTCCTGTGCCTGCTGGAGTAGAGCTCAGGGTCGGTCCTTCCCAGGACCAGCACTCGAAGCAGGGTGCCGTCGACGATCAGCTGGGCCGTGGTGTCCAGGTCCTCCACGACTGGTACCTGGTCGCTGAGGGCGCCGGCTATCAGGGGTGTGCAGGCACCAATCACCCGGGAGGCGGTGGCCTGGGAGACGCCGCAGACCTCGGCGAGCAGCCCCTGGGGAAGGTTGTGCCTCAGCCAGGATCAGGGTCAGGGCACAGACAGGAACACCCCTTTCCAAGCCTGCTGGCCACCTGGAGCTTGGTCTCCAAGCGGCTCGGAAGGGAGGCGAAGTCGATCTCGTCGGGCGAGTCCCACACCCTCAGCAGGGGCACGAGGCACTCCTCCACCAGCCGCGCCGGCTCCCCACTTACGCACCAGGAACTTGTCCGCCAGACGCCCTTTGAGAGGCGGAGTCGTAGACCTTGAGCCAGCCTGAGCCGACAGGGGGAAGTGGCCTCAGCGTCTCCCCTGATACTCATCCTCCGCACCTCTCAAAGCCAAGGCCGGCCAGCGACCCCGTTCCAGGAGGAAACAGCGCACGACGCCTCTCGTGTCGTCACCATGACGACACGAGGCGTGCTAGCTCGGAAGGTGGGAGAGGTGACCTGTGGGAGGAAGTGCCGTGACTCAGCCAAGCCCTGGTGACCGAGCAGCGGTTTTACTCACCCCATCCTTCAGGCAATCGGAAAGTTAATCAACCGTCGTGTCGGATCAGCGATCCGTCGTCTCGAAACCTTCTCGACGGTGGCGGTGGGATCCTTCGCAGCCGGGTCCGCCACGACGGAGGCATCCACGCAGCCGACCTCCCGCTTGATGAGGGTCAGGTGGGCACCGGTCCAGGCGCCCTTGTCCTCCAGGACCCTCAGCTCCAGGCGGATCCGATCCCCCACGTGCAGCCCGCCTGCTCGCATGCCAGCCGCACCGGGACTCGTGAGCCAAAGTCGACTCAGGAGTTCACCAGCTATTCCCCGCTCACGCGGGTTTACGAGAGTCGTCGGCGGAGACGGCGTTGCCGTCGGCCGGGGTGAGGCTCCGGCCGCCGACGGATCATCCCCGCTGCACAGGGTCTACCCTTGTCCAGTAGGACATCGCGAGCATTGTCGGATCATCCCCGCTCGCGCGGGGTTTGCGCTTAACCTGCCGCGCACCGCGGCCGGTGCTGGACGGATCATCCCGCTCGCGCGGGGTTTTACGCGCATCGAACCGGTTGATGATGACAGATGGCGGGATCATCCCCCTCAGCGCGGGGTTTACTACTTTGTCACCATGCATGAGCAGCCGCTCTCGGGATCATCGCTCGCGCGGGGTTTACATATCAGCCTTCTCCAGTGGCACTCGCCAGTGGATCATCCGCTCGCGTCGGGATTTACAGGTCCGCGTCCTGACGAGATCAGACTTTGTGGGATCATCCCAGCTCGCGCGGGGTTTCACGCAGAGTGCCCCGTGTTTTGGCGTTTTTCCGGGATCATCCCCGCTCGCGCGGGGTTTGCGCTAGCCGGGCGCCCACGTGTCGATCCACCCCGGATCATCTCCGCTCGCGCGGGGGTTTACGTCCATATCGGAGACTTCGATCTGCCGGCCGGGATCATCCCGCTCGCGCGGTTTTACTGTCGGGGGCGGGTGCTCACGGTCGTCGGGATCATCCCCGCTCGCGCGGGGTTTTGCAGCGATGATCTGCTTTCTGCATGGTCGAACGCCGGATCATCCCCGCTCGCGCGGGGTTTACGCGGAGCCGGGACGAGCTGGCTCGCGACGAGTTCGGATCATCCCCGCTCGCGCGGGGTTTACAACATCTCCGAAAATAGAGTCTTTCCGCCCTCGGATCATCCCCGCTCGCGCGGGGTTTACCCTGAGGATCTGGTTATTATCGCGACGCCAGAGGGATCATCCCCGCTCGCGCGGGGTTTACCGACCGTCCCCTACTGGGGAGGCAACGTCCTCGGGATCATCCCCGCTCGCGCGGGGTTTACTTCAACATGCCACCCTTAAAGACCGCAAGGGGATCATCCCCGTCGCGCAGGGGTTTACCTGTCGTCATCAGCCCCGCAGCAGCCGGCCGGATCATCTCGCTCGCGCGGGGTTTGACTAGTCTTCTTCGCGGTCTAGTTTGAATGGGGATCATCCCGCTCGCGCGGGGTTTACTGGGATTGTCTTCTTGCGGGTCTAGTTTGGATGGGGATCATCCCGCTCGCGCAGGGTTTACTAGAATTCGCGGCAACGGCGCCAGACGCTCGGGATCATCCCGCTCGCGCGGGGTTTACTCATGCTCCGCGACAGTGAAACGCATTCACCTCAGGATCATCCGCTCGCGCAGGGGCTTTTACGGTGTGCTGTGGTGGTGCTGCTGAGGTCTGGGGGATCATCCCCGCTCGCGCGGGGTTTACTTCAGGACCTCCGCGAGGCGGGCGGTCATCGGAGGATCATCCCCGCTCGCGCGGGGTTTACGGATACCGTCTTCCTGGACGCCGTCCTCGGAATCGGATCATCCCCGCTCGCGCGGGGTTTACCTAGACCAAAATAGATCACGCAGCAAACCCCTGGGATCATCCCCGCTCGCGCGGGGTTTACGCCTCCACGGTTGCCACGATGGGGAAGACGCTCGGATCATCCCCGCTCGCGCGGGGTTTACCCCAAGGACACCGTGTGATTCGGCTGGACTGTCGGATCATCCCCGCTCGCGCGGGGTTTACGTGACCACGAGGTCCCCCTCGTCACGGACCAGCGGGATCATCCCCGCTCGCGCGGGGTTTACTGCAGCGCTACCGGACGGCCGGAGAGCGGATCCGGATCATCCCGCTCGCGCGGGGTTTACATCGTGCCGACGTCGGAGACTCGACCGAGGATCATCCCCGCTCGCGCGGTTACCTGCTACAGAGCATCGTGTGGCGCATCTTCCGGATCATCCCCGCTCGCGCGGGGTTTTCGCATCCATCACGGCCGGTGGGACGGCAGCGGTGGGATCACTCGCTCGCTCGTTTAAAGACCCCGCCCACGGCGTGGACTGAGTCGGATCATCCCCGCTCGCGCGGGGTTTACGCCGCCCTGGAGCACTACGCGCGCGCAGTACGGGGATCATCCCGCTCGCGCGGGGTTTACCGCCACGGACCGGCGGGGCTCAGCGCATGGTCTGGATCATCCCCGCTCGCGCGGGGTTTACGAGACAGGGCTGGAGCCCGGGTTCGCGGAGACCGGATCATCCCCGCTCGCGCGGGGATTTACAGAACCACAGATAGCCGCCTCCCGCCTGATCAGATCATCCCCGCTCGCGCGGGGTTTACGACGTCGTGGCGGAGGGCCGTCATCTCGGCCAGGATCATCCCGCTCGCGCGGGGTTTACCGATAGTGCAGGCGCTGCGTCCCCTGATCTCGGGATCATCCCCTCGCGCAGGGGTTTACCAACACGTACAGATGGGTCGATAGTCGTTTGAGATCATCCCGCTCGCGCGAGGGTTTACGCCTTCTATGGTACTCCACAAGGCTACGCAGACGGGATCATCCCGCTCGCGCGGGGTTTACGGTTTACTGCCGCTGCTGCGCCGGTGGTTTTCAGGATCATCCCCGCTCGCGCGGGTTTACCATCTGGTGACCCTAACAACGGCTGTCAGTCGGTAGGATCGCCCCGCTCGCGCGGGGTTTACAATTTCCAGCGCGGCGTGTACCGGGGAATCACAGGATCATCCCGCTCGCGCGGGGTTTACGATGCGACGAACAGGTTCAGAGAACACCCTCGGGGGATCATCCCCCGCTCGCGCGGGGGATTTACCCGCCAGCCAGGAGCCTTGAGCTGCGCAGCCCACGGATCCATCCGCTCGCGCGGGGTTTACCTCACTGACCTGCGCGGCTCCCTCCTTCAACGGATCATCCTGCTCGCGCGGGGTTGCGTCCTTGCCTGGTGGGGTCGCCGCCGGGACAGGGATCATCCCGCTCGCGCAGGGGTTTACAGGACCTCATCCGCGGGGCGGGCGGTCATCGGTGCGGGATCATCCCCGCTCGCGGGGTTTACCACGGCGTGACCCGGGACAACTACCGGAAGGTCGGATCATCCCGCTCGCGCGGGGTTTACGCGCTGGATGCGGCCCTGCGTGCGGCGGACGCCGGATCATCCCCGCTCGCGCGGGTTTTACCTCCTCTCGCTGACCGTCCGGCAGGCGAAGGCAGGATCATCCCCGCTCGCGCGGGGTTTACGCTCGCGCTGGTGCCGCCAGCGGACCGAGGATCATCCCGCTCGCGCGGGGTTTACCTGATCTCGCGGGACCTGTTCCGGCATCGTCGAGGATCATCCCCGCTCGCGCGGGGTTTTGACGCTGTCGCGCGCCCTGGCTGGGCGAAGACCGGATCATCCCCGCTCGCGCGGGTTTTACATCGACGCCTGGCCAAAGTGGTGCCACGTCCTCGGATCATCCCGCTCGCGCGGGGTTTACTAGGGCGAGCTTGCGGACTGGATCCGGTAGGCGAGGGATCATCCCCGCTCGCGCGGGGGTTTTACTGAACAAGGCCACGAAAAGGGTGCGTAAGGACGTAGGGATCATCCCGCTCGCGCAGGGTTTTGCCTGGGGATCGCTTGGAATCCCAACGATGAGCCCACACTGCAGACTGCGTTTGCCTTCACTGGCGACCTAACGCTCGCTCCAGAGTTCCGATAGCGCCGTCGTCTCGCGGCGATCGACCAGGACTCCTTCGGAGGCTTAACGGCGCCGGGGATCGCCTGCGACCCCTCGATCTGCCGGTAGGGGTGCAGCTGACGAGGCACCCCTCAATATCGACCGGTTCACGCTCAGTGCTCCCAGGAGGCGATCTCGAACCGCTGCTCGGATCCGCACCGACCAGATCGGTAGCGCACGACCTTCTCCGATGTATGCTACTGGCTCCCATAGATGCTCTCGTACTCCGAGCTGAAACATGCGCGAAGAGCCCCGGGAGGACCTCCAGCAACCAGCGAGTCATGGAGCGCAACGCTGGCAGGGGCAGCGAGAGAACCAGGACTACCATCCTCCTGCGTCCTCTCCGGCGCAATTCGCTCCACCGGCTACAGCACGCTGCTGGTAGTCCCACAAGGAGACGACGTTGATGCTCATATCCTCCAGATCATCAACCTCAAGCAAGCAGTGAATGTCTTTGACCGTCCGTTCGATGATCTTGAGCTCAGATGCGTGTCCCGAACTCGCCCTGGCGAGTGGTCCCAGTGAGTCGTCCATTTCCCTCGGAGACGACATCGAAGGCGATAGGGATCGTCGTCTCCGCCTTGTACCGGGTCGGCGACGTCGTAGAGCGAAAGACGCTCGTGGCCCGTGAACGAAGCCGAGCCCCGGCGAGGCACCCAGGGAGACAATCACTCCGTGAACGACTCCGTACGGGGCTGCGTGCGCGGCTGAGAGCGCCTGGTTAATCGGATCCGACGCCTCGAAGTCATCAGGACGGTAGTCGCGTCGGGTCCGAGGGAACTCAGTGCGCCTGGAGTTCTCGCGGTACACCTCGCGGACCCGAGCGCCTTCCGGCCTCTGAGTTGCGCATGGTGAGCCGCGTCGACATCTTCGCCGCTGAAGCGCATGCGGTACATCTCGCGCGCCACCCGCAGTCGCTTCTGGGAGAGAGACCCTGGCCGCTTGCTCCACCAGCGGACGGGTGGATGTCGCCAGCGATCGAGCCGTGCGCGTAGTGGCGCACGCCGACGTTCACCAACCCAGACCGCCGTCGTCCCGCACTCGCCAGCGGGCTCATCGCCTGGTGACTGACCGACGTTCCCGGACCGAGAGGAGACCGATAGCAGAGGCGGGGACGCGGATGGTGCCCTGGTCGTTGCGCGCGCGGTCGGGCACCATCCTCGGTGCACCACGCAGTGCCTCCAGGTAGAGGAAGGACATCCGGTCCTGGACGCGAGGCAGCGCCGTCACCGGAACCGGCAGCATTCTGACCATGGTCAGTCCTGTCGCACCCGAGCGAGCGTCATAAGTCCACAACCGTGGGCCTTGGACCGGCCGATCCCGGCGATGAGCGCGCGGCGCAGGGGCTCAGGATCAGTGACACGCAGACGCCTTCTGTAAACGGTGCGGTTGATGGTCACGCGGTCGTATCCTTCACCTCCCTGGTCGTCGCCGGTTTGAAAACAGGACGCTCGCGGTACGCGACCAGACGGCCTTATCGATCCCTCACCATCAGCATGGTCCACGGGCATGAGCTCGAAGCCGAACCGTGGGACGCGGTCCATGAGCCACTGTCGCTGCTGTTCAACGGTGACGTGTCCGTAGCGCTGTCCGCGCGCTCCTGGGCCCCGAGAAGCCGAGTAGGACGGGTTCGCCGCGAGACGGAAGGCCCACAGCTGCCCGGCATCCAGCGAGGCGAGGAATGGGGAGTAATCCAGAGTCCGCGCCTGGGTGCCGGCCGTCCCCGCCTCTGCGACGAGGCTGAGAGCAGTCAGGTTCTAACGGCGACGAGTATGTACGGGGCTGTTGTCCCACCTCAGTCGACCCGCAAAGGACGCGTCGGGCCCGTTCCCATCATGACCGCCGGTGACGCTCGCTCAGGACGGCGTGCATGGCCTGAGGCGACCCCGATACTCACGTGCAAGGCGGCGCTCCGGGGCCAGAGCAATCTTCGTCAGAACGCTGGTTCGCCTCCTCCAGCACGAGCCATGGGGTCATGCGCGTCGCTTCAGGCGCACCGACCTGCACCATGAGCCGTTCAACCTGGCGGAAGTCGTGAGTCTCGGCGTCGCGGATCGAAGAAACCGGTACATCACGACTGCCGCGGGCGGGAGCACCTCTCCCTACGGGTACGCAGCCTCCTGGTCGAGCAGCAGCTCCGCGTCGAAGACACTGCTGCGATGCCGTTTTTGGAACCAGGGTGAAGCAGAGCCAGGGCTCAGTCCAGAAGCATCGAGCAGCGCCGCCTCCCGTAGGCCCAGGGACACGGGAGGCGTCGGCGAGCATGAGCGCCTGCCGAGGGATAGGGGAGACGCCGGATGGTGAAGCGCCTCGTCAATGCCCTCGAGAGGGGCGATCACCTTCGATACCTGCGAGGAAAATGGCGTCGGCGAGGTAGTACCGATTCGACAGAGGCGCAGATTCCTTGCCGTCAAGCGAGCGTGCCGTGTGGAAGTCCCTGATGACCCGACCGGGCTGGTCCTTGCGCACCCCGAACCGCAGGGACAAGAGATCCTCGATCGGATCCGTCCGGCGACGGCCGATTGCGGCCGACAGCATGCCGATGATGCCGCTCCTGGTCGGCGCAAGCTCAGTGGAACGTACAGTGAAGCGAGACTTCACCCCCCAGGCCTGCAAAGGTCCTGCGAGTCGCAGGAGGAGGACGGTCATCAGATCCGCTCCTCGCCGCTCACACGTGGAGCCACAACCTGACGGACCCGGGCGGAAAGGTCGGTGAAGACACGCGCGCTCACCGAGTGAGGACACGGCATCGAGTCCTTGAGGGCGACGACGAAACTACTCAGCGCCAGCCCACTAGGTTCTTCCTAATCGTCTCGGCGTACTGGGCTGAGCTCATCCACTGAACGGTCAGGCGTGGCCGGTGCTAGAGAGCCTCCGGCACCCGGTTCCTCGAAGGCACCGACGAGGGAAACAGGTTGGTCGTCACGGATAGAAACAATGATGGCTTGGGAGGTCCGGTTGGCGAACGTGTTCTGCTTCCCGGTGGGCATCGACAGGCGGAAGCCCTGGATGAGAGACCTCAAGCGCTGCAGTGCCGCCTCACCGTCCCCCAAGGTTCTCAGCCAGCATGTCGAGGATTAACGGTGGCGTAGCGGTACATGGTGGCCGAGGGAGAACTCCACCGTGCCCATCATGCCGGCGCCAGCGTCCTCCTCCTCAGAGCGGTTCTTCTCATCGTCGACGGCGGTGAAGAGTCATACTCGTTCTCGGCGGCATGCGTGGAGATGGCGTGAGCCACCTGGCGGGCAGCATCAACGTTGAGGTCGGTGTCGTCGGCGACCATGCGTCCAAACAGCGCGATATCGACGGCGTGCGTTTCTTGAAGAATCTTCTTGACTGCCTTGGCGTCGAGGCGCTTCACCATCGCGGACTGGGGTAACAGCCAGCTCAGCCAGGCGCGTGATCTGGCTGGTGGACAGGGAACAGAAGGTGGCCGGACTCCTGAGCCCCGTCTTTCTTGCCGCGCGGAGGTGAGCTTGATCTTGGCCGCCTTGAACACTCCCTCGGCGAGCGTGGTGGCGTTCTCCGCGAGCTCAGGTGCGTCCTTCGCGGATTGCCGCGGCCAGCACCTCAACGACTCGCTTCGTGCGTACGCCGACGTCATCGGCGTCCAGCAGATCATTGAAGTACAGACGCGTTGCTCGTTTCCAGGACTGGCTGGAGACCCGCAGACGGCGGACGCCGCCGTATACAGCAGATTTGGGTGAGCCTGAGTCGTCTCGGTTGACTGCAGGAGGCGGAAGGTTCTGGATGATGTGAATATCGATGTAGGGTGCTCATTGTCAGTTCTCCGGGGTTGGCGCGGTTATCGTTGAGTTAGTTGCAGATGCCGGTGGCATCGTCGGAAGAGCTGGGGACTCGGCGAGATGGGAACTGGTACTCCGTGACCAGGTCGGGCGAACCTTTTCTGGCTCCGTCCGGTTGCTGGAAGTGAAGGATGTCATCTGCGAGCATGGCGTGATCCAGGTGATGCTCCGGGCTCGGAGCAGCGAGATGAAGCCCCGCAGGTGGTGGCGCAGCTCGGTGACGGTCGTCGAGGTGACCAGGGCGTTGAAGCGCGCCCGGGCGAAGGGTTCTCGTCGTCAGTGGACCGAAATCAGGCTGCGTGCGGCATGGCGTGACCCTCTTCGGGCACGAACATGGGTTCGGTCCGTGACTGCTGAGTGCACGGCATGGAGCGTCATGGCGATGTGGACGGCAGTCTCCTCCCACGTAAGGGCGTCGCCCGCATAGTCGGAACGTGGACGCTCGTGAGCTCCCAGATCTGGGGAGCTCTCCGGGCGGCCTGTTCGCCGCCTCGCAGAGCAGCCAGCTCACCGCGTGCTCGAGGCCTCATTGCGCCGATAGCGGGCTTGCAGGCCCTCCGCCTGCTCGTTCCGCCAATGCGCTGGTCGACGAGGGCGGGCCCGGCATTCTCCTCCAGCCGCGGGCGGTAGGGCCACTGGTGCGCTCCGGGCAGTACTGCTTCCGCAAGGTTGGCGTGTGTGTTGGTATCCGACACAGTCATGCCGGTGTCCTTTTCTTCATTCTTATTGTTCTCAGCGCTGCTATCTTGCTGTACAGGTGCTGGTACAGCCACGTTCAGACAGCGGCGGAGAAGAACAACGCCTTGCCGACGTCCATCCGCCCCTTTCCCTCTCCCGCCCGGCGAAGGCGGTATCAGGCACAGCGGATGCCAGCGCTTCCCTGCTGTCCCCATGCCTCAGGCGCAGCAGCCTGCGCCACTGGTCGCGAGCCTGATCGGGTCCCGCTCCGTCCGGGAGGCGAGCCAGCGGAAACAGCTCATCAATGACCTGGTAGAGACGCAGCGCTGGCATGCTCTCGCGCAACCGACGCCGTATCCGGGCTCCCACCGCAGAGCGCGGTCCAGGTTCAGCCAGGTTCCCGCAGTGCGGAGGCGACCTGCTCCGTCTCCTCCATAGCATCGCACTGACGGCGAGCAGTCGCGTGTTCTCGGGGTTGAGTAGGCCAGCGGGCGGGGAGGATGTCGTCAGCGAGCTCAGTGACGACAGCCTCCTGAGCTCCATACTCGATGCCGACGGCCGTAAAGGAATGAGGCCGCCTGCAGACACAATTCTGCGGCGCATGAGCTCCTGATAGAAGAGACGACACCTGGAGAACGATATCGTGTCACTTCTCCTGCGCCTTTTAACGTAACCTTCGGACTCAGTTGAGCCACGACTGGTTGACAGCCCCGCCAGAATGCCCGGTCCGTCGGCAACTTGCGCGGCATGTAAACCGGTGTTTTGAACTTCTTGGTCTGAGGGTTCAGAGTAGCGCCATGCAGTCATCGAGCTCGACCAGATACGGTTCTGGGGCGTTGCCTTGTCTCCATTGCCCAAGAACAGGCTGGTGACGCACCACGTTGTCGCCGTGCAGCAGTACACGGCGCGTCTGCACGTGTAGCAGGATCGGGCCCCGTAGGGTTCCAGGCTGGGGGAACCTGCCGGGCCGTTACTCTCATGTTCCCACGGGCAAGATCCTGCTCTGGATCGACATCTACTAGATCGGGGAGTTCCTCACAGACAACGGTGTTGAGAAGCAGTGTCCTCCAGGCTCTCACCCATGACGGTCACGGTCCCGATCTGTCCCGTCCATCCAGGTCCAATCGGATATCCTCCCTCCTTTGACCTGCGGATCACCGACGGCTCCGGTGCGGATACCGGACGGGTCGAAGGCATGACGTGCACCAGCCATCTGGCTGCCTCCGCCCAGCTCGATGGACTCCAATCCTTGAGCCATACGAGTCGTGAAAAAAAGGATTGCCGTTGGGGACGTCCACGATGAGGACTCCAGCCCCGAGGTCTTGCCTGATGCCGCGTGGATTCCTGCTACCTGGAAGAAGGACGGTCCGGATCGCGCAGGTCGAGAGCGCTCCCGGTAACGCTCAGGTAGGCACTGACGTCCCGCCCCAGGCGCTCGGACTCCTCGAGTACTCCCTCCAGGTATCCAGGTCCTCCGGCCCATCCATGGCGCGGTGGCAGATGGCCAGCAGCAGGCGCAGGATGGCCACGTCCTGGCTGGCGATCTCGCCGTGGATCCCGGTGATCCGCAGGTCAAGGAGGAAGGATATCCGGTGGACCTGGATGGACGGGACAGATCAGGACTGTGACCGTCATGGGTGAGAGCCTGGAGAGGACTGCTTCTCAACACTGTTGTCTGAGGAACTCCCCGATCTGGTAGATGTCGATCCAGAGCGGGATCTTGTAAGGCCTGATAACGGCAGCCTGGAGACCCCATGTCCGTGACGGGCTGCGCCGTGTGCTGCGGCATTTCAGCCTGTTGGTGTCGGTTTGGTGGCTCGGTAACCTGAACCCGGATAATCAAACGCCGGTTGCCTGAAGGTGGCAATCGTTCGTCGAAAAGAACCCGTTAAAACGGGGCACGATGCTCAGTGGTCGTCTATCGGGCTCATGCGCCGCCAGAGTCGGTGATGCGCAGGCGACGCCTCGTCGGCCTCGGTATGGGCTCGGGAAGGCTGTCGTCACCGAGCTCGTTGGCTATCGCTACTCAGCACCCAGGCTACGCGACTTTCTCTTTCGTTAATACTGATGGAGGATGATCGCTCACTGGTGTTTCGCGCTCGCGATGAAGGCGATGCGGCGTCGACGCGGGCTGGTCTGCGGTTCAGGTCAGGCCAGGCTCCCGCTGGCTCACCTGGTTGAGCGGACGATCAGGGCTCACTTACCGCGCTCCTGAACGTGGGGCAACGCTCCGCCGTGCCTGTCGCCGGGCGGGAGAAGGGGCGGATGGACGTCGGCGAGCGTTTCTTCTTCCGCCGTGTCTGGTGATGACGGCCGCAACACCTGTGCGGCAGATATTGTAACAGCGGAGATGAAAGCCGTGACGTAATCTGCAACTGGCTGAGTACTGCCGGGCGCATCCGCCCGCGGTGGAAATGCCCGGCCGTCGACCAGCGATGACGGCTGAGGCCTGTCGCTATCGGCTGTGGGCTCGGCGCGGCCGCTGCGCTGAGGCGCAGCAGGCCCGGAAAGGGATCTGGTGATTCCCAAACATGGAAATGATGGAGCTGCCATCCACTATGACGCTGTAAATATAACGATCGACCAACCGCTAAATAACAGGCGAAACTTCGTGCGTGCTGCACTGATCGCCGGACGACGAACCGCTTCGACCGGGCGCGCGCCTCGGTCGCCGTGCTGGGGCTCGCTGTCAGGCCGCGTGGCTCGCGGATGCTTCCGGCCCGGCGAGACCAGAAGACGTTTCGCGGGTCTGCGTCGGCGGTGCCGGCGGCAACTCGGCGGGCCGCGCCGGCTGGAGGCAGTGATCGTCAGGCGCCCGCCTCGCGGTCGCTCAGGGGATGGGCCGATCTGCGTTCCCGGCGCGGCGATCACTGCGGGTCTTGATCCTGGGGCGGCTCGGCAGTCTGCTGTCTGCTGGACGCCGAGGACGTCGACGTGCGCGGCCGGTCGTTGGCCGCGTGTGCAGCACACCTGACTCGCGGGAACTGCCACCACGCCGCCGGTCAGGTGACCAGATGGCTCACCTCGCGCTGGTGAGACTCGAGATCCGGCTGCGTTGTCACCAGCCAGATCACGCCTGTATCGGTTGCAATGGTGATCGAAGATCTTCAGCGCCGCCGATATCGCTGATCGACGACGCCGACCTCAGCGACCAGCTCATGTCTCACCATGGCGAGGCTGCGGCGGTGGGCGGGCGCTCGGACATGGCCGGCGGTGTGCACTGCGCCTGGTCGCTGAGGCTGCGGGGACGGTGAACGGCACTGCAGCCAGTCGTCAGACTTCTGCAATCGATGCCACCGGGAAGCAGGCAACCGGGCCTCCATCATTGTTTCTGGCGCGACGACAACTGTTTCGTCGTGCTCGGCGGGCGCAACACCGGCTCGACCGTTCGTGGCTGTTGTGCATGATGCGGGCTGGCGCCAGCCAATTTCGTCGCGATGCGTGTCCTCGATGAGCGCGATGTCGCCATTGCGCCAGCGTCCCATCGAGCTCACTGTGACGACGAGGAACGGATCTCACGACTCACTGCAGGCTCGCTTCTGTCCCACCAGCTACTCATTTCAAAACAGCGCATCATCGACGCTCTGTCCCTGCCGAGATCAAATCAGGACTCACGCGCGACGACGCGAGAATGTCGAATCATGACGCCGCGGTGGCGAATCGCCTGGGCGTTGAGCTCGGCGTTCAGGCGGTGGCATGCTGCCGACACCAGGCCCCGAGGGCAGCGCTGCTCGATACTCCGGACGAGCCCTGGCTGTTGGCATCGCGCTGATGTTGCCGACGCGAACTGCCGGGCTGGGAAGATGCTCGACACGGCGTGTGCCATTTCATCGATCACGACGCCGGACTACATTTCCTCGGAGTTGAGCTGGCTCATGGTTGGGCTCGTGCGCCTGGCGAACGCCGCATGACCTGCGTGGGACGAACCAATTCCCGGCAGTGCTCGGCCCCGGGCCTGTAATCAGAGATCGCCTCGGGCACGCAAATGGTGGTGGGGTGGGCTGGTTGCGGTCGTGGTGGCCCTGCTCTGTCAGGCTGACTGCCAGCCTCGTCGCAGGCGGCGCAGGCTTGCCAGACTCCTGGTTCTCTCACGCCTGGCGGATGCCGGGCGACTCGCGGCCGTCTGCCTCGGCCTCGGGCCCAGGCGCCGCGGTTTAACGCTACGGACGCCCGTCGCCGTTGAACAGCGGCGACGCAGTGTTTCGACTCGGCTCATGCCGGTTCCGGCAGTGGTGGATCGGTCGCATGCCGCGAGCGTCTGTTCCGGCGGCGTTTGACTGGAGGTGAGGACCACGACCGCGTGGCTGCACCGTGCGCGATCCGGGCCTGCGCCGCGCTCGTCGAGATCTTCCGGTCAGAACTGGATGAACATGGCAACTCGCTCCGGTGCTGGGCCATGTCAGAGATGCTGCCGGTTCGGCTGCTGGCGCTGCCTCGGGACGCCTCACTGGGCTGCGTGGTGCACCGGGAGGACCGCCTGACCGCGCGCAACTGTTCAGGGCACCATCCATCTCAGGTCCGGGAACGTCGATCGTCACCAGGCGATGAGGCCTGCTGGGCAGTGCAGACTGGCTGCTTTCCCAAGTTAATGTTTAGGCGTGTGCTGCGCATGGCCGTCGTGACGCTCCGCCCGTCTGCTGGTGAACAGGCCCAAACGTGCTGGTGCTGCGCTCGGCGGTATCGACGAGCTCACCATCCCTCGGAGGCCGGGAGGGTCCGCGGTGCCACGAACTCAGGCACCGCTGAAGCCCTGGCGACTGCGCCGTCTGTTTCGGGCGTCATCACCAGCTCAGCCGCATGCGGAAGTCGTTCACCAGTGATGTCGCAGGGGTGCTCGCCGGGCTCGACTGGGCCTGACGCTCGCTGCGTCTGCGACCGGGCTGCCAGGCAGACGACGTCCCTGCTCGCCGTGTCCGAGGCTCACTGGGAACACTGCGGCGGTTCGAGACAGCCTGTTCAGATAATCGGGCGGACGATGTATCACCGCTGCCGAGGCAATGCGACCGGAGGTGCTCGACATCAACGTCGTGCTCGCTGACGGACACCGGCGGCGTGCCAGCAGCGACGGAGGATGACCGGTGTTCTCGCTGCCCCGACGCGGCTCCAGCAACTCTGGTGGAAGGTCTCCCGAATGGGCCAGGCACGTTCAACTCGAGCAGGCTGAGGCTGTGCGTGCTGGCGGAAGGGCGTGCGCTGATCTGGGCCGGTGCGATCGGCATCGCCTCTCTGGGGCACGGTCGACGGGGGTGCTTACCGTCATCGTCACGGTCTGAACGATCCCCGGCGCCTCAGGGAACGGTCGATCGCTGGTTGGCTGGCGCAGGCTGCGGGCGAGCAGGTCGGTGAGGCAGGCGCAGTCTCTGTTGGTGTGGCTCGTCGGGATCAGGGGCTCCCCGAGGTAGGCCCCGCGCGGAGAACGAGATCGGGTCCCGTGACGCGCTCGGCGAGCGGGTATTGCGGATGATCACTGGCCGCCTGGCCCGGCAGGGGCGATCCGGGACGGCTCTTTCAGGCCGTCGATGAAACGCGGTGTTGATCTTCGCCAGCCGCGGCCTGGCTGCAGGCGGGATCGACGATGTCATCGAAACCCGCGGCGAGATGATCGATTCAGCGGCTCGGCGTGACCGCCAAGCCGCGCGGTGGAGAATCGCCGCTGGACGGTCGGCGGTGAGCCGCGCGGGGCGGACGCGATCATCTCGCCGCAGGCAGCCTCAGCCGCGCGGGCAACTCAGGGCGAACCGCCGGATCACCGTGTGCGGCACTGCGGGGCGGATCGATCACGCCGATCGAGGTCCTGTGGGCCGCGGGCGGGATGATCCTGTCGGCGCGGACCCACCGTGCGCGCCGTAACCGCGCGGTGGTGTTCCGTTGAAGGAGGGCCGCTGGCTCGGCGAGCCCGCGCGGGCGAGATCGACCGCTGGCGCTGACCGGTCAAACCCGCGCGGAGGACAATTGTTCAGGCATCGTAAACCCCGCGGGCGGATCTGTTGCGCGGAAAATAGGCCGCGACGTTGGAACCGGTAACTGGTGGGGTCACCAGATGATGAGCCGCGATGGAGATCCTAACCATCAGCGGCGGCGACGACTCGCTCGACCGCGCGAGCGGGATGTTCAGCCACGCTAACCTGGTAAATGAAAGGTAAACGAGCTGAGATGATCAAACGACAATCATTGTCTGTACGATGGCGCGCGGGCGGGATCGGATGGGGACAAAACGCCCGCGCCGGCAAACCCACGCGGATGGCCGGATGACGACTGCGACGTCGTGAAACGGTCGGATCGGGCGGGGCTGGCCATCAGGTGACTGGCCGCGCGGGCGGGGGCGCGTGCTCCGGGCGGGCTCCAGCCTGCTCAGGCGCCCCGCGGCGGGATGATCGGGCAATGCGTAACCGGTCCGTTGCGCCCGCGCGAGCGAGATGGTCCCGCTGCGCGACGTGTCAGGCGACGTGGCCGCGAGCGGATCCAGACTGGTTCACGCGGGCGAGTCTCGCCACGCGGTGGTCCACCGCCCGGACGGACGTGGCTGCGCGGCTGTGGTGTCGGGAAATGCTGACCAAGCTACGCGAGCGAGATGATCCCCTCGGTCGGTCTCGACGTCGTATCACCAAGCCCGCGGGCGGGTCGGATCGCTCCATTAAAATCAGCCTGGCGGCTTTCCGCGAGCGGATGATCTGATCCATGTTTGCATGGGCCAGGCGGGACGTCAGCCGAGATCACGGTGTGGGAGTGGAAACGCGCGGGCGGTAATCGAGCAGTCTTCCCATCGTGACGACCGGGCGGAGGCTGTAAAGCCGGGATGATCAGCGCGTGGTCTGGGCGACGCGCGGGCGGGAATCCGGAACGGCGTCCAAACGTCGGCGACCCGCGCGGTCCCGATGTTCGCCCGCTCGCGGATCGCCCGCGCGACGGTTCAGCACCGCCACGGCACGCAGGCGCGGTGGATCTGGTGGATTCGCGGGCATGCTGCGCGTGAGCCGTGCCGTCTGTTTACTGCAGTCAACAGGCACCCGCGCGGCATTCAAGCAGACCTCTGGTAATCGGCAAACGGGCGGGGATCGTCAGAACCACGGTAAACCCGCGGGCAGATCGATCCGGCTGCAGCATGCTTTCGCGGGCGTCCACCGATCTTCTGGGGTGGCATGCAATAAACCCATGACGGGTTGATCGAGGTTCTCCGTGAGGACGATCGACAAACGCGAGCGAGATCTGGCGTCGCGACCAGATCCTGGGGTGACGACGGGGCCGGTGAGAACATTCGGAGATCGACAACCCGCGGGCCGCGTGTTCGTCGCGAGCAACTCGTCGGCTCGGGTAAACCCGCGAGCGGGATGATCCGACGCTGTCATCGCCGTAAACCCGCGCGGTGACGACAGACACCCGCCTTGCGCGAGGCGGACGTCGGCCGACGGACGTAAACCCGCGCGAGCGAGATCCAGGGTGGATCGTGAACACCGCTGAAACCCGCGGGCGGCCCAGAAACGAGACTGCTGGCGCCGCGAGCGGATCTGGTCTGATTCGTGAGCACGAGAATCGTAAACCCGCGCGGCGCGGCGGAACTGGTCTGCGGAAGGCGGTAATGTGGCTGACGCGAATGATCGGAGAAGCAACACCTGTGACAATGCGCGAGAGATAATCAAGCTATGTCATCATCAACCGGACCGACGCCGCGCGAGCAGGGTATCCGTCCTTACTCATTGACCATATGATCGGACGGCGGTCGGAATGGCGGCGAACCCGCCAGCTGGCAGGCGTGAAACACGTGGGCATGAGGGTGAGAACGTTGGCAGCTGCGGTCCCGCGTTCGGGGCCTGGGAGCGGGCGCGTCGGTAGCCTGGTTACTCACGGCTGCGCTCCGTCGTGGCGGACCCGGTGCCACGGGCGTCCGGACGACGATCTTCGATCACGGTGCTCCGGGCCGGTGGGGTGAGGCTCAAACCGCTGGCAATGCCGAGAGCTGGTCACGCCTCCAGTCTCCCGCCCGCACGCCTCGTGGAGTCGTGGTACGACACGGGCGTGCGCTGGTTGGTTCATGGCCGCAACGGCTGGAAGGTGGATCAGTATCGGGGAGACCCTGTCTCGGGCTGACTCAGGTCTGGCTCCGCCTCAAAGTGCTGGTGAGGAGCCTGGGAATGCTGCTGAGGTGGTATTTGGTCATTTCACCCTTCAGGCAACAGACTGGGCTGACCGGAAGGGGTGTTCGACCAGCCTGGTCTGACGCGGCTGGCTCCCGGGAAGCTGCTTTCGCTGGTCTGCTCGGGCATCGCCTCCAGGCAGTGCCTGCACGCGGTGACCGGCGCCTCCGGCCGGTACCGATGGTGGAGGTTCTGGACCGCCAATCGTTTGTTTCTGATGCTGATGGAAGGTTTCATAGCTCCGGCCAGGACCACGGACTCGGCGTGCATCGCCGCAATCGAGAGCCCTGACGGCTTGGTCATTTCAGACGCTGCCACTGTGAGATCCGCCCAGGTGGAGAGCAGACGCGGCACTGGAACCCATCGGCGACAGGGTTGCCGGGCGTGGGCTGCCCTCACCCGCTGGAACTGCAATCACTGCAGACCGAGAATCATGGCTGTGGACGTGGTCACTGCACCGGGCCACCTTCCCGAGCCATCGCGGCGTCGGGATCATGCATGCGCCCGTGGTGGCTCGGGGCACTCGTGCCGGACTCGCGTGCGGCTCTGTGACTGCGTGGCCAGATGATCCGCAGGGGCACGGCACGGGGCCTGCGCGTCGCAACTGGTGCTCGCCGACCATCGAAGGGCGAGGAAGCAGACAACTCGAGGTATCGGCTGGATGGGGACCGGAGGTGCGTGAAACCTGACCCTCACGTCGGCGGGAATGGCACGATATACCAGTATCAGTTTTCATTTGACCGTCGTCGACGCTGTCTTCGGTTGTCATTTCGAGCTCTATGGCCGCAGGCTGGTCCGACCGGTATTCCGCGGGTCGGCTGAGGTCGACCCGTGAACGAGGCTGCGCGGCGCCGCCAGCTGCCCGGCAGCTGAAATCGCCGAATGGACGCCGGCCTGACTGGTTGGGGCCCGGCACCACACGGAAGGGCCGCTGCTGCGTCGGTCTGCCCACATGCAGGTCGAGGCCATCGCGCGCCAACACCGGGTCAACCACTGAACCGTCATTCCTGAACGACAGCCACCGCGCCACCAACCTTCACCGCCAAAACCCGAGCGCCAACTTCGACTTCGCCGGCGGCAACCGCCTCTTCTCCCGCACCAGCATCGCGTCGATGAACACTCGATCGGCTGCGTGAGAGGACCTGCCATGGTGGGCAGGCTCAGGCACCGCGGGTGAGCTGTCGCTCGCTGGATCCTGGCTGTCTGTGCTGCCCGTCGGGCGATCATCGTGAATGAGCCTGGGCAGGCTCGGCTCCGGCGTCGCCGTCATCACCCGATCGGGCCGCGACCACGGATCGCGAAGGCCGGCGTCCGGACGGCTCCGCAGGCGTCTCCCGACGCCGCGGCCGGATCGGCGGTGATCACCGGGCGATCGTCGGGCTTGAACCCGCGCCGGGCCAGCGTCGGTTCTTGACCGCCGGCTCGCCGTCGGCGGGCTCTGCTGGCCACGGCGAGCCGTCTACGGGACGCCATTCCGCTGCGCAGATGAGCTGACGCCCACGGTGGCGGCCGCCGGGCGACCTCACGGCGGGCTTTCCGTCGTCGAGGTTAACTTTCGCCTCTCGCCCGGCCTGGTGCCCGCTCGCCTGACGCTGATCGACGCCGGCCACATCACCGGACATCGAAGACCTTCGACTTCCAGCACGTTGCTGACCTGACGTCGTAACGGACAGATGCCGGGCGGGCCTGGGCACAGCGGGCTGGCTGCGTCGACTCGCGGCGGATGATCTGGGCGGATCTTCCAGGGCAGTGTGACCGTAAATCGTGACCGGCGGCTCGACGGTGTGTTCGGGCCGTCGCACTGTCCGAAGGCCGCGACCTCTCGGGAATTGCCATCCGGCGGTGGCGCCTGTCGGGCGGCAACGCCCTGGGCGTCGTGGTTGGGCGTTCGACGTCGTGAGCTCGGGTCAACGCTGCCCTGCCTGATCCACTGATATCCACGGTGTCCGTGAGGCCTCGTTATCACGAATAATGCTTTCCCTGTGTTTGTTTGAACTCTGCGTCTTCGACAGATCGTGGGAGACGATGAGGACTCGGCTCTTCGTCGTGGGCTGCCAGGGGCTGAACTGGTCCCGCCGCCGTTGGCGAATCGGCACCATCGTCGATAGACGTTTCGGTAATGGTGGCCTGGTCTGGCGGAGAATCATCAGGGCCGACAGCTGGCGGGCGGTAATTGAGGAGGCGTGCGGGCGTGCGGTGATGGGCGAACGGACGGCGATAACGGTGTTCTGCGGCTGGCTCGCTGGCTGCTGGTCTGCGGGTGGTCGGCTGAGACCTGACTCGTGCGGTGCGGAAGATGGATCGGGGCAGCCTGCGCCGTTCGCTGCCGCGAGCTGCGTCGGGGAACACGGAGATGAGGCACGGGCGGGCACCGGAAAGTTCGATCGCCTGGGCTCGTGTGTGGAGGGCGGAAAGATAGGACACGCTATGCTGAGGCTCCGGATGTTCCGAAGTGATGCACATGATACATGGCACAAAGGGCATATCAGTGATCTTCAGCGTGGCGCAACGATCACGTCGCTTGTTCCGTGTCGTATTGATGATCCGGACGGTGTAACAGTGGTGCCTCCGGGCTGGCTGCGTGGAACCGCGAGCGGGCGACGCTGCGCATCCTGAACGTTCAGGATGCCGGGGCCGGGCAGGGCCAGCGGTCAGGTCGCTGCCCACGGGTGCATGGTCGGGCCTGGGCGCGGCCTGCCAGGCAGCTGTCTTCGGATTGCCATACAGGCCCTGGGCAGGCCACTGCAATCGCGGGCGGGTGGACCACGGTGGACCGTGGTGGCGGTGGGTGCTCAGGCGCCGCTCGGCGGGCCGGCGGTCCTCGGCCGTCATGGCCGCAGGTCGGCGACGCCGGCAGGCCGCTGTGAAGACGGCGCTCACAGGCCGCCCGCCCAGCGGGCCGCGAGCCGGGATCTGGCTGGAGGCCCGCCTCGGGGCTGAAGGTGGGGACACACTCGGCCCAGCAATTTCATGATAAACACTGCGGCGACCGCAGGAGGGCGACGGGTCGGAGTCGCCACTGACCGCTCCAGCCGCTGTCAGTGCCGAGCCTCAGGCCCGTCATGATCTGAGGGCGCTCCTGCCCACCTGCCTCGTTCTTCGGGCCGCTCTCGCTTTCGCCCGTGACCTCGATGGTCGAGGCAGGCCTGATCTCGGCTCTGCCGGCAGGCGGGAACTGACCCGGCCGTTATCACTCGATCCCACCCGCCAGCGCTGAAACGGCCGCTCAGGCGGCCTCGTTATAGCCGACGCCAGGCGGCACCTCGCCTGCGTCGCTGTCGGGCAAGGGGCGACCTGAGTCGCCCCACCGAGGATCCTCGCCGAGCACCACGCCAGACACGTGGATAAACCGCCGATCGTGGTATGAGCACTCCGCAGTCGTCGAGGCCGCTTTTGCCTGGCTCGCTCGGCTACGGCACCGCCCGGCTGTCCGCGGACGGGACGCGAGAACCGCCATCAACCTCATCACCATTCGGTTAACAGTCCGCCGCCCGCGGTCATCTATTCCGCTGCAACCCTGGACGGTGCTTGCTCCCGTCGAGGCGCACCATCGTCGTATGGTCGGTGAGATGAATCGTCTTCCTCCGCCTCGAGGACGGACAGGAGCCGCGGTGACTTGGTCACCGCCACACGCAGCGGCGAAGGGCTGAGGTGGTCCCGGGAGCGATCGCTGCTCGGTCAGGAGATCTGGCACCAGGCTGTCTGAGGGGCGAGCGGCGCGGGTGGGACGGCACTCCGGAAGATCGCGCGGTGATCCCCGGGCCGGCGTCATGGTCGTCGGGCATGGGCAGGCCGGTCCTCACCGTGCGGTGAGGCGGGCCGCGAGATCGCGTGGCCCCGATCATCACGATCGCGTTTGGTGCTGGCCTGGGCGGCGGGCGACTCCGTGGTCAGTTGCCGACCCGGCTGGCTGGGCCATCAGGGTCTCGCGATCGGCGTTCACCGCTGGGCGGACTGACCACCGCCCGTGACGGTTGCCGCTGGATCGACAGCGGCTGATCGACGGAATCACTGACGGCGTTCCAGCGGCGGCACTGGGCTGCGAGGCCACCTGGGCTGGATGAGATGCGTCTGTATCCCAAACCGAAGACCGTGAACGACCGTCGACTGTTTGCGCCCTCCACGGTGGGCGGGACCGTGCTGACGTTAGCCCGGGCGTCAGTCGGCCGGGTTCGCTAAGCGGTGCGCGGAAGTTTGCGTCGACGAGCTCGATCATCCCGGGAGCGACCGCAGCGTCGGCCGGTGACCTGGTCGCCCGAGACGGCGGTGAACTCGTTCGGCCCGAGACAGGCCCGACGTTAACGACGGTCCGGGATGATCGACGCGCCCGCGGCGCGGCCGATGGCGTCTGGGCGGCGGTGAACTGTCCTCGTTCGTCTGCGGTCACGGGCGGTGATCAGATGGGTGGCGCACCGGGCCCGGCTCGCGCGCCTCCCGGGCGCGAGGCAATCGCTGGCTCATCCGGCTCCAGGCCGGCGTCGGTCGATGGGGCGAACGGAGTTCTGAACCGACCTCCCTGCGCGTGACCTGCTGACGACCGCCGTCAGGCGCCTCGATGACCGGTTTCATGCCAAATCGACCTGACTCCGTGTTTACAGGCTCGACGGGCCCGTCGGCTATTGAAGGAAACGTGAACCCGCCTGGCCTGGCTCGCGGCGATCGGCCATAGTCCAGGCTGGTGAGCAGCTCGGGGTCATGCCAACGCGGGCGACCCAGCACGAACGCGGGCTGGGCGGGCGCTCCGGTCCGCCGGATGACCGCCTGGCGAAGACGGCGATCCCGTGGAGGCCGGGCCAGGTTTCAGTGGCTCGGCCTGTCCGGGGAATTGAAGGCCACTCGCCAGCGATGCCACTCGGATAACGGCGTCCTGTGCGGGTCGCGGTGCCGGCGGGCGTGCAACGCCCAGCGTGGAACTGCCCGCCTGCGCCGACAGCGATCTCCTGCGATCGGGGTCGTCCATACGGCGTTGACTGGTTGAACCGGGCAGCCTGACATCATGTCGCTCGGCTCGGGATGGTGGGAGGTGAGCAGGCTGTGCGTGCGATGAAGGCTCTGTTTGTCTTAATGATCGCTGTCGTTTCCCGTGAACCGCCTGCGGGGTGGCGCCCGTGCGCCTCCAGGATTCCAGATCGCTCGCCTCGTCATTTCCTGCCTGAATGGCATCTGCGCCGTGTCGGCCGAACAGGCTCCGTAACGTCTTGCGTGAGAACGGGGGCATGGGGCTGCAGCGGCATCCATGACCGACCGGGCGGCGCCGGCCGGCCTGGCGGTGCTGACGGTGGGCGTCACTGCCGTTCGACCCGCCAGATACTCGGCTCGCACCCTGTTCCGTGACTGACGATCGAGTACCGGATGCTCTCGGCGTCCAGGGGCCTCGCGACAGGCGCCAGATGCGGTCGGCGGGGCTGGCTCGACGCGGTCTGAGGCGCACGTCTCGGGGCCGCCGCGGCTTCATCGGAGGCCGCCGGCATCTCGCTGCGCTCGGGCGCCGCCTGGCCAGTCTGACGCCGACCTCGCCCGTCTCCCGACCTCGCCAGGCTTCATGGGTCCGGCCAGCGAGCCGCCCATCGCCGGGCCGGGCATCAGGTCGGTCCCGCTGTTTCTCCCGCCAACTCAACCGACGACGTCCGACGGTCTCACGAGGAGGGGCCTGACGCGGCGCCACGGCGGCATCGAAGACAGGCATGAGGGTGCGTCTGAGCTGTTGGCCGCATCGCCACCAGCGTCTCGCCCGGCTGGCGTCTCGGGGTCTCGCCGGCACAGCCCGGTCCTCGATGCGCTTCGCGGACGATGACGGTGGACCGGCAACCTCCGCCCCGCTCGGCGGCGCCGACAGGCGACGGCAGACGGTGGGGAAGCGAGGCTCGCCGACTTTCGCCGCACTACGCCAGTGACGCCGCCGCGCACGGACATGAGCTGCTGAGGAGGGCGGCGGATATCGACCGCTCCGGCATCGTCAGGCGGGCGTGGTCGCGGGCCGGCAGGCTGACCGGCTGCCTGGCTCGCTCTCGGCGCGGGCGCGCAGTGCGCTGAAACCCGCGAGCTCAGGACCGCCGCCCGGGTACCGCCAGTCGGCGGGTTTCGGCGCAAACCGGCCGGCAGTGAGGCTGGACTGTTCCGGGCTCGACGGGGCTCACCAGTGAACGACGTGACGGCCGGGCCACATCCGCACATTGTTCACGCGACGGCAAACCGCGGTCTTGTTGGTGCGCGTGCGCCGCAGGCTGGCGGGCCTGACCTGCGGGGCCAGGCGGCACGCTGCTGCTGGCCCGGCGTCGACGGTGCCCGCTGCACTCGGTGTTTGACGCGAAGTGCGTCGCCGCCACTCGGAATTCTTCGCTGACGCCTGGCCTGCGCGATCTTCCGGGTGACTCGGACGTGCCACCCTTCAGGGGTTTTGTCGGGAGACGATGCGACGGCTGCTGACCGATCCCGTCGGCCCTCGTGATGAAGCGTAACCAGTCTGAAGCGGCGGCTCGCAGCTGGGTGAGGCGCCTCGGCGGGTCCTGAACAACTTTCGTTCCTGAATCGGGACCTCGGTTTCGCGGCACTACGCGCCCGGCCTGTGGCCTGGCGCCCGGCTGGTCTCGCCGAGACCATCTCGTCTCGGCGCGGCTGCAACAGGCGTCGCCAGTGCCGCTGCGCCAGGCATCGGCGGCGCTGTCACTTCCTGCGCTCTGTTGCACCGAACGTGGCCGTACGCGCCGGGCGTGCCCACCGGGTGCTGGGCGTTTCGAGATCGATCCGGGCGGGCGACCGGTCCGGAAGACGTGGGCGCGGGAGGCGCCGGCCATCGGCGTGCGCGGGCACCGCCCGCCGGGAACGTGGTTGCTAACGGTGCTGCTCGCCAGGCCCGCCGCCAGCGGCACTCGAAATCGCTCACCGCCGCCGAGGGGCGTCAGGCGCCAGGGCGCGGCTGCGGGCGACCGCGCGCCGTGAACGGCGATGCCGCAACAGCGGCACTGTGGAATGTCACCGACGGGTTGAGCGCGCCGCCACCGGGCCGCGCATCAGTGTTCAGCAGGCGACGCGCGGCCGACGAACCCTATCCTGACCAGTTCGTGAAATCGACCGGCTGTTCAGAACTCGTGCCGCCACCGGAAAATGACCGAGGCTGACGCGCGGCCTGGAAGGGCGGCGGGGCGCGCCATGACGGCTCGGCCGGTGAGCGCATCGAGACGACGCGGCCTCCGGGGCTGGCACGCAACCTGCTGAAGCGCCGGATGTTCATGCGCCAGCACCAGTCTGTGCGCTCCGGCAGAAAGCGCGGCAGGCGACCTCGCGGCTGGCGCCCGCGGCCTGGGCAAGCGCGGCATGCCGGACCGGCCGAGCTCAGCGCTCGCAGACGGTGCTGGCGTGGAATCGTCTCCAGGAGGTCGCCCAGCCGGTTCGCCCGCCCGTGCGCCTCATTCGACCGGCCCAGGTGAGCGTCTGGTGCTGGATCATGCACCACCGGCATCGGATCGAGGCACCCGCCGGCAAGCGGCTCTCTGAACGATAGCAACCGCCGTAACCTGACGATGAACGCGCCCTGCCTGGACTACCGTCGTGGACGGGCGACTGGTTTGACCTGAGACGTGCTGGAGGCGAGCTGCGACGCTCAACCGGCTGTCATCACCCATCGAAAACGGACCGTGGCTGACGCTCTACGGCGTCACGATGCGTGAACGGGTCGCAGGCTCGCAGGCGCTGGCCCAGCAGGCAACGGCGACCGTACGGTGGCGCGGGGGTGTGGCGTTTGCTGCCGACGGTCGTTTTCGAACTCGAGCACACTGTGTATCGAGAGATGCAGGCGGTGATGGACGACGCTCGCAAAAATGCGGTCGATCACGGGCCTGACCGTGCGTTGTCATCAGTGCCGCCTGCTGACGCTCGGCATGTTGCGCCGGCTTCCAGGCCGCTCCTCCCTCGCCTGACCTGACCTGTCCGCTTTCACGGGCTGGAGCTTAGGATGTCGAGTTGAGTCGTGC